>Ga0210245_100721_pt1 | contig 29425 bp, 15 predicted proteins | sample ChrtobMetaP3_4mM_FD_155450 | JGI IMG/M metagenome (GOLD analysis project Ga0210245, IMG submission 155450) | Chrysochromulina tobin associated microbial communities from unialgal haptophyte culture, Seattle, Washington, United States - P3_4mM | ecosystem: Host-associated > Algae > Haptophytes >...
GTGTGACTGGACGTGAGCAGATATCGTTACATACACGTGCACAAAAGGTTTATCTATATTAAGGACCATTTAATTACGTTCAGGGCCGACAAAAAAGCCGAGCGGAGAAATGCGATAAATCGAACCGAGTGCCCAAATTTTCGCGCCTGCGGCGGGCTAAGGGGCAACTTGAATACCCCTTCCAGAACGCGCCCCCCCGTCGGTCCACGACAAGTGGTGCCTACCCATTGGCCAACCGGCAGCGTACACGTGGCGAGGGGGTCTCCCCCAGGCATACTAAGCGTGTACGGTGTTCAGCAACGCGGGAGTTGAAACTGATGAAAGCCATCAGTCAGCCCTCGGTTGCGGCTCGAGAGCTGCGGGGTTACGCAAGCGCCCCTCTCGCCCGATCTCGTAGTCGTGAGCTCCATTGCATGCGCTCTCTCTCTCTCTCCTGTCTCTGCCGCACCTCGTCTCGCCGCGCGGCCCGCCGACTGGGCGCCTGCGCACCGCGCGCCCCAAACAGCTCGCCTTCGAGCTTTCTCGCCTCGTCGCGTAGGTCCTTCGAGAGATATGTGACGCTAACCCAAGATTCCTCCCAGAGATCCCCGTCGGAGTCCTCACCTTCCCATTCCACGAGTACGTCCAGAGGACGCCCGCGCCGCCCCTCGTGACGGCGCACCGCCATAATGCGACGCACCGCCCACCGCCCTCCATCGTCCGCCTCCTGACCAGCAATGACGGGGCCCATTGCCACGCGTTGCCGAACTGCTCGCCTGGATCGTTGCACTTCCTGTCGACGCCGCTTTACACGTTGAGGATCCCGTCTGGGTTCGATCTCAATCATCACAGTGTCGCCCACTTCACTCGCCTCCTGTCCACTCAACGTATGACAGGAAGGGACCTGCTCCGGCCCGTAGAACAACTGACCGACTCTAATGAACTGACCGAGTCGTAGGTTGCGAATGCCCAGCGCCTTCCACTCACCAGCACTCAAGACCTGCTTGAGTTCGAGGAGGGCCCGCAGTCCCTCGTGACGAAACTCGAACCGCTCTTCCGTGTCGGCTTCTGTCAGGATGAGCCACCTGGTGCCGTCAGCCATGCACGCCCAGCGCCGCATGCCCTCTCTTAGCCCTCTCTTTGTGCCGCAAGCGCCCGATTCCTTTTGATTCTCTCTCTCTTACAGAGGCAAAGGTCAAACGCGGCCCACCCGCCCGTACGTAGCCAACGCCGCCACGCCAGCCGTTGCCGTGATCGCAACGTCGCGACGCCTGCACGAGCTCTCGGAACTTCCTGCTGTCGCCCAGTAGAACCCTCCAGCAATTGCTCGCGCAAAGAGTCGCGCGCCGGCCCATGGACGATGCGCCTGCCGCTTCTGCCTAGCCCCTGCGCCAGCACCATTCGCCACGCCAACCACGCCCGTAGCCGCAGCCACTCGCCAGGAGCATCGTCCGCCTGCTCGTCATCGACCATAGCAAGCCTCCTCTCAACTTCCTTGCGAAGACGTCGTCTCTCGCCAGTCGTAACCTGCGTGACGAACTCTCTTGCACTCCGCAGATCGCGCAGTGCCGCCGCCCTGCGTGCTGTGGTGAGCACAAGCGCCCGGCTCCAGGCTGTGAAGATCTTGCTGAGAAGGCGAAGATCGCCAAGGCGCCCCCATAACGCCCTCCTCCCCTCTGCACAGTTTTCCTTGCCTAGCTTCTGCAGCCGACACCCACTCAGCACCATCTCCGTCAGCGCTAATCTCCACCGAACGTTGGTGTCCGCCCCCGAACCGGAGAGACGCACGGCGCCTGCGGCACCTGCTCGCAGCCACTCGGTCTCCCAAGCCTCAGTGATTCCCCTTTGAATCCGATTCCTGAGGCTCTGTTGTTGGGCCGCTGACCCTATGGCCCTGTCCTCCGCCTCCCAACCCTTCATTCCTTGGTGTATGAGCAAAATGAGGTCGTCGAGCTGACTGTGTGGGACAAGCTCGCGTCCCTTCTGCAGAGACACCATGCATCGCCGCGCTGCCACCGCCGCCAATGCATACGCCTTCCGTGCCGCCAACAGCGGCGCACCTGTGCACTCGAATTGAAAGTGCCACCAAGTGGGTGGACATTCCGCCAGCGCAAACCATCTGCCCTGCCAGCCGACCGCATCTCCAGCTCTCACCGCACCTCCGCCCAGAGCTGCCTGATCCTGCGCCGAGATCTCACAGGTTGCACCAGGTTGCGCGCTCAGCTGCGTCGCAATGAGGTTTGCAAGCCCAGGGATCTGCAGCACCCGTCGCCGCGCCACCGCGGAAGAGTGAATCTCCCGCCACCGCCCCTCGTGATCAGTGCAGCCAAAGGGGCACCACTCGGCCGCCAGCACCCGCCGCGCCCGCAGCTCTGCGTATGGTTGATCCACGTATTGACACCGCCGTGCTGCGATCTCATCGCATATCTGATGCGCCTCCGGCGTCATTCCCAACAGTTGCACGTGTTCGTCAGGGTCACGTAGGATCGTGTCCTGCACCCGACCGCGTAAGCGCTGCGCCACGACGCGACTCATTCCGTTCATTGCGTATGCCTGCGCCGGGCCCTTATGGTCCGGAAAGGTGATCGAGGCGAAGGCGATTTTGCCTCGTGGGACCGGGTAATCATCGTCTACCCCGAAGGTGTCGCACATCACGTCGACCCACTCGTTGACCGGCTCACCTACGTGCGACGTCTGCCAAATTAGCACCAAGGCCGCCACTCGCCGCCGAAGACGCTCAAAGTGCTCGAGCAGTTCGGCAGCCAGCCGATCCCCGCGTGCACGTGCGCTAAGCCGTCCAAAGCGGAGCATCGCCCTTACCGGCGACGTAGCATCGAAAACGATGATGATCCTCTCCTCCGTCCCTCGCGAGGTCGCATCAGTGAGCGCATCGAGTTGTGCAGCGAGCTCGGCTATGTAATTGTCCTCGTTTACGTCCTCCTCGCAAATCCGCCCTCCGAGGACCCGACCCTCGTGATCGATTGCGGCTCTCGTAGCGATTTTTGTCGCCCCTTTGTCAGTCTTGACCTCACGCCACCCACCATCCAGCGTGTAGATGCGTGTCGCCCTGATGCGCGCTGACCAAGTCGTCAGCTTTTCCCACAGGCAGCGCTGCGCGGACAGTTGAACGTGCGTCGCCTGCCTTTTGATCCCGTCACCCGGAAGAACCTCAACGTCGCCGAGCGCCAAACGCGCGCGTGCCACAAGCTGCACCGCCGGGTCGAGTTGCGCTAACTGCTGAAGTTCGAGTCGAGCACCGTCCCTAGAGCAAAGATAGCCCGCCGCATCGAATTGGAACCGTGCTCGCAACTCGCATGCACGTTCCATCCAGCCCGCAAGAAATCCTTGACCGTCGACGTCCAGACGACACAGCCACGATGCCTCGCCACCTCGTGGTTCCTCCGCGCTGTCGATGTCACAGAACACTCGCCCCCCTCTGGCGTCTGCCTGGATGTCACCGCCCCCGACACACCACTCCTCGGCGCTCGGCCTTTTGATACCGCAAAAGGTGCTCCGTAGAGAGGATTCCCAATCGAAAGGTGTAGGCTCTGCTCCGCTCCTGATCTCTCCAAGTGCCCGCCGAATGGCGTCGTGCAGCGTACACTCGCTCGCCTCGTTCGTCCTCGTCGCGCCCCCTGCGCCGCCGCTAAGCCCTACAGTGCTGCCGCTGGCACAAAGCCCCCGCTGGTCCCAGGCCCTGAGCGCCTCACGCTCAGGCGCAGTTCCAACGTCGAGACGCTCCTCAATGCTTGCCACCGTCCTGTCCCATTCCGTCCGCGCGCAGCAGCTAGCCACGGGTATATTCGACGAGCCTCATCAAACGACATCAGCCTAGAACCCTCGTGCATGGCACCCCATGTATACATCTGCCCTGCCACCCGAATGCGTGCATCGAGAAGTTTGGGCGCGGGCTCGATGCCGAGGCCGCCGCACTGCTCGGGTTCGAAGAGCGCAATCGACTCCAGCGTGCGGAAGTGAGGGCGATGTTCGTGTAGCGGATCCCATGTCTCAGGACGCTGCACCCACCGCCAGTTCTCTCCAGACGGCTTGTCGCCCTGCAGGAGGCTTGAGATAAACATAAAGGTCTCCCCGAGGTACCTCTGACGGCCTCGCAATTGCCTCTCGAGAGCACTCGTGAGGTGTCGCCACGAGAACAGCCGAGGGTCACCCTGCACCCCCCACCTTGACAGGCTGAGTGCCAGTGCCGATCGCGCCGCTGCGCGCTGAGAGGTGTCCGCGACGTCCGCAAGGGCTCTGGTGAAAGCCACGTAGAAAGAGGCGCAACCGATCGCCCACAGGTGCCGTCGACCTCCTACCGCACCACCCCCGCCCTCATACAGCAAGCACGATGGTGTAGTCGCGTCTCGTCGCGCTTTTCTGTTGAACATTCTCCTCCACTCCTTCTCGATATCTTCCATCCACTCGAAGGGGTAATACACTGTGCTGCATTTGAAACCCGCAAGCCCCTGGAAGAGACCGTTCGTCACCAAGATCATGTCGCGCCTGGATGGTTTGTGCATGCGCGCCACGCGACCGATCGCGACCCGCAGCTGTTTTTTGAGCGAATCAGCCGCCGCCCCGTCTCCGCCCATGGCAACGCGCAGCACCCCTAAGTGCTTGTAGGCCTCGCTTCGCGAGAGAATCGGCACACGAACACCGTCGAGTGTGACGAGCTGCGGGTCAGGGATGTCGCTCTCGTTGCCTTGCCCATCACGGATTACGCCGGTGACGACGGTCTTGAGCTTCCCTTTGATGCCCAATTTAGAGCCGGAGATCGGAACCCAGACGCTCCATATTGCCCAGGCACGCCTCAGATCAATCTCGCTGCCAAACGTGCCCGCCCAATCGTCTGCGTAGGCAAGGCTCGCAATTGCCCGAATGCATCCCTCTTCATCCTCCCCAAATCCGAAGAGTTGCACCCCATGCACATGCAATTTGATCGCCCACAGTATCGAGTTGAGGATAATTTTCGCTCGATCGGGAGAGAGCACCTCCCCCATCAACGCTCCCATGTGATTCCGGAAGGATGCACTGAGCCCGATGGCAGTGTCGAATTGGCACTCGACCGCCTCGGCCGCCACCGCTCGCCCCGCGCCGTAGATCTGGCCGACCAGCTCAATAACTTGAGGAGGAAGCCCGACTAAGACCTCTGCGACCGTGAGTGCTTCGCGGTCTATGCGCGGGAAGAACGTCGCAAGATCGACGTATAGGATCCATAGTGATTGGTGTTGCCGCTGCGCCTGCTGAATCACGGCCGCCAGCGGGAGCCCGGCGTCAACAGTACCATACCCCGGCAGCCAGCCGCACTGTTCCGACCGAAGCCTACCCGTAATGAGCCGATACGCTGTCGCCCGAACCATGTGCATGATCAGTTTCATATCTTGCGCCATCAAGGCAATCTCCCGTCTCTCGGAGATGAGCGCCTGATTACTGGGCGGCGGCTTCGTGAGCAGCACATAGATGACCTTGCGCCACGACGGAGGGAACTCGCCTCCCTGCAGGTCCGCCATGAGGCAGTCATAGAAGGCCCTCTTGATCCCGCGATCGGCGTGGATGAGGAGCTCAATGGAGAAACCACCATACCCCACCGCCTTCCCCCTCGGTACTCGCTGAAGCACCTGCAGAAAGACCGGGAACGTCAGCTCCTTGGTGAGCTCCCACTCGCCGCCGTCCCGCCCGCGTAAAGTCTCGTAGGTTGGGCAGAAGACCTTGCAGAAGGCCTTGAACGCATCGATGATCGCCGGAGTGGACGAGAGGCCTTGAACTAGTCGGTCGCCTTCCCGCGCCAGCCCACCACCGTCCTGCGCCAGAGAGCACACTCAGCTCCGATTGCCACAGCCCCATCCAGCATGGATCCCAGGCCGTCCGAGTTGATCGTCTCGGAAGCCTCACCGCCCTTCCTCGTCCAAACAATCAGCGGTTGCGACGGGCAGGGTAAGACGTACTCCGCCCCTGGCTGCGCAATGAAGTCTCTGAGCGCGCGATCGTTGACGCTCAGCGTCGTGCGTGAAGATCGCCACGCCTCATCCGCAACGTAATTAAAATCGCCGACAACGATGCAGCCCTTCACAGTTTGCGAATAATCAGCCGCCCACGCGTACGTGGCCTGTAACTGTTTCTCGAAGCTCGAGATGCCACTGTGGTGCAGCCCATGGATCGCAGCGATTCTCGTCTGGAGCTGCTCCTTTGCCCCACGGCCTCTGATCCAAACACCGAGAACCCTCTCTTCAAGACGCGCATGGCGCTCGATGACGCACGTCGCTTGTTTGACGAGTACCGCGATGCCATTTGTGAAAGATTCGCCGCTCTGCCGCTGCTCCCGCTGGCTCCCGCCCTCTCCAACCATCCAGCGAATTGCGTATCCGATCTTTTTCGCAAGGGCACGCAGTCCATAAATCTCCGCTGTGAACGCTTCCTGTGACCCCATCATCTCGAGTAGAAAGCACACGTCCACGTCTTCCTCCTGCAAACGTCGCAAGACCCATACCGCCTTCGCCCGAGATGCCTCTCGCGATGGGCACGCCTCAGCATGGAACTCCCGCGCGTTCCAGAGCGCGACGTTGAACATCTCCTCGACCGTGTTTCCGCGCAGCGCTCTCATACGCCTCTTCCATGCTTTCCTGCTGAAGTACCACCGAAGCCGTCGCCGCATCAGGCTGCCAACGTCTGCCATGACACCGTGCTCATGTCTCACCACCGCCCACCTTGGTTTCGTAGAGCATTGCGACCTCGACGTATGAACGGCAGCATACACAGCGCCTCCCTCTCGGCGCTGCTCTCTCCATCGCCTCCCTGAATCTGATCGTTCCATTGCTCGAGGCGGCACCTGTTGACTAGGCTGATCCCACCTCGGGCTCGGTTCAGGGTCAGGTTCGCGTCGTTGAGTCACGTCCACCGCCGGTGTTGGATCCGGCCGCACGCCGAGCTCTTGTGTGCAACTCCAGAACCTGGATCCTGCATCCGCGCAGCTCGCCGGCAACTGCGCCCTCGTGCCCACCTGCCTAAACCAAGGGCCCTGCCGCGTTCCATAGCACCTTAACTCGGCAGTATCGTAGCAGCGTATCCCTTCCGTTCCCTCGTACCGTAGGTCCAACGTCGTGCAGCACCTTGTGGTCGATCCATCCGCGTCGCATCGCGGGACGAGGAGGGCTAGCAACAGGATCACCGCATGGAATACCCGTGTGAATGGCCGACAGTCCGCAGCGTTACCAAACTTGCGTTGCCCATCTCGGCGCGCCAATTCGAGCGCCCTCGATGTATCCCGAATTTTGGCCGGTGGTAAGGACATAGACTCGACACATAGTATGCCGCCTAATCGTATGCCACCTAAGGCCCCCTTGAACGCGGTATGGCCATGGATCTCGACCACGTCTGGGACCCGAGGGGTCTCCGATGCACACTCACCTAAGCCCGGCGTGTTCGACCGCTCTCCGCCGGCACTGCATGCGCCCTCCAGTTTCTGCAAGACGGGCTGCTCCCCGCGAACACGGTCGCCGGTAGTCCCTCGTCTGCCTATCATGCCTCCTGACCCAGTAGGGCCGCCCTTGACGATGCACGCCGCGTGCTCGCAGTCGTCTCCTAGCCCAGACAAATCGCCCTTGGCGATGTGTCCCGCCCTGTGTGCTGCCAGTTCGCAGCTGCCCGTCCTGGTCTCCCCGCTCGTCCCGTCAGAGCTATCCGTAGGGTGCGTCGACGAGGTGCTGATGCGGACTTCATCACTCGACCCCAGACCTGCGCGCACGGAATAGGCGAAGGCGGTGACATGCGTGTGCAGGAGCGCCAGTTCGCCCGTCAGAGCGACGTGCTGCTGCGTAACAGCCTCCACATACCCCGAAGTGTCCTTGATCATCTGCACCTCCTGCTTCTGAGCCAGCATCTCGATCCGGACCGCCTCCATGAAGCTCTCCGATCGCTTGACATGGCCTGTCAGCGCCGCCGCCATCTCATCTGCCCTCGCGGCGAAAGCTAGCATGTTGTGCTGTGCCTTGATCTGCAGGTTTTGCAGCTCCGCTATCTGTTGCCGCAGTCCGTCCATTGCGTACGCGGCCGATAGCTCGCTGTCCTTGCGAGCCTGCTCGCTGTCCTGTAGCATCTTGGCGTGCGCCTCCTCGCTGGCCTGCATCTGCTTGTGCAGATCGGTCATCGCCTCAGCATGCTTGCCCTGCATTTCCGTGACGACGGCCGCCTGCTTGTCGATCAGCATCGTGTAATGCGCCGTGTACGAGGTGAGCTTGACGTCCTGCTCCAGAAGAGCGTCGGCGTTCGCCTTGATCTGCTTCTCGAGGTCGTTCCTGAGTTTCTTCGCCTCCTCCGAGTTCTTGCCGCTGAGTTCTGCCGAGATCGCCGCAGCCCGGGTCAGCCCATTGCGCACCCGCGCGGTGCCGAGGTCTCCAGACCATACGATGCGAACCTCGACCCCCGATGCCAGCTTAGTGGGAATGCCCTTGATCTCGGCCGAGTCATTTCGCGGGTCCTTGCAAAGTGCTTGGATTTTCTTCTCGATCTCCTTCTCTGCGGTCAGCTTGACGCGCAGCGAAAGCTTGAGCAGCCCTGTCGCCTCCGTGTCCATCTCGGTGCGCGGCATGATCATGAGGACGTCGTCGCCGAGCTCGGCGATCACAGCCTCAAACCCATCACCGCCCTCTCGAAAGCCACGCTTGATGTTGAAAATTCCCGCCTGCGGCGACACGTAGACGTCGATGACCGCCTGTAGCTCATCTGTGGTGACAAGCCGCTTCATCTCCATCTTGGTGCCGACGGGCAGGCGCAGCATGTCCAACCCCTTCGCAGTAATCTCCACCGTCTCGTCAGCCGGGTACGCCACCCAGCCATCATCTCGCTCCGGTCCTTGAACTCCGAGCACCTTGAGAGCACCTAGCAGCTCTCCTTCTTGAACTCGCCATAGAGCTCGTCATATACCTTGGGGTAGACTGAGTCAGGGGCGGCTTCCTCCGGGACATACTCGATGCGGAGCGCAGAGATGAGCGCGTTGATAACGTACGGCAGTGCCCATGAAGCGAATCCGAGAGCCATGGCATCCGAACAGTATTTGAGCTTTTCCTTGTGGCGGTCCAGGTTGCGCTCGAAGGTCATGTCGAACTCGCCGGTCGCGCCGGTGTCAAAGAGCCCCGCCATCTGCTTCATCCACGAGTTGCCCACTAGCGCCCAGCACCGACCAGGTCCCTGCGTCAGACGATAGATGCGTTGGTAGACGTCGAAGTATCCAGCGATCACGGTAGCCAGCGCTCCGATGCAGGCCGACTTGGGCATAACCAGCATCGCCTGCGTGTTCTGAAGACCTTCCTTCAAGAAGACGAGGTCCTTGCACTTGATGCCATCGAGAGGCTCCGACGTAATCTTGACCAGAGCCTGCGCCATCATCTCGAGCGGTCTATTCTTGAGGAGCTGCTCTAGCGACTTCTCCGCGTCGATCGCCTTGATAACGTTCGCGATGAACTGCTCGGGCGTGTTGGTGATGCTGCCGCCATTCCAGATCACGATGTGCGACTCTCTGATGTTGCACTTCTCGGTCGTTGAGGGAGTAGATTCATTGTTCTTGTTGTGCGCTACGACCGTCGGCGATGAGAAGAGCGCGCGTTTTGGTGGGATCTTGGTAGGGTCGGGCGCGTCCTTCCCAGGGGTCGCGACGATCATGTTGTCGATATTCGCTCCGAGCGCGAGGTCCGAGGTGGCCATCGGGGAGGGTCCTGAATGGATAAGGTATTCACAGGGTTCCTCCCCTGATCAGGGTGTCGTCTGATCAGGGTGTCGTCTGCGTTGTTGACGTGCTTTGAACTGGAGATTCACTGAAAGTATCACTGAAATCGTGTGTGGATACAATAGTACATTGTATTACAGGCTTAGGCGTAACTATGTTGAACAGCTTACAATCCTCGGGCCTGCAAATATTTGTAATTTGACTTGTGTAAGCGACTATACCCCGACCTACTAATTCCTTTTCATATCTATAACTAACGCGTTATACGTGAACACTCACCGCAGGCCGCAGTGTCGGTAAGTCGTCAGACGGCGAGACGCGCCAGTAACTTGCCACCGACGATCGAATTGGAAAATCTGTCAAGTCAACTCGACCACCAGGGCTTCTTGTGTCCAAGTGAGGGGCTCGCGAGCAGACTGCTCAGAACGGTGTGGTCCGCGCCCACGCCACCCTCGTCCTCGACGCCATCGAGCTTGGTGCGCACCAGATGGCCCGCCTCCTCGTTGAGCAATACCTTGCCCGGTTTGGCAGTCAGCAGCGTCGAGAAGACCCCGAGCTCACTCACCTGATGAAGGACGCCATCAGACGTACTCAGACGTACTCCTCGGCTACAAGGTCAATCAGAAGCAATCAGAGGCCATCAGAGGCCATCAGAGGCCATCAGAGGAGCACTCTGCGAGGCGCTCACCGCAGGCCCGAGACTCACTTTCCCTTCACGTACGAGCACAGCGGGCGCTCTGCGTGGCCGCAGCCGTTGCATCAGTATGAAGCCCGAGCGCTGCTCTTGCGAGAGGGTTCGCAGTGCTTCGGCGAGCTCGGCGCCGCAGTAGCTGTGCTCGCTGCTGCCCTCGCGCTGCGGCATCATCACGTACCTGAAGCCCGGCAGAGGCTCGATACGAGGTCATCGGAGGCACTCGGAGGCACTCGAACGCAATCGCATACTCGCGTGGCCATTCCACATCGATACGAGGTCATCGGAGGCACTCGGAGGCACTCAGGCGCAATCACATACTCGCTTGGCCGTTCGGCGGCGAGGCGCATCCGCTGGGCAGCCTCGTGCTCCCCGGGCGGGGCATCCGCTGTGGGGTTCATGGGGCCAGAGAGAGTCCACAAGCCGGCAAAGACGGCGCGAAGCGACGAGCACGCCTCCTCATCCACAAAGCGCTCGAGCTCGCCGGCTCGTGTGAGCTGCTGCTGCACCTGCTTGGAGCCAGCAAGCTGGTGCTCGATGCACGGGCATTTGATGGCATGGGAACGCTCGAGTAGTGTGCGTGCCTCCCACTGCCGGGCAGACGGGTAGTCCTCGGGCGCGTAGCCCGCCCACAAGTACACGACCGCCACCTCCACGCGCTCGGGCATCAAGTGGAGACGTCTTTGACGCCCCTCGAGCTTCGCCTCGAACGCGAGCTGGCTGAGTGTGCGACGTACTGAGCGGACGCCATGCGCGTTCCACAGCTGCTGCGCAAGGGCGGCCTGGTCGAGCGCATAGATCTCCTCCGGCTGCACCACGAAGAGCACCAGAGCGTCTGGCACGCCATACAGCGCGTGCGCACGTGCGAGCGCTGCGGCAAGCGCCTCGAGCGCGCCACTTGGAGGGAGCACTTGTCTCAACGAGAACTTACGCGGCTCGCCAGCAGCCTGCCACACATGCTGCCGTGCGCCCGGCCAGCGCGCGCACAGCGCCGTGTGCAGCGCCCCGACGCGCGCCGAGAGCGCCCCAAGCCCAGCTGCGATCGTATTGAGCTCCACCTGGAGCAGACGTGCACTCGAGGCGCCCTCCGGCTGGTGGAGCACGTAGTCGCTGCGCAGGATCGCGAGACGCGCGGGCTGAGTGGCGCCCTCGCGCTGCACTTGCGCGCACAGCTTCAGGAGCCGCCGCGTGAACTCGTCCGCGTCTGCGGCGTCCTTGAGCGTGCGAGCGAGCCACGGTACATCTCGGCCGATGGCATCAAGCAGCGTGCCAAAGATTGGCGCCAGCTTCTTGGCCTGCTCAAGGGCGCTCGCAGGGTAGGCCGCCGGCAGCAACGAGAAGGGCGCGTGCGTGAAGAGTGGGCCATCGCCGGCCGACTTCACCATCAGGCCGTTGAGTGCACACCAGCCGATGGCGTCCTCGACCATGGCCTCGACGTGCGCTCGTGAGCCGACGCCCGATGGCATCTCCGGTGGCGTAGGCGGCACATCGGCAGTAGAAAGTGACGTGAAGTCTGTCGCTGGCGGCGGGGCTAAATGCGGAATCGACGCGTCCGACACCACCGCCGCGAGGCGTGCAACGAGGAAAAGGACTGACATTGAATACAACTTGCTTCGTCAAAACCGTCAAAACCCTCACGAAGCCGGTGTCGGCGGGCCTGAGGTTTCGCTCCGCCCGCCTCGCTCCCCCCGAGGCACACCCCCCAAGCTTGGTAGCTCCCCCCAATCCCCCTTCTTCCTTCCGCTTCGCTTTCAGTGTTGTTCACCAGATCCTACCACCTCGCTCCGTCTCTACTCGGGACATCGTCTCAATCATTTCAGGCTGGCAGCAATCTGGGTGCCATCTGAGATGTGTGTGATAGCTGATACACCTCCCAGCTCCCACACACTCACCGTCACGACTTACGCGTGGCGCTGACGCTTCTGCGCGCGTTCCTCAGCGGTCTCCACGCGCCCGTTCCAAGCGTCATCGTCGGAGAGGTCGTCGGACGAGTACCTCTCGGGTACTGCCGGACGAGAGGGCTCGAGGTTTCCCACTGCCAGCTGTGCTGCCAGCCCTTGCTGCTCCTGCTGCTCCTGCATCTGCTGCGACTGTTGCCGCGACTGTTGCTGCGACTGTTGCTGCGACTGTTGCTGCGACTGTTGCTGCGACTGTTGCTGCGACTGTTGCTGCGACTGCTGCATCTGCAGCATCTGCTGCATCTGTTGCATCTGTTGCATCTGTTGCTGCGACTGCTGCATCGGCTGCATCTGCTGCTGCATCTGCTGCTGCAGTAGCTGCTGCTGGAGTAGCTGCTGTGGCATCTGCATCTGCATCTGCTGCTGCATGCGCTGCTGCATTTGCATTTGCTGCATTCGCTGCATCTGCTGCTGCTGCTGCAACTGCATCTGCATCTGCATCTGCTGCTGCATCTGCATTTGCTGTATTCGCTGCTGCTGCTGCTGCTGCATCTGTTGCTGCTGTATCAGCATGGGATTCGTCATACCCATGCCACCCATGCCGCTCATCGGCATCGCAATCCCCGTACCCATCAGTCCCGTGCCCATCAGTCCAGCCTGTGCCTGCGCCTGCTGCTGCTGCAGTTGCTGCTGCTGCAGGAGAAGTTGCTGCTGCTGCTGAAGTTGCTGCTGCTGCTGAAGTTGCTGCTGCTGAAGTTGCTGCTGCTGAAGTTGCTGCTGCTGCTGCTGCTGCGGTTGCTGCTGCTGAAGTTGCTGGAGCTGCTGGAGCTGCTGCTGCTGCTGTGGTACCTGCTCTCTGGCACCGCCCATCATCACGGTGCCCACCGCAGCATAGTCTGCTCTCACACCCTTGGCCGCAGCGCCTCGCACGTCGTTCTCGAATGCGGCGACGAGCATGCGTACGTTCTTGTTGGGCACGATGTCGTCGACGCTCACTCCGGCGCTCTGACACAGCACACACGTGGCACCCGCGCCCGAGCCGTCGTCAACAAGCGCCTGGCCGACCGCGTCGTTGCACACGGACGCGCCGCAGCACGGGAGCAGCACAGCGTCGCGAAGGAGTCGTTTGGAGATTGGGCATTTGAGTTCGTTGGGCACGGCGCTCAGGTCGAGATGGTCCTTTCGGCGCTCCGTGAGGTGGAAGAACTGCGAGTCATCTGCTACCATTCGGACGATCGAACCGTCTCGGTCGATCAGGCCGCCCACCGTCACGTCCGCCGCCTCGCCCTCCTTTGGAGGCGGTTTCACCGCGACCAGGAGCGACTTCGGAATGCCAATCGGCGCGCGGCGCGCGACGGACTTGTCAAACTTGGGGTCACCGTTCGTCGGGCAGGCAGCGATGTAGTGGCCGGGTTTGCCACATCGGTTGCAAATGTAGCCGGGCCGCGGGGCGGCGAGCGGCGCGCCCGTGCGGCCGCCACCGCCGCCGCGCCCACCGCCGCCGCCGCCTTTGCCGCCGCCGTATCCTTTGCCAGCGGCGGCGGGGCGGTTGCTCCACTCAGCAGTCGCCGCGCCCATCATCTCCCTGATGCGCACCGACTCTTCCTCGTCCGTCTCCGTGCGGACGAGGGGCTGCTGCGGAGGCGGCGACGGCTGACGCCACTGCTGCTGCTGATGCTGCTGCTGCTGCTGCTGCTGAAAGTCGACCAACGCCAGCCCGGCCACCGCCAGCCTAGGATCACCCACCGCCAGCCTAGGGTCGCCACCGGTGGAGGTCGCCGCCAGCCTAGGGTCGCTCGGAGGCTCAGCGAGCTCGCTCGACACCTGCGCCGCACGCTGCGAGGCGCCCGGGCCGATGGCCACGCCAAACATGCTGACAGCGGCGGCGGCCGGCACGGAGGAGACGGCTCGATTCGACGCGCTCGGGCCGATCGGAGCCCCAAATCCTGTCGCGCTCAGCCCAATTGGGGCCCCAAAACTCATGGAGGAAAGCGACGACGCCGGCACGCTCGGCGCAGCCGTCGAGGCCATGGTGCTGGTGCTGGTGCTGGTGCAGGTGCTGCTCGAGGTCAAGGTGCTGCTTGAGGTGTTCAGCAGGTCGCTGCAGGCGCCCGAGCTGATCATGCTCTTGGGCACGCGCTTGATCAGGAGGGACGCATTGGCCGGCACGCTCGCCGCGTCGTCGAGATACTCCTCACCCGTCTGCTCATTCTTGAGCTGAAGCCCAAAGGTTGTGTTCCCGCCGAGCTTGATCTCGGTCATGATCTCCTTGAGGCGGCCGACGCGGATGGAGGAGCTGCCCTCGTCGAGCGGCACGGTCGTGTATGTAGGGTCATTCTTGAGTTTGAATCGCACCGACATATGGGTGCGCGCGCCTTTTCGAGATCGAGTTGTCCGGCGGCGACGGTGCCCGGGCGTTCGAGGAGTGCGAGTTGGGAATTGCGGCATTACTCAGACCGGACGCTTCAACACCTGCCCGCACCGCATGCCTTCCCTTCACTTCCGAAACTCACTTTCGCTAACCTGTCGCAGAGAATACCCGTAAGTTCACGGCCGATTGCCGGCATGGTCGTGCACACAATGCAGGTTTGCCGCCGAGACGCTGCTGCAATGCCAGCATGTGCCTGGTTGTAGATTGGCGACGCTCTCCTTCGTCTGTGGGTGAGGGGCGTCCTTCCTGCCACCTCTGATGGGCAACGTGACAGGCCCCGCCACAGTGGCGTTGCCCCACATTCCAATGCAGCTCCGAGAATCCACTCACACGGCACCGTCCATCGTGCTCAGATCTTTGACCGGCAAGGTCAGCCGCTCTACTACCGCGAGTTTAATCGGCCGCTGGCGGCCTCCAAGGATGAGCACAAGCTCATGTATGGCTTCCTCTTTTCGCTCAAGAAGCTGGTGGCTTCTCTGTCGCCCAAGAAGGGCGGCGGCTTCTACGCATGCAGCACCTCCGCGTACAAGCTGCATTACTTCGAGACCGCCTCGGGGCTGCGCTTCGTGATGACCACCGACCTCGCCATGGCTGACATGCGCGACGTGCTCCGGTACATCTACTCCAACTTCTACGTGGAGTGTCTGGTCAAAAACCCTTTGTGGCGTCCGGGCGAGCCCATCACGTGCCCGAACTTCACGAAGTCGCTCGAGCGATACGTCGCCACTTTGTAAGGAGCGTATAGCCACACGAAATCAACCAATCGCATGGGCTCGGGGCCCGCGGCAGGAGTACGGAACTACGGAATAGCCAATAGCGAGAACCACAGGTTTCTTGAGACTTGACGCACGCGCGCGCGGCCGACGGGGCGATCGCATTAAAAAGAATATATTATTCTCCTCATTCATTCCGTATTGCCGAATCCGTGCCGGGTATAGGTTATACACAGCGTGCCCGTGCCAGCCGACAGCGCACAGCCGACAGCGCACAGCTTCTTACGTCATCGAGGGACGGGACGCGTCATCCCGGGCACGTGTCGCGCTCACCCCCTTACCCTCACGCCCCGCATCGTACGCTCCTGCTCATCATGCCCCCTCATCTTCCCCTTCCACGGGGCCCCCATCCACGGGGCGGCCGTGGCAGCGGCACCACCGCCGCACACGCCATCGCGCCGCCGGCCATGGCGGCTCTCCGCGAGCGATGCGACTCTCGGAAGAGCCTCCGCTAAGCCGTCGCAGCCATTCCGCAACAGCGGCAGGGAACCAAGCTCCGCAAAAGCCTCAGTGCAACCGTTGCAGATCCTCGATACGCTTGCAGAGCTCGTCCACGCTCACGTCGATCCCCTCGACGACCTTCTCCATCTTGGGACGGTCCAGGCTGAGGAACGTCTCGATGAGGTCGCCGTCGATGAAATTGGTCGCGTCTTGGGTCTTTCGTTCTGAGCGGAACTCGCGCCATTTCTGATGGTTCAGACCGCCCACGCCGTGCACCACTCGCGCCAGGTTGGTCTGCACCTTGCTGAGCAGTGCGTAGTCGTCGGGTGGCAGGGTGGCGAGTACGCCTAGCACGCCGTTGACTGTCGCAAAGAGCAGCGTTGGCAGGGGCGCGACGCCCATCTCTGCGACCTGCATCGCAAGGGAGCCGCGTCGGAAGCGGTTGACGAACTCGCCAAGGTGGAACTCGCCCACCACATCGAGGCGTGAGCGGTCGTCGTCGGTGGTCGCGTCCGAATTCCTCTTGGTCACGAAGAGGTTCATGTTGTTCTCCACGCCAAGGTATGTGTCGTCATCAAGGAAGGCGATGCTCGTCATCCAGTTGGAGCTGTGATCTCGCGCGAGCTCGACGATGGCGCCGGTGCCCGGCGCACACTGGAGTACCGACACACTCTTCATGAGGTCACCCACAAGGATGAAGTCGCCGCGTGTCGCAATGTAGAGGACGATGATGTGGCCGCAGTGCTCGGCGCGCAGGCGCACCGATGGACTCGCGCCCGAGACGGCGGGCACGAAGTCATACAGCTGCAGCTTGTTATTCACGCCCGCGAGGATGCCGCGTGCGCCAAAGGCCTCGAGCGCATAGCACGCGCCCTTGATGCGCGCCTCGGCGAGGAGCTCGAGGGAGCGCTCGCGCACGTCGAGGATGAGCAGACGGCCCGCCGTCGGCTCAGGCTCGTCCGGAATCGCGAACGCGGTGCCCACGACGAGCAGCGCCGGCGCGCCGTCCGCCGCCTCGTTGAGCGTGAGGGCGAGCAGCGAGCAGGGCATCTCATTCTCTTGCAGCTGGAAGCTCGAGAGCCTCTCGAGGGTCGTTTCATCGAGCAGCCGAATGAAGCCAGTCTCGGTTTCGTCACCGTCGGCATGCACGTCCACACGGGTCGTGAGCAGCGCGAAGGCTTGGCAGTGCTCGACGTGCGCGATGCGGCGGGGCTGCTCGCCGAGGGGGGAGGTGCGTATGTGCAGCTTGCACTTGCGGATCTCGTCCACAGTGCCGATGAGGAGTGCGTCCTCGCTCGCGACGGCGAGGGTCTCGGGCGAGGCGCCGTCCGCATCGAAGGGCGTCATGTGCGTCGCATCCTTGAGGTTCACGTTGGCGTACACGAGCTTGCCTGACGCCGCGTGGATGATCGACGGACGGTCCGACGCGGCGAAGACGTGCAGGCCGCCGTGGCTGTGGAAAGGTGTGAGCGCGATTGGCTTCGTGCCCAGCGCCACCATCTTGCGCTCGGTGAGGCGTGGGGCGTCAAAGGTGGCGGCGGTGGCGGGGGCGGCGAGGGGCGCATCGTCCATCGCCACCACGCCACCTTGTTCGACGGTGAAGGTCACCAAATGACCGTCGCCGAGCGCGCATAGCAGATGCAATGAGTCCCCGAACGGGGCGAACGCGAGAGAGCGAGGGATGACGGCACCGCCCAGAGGTTCCATGATGAGCTCAACGAGGGTCGTCGCGTCGAGCACACGTACCGACAGGTCCGTCCACAGACCGGCCGCCGCGAGCTGGCGCGCAGCGGCCGCGGCACCCGTTGCGGGTGGGTCTGTCTGCATCGCCGAGCTACCCGCCGCCGGCCCTCCGCCCCCGAGGGCAAGGCATGCCACCTCGTGGGCCATGGCGCGGGTCGCGATCGGCGCCCACTTGCCAGCAAGCGCCTCGAGCAGGTGGAGCTGGCCCGCCTCACCGCCGTCGCCCGGTGTGGCGACCATCACACGCGCACCGTCGACGCAGGCCATGGAGATGGTCGAGCCCATCGGTGCCCAGCTATCGAGCAGCCGGAGCGACGCACCATCGATGAGGCGTACCGCGCCGCCGGTGACCTGCACAATCGCGGCGTCGCCGAGGGCGGCGCAGCACAAGGTCGCTACCTCGAGGTCGAAGCCGCCCCCGTCGGCATCCACCTCACCCAGCTCTTCCCCAACCATCGAGAGCACGCGCGTCTCGGCGATGAACGAGAGGACGAGATAGGTCGTCTCGGAGGCGCGTGCGGACCAGAGGCCTTTGATGCCGGGCATCTCCATCCGGGCAGCCTCCTGGATCCCGATCCCGTTGCGCACGACGCGCAGCGAGCCGTCACGGTTGGCGCCCGAGCAGGTCACTAGCTGCCCCTGGCCATGGCGCTGCGGCACGACGAGAAACACGAGACGAGGCGCGCAGTATCCATCAAGGACCGTCGGAATCACTCAGGGATCCTCGTAATTCCGATGTCATCAGTAATTCCGATGTAATCAGTAATCAAGGTCCATCGGAATCACTCAGGGATCATCAGTAACCATCCCGCACCTCGAGGTCGACCACGCAAAAGTCTACGATCGGGCCCAGGTTTGACCATCTCTGGACCTCTTGCACAACGGTGCCCGTCTCGTCCGGCTCGCTGAGCAGCTGCACGAGCTGCGAGTCTCCGTACATCGAGCCCACGAACAGGAGCCCGTCCGTCAAGTACCTGATGAGAAGGGCAATCAGAGGTCCGCAGAGGCCATCAGTGGTCATCAGAGGTCATCAGAGGCCTCTGACGTCAGAGGCAAGGAGAAGCAAGGCGACGTACGAGAGGCTCGAGGCCGAAGACGTCTCGCCCATCTGCTCTCGCTGCAGGCTGCGCACCTGTGGGGAGAGGGGCGGGGCGCTATGGTGAGCACTTGCATGCGAGCCCTCGCGTATGTGCTCTCGCTGCAGGCTGCGCACGGGTCCGTTGTCTGTGGCGAGGTCAAGCACGAGAACATGCAGGCGCCCCAGGTGATCGGCGAGGAGGAAGCGTCTCGCGTCGATCGGCTCGAAGGCGCGAATCTTCGTAAACGGCATGGCAAGCGACTTGAAGTCCGCGCCGGAGTGGTACGTAATCGACTGCTCACCGAGTACCAGAACGCCGCCGCACTGCACGGCGATCAGTCGCGAGGCGCCCGCCTCGACCGTGAGTTGTGCCCACGGCCCGTCGCCAAAGTCCTTGTCGCGCAGGTGCACCTCGTACGTCTTCAGGTGGACACACTCCTTGACGTCTTTGTAGAGCAGCGCAAGCGTTGGCCTGGGCAGTCCGTGCAGGAACACGATGTCGAGCACGTGCAGCTCCTCGAGCCGAATGTTGAAGGCCTCGGTGAGCAGCGAGCCGGACGCGGTCGCGGGTATCACCTTGAACAGGCCGTCGTACAGGTGCAGCCCGATGAGCCGGTGGTCGGGTTCGATGACCGCGATCTGGCCAGCGTCTGCAGGCCTGCCGATCCGGTCCGACACGTCGCCCTTGGCCTCCGTTACAATCTCGGCCTTGGCGGCGTCGTACGCGAGGATGCAGAACTGGTAGCGCTCGGTGGTCAAGAAGAGGCGGTGTGTGTCCTTGCCCGGCGGCTTCCAGAGCTCCATCGTCGCGACGCGACCGTAGAGCGGCACATCGTGCAGCAGCTGCAGACCCTGCGCCTCGAGCGAGTAGATCTCGATCCGAGTGCAGCGGCATATGATCAGGTTGAGCGCGTCGGGGCTGGTGAAGGACGCGACGCGCGAGTGCGTCACGGCAGTCGGCGGCTGCGCCGTGACGACGTAATTGTGGGCCATCTTCGCGCGATCGCGCGTCACAATCATTCATGTGAATACAATGATGCGCACAAAAAAAGTTCGCACACTTCCCGAGTGGAGCTGCATTCGAAGGCCCACGTGCCCTTGGCGGACATAATGCGGCAACCTGCGGGCGTCTCCCGACTCACGTCTGCCTCGAGCTCTGGCTGCCGCGCGTCGGCGGGGCGCCGCGGCCGGTTCTAGTCCGGGTCGGCGGTATATTGCCAGCGAGAGTGAGGCGCCCTTCGTTACGCCCTTCGCACTTGAGCGCGTCTCGCCAGGTGGCCAGGACAAGAGCGCGTAAGAGGTGTGCGAGGCCCGTTCTCTTAGTTCTCGAAGCGCTAATAAATGAGTGCCGAAGAAAAAGAATGGGGGGCCGAGCACGGCAGCCAGGGACGGCAGCTTGCACGGCACCCTGCACGGCAGCCCCTCCCCTGATCGTATGTGAGCGACGTGCGTCAAGTCATAGTGTCAGCATTCATGGATGCTTATTAATGGCAGCGAAAATTGAAAGCTGTGGCAGTCTCAAACCTCCACACGTCACCCAGAACGTCGCATTTTGACGAAATCAAGGTTTTCCAGTCCCGCGCCCGCGGCCAATAATGAGAAGGTCCAGCCTCGGCATCCGTGCAGCATATAATCTCGGGGGGCGGGGGTTGCGCGCTCAACGCGGGCGAATTCCCGGCGCTCCAGTTTCGTCGTACGTTGACGAACCGAGACCGAGAGCAGGATCCGAGATTCCTCGATCAGGCCGACGGGGTGCCGCGCGAGATGCCGACCGTCGGGCCGATCGAGGTCGTGCATGGAGAGCGGCCGCGCCAGAGCAAGCGTAAACGTGAGCAAGGCAGCGACCGACGGGATGGCAGCCTGTCGGATGACTCAGAAGCAGCAGCAGAGCGTGCCGAGCATCACTACATGCTGCGCAAGGGCGACGGATTCGACCAGTCGCGATACACTGTGACCCGACAGCTGGGAAAGGGCACGTTTGGACGCGTCGTCGAGATGTGGGACTCGGTTGACAAGCGTGCAGTTGCCGTCAAGGTCGTGCGTGCGGTCGAAAAGTATGCACGCGAGGCGGAAATCGAGGCAAAGATCATCCTTGATCTGCAGAAGACGCTGCCCGCCGGGCGCGACTTTCCCATCGTGCGGCTGTTTCGCACTTTCGAGGCCCGCGGGCACTACTGCCTCGCATTCGAGAAACTCGGCCCGTCCCTCTTCTCGGCGCTCAAGAGCACGCGAGGCCTCGCCCAGGCGCAGCCGAGCGGAGCGGGCCGCTCGGAGCGCTCAGTGGTGCGCGCGGGCATCGGCAGCTACTTCACGCTCCCGCAGATTGCCTCGATCGCCGCCGACTGCTTCGAGGCCCTCGAGCACATACACTCGATTCGTCTCACGCACACCGACCTCAAGCCCGAGAACATTTTGCTCGTCGCGCCTCTCGAGAAGGGCAGTGCTCTGCCCGCGCATCCGCGCGTGGCGCTCATCGACTTTGGCGGCGCCACGTGGCAGCACGAGCACCACTCCTCCGTCGTGTGCACGCGGCAGTACCGCCCGCCCGAGGTGACCCTCGGCCTGGAGTGGAACCATTCGGTCGACCAGTGGTCGATGGGGTGCATCCTCGCCGAGCTCTGGACTGGCGCGCTGCTCTTCTCAACCCATGATGAGGTCGAGCACCTCGCGCTCATGGAGCGTACCCTCGGCGCGCTCCCTCGCTGCATGCTCCGCGCCGCCACGTGCATGCGTGCCGAGCGCAACTTTCGGCACGGCTACTTGCGCTGGCCAGAACGGGCACTGGACCGGGATTCGGAAGAGCACGTGCGGGCGCAGCGCCGGCTGCGCGAATGCTTAGGGGCCGACTCGCGCGGTGAGCCGCTGCGCTGGAGCGCTGAGCTGAGCGACTTCCACGAGCTGCTGTGGAAGCTCCTCGAGTTCCAGCCAGAGCATCGGCTGTGCGCCGCCGCCGCGCTCCAGCAGCCCTTCGTGCAGCGCGCCCGGCACAAATCTGGTGCTCGGTCGAGATTGAGCGAGATCGAGCGAGATCGGGTGCGAGGAGAGCCACTCAGCAGCGCCGAGCGCACGGCCACGGCGGAGGGGATGGAACCGCAGCCTTCGAGGTCAGAAGGCAGCCTCCGATTGCACGCTGATTGTCTCCCTCATCAGCCTTCGAGGTCAGAAGGCGGCGGCGGAGGCGGCAGTAGCGGTGCCGCCGACGGCGCTGGCGCTCACGACGGCGTTGGCGGCATCAGCAGAAAGTACAGCAGCGGCACCGAGACTGGGCATGGAGAGGGCCGCGCGGGCGGCGACGGCGGTGCGGGCGGCGGCGGCGGTGCGGGCGACGAGGAGAGCAGTCGCGGCTACTCTCCTCGCCGGAGATCTCGAGAGTAGCTCCTCTCCGGAGATCTCGAGAGTAGCCACACTAAGTCACCGCACGTCAAGGCGAGGCGCGCGTCGACGAGACTCGATGCGAGCATGTCGTGCATGCGACCAGAGAGAAAATGTAGCTGTCTGCGTGTTGTGCCTGGAAACCCACGTTGCTCGTTGGACGAGTATAGATGAAGCACGGTTGTGTCACCAGACACCGCAGACACCACGACCGCGCGTACCCCGTGTCCGCGCGACGCGTCGCGTGTCCGTGTGACACACTCGGACCGGCTATCAATGGTGGTAGGAAAAGCTAATTCAAGCCTCAGCGCCCCGGGCTAAGCGAACGCCTCGAACTCAAAGCTGGGCTCGCGCCGCCGTCGCCGTTGTAGCCGAGGGACTCCAACTTCTCGGTCAACTTCTCCTGCACGACCTGTTTGCCCTGGTTGCCGTAGCGCACGGCGAGGCGCGTGCGCTCGGCGCGCAGCCTTGCCTCAGAGCGGCGCTCGGTTTCTTGGAGCCTGCTCTCGAGCGCCGCGCGCTCATCGGCCATCTTTTGCTCACTCTCCTTGGTGACACGCGAGAGCTTGCGCTGCAGGTGCTTCGTCTCCATCGCGAGCCGCTCGCGCAGCCGGTCGGCAGCGGCCGCCTCCTCCGCGGACTCGCCCTCGAGAGAGATCATCTCACGCAAGAGCACGGCCAAGGTTGCGTTGTGGAGCGTGAGGGCCCCCGCCGCAAGGCTCGCGGCCTCCTCGCGCTCCACGCGCAACTGCTCCGCGCTCGCGGCCGCCAGCCGCTGCGCCTCCGCCGCCGCAGCCTCCGCCGCCTTGATGGCCGCCCGACTCTCATCGCCGATCACGCCGTTCTGGGCGCCGGCCTGGCCGCGGGCGGGGCTGCCGTGCCGTTTGGCGACCGCGCCGCCGCGAGCGCTCGGCTCGGCGTCGACGGAGCGCGCGCTGCCCGGCACGGCGCCACGCGCCGAGCTGTCGCCACCGCCGCGCCCAGGCGACGGTTGGCGGTGTGAATGTGAATGTGACGGCTCAGCCGAGGGCGCTCCGCCGTGAGCGCCGCCCTGGGCGCTGCCCTCCACCTTCGCGGCTCGTTGACGTGCAGCGGTCAGATCCTTTTGGAGCTCGACGATCTTCTCACGGAGCCCCTTCTCCTGCTTGCCAAAGTCGTCGCGCTGCGCGAGTAGCCGCTCCTCAGCCTCCCGCTCCGCGCGCGCGATGGCCTTGCGGCTCTCGGCCTGCGCCTTGGACTTCTCGGTCAGCAAGGCTGACTTGGCTTGAGTCGCCGCCTCATGTAACGCCCGCTCGAGCCGCTCGTCCGCCTCCTTTTGCGCCGTCGTGAGCGCCGACGCCGCGAGCTCCGCCGCCGCCTTCTCGTGCGAAGCGGCCGCACGCGCCGCACCGAGCGCCGCCTCAGCCGCGCGGACTTCGGCGCGTAAGCTCTTCACCTTCTCCTCCGCCTCGAGCGCCGAGCGCAACGCGTCGGCGACCGCGATCCGCTCCACCTCCTTTTGGATCTCGACGTCGAGGCGCAGCCGCTGCGCGACCACCGCCGCGACCATCGCCTGCTCCATCTGGCGCACCTCCTCCGCCGACGCGTCGAGCGCCGTCGTGAGCGCCCGCAGCTCGCCCTCGAGCCGCTGCACCGTGCATGCATGCGCCGTCGTGAGCGCCAACTTCTCGGCCTCCGCCACCTGGAGCGAGGCCCGCATCGAGCCCTCTCGCTGCTCGAACCCCGCGTGGATCGCTTCGAGGCGTGCCGCCTCTTGCTTCGCCTCGCGCGCTGCCTCGGCTCGCTCCTCAGAGTACGAGGCCGCCGCAGAGGCCGCCGACGCGCGGTGCGACTTACCCTCCGACTTGCCTCCCTTGCTGCTGCTGCTGCTGCTGCTGCTGTCCTCAGAGTGGGCGCGTGCGGGGCTCTTGGAGCGGGCAGGCCCTGCTGGGCTCTTCGACGGCGCGGGCGCGGGCGCAGCGGCGGCCGCGGCGATCGCAGCATTGGCGAGCTGCTGGCTCGCCTTGGCGGAGGCTTGGGCGAGCGCGGCTTCCTTCTCGGCCATCGCCTTCTGCTGCGTCGTGATTTGGTGTTGAGCGTCGGAGAGCTCGTGTGCTTTGGTGTTGAGCTCACGGACACGCGCGGCGAGCTCGAGCTGCCTCGCCTCGAGCGACGCCTCGAGCGTCACCACCTGCCGGCGCAACGCCGCCGTTGTCGCTGAGCCTTCCGCCGCCGCCGCTGGGCCCTCGTCCTCGTCCTCGCCCTCATCCTGGTCCTCGCGCTCGTCGGTGTGAGCCGGATTGGGCTCGAGAGGCGGCCGCTTTGGGGTGAGCTCCTCCCGAGCTCCAGCCGAGATTCGAGCTCCGGGGTTCGAGATCGTGAGCTCGTCCCCCTCGGGGCGGAGAGGAGCCCGAGGGGACGCACGCGCCGCCCCGGGCGTCTCCCAGGCGGCGGGCAGCGGGATGACGGGCGCCATCGCCATGTCCATCACGAGGTTGACGCGGCGCTCGCTGCCCTCGCCCGTGGCGCCCCCGCCCTCACCGCCGCGCCCCCCGCCCGTCAGATCGCGGGCGAGGGCCTCCCGCCGCATGCGCTCGGGCGAGTGGTCCCGTGAATCACGTGAATCCCTCATGTTCCCTCGAGGTGCCGACACCGAGCGCGCGTGCGCGGCTGGATGGGAATGGCCTGCGGACTTGGAGCCCACAATCTCCTTCGAGCTCGCCTTGGGCGCGGGCGATTTGGTGGGTGACAGGTTGCCTTTCGAGCCTGTGGGCTCGCGCAACGTCGGGGGCGGCGACGCGTGCGACTGCTGCTTGCCGCCCACGCCGCCGCTCCCGCCCGCGCCGCCGCCGCCCCCACCGCCGGTGGCATTCTCGCGTAGCTCGCGGAGCTTCGCGATCTCCTTCTCCTTCTTCTCCGTCTCCTTGCGAATCTTCTCAAGCTTCGTGCGCATCTGCATGCGCTCATCCGCGAGCGCCGTGTCGCACGAGGCCTGCAGGCGCGCCAGCTCCTTCTTGTGCCCCTCACGCACCTTGGCCCGCTCGGCCTCGAAGCGTAGCTGGCATGCCTTGGTGACCTCACCTTCCATTCGCTCGAGAGTCTCTTTCACACCCTTGAGCTCGTCCGCCAGCTGCTTGCGCGCCTCGTCCGCCTCCTTCTTGGCCGCGGCGAGCGACGCCGTGTGCGCCTCACACAGCGCCGTCTTCTCCTGGTACGCTGTCTGCTGTAGCTTCGCGTGCTCCTTCTCGAGCGCCGAGTGCGCCTCACGCACCCCCTTGAGCTGGGCACGTAGGTCCTTCTCGACGCCCTTCAACGACGCGATCGTCTGCGAGGCGGCGTCGGCGGCGGCCTTGGCGGCAGCCTGCGCCTGCGCGGTCGCCGCATGCGCCGCCTCGAGCTCCACCTCGAGCGCCGTGAGCTCGGCTCCCACACAGCGCTCGGCGGCGCACTGCTCCCGCTGCAGCCCGAGGAGCTGGTGTGCATGCATTGCCATGCGATGGCGCAGCGCCTCATCCGCCTCGCGGCGCACCTCGGCGAGGTTGGCGATCGCGTCCTCGACAAGGCGCTCGCGCTCGCGCTCCGCCTCGTCCACCGCTCTCGCCAGCTGCACCTGGTGCGAGGAGCGCTCTTTGCGAAGGCTGTCGTTGGCCTCTCGCTTAATCTCTTTGGCCTTGCTCTCAAACGCACGCTCCGCTTGCTTGGTCGCCTGCTGCACCGCTTGGTGCACGGCGATCTCCTCGCGTTCGGCCATCTTCTTGGCCTCCGCCGCGCGCGCGTCCGCCTCGCGCTGCAGCGACTGCAGCCGCTTGCGCTGCATCTCGTTGCTCTTGGCGCGCTCCGCCTCGAGCTGGTGCCTTTCTCGTATCTCGCGCTCGAGGCAGCTCTCGAGCTCGAGCACCGACTGGCGCCAGACCTTGGAGACCACCGTGAGGCGCTGGCGCACGGCGGCAGACTCCGTGCGCACGGCCGAGAGCTCCGCGTCGCGCTTGCGCGCCTCGAGGCGCAGCGAGCCCACGCATGCGCAGCGTGACTCGTACTGCCGCACCGCCGCTGCCTGCTCGGAGAGCATCCGCTCGTACGAAGCGACGAGCTCGCCGCGTTCATGCTCGCGCACCGCATCGGCCTGCGCATGTCGCTGCCGCACCTCATCGAGCTCCGCGCGCAGCGTGTCCGCCTCGCGCGTCAGCTCCACCAGCTGCTCCTGCTGGAGCTCGAGACGCAGGCCGAACCCCGTCGGCTGCGGCGGCGAAGCGGCGGGTGCTGCGCTGATCGGCTTGGTGAGGGTGATGGCGCTGTTCGCCTTGCTGGGCGACGCAGCGGAGAGCGCCTTGCTCCGAGGAGAATTGAGGGACGGCATTGAAAGCCCTTTTGCCGATTCGCGTCAGGTAGGCGGCCGAAAGTTGCCGATACGACGCCTCGACGCTGTCCAAGCTCGGCGTCAATTGAGAGCTTGTCCAACAATGAACAGCATCGAGATTCTTTTGCCAAATTCACAGGGGCGACGAGGCCAACTTCATGTCGGGATCAAAGCGTCCACGCGACGAACTCGCGGCGCCCGAGAAGGCTGCGGAGGTTGGCTCGATTGTCGCCCAGTTCGTATCGGCAGAGGGCGAGCGTGCCGGTCCGCAGCTCGACGTGCCTCTCGACACCACGCCGGAGCAGCTTGCGCTCATCCTGAACCAGCTGCTCCAGAACGAAGAGCCTGTGCCGTACAGCTTTTACGTCAACGACAATGAGATGGGGCAGACGCTCGCGAACAACATCTTGGCCACCCACTCGACCGAGCAGACCCTCAGCATCACCTACCATCCGCAGGCCGTCTTCCGAGTGCGTGCCGTCACGCGCTGCTCCTCGACGCTGCCCGGACACGCTGAGGCGATGCTCTCGACGTCCTTCAGCCCGAGCGGCAAGACGCTCGCGACGGGCTCGGGTGACCACACCGTGCGGCTCTGGGATGTGCACACCGAGATGCCCTTCAAAACGCTCAGCGCGCACCGCTCGCCGGTGCTGTGCATCGCGTGGTCGCCGTGCGGACGCTTCCTCGTGTCGGGCAGCAAGGAAGGCATGCTCGCGATATGGTCGCCCTCGCAGACCGAGCCGCTGCGCACGATACCGACCGCGCACAAGAAGTGGATCAACTTCGTCGCGTGGGAGCCGCTGCACGCCAACGCCGAGTCGACACGCTTCGTCTCTTGCGGCAAGGACGGCACTGTGCGGCTCTGGGATCGCGTGAGTGGCCAAAGCTTGGGAACGCTCAGCGGCCACACGAACTCGGTGACGTGCGTGCGCTGGGGCGGCGATGACCTGCTGTACACGGGCTCGCACGACCGAACCGTCAAGGTTTGGGGCGCGAGCACACAGAAACTCGTCAAGTCGCTCGAGGGGCACGGCCATTGGGTCAACTGCCTCGCGCTGAATACCGACGCTGCCTTGCGATCGGGTGCGTACGACCACCGCGGCCTCGCGCCCGAGAGCGCCGAGGCGCGCGTCAAGGCGGCGCGCGAGCGGTACGAGAAGGTCAAGGGCAGCGGGTGCGAGTTGCTTGCGAGCGGCTCCGATGACTTCACACTCTTCCTGTGGAAGCCTGCCGAGGCGAAGAAGGCGATCGCGCGGCTGACGGGCCACGTGCAGCTCATCAACAATGCCGCCTTCTCGCCGGATGGCGCGTGGCTCGCGTCGGGTTCGTTTGATGGCGCGGTGCGCATCTGGCACGGGCGCACTGGCAAGTTCGTCGCCACCCTCCGCAACCACGTGGGCGCCGTGTACCAGCTCGCTTGGTCGTCCGACAGCCGACTACTCGCGAGCGGCTCGAAGGACTCGACGGTCAAGGTGTGGGAAGTCAAGACAAAGAAGCTGCTGGAGGACCTGCCCGGGCACGCGGACGAGGTGTACGCCGTCGACTGGAGCCCCGATGGCGAGCGCGTCGCTTCGGGCGGCAAGGATCGCAACCTGAAGCTCTGGCGCCGCTGAAGTGAACGGTCGCTGACGGCACGCACACGCCCACCTCCCACGCGCACGCAGGCCACGCGCATCCTTGTCAACATCCTTGGGTGCGCTTGGCAAGAGTCAAGTCAAGTCAAGACTCAACTCTCAAGTCTGAAGTCAGACGTACTTGACATCATACTGGGTACGGAGGTGAGAGTGTGACAGGCGAAACACCCCGTGCCCGTGAGGGTCTTCAAGTCAAGTCTGTCTATACATAAACAACAGACAACCTCTGACCTTATCTTCAAACAGGGAACACCCCCTGCACGGCTGGGAAAGTCGAAAGACCAACCTCAACACTAGCGACTAGCCATGACACTAGCATAATTGAGTGGCCCGAGAGATCAAGTACTCAGTAGCGGCTGTGCGCGCATGGGGAGGACCGCGACGAAACTGACTTGACTTGCCTTGAAGAAACCAATCTCCATGATGCGGATCGGCTTCTTGTTCTGCGTCGCCAGCTCAGCTGCCATGAGTTTCCAGCCTCGCACCGCATCCTCACGCCGCGACACCCTGCTTGCCGGCGCCGCCGCGTTCCTGACCACCGGATCTGCAGCGTTTGCAGAAGAGACGCTGTCACCAGCACAACAGAAGATTGCTGCTGCAAAGGCGGCATCGGAGGCCAAGCTTGCGGGACGTGGCCTCAAGACTCCGGAGACGAAGACCTTGAGCATCGGCATTCCGTTGGGCGGCGGCTCGTCCACTCAGGATTATTTCGCAGAGGCGAACGAGTTGAAAGAAAAGCGGCAGGAGCTCGAGGAAAAGATTGGCAACCGCAAAAAGACGAAGTCGCAGTCGGCTCAGATCGAAACGCTGCGTCTGATGGAGAAGAAGGCAAGAGGGCAGGCACAGGAGGCCCTCAACCGTCAAGCAGAGATCGCCGCAGCGAAGGAGGCGGAAAAGAATGCGCCACCTGGCCTCGAGAAGATCATTGGGCTCAGATTGCCTTTCTGAACTGCGGTCGCGTCGCCCTATACGTGTGATGTGTCCATGGCAGAGCGTTGTCCGCGCCGTGATTTGTAGTGAGGAACTAATGTCCCGGTACACGACAGAATCCGTCACCGCTGCGCCTGGGAAACATACGCAGATGGGAGGCATCTCACCCCACTCGGTCCACAGTCCCCGCTCGATGAGGTTCGCTCCGTCCGTCCGCACAGTCGCGGAGACCTGGTTCCCCACGATTCGGCCATCAGAGGACGTGGCCACCTCAGTCCTCGAGGGCGTTGCCCACCTCTTTGACGTGGATCTCGGCGAGGTTGCCCATCTGCTTGCGCGAGAGCACCTTGAGCCGCGTGCCGGGCACGAGCAGACGTTCTTGCTCGTGCGGGTAGATGGAG
>Ga0210245_100731_pt1 | contig 29030 bp, 10 predicted proteins | sample ChrtobMetaP3_4mM_FD_155450 | JGI IMG/M metagenome (GOLD analysis project Ga0210245, IMG submission 155450) | Chrysochromulina tobin associated microbial communities from unialgal haptophyte culture, Seattle, Washington, United States - P3_4mM | ecosystem: Host-associated > Algae > Haptophytes >...
AGCTGCAGCCGGGCCCAAAGCTCCCTAGCCATTGCGATGTTGTGAGCTCACTTGGCGCCCGGCCCGCGTTCGGTAAGTGCTATTCTTGAGCCCGTCATTTTGGCAATATCTTCGCATTGCAACGCTTTGCCTGAAGTGACATTGAAGTGAAGCGTGCGGTGAGCGGGCCCAGCGGCTGAAGGGCCTTGATGTGATCCATCCATGCATGTAGATCATGGGAAGTTGTTACTTCGAAGCTCTAGCCACGGGCAGCAATCCCTCCCTGTATCCGACTCGAAATTTTAGTATTTTCCGATGAATCCGGACCGTCCGCGTCAGAAAAAATTTCGCGGGGCTGCCGCGGCCCCGCACCCCCCAAATTTGCCCTCCATGGCACGACTTTCAGACACATATTAGGCACGACTTTCCAACGGCTTCGTCCTCGCACATGAGCGCGGACGCCTTTCCACTCGCCGTTCGTCAGCTTTACTCCGGTTCCGGCCCCGGCCGCCATTCCCTGAAGGCATCCCCGTAAACTCACCGCCCATGTGCAGAATGGTTCGCGCCGAAACCATGCATGCCGTGCGCTACATGCCCCTCTCTTCCTCTACCTCGCCTTCTTTGCACCAGCCGGCCTCCACACGAAGAGCTTTGCACCCTCGCCATTGATCACGCTCGCGACAAAGCCGCCCGACGGCGAGATGGCCACGCTCCTCACAGGGCTAGGGTGTGTGTCGAGTGTGGCGCACTCGCTCGCGTCGACGTCTTCGAGGAGCGACCAGACCTTGATCGTCCTGTCGTCGCTTCCGCCGCTCACCAGCACCGAGCCACCGAGGGCGAGGCTCTGCACTGATCCCTCGTGCCCGCGCAGCTCGCGCACGAGCTGGCCGGTGGAGAGAGCAAAGACGCGCACGGCCGCATCCAACCCCCCGGTGGCGAGCACATCCCCTTGCATGCGCACCGCGCGCAAGGGGCTCGGATGGGCCAGCGTGCGCCGGCTGGCGCCGCCGTCGCGCGGCCAGAGGCGGACGGTCGCATCATCGCTGCCCGTCGCGATCGCCTCCTCGCCCACGTCGACGCAGCTCACACGTGCAGAGTGCTCCCTCAGCGTGGCAACGCACTCGCGCGCGCGCAGACGCCACAGCTTGACCGTGCTGTCGGTCGAGCCGCTCACGACGAGGTCGCCGCGCACCGCGACGCAGTAGACGGACGAGCCGCTGTGCTGCAACTGGCCGGCGGTGGCGAGCGTGTCCGCATCCCACAGGCGTAGGCTGCCGGACGTGTCGCCGGTGACGATGTGGACGCCGTCGGAGGCCACGGCGACCACGTCCGCCTCGTGCCCCTCGAGCACCCCGACTGTGCTCGCATCGGGTCGGTAGACGGTCGCGTTGCGCGTCGAGGCGGCCGAGCCCGCGGCGATGAGTCGTGACTCGTCCGGGAAGAGCTGCAGCAGGTTGATGCTCCCGGGGTCGCCGCCGATCTTGGCGCTCGCCTCCGCCGCTTTGACCGCGCCGTGCTACCACGCGGCGGGGCCAAGGTCGAGGAGCCAGCCTGTTGGCAAGTTTGGCACCGCCGATGGGTAGGCCGGGTTGCGGCGCAAGTCGACGTGCAGCTCGCGCAGCCCGGCGGCGGCGGCAACGAGCGACGTGACGTGCTCAACACTCAGCCGGTTGCCTATCAGAGAGAGGTGGCGCAGCGACGTTATCCGAGGCAAGGCGTCGCACAGGAGCGACACCGCCTTGCCGCCATCAAGGGCGCGCAGGCCGAGCCCCCGCAGGGCCAGCAAGCGCAGCCGGCCGGTGAGGGACTGCCTCGAAGGACGCGGCCGACGCGGCGACGGCGGTGCCGCTCAGGTCGAATGTGTGGAGGTGCCGGGCATTGGCGAGCGCGAGGCACTCGTCGGCCGCCAGCTGGCTCCCGCTCACGTCGAGCTCCGCCACCACGCACGACGACGCGCCCAGCGCCGCCGCGAGCGTCGCGCCGTCGCCCGCGGCCCACGCGCCGTTGCCGCCCAGCCGCACCGTGCGCAGCGCGTTGCCCTCGCGACCCATCAGCGCGCACAGCGGCCGCAGCATCGCAGAGCACCCCGCCGCGCCCGCCACCACGGCACGCTCGATGCGCACCTCGACCGTCCCATGATCCCGGCCGACGCCAAAGTGCACGCCGCTCGGCACGCCGCGCACCTCGGCGGCCCTCTGGCCGTTGATGTGCCACGCGAGCACGCCGCCGGCGAGCGTCATGCGGATCCGATCGCCCGCCTTGTAGGTGGGAAGGCCGCTCTGGACATAGGAGACCTTGTGCACGATTCTACCGTCCGACCTGTAGCCCCAGCTCTCGGCGTCTTCACCCAGAGAGCGGGACAGGGCGCCCTTGCCCGGCAGCGCCGCCCCTATGCAGCAGCCTTTAGGACTCGTGCACAGCTGAACGACAAGCTCGACCATCGGCGAGACCGCGCCGAGCAGCGCCCGCCCTTTCTTATGGAGCCTCACGCTCCGCCCGTCGTCGCCGAGCGTGACGCTCGCGACCTTGAGCTCCGGCGCGAACAGCAGCGCGAGCCGCTGCAGCGAGGCGGTCTCCGTCACTTCGATCGCCTGCGCCGAGCAGTCGACCTCACGCAGCGACAGTCGGCACGCGCCGCTCATCAGGGCCGCCTGCCGCTCCAGGACCGCCTCAAACGGCATCCGACCGTCCGTCGTGTACAGCACGTTCGCGAGCCGCAGCTCGGCGAGCGGCGCCGCACTCTCGCGCAGGCCCTCGCCGATGAGACGCGCCGCCTCGGCCGCGCATGACGAGCCGCTCAGATCGAGCGTCGACAGGCTGGTGCTCGCCTTAAGGAGCGCGCCCACGACGGCGCCATCAGCCTCGCTCACCGCCAGGCCGCCCGTCGACACCAACACGCTTAATCGCACCTCGCCCACGGGTATCACCCACTCGCCCAGCCTCAGCGTCTGCAGCGCGCAGCCCGCCGACACGAGCGCGACCGCCTCGTCCGCGCCGAGGCCGCTCCCGCTCACGTCGAGCTCCGCAACTACGCACGACGCCGCGCCCAGCGCCGCCGCGAGCGTCGCGCCGTCGCCCTCGGCCCACGCGCCGTTGCCGCCCAGCCGCACCGTGCGCAGCGCGTTGCCCTCGCGACCCATCAGCGCGCACAGCGGCCGCAGCATCGCGAGGCACCCCGCCGCGCCCGCCACCGCGGCACGCTCGATGCGCACCTCGACCGTTCCATTCCACCACCGGCTGACGCCAAAGTGCACGCCGCTCGGCACGCCGCGCACCTCGGCGGCCCTCTGGCCGTTGATGTGCCACGCGAGCACGCCGCCAGCGAGCGTCATGCGGATCCGATCGCCCGCCTTGTACGTGGGCAGGCCGTCCTGGACCCGGGAGCCCTCGTGCTTGATTACACCGTCCGCCCTGTAGCCCCAGCTCCCAGCTTCTTCACCCAAATAGCTGGATAGGGCGCCCTTGCCCGGCAGCGCCGCGCCGATGTAGCAGCCACCAGAATTGGTGCATCGCTGCACGACGAGCTCGACCATCGGCGAGACCGCGCCGAGCAGCGCCAGCCCGTCGCCATCGAGCCTCACGCTCCGCCCGTCATCGCCGAGCGTGGCACTCGCGACCTTGAGCTCCGGCGCAAACAGCAGCGCGAGCCGTTGCAGCACGGCGGTGTCTGTCGCGCCAATCGCCTGCGCCGAGCAGTCGACCTCACGCAGCGACAGTCGGCACGCGCCGCTCATCAGGGCCGCCTGCCGCTCCAGGACCGCCTCAAACGGCATCCGACCGTCCGTCGTGTACAGCACGTTCGCGAGCCGCAGCTCGGCGAGCGGCGCCGCACTCTCGCGCAGGCCCTCGCCGATGAGACGCGCCGCCTCGGCCGCGCATGACGAGCCGCTCAGATCGAGCGTCGACAGGCTGGTGCTCGCCTTGAGGAGCGCGCCCACGACGGCACCATCAGGCTCGCCCACCGCCAGGCCGCCCGTCGACACCGATTCACCTGATCGCAGCTCACCCACGGGCATCACCCACTCACCCAGCCTGAGCGTCTGCAGCGCGCGGCCCGCCGACACGAGCGCGACCGCCTCGTCCGCGCCCAGGCCGCTCCCGCTCACGTCGAGCTCCGCCACCACACATGACGCCGCGCCCAGCGCCGATGCAAACGCGCGGCGGCATTCGCCCACGGCCCACGCGCCGTTGCCGCCCAGCCTCACCGTCGCGAGCGCGTTGCCTGCCGTCGACATGAGCGCCGCGAGCGAGGCAACCACGCCCTCGCCCTCAGCCGCAAACAGCGCGCACACGCCAGCCTTGCCGCCCGCCTGCTTGGTGCAGTCGATGAGCCGCAGTGATGGCCGGCAAACGCAGCGCACCAGCACCGCCAGCCGCGCCGCCACGCTCGCTGCACCCTCGCCGTGGATCAGCCTGCCCAGCCGCAGCTCGGCGAGCGGCGCCGCGCTCGCCCTTAGGCCCTCGCTGATCCGCGACAGCGCCGCCGCCGCGCACGACGAGCCGCTCAGATCGAGCGTCGACAGGCTGATGCTCGCCTTGAGGAGCGCGCCCACGACGGCGCCCTCGGCCTCGCCCACCGCCAGGCCGCCCGTCGACACCGATTCGCTTGATCGCAGCTCGCCCACGGGTATCACCCACTCGCCGAGCCTCAGCGTCTGCAGCGCGCGGCTCGCCGAGACGAGCGCGACCGCCTCGTCCGCGCCCAGGCCGCTCCCGCTCACGTCGAGCTCCGCCACCACGCACGACGCCGCGCCCAGCGCCGCAACGAGCGTCGCGCCGTCGCCCTCGGCCCACGCGCCGTTGCCGCCCAGCCGCACCGTGCGCAGCGCGTTGCCCTCGCGACCCATCAGCGCGCACAGCGGCCGCAGCATCGCGAGGCACCCCGCCGCGCCCGCCACCGCGGCACGCTCGATGCGCACCTCGACCGTTCCATTCCACCACCGGCTGACGCCAAAGTGCACGCCGCTCGGCACGCCGCGCACCTCGGCGGCCCTCTGGCCGTTGATGTGCCACGCGAGCACGCCGCCAGCGAGCGTCATGCGGATCCGATCGCCCGCCTTGTACGTGGGCAGGCCGTCCTGGACCCGGGAGCCCTCGTGCTTGATTACACCGTCCGCCCTGTAGCCCCAGCTCCCAGCTTCTTCACCCAAATAGCTGGACAGGGCGCCCTTGCCCGGCAGCGCCGCGCCGATGCAGCAGCCACCAGGATCGGTGCACTGCTGCACGACGAGCTCGACCATCGGCGAGACCGCGCCGAGCAGCGCCCGCCCGTCGCTCTTCACGAGTCTCACGCTCCGCCCGTCGTCGCCGAGCGTGGCGCTCTCGACCTTGAGCTCCGGCGCAAACAGCAGCGCGAGCCGTTGCAGCACGGCGGTGTCTGTCGCTTCGATCGCCTGCGCCGAGCAGTCAACCTCACGCAGCGACAGACGGCACGCGCCGCTCATCAGGGCCGCCTGCCGCTCCAGGACCGCCTCAAACGGCATCCGACCGTCCGTCGTGTACAGCACGTTCGCGAGCCGCAGCTCGGCAAGTGGCGCCGCACTCTCGCGCAGGCCCTTACCGATGAGACGCGCCGCCTCGGCCGCGCATGACGAGCCGCTCAGATCGAGCGTCGACAGGCTGGTGCTCGCCTTAAGGAGCGCGCCCACAACGGCGCCCTCGGCCTCGCCCATGCCGCCCGTCGACACCGATTCGCTTGATCGCAGCTCGCCCACGGGTATCACCCACTCGCCCAGCCTCAGCGTCTGCAGCGCGCGGCCCGCCGAGACGAGCGCGACCGCCTCGTCCGCACCCAGGCCGCTCCCGCTCACGTCGAGCTCCGCCACCACGCATGACGCCGCGCCCAGCGCCGCCGCGAGCGTCGCGCCGTCGCCCTCGGCCCACGCGCCGTTGCCGCCCAGCCGCACCGTGCGCAGTGCGTTGCCCTCGCGACCCATCAGCGCGCACAGCGGCCGCAGCATCGCGAGGCACCCCGCCGCGTCGGCCACCAAGGCACGCTCGATGCGCACCTCAACCGTCCCATCACACCACCGGCTGACGCCAAAGTGCACGCCGCTCGGCACGCCGCGCACCTCGGCGGCCCTCTGGCCGTTGATGTGCCACGCGAGCACGCCGCTGGCGAGCGTCATGCGGATCCGATCGCCCGCCTTGTAGGTGGGCAGGTCGCTCTGGACATCGGAGACCATGTGCCTGATTCTACCGTCCCCCGTGTAGCCCCAGCTCTCGGCGTCGTCACCCAGATGGCGGGACAGGGCGCCCTTGCCCGGCAGCGCCGCGCCGATGGAGCAGCGTTTAGGATCCGTGCACTGCTGCACAACGAGCTCGACCATCGGCGAGACCGCACCGAGCAGCGCCAGCCCGTCCTTCTCGAGCCTCACGCTCCGCCCGCCGTCGCCGAGCGTGACGCTCGCGACCTTGAGCTCCGGCGCAAACAGCAGCGCGAGCCGCTGCAGCGCGGCGGTCTCCGTCGCGCCGATCGCCTGCGCCGAGCAGTCGACCTCACGCAGCGACAGACGGCACGCGCCGCTCATCAGAGCCGCCTGCCGCTCCCAGACCGCCTCAAACGGCATCCGACCGTCCGTCGTGTACAGCACGTTCGCGAGCCGCAGCTCGGCGAGCGGCGCCGCACTCTCGCGCAGGCCCTTACCGATGAGACGCGCCGCCTCGGCCGCGCATGACGAGCCGCTCAGATCGAGCGTCGACAGGCTGGTGCTCGTCTTGAGTAGGGCGCCCACAACGGCGCCCTCGGCCTCGCCCACCGCCTGGCCACCCAGCCGCAGCTCGGCCAGCGGCGCCACGCTCGCCCTTAGGCACTCGAGGATCCGCGACAGCGCCACCGGCGCGCACGACGAGCCGCTCAGATCGAGCGTCGACAGGCTGGTGCTCGCCTTGAGGAGCGCGCCCACGACGGCGCCCTCGGCCTCACTCACCGCCTGGCCGCTCAACGACACCGATTCGCTTGATCGCAGCTCGCCCACGGGCATCACCCACTCGCCGAGCCTGAGCGTCTGCAGCGCGCGGCCCGCCACGACGAGCGCGACCGCCTCGTCCGCACCCAGGCCGCTCCCGCTCACGTCGAGCTCCGCCACCACGCACGACGCCGCGCCCAGCGCCGCAACGAGCGTCGCGCCGTCGCCCTCGGCCCACGCGCCGTTGCCGCCCAGCCGCACCGTGCGCAGTGCGTTGCCCTCGCGACCCATCAGCGCGCACAGCGGCCGCAGCATCGCGAGGCACCCCGCCGCGTCGGCCACCGCGGCTCGCTCGATGCGCACCTCGACCGCCCCATCCCACCACCGGCTGACGCCAAAGTGCACGCCGCTCGGCACGCCGCGCACCTCGGCGGCCCTCTGGCCGTTGATGTGCCACGCGAGCACGCCGCCGGCGAGCGTCATGCGGATCCGATCGCCCGCCTTGTAGGTGGGAAGGCTGCTCTGGACATAGGAGACCTTGTGCACAATTCTACCGTCCGACCTGTAGCCCCAGCTCTCGGCGTCTTCACCAAGATAGGTGGACAGGGCGCCCTTGACCGGCAGCGCCGCGCCTAAAATGCAGCCAACAGGATTGGTGCACTGCTGCACGACGAGCTCGACCATCGGCGAGACCGCGCCGAGCAGCGCCCGCCCGTCGTCATCGAGCCTCACGCTCCGCCCGCCGTCGTCGCCGAGCGTGGCGCTCTCGACCTTGAGCTCCGGCGCAAACAGCAGCGCGAGCCGTTGCAGCACGGCGGTGTCTGTCGCTTCGATCGCCTGCGCCGAGCAGTCAACCTCACGCAGCGACAGACGGCACGCGCCGCTCATCAGGGCCGCCTGCCGCTCCAGGACCGCCTCAGACGGCATCCGACCGTCCGTCGTGTACAGCACGTTCGCAAGCCGCAGCTCGGCAAGTGGCGCCGCACTCTCGCGCAGGCCCTTACCGATGAGACGCGCCGCCTCGGCCGCGCATGACGAGCCGCTCAGATCGAGCGTCGACAGGCTGGTGCTCGTCTTGAGTAGGGCGCCCACGACGGCGCCCTCGGCCTCGCCCACCGCCTGGCCACCCAGCCGCAGCTCGGCCAGCGGCGCCGCGCTCGCCCTTAGGCACTCGAGGATCCGCGACAGCGCCGCCGGCGCGCACGACGAGCCGCTCAGATCGAGCGTCGACAGGCTGGTGCTCGCCTTGAGGAGCGCGCCCAAGACGGCGCCCTCGGCCTCACTCACCGCCTGGCCGCTCAACGACACCGATTCGCTTGATCGCAGCTCGCCCAAGGGCATCACCCACTCGCCAAGCCTCAGCGTCTGCAGCGCGCGGCCCGCCGAGACGAGCGCGAGGCACTCGTCGGCCGCCAGCTGGCTCCCGCTCACGTCGAGCTCCGCAACTACGCACGACGCCGCGCCCAGCGCCGCCGCGAGCGTCGCGCCGTCGCCCTCGGCCCACGCGCCGTTGCCGCCCAGCCGCACCGTGCGCAGCGCGTTGCCCTCGCGACCCATCAGCGCGCACAGCGGCCGCAGCATCGCGAGGCACCCCGCCGTGTCGGCCACCAAGGCACGCTCGATGCGCACCTTGATCGTCCATGTAAAACCGTGTCGTGCGAGGCCGACGCCAAAGTGCACGCCGCTCGGCACGCCGCGCACCTCGGCGGCCCTCTGGCCGTTGATGTGCCACGCGAGCACGCCACCGGCGAGCGTCATGCGGATCCGATCACCCGCCTTGTAGGTGGGCAGGCCGCACTGGAGATAGGAGCCCTTGTGCTTGATTGAACCGGCCCCACTGTAGCCCCAGCTCCCGGCGTCTTCACCCAGATGGCGGGACAGGGCGCCCTTGCCCGGCAGCGCCGCGCCGATGCAGCAGCCACCAGGATCGGTGCACTGCTGCACGACGAGCTCGACCATCGGCGAGACCGCGCCGAGCAGCGCCCGCCCGTCGTCATCGAGCCTCACGCTCCGCCCGCCGTCGTCGCCGAGCGTGGCGCTCGCGACCTTGAGCTTCGGCGCAAACAGCAGCGCGAGCCGTTGCAGCACGGCGGTGTCTGTCGCGCCAATCGCCTGCGCCGAGCAGTCAACCTCACGCAGCGACAGACGGCACGCGCCGCTCATCAGGGCCGCCTGCCGCTCCAGGACCGCCTCAAACGGCATCCGACCGTCCGTCGTGTACAGCACGTTCGCGAGCCGCAGCTCGGCGAGCGGCGCCGCACTCTCGCGCAGGCCCTCGCCGATGAGACGCGCCGCCTCGGCCGCGCATGACGAGCCGCTCAGATCGAGCGTCGACAGGCTGGTGCTCGCCTTAAGGAGCGCGCCCACGACGGCGCCCTCGGCCTCGCCCACCGCTAGGCCGCCCGTCGACACCAACTCGCCTGATCGCAGCTCGCCCACGGGCATCACCCACTCGCCAAGCCTCAGCGTCTGCAGCGCGCGGCCCGCCGATACGAGCGCGACCGCCTCGTCCGCGCCCACCTCGAGGCCGCCGAGGTCGAGGTGGCGCAGGTGCGCCGCGAGCGTTAGCACGCTCTGCACCAGGTCGGCGCGCACCTCGGGGCCGAAGACGCTCCCATCCGAGCCGGGCCTCAGCCCGCCCAGCCGCAGCTTGGCCAGCGACACAACAGGTATGAGAGCTGCGACGACCATGCCGCCCTCATCGCCGATCTCCTTGTCCTTCAGGTCGAGCTCGGTGATGGAGTTGGCGCGCATCTCCTTGATCGGGATCCCGTTGAACATCTCGATCTTGAGGTTGCCGAGGACCGCGTCTGAAAGTTGCGCGGCGCCGTCGCCCGTGATGTTCTTGCCACGCACGTCGACGCGTGTTAATGAGCCCGTAGCAATGTCTGATGCGATCAGGATGATGTCCGCTGGGCCAAGGCCCTGGTTGGCAAAGTTGGCCTCCTTCTGATCGCGTTTGATGCCGAAGAGCATAATGCCCTTTTCAACACCGATCTTGGCGAGCACCTTGGCCGACTCGCTGTCCAACTTGTTGCCGCGCAGGTTGCACTCGGTGATCATTGTAGAAGCAGAAAGGTACTCAGCCAGTGGCGTAGTGATCCCAGGGCCCAAGTTCTCGCCGGACAGGTCCCATGCGGTGATCGTGCTGGTGGGGCTCTCGCGCAGGGCGTTGAAGATGATGGTCCAGCCCTCGACGCCCAAGTTGTTGCCGCGCACGTCGACGCGCGCGAGCACCGACATAGCAGGTATGAGAGCTGCGACGACCATGCCGCCCTCGTTGTCGATCTTCTTGTCCTTCAGGTCGAGCTCGGTGATGGAGTTGGCGCGCATCTCCTTGATCGGGATCCCGTTGAACATCTCGATCTTGAGGTTGCCGAGGACAGCGGCTGAGAGCTGCGCGGCGCCGTCGCCCGTGATCTTGTTTCCGCGCACGTCAATGCTAGTTAATGAGCCATTAACGCGGAAGGCATCCGCAAGAGCGTTAAGACCAGACATGTCTGGCAAATGGGTCATTTTGATGTCGCCATCTCTGTCTTTGGCCTTAGAGACGATCATTTCCTTGCCCTGATAAACCACTATGTCGCCCTCATTGAAGGAAGAGCCCTGGACCTGGCTTGCCTTGATGTAGCCAGTCTCAGTCACCGAACAGAGATTGTTGGACGAGAGATTGAGACTCGTCAACGCGCCCGTAGCAATGTCTGACGCGATCAGGATGGCGTCCGATGGGCCAAGGCCCTGGTTGGCAAAGTCGGCCTCCTTCTGATCGCGTTTGATGCCGAAGAGCATGATGCCCTTCTCGATGCCGATCTTGGCGAGCACCTTGGCCGACTCGCTGTCCAACTTGTTGCCGCGCAGGTTGCACTCGGTGATCATTGTAGAAGCAGAGAGAAACTCAGCCAGTGGCGTAGCGATCCCAGGGCCCAAGTTCTCGCCGGACAGGTCCCATGCGGTGATCGTGCCGGTGGGGCTGTCGCGCAGGGCGGTAAAGATGATGGTCCAGCCCTCCACGCCCAAGTTGTTGCCGCGGACGTTGACGCGCGCGAGCACCGACATAGCAGGTATGAGAGCTGCGACGACCATGCCGCCCTCGTTGTCGATCTTCTTGTCCTTCAGGTCGAGCTCGGTGATGGAGTTGGCGCGCATCTCCTTGATCGGGATCCCGTTGAACATCTCGATCTTGAGGTTGCCGAGGACAGCGGCTGAGAGCTGCGCGGCGCCGTCGCCCGTGATCTTGTTTCCGCGCACGTCAATGCTAGTTAATGAGCCATTAACGCGGAAGGCATCCGCAAGAGCGTTAAGACCAGACATGTCTGGCAAATGGGTCATTTTGATGTCGCCATCTCTGTCTTTGGCCTTAGAGACGATCATTTCCTTGCCCTGATAAACCACTATGTCGCCCTCATTGAAGGAAGAGCCCTGGACCTGGCTTGCCTTGATGTAGCCAGTCTCAGTCACCGAACAGAGATTGTTGGACGAGAGATTGAGATTCGTCAACGCGCCCGTAGCAATGTCTGACGCGATCAGGATGGCGTCCGATGGGCCAAGGCCCTGGTTGGCAAAGTCGGCCTCCTTCTGATCGCGTTTGATGCCGAGGAGCATGATGCCCTTCTCAACACCGATCTTGGCGAGCACCTTGGCCGACTCGCTGTCCAACTTGTTGCCGCGCAGATTGCACTCGGAGATCATTGTAGAAGCAGAGAGGTACACAGCCAGTGGCGTAGCGATCTCAGGGCCCAAGTTCTCGCCGGACAGGTCCCATGCGGAGATCTTGCTGGTGGGGCTGTCGCGCAGGACGGAGAAGATACTGGACCAGCCCTCAATGCCCAAGTTGTTGCCGCGCACGTCGACGCGTCTTAATGCGCTCATGGCAGGCAAGAGATAGGCAATGAGCATGACCGCAGGCCCATGGAGCCCCTTGTTGCACAAGTCAAGCTCCGTCACGGTGCCCTCGCGCATGTGCTGCACCGGAATGCCACATGCCCCACCTGAGCCCGCACAGGCAACAGCTGCGATCGTCAGCCTCAACGGTGGCTCTCCCTCGCCTGAGATGCAGCTGTGGAGAGCTTCCTTAGCAGCACCATGTAACAATGAAGGGCGGCGCCAGTCGCCCATCCCGCATTGCAGATCCGCGGCCCGAACGGCGGCCACGTCCACCACATAGCCGTAGCCACGGAGGCGCGCAAGCCCAGGCAGCATACGCCCCGCTACGGCCGCGTCCCCGGGCCGGCCGGCCTCGATGAGCAGCTCCACGTCCAGGTCGGTGATCTCGTCCAGTTGTGTGGGTGGCGGCTGCCCGCGGCCGCGGCACAGGCGCGAGCAGAGGACACGGCGTGACAGCGCACGCCAACTTCGATTCACGCCCTTGAGCTCGCACAGCGTGACCACGTCCAGCAGGCCCAGAGCCGCCTCCTTTGCATCCTCTGTGGCTGGCAACCCCGAGAATGAGGGCTGCTGCTGCAGCGCAGGCGGTGCCGTGGAGGTGGCCGCCGGCTGCTGCTGCGCCTCGAAGGCCTCTGGTAGAAATGCCGGCTCAGCGAGAGCCGCCGCACGCTCCTCCGCGCCGTCAAAGTCACTACCCGCGCCTAGCACCACGCAGAGGTCGTGAGCGCGCTGGCCGTTGAGCCGCTGTGCGATCGCACGCTGGATGTGCTCGAGCGCCCTGTTGGCGTCGAGAAAGAGGGCACCCTCGACGAGCTCCATCAGCTGCGACATCGAGCACTCGTCGACACTCGGCCGTGTGGAGTCAGGAGCACTCAGCTTCCCCAGCAAGTCAAGCGTCCAGGCCGCAATTGCCGGCACTGGGTACACGCCATCCTCGGGAGGGGCGTCGTCCATGAGATCCTTCAAATGACCAGCGAGTCGAGCCACCTCGCGCGACATCGTGACCTCCTCTCCGTCTCGCGCACGCACGCGTATCTGCTCATCATCGCGTTTGGCCTTCTTCGCCGGGGGCGCCCCTTCCTGCTCCTCGGCCGACGATGCAGCGACGATCGTGACCTCCTCTCCGTCTCGCGCACGCACGCGGATTGGCTCTTCATCGCGTTTGGCAATTTTCGCCGGGGGCGCCTCATCCTGCTCCTCGGCCGACGATGCAGCGACGATCGTCTTGCCCGAGAGGCTCATTGTGCGTGTCCTTTTTTGGGTCAAAGCGGGGACTCGGCTCCTACAGTCGACTCGGCTCCTAGTTCAAGTTCAAGTTCAAGTTCAAGTTCAAGTTCGCCTACCGCTCGGCGTCGTCGTGCACGCGAGGGTCATCGATTTCCTCGAGCGTGGCTACTTTATCAACGAGGCGGCCCGATGGTTGCGCGAACTAGGCGCCGAGGTTACGCATGAAGTAGGCGGCAATAGGCCTCTGCAAGGGAAGAATGGCTGCGGGATCGCCGCGGGCGGTGCCTGCGGCGCGCTCGCCGCAGCGGGGCCTCTTTGGAGTGCCATCCGAGACGCTGACGTCAGCCTCGCGACCGACGGTGTTTTCGTACAGCGCATCAGCGCCGAGCTCGGTTTCGAGCCAGCGCGTTTGCTCGACGAGACTGACGTGGGCAGAGTGCTCGACACGGTGCGTCCGTCTGCAAATGGCGGCGCTGCCTACGCCGGTTACTTCGAATGGTGTTCCGTAGTTCCTGTGGACCTGCTTTGTCACGTGCTCGTCAACGACATCGAGTCGGTCGGCGCTGGCGGCGGCAGGAAGCTCAAGATAGCGGCAGTTGCCAATCAGCTGTCTAACGGAGAGTGCGTGCTCGGGCACCCACACTGGATCGCCGTGGCGTACGAGGTGAGCCTGGAGTCGCGCGTAGCTGCCAACGGTGCCCCGGCCGACGGCACCAGAGGAGCGAGCAGAGCAGTTTCGTCAAACGGACGGCCGGTGCGTGAGTCTCGGGAGCCGGCACGCCTCGAGCAACGCGACTGGCGAGCGGCTGCGGCGCGCCGCGCCGCCGACAGCGCCTCACCTGGGGCGGCACGGGCTGGTGCACCTAAGGGCGCCGTGAAGAACGCGCCCCCAGCCTCCTTCGTCAGCAGCAAGACCTGGACGGGCGCCGTCTCTGGCAAAGTTTTCAAGCAGGGTGAGCATGGGCTCGGATACTACCAGGATGCGCCGGAGATCAAACCGGCCGGCTCGAACGCAGCGCAGCGCACGCACGGGGGAGAACAGATGGCCCCCAAGGCGGTGTCCAAGGGCGCGGTTGCGACGAGTCTCTGCCCCTGTCGGCAGGGGTGCGATTGCGCACGGTGCGTACCGCGTCACGCTGACGCCAGGCGAGTGCGCTTCGCCGAGGAGGCCGCTCGCCCGCCACCGCCCTTGCCTCGGCATCGCATCACAGTGTCGGGCGGCAACGTCAATAAGTCCGATGCCGGCGAAAAGACGATCGCTTTCGTCATACGCCAACTGGGCGGAGCCAACAAGATGCGGAAGCCGCGCGACATTCTCAAGGAGGGGCTACTCAAGGCGCTCTCAGCTCTAGGCGTAGATGACGGAGTCCTCGACGATTACGATGCGCTGCTGGCGTTGCTTCGCGAGCGCCTTGCCGCTAGTCAGGCCGCCGCGATTACCGCAGCGGCAACCGCGGCTGCCACAGGCGCTACGAAGGCAGCAGGGACAGTGGTCGTGGTCACTGCCGTACAGGAAGATGCCATGCGCAAGGCGCAGGGCGGAGCGGGCAGCGCTGCTGCCGACAAAGGCGTGCGATCGCGCGATTGCATGAAAGGTTTCGGCATGCCGGGCGATGACGCGGTACAGAGAGTCAACGAAGTGCGCGTTATCGAGCAGATGGTGGCAGCCTCGGCGGCGCACGACGCTCACGCGCGCGCCTTCAACCTCGTCTTCCCTCCATCATCGTCGCCCTTACCGGCTTCACCGCCACCGCCACCGCCACCGCCATTTCCTCCTCCATTTCCTCCTCCTCCGCCATCGTCACCATCTCCATCTTCTTCTTCTTTTTCTTCTTCTCCTTCATCTACATCACCTTCCTCACCTTCGTCACCTCCATCTTCATCGCCTTCCCTGCTTCCACCACCGTCGCTGCAGCCTCCACCAACGTCGCCATCGCAGCCGTCGTCACGGCCACCGCCACCACCACCGCTTCCATCAATTGCGGACGCCAAGGCGGTGATCTACGCTCTGCGGCGCTCGCGACGTGCAATCTACATGGCGCTCGCCAGCAACGGGGTTGCTGCTGAGATCGGGATGCCGGTTTTCTGCAGGCTCGAGCTCGAGCCGGGGCAGCTGCCGCATGAGGCCTGGCGCTTCGCCGTCATCCGTGGTTTCTCTGTCGACGAGGCCGGCGACGCGGAGGCGCTCGTCGAGTTCCGTGTCAAAGGCAGCACATGGTCGCCAAAGGATTATCCGTACGGTGCCAAGTGGCCGGGCAGCTTGCTTCAACTCGCCACGCATCGACCGCGCAGACAGACTACGCTGGGACAACAGCGGGTGCCACTCTGGCGACTGCTTGCTGAGGACGGCGTCAACCTGGTCGGGATCCCGAGCGGCGACGCGAGCGTCCTGCTCTCAAACTCGAGCGAGATTCCTCGGGTGACGAGTGTGAGAGGAGCTCGCAGAATCAGCGAGCTGCTACGTGCGCATGCGGGCAGCAATGATGACAGCGCTGTCAGCACCGCGAGCTCGGCATCACTCCAGAAATCTGCGCAGTCTGCGCGTAACGGCACTCACACGGACACTCGCTCGCCGCACGCGGAAGCTAATGGCGATTCTCCAGCAGGCACCGGAAACGGAGAGCGCGCCGCTCGATTTCGCGCGGGCGAAGGGCTGGCGCTCCGAGCCGGAGCCCTGCAGCGCGTGTTGCATGCATACGTGGGCGAGCTCGCTGGCTTCGCGCCAGTACCTCCGCCGTCGAGATGGGACGGGCCTGCGCCCGCTGCAAGGCGCGTCGGTCTCGATGCAGGCCAGATCGAGGGCGTGTCATTGCGCATCGACGGCGCGTGCGTTTCTGATGCCATGCAGATTCAGATGGATGCCCCCGCTGAGCCGCTGGGCTCACAGTCACAGGCTGGATCACTGGGCGTTTCTGCTGGCACGCAGTCACAGACTGCGGCCGATCAGCCGAGTGAAGATGGCGCGGCATCATAGGCTTCTCAAGCGAGGCTCTCCTCGGCGCGCTGCGCCATGCTCCCAATGGCAAGCTGCCACTGCATCTCGACGTGCTTCGGGAGAATCGCATGCTCTCCGCCGCGCTGCTGGAAGGGTGGCTCTCGCTGGCGGCACAATCCATCATCGACCGCAAGTACGAGTACGCGCAGGCGATCCGCGCACGCGCGGCGTCGCACAAGGCGGCGCTCGGTCGGAATCTGGCCGGCGTTGGGAGGCTAGCGGAAGAGGCCAAGGCGCACAAGATGGAGAGCGCGATTGGAGACGCTGGACAGCTGCTCGAGAAGTTGCGGCGCGACGCGATCGAGAAGGCGGAGGGCGTGGTGCCCACGACGGCCTCGGCACCGCGAGCGGTGTTCGAGGTCAAGAGGCGGCGAACTTGCCTCGTCTGGAATCCAGGCGGCGTCAGCGTTCGCGAGGCACGAGCTGAGCGGCGGCTCAGCGATCGGGGCCGGCGGGCCAAGCGAAAGAGCACTGGCGGCGCTGCTGTACAGACTGAGGAGCGCGATCGCGCGCTTGCCGAGACGCTCGAGCACGAGGACGCCGAGGACGGCGGCGGCGACGTCGGCCGAGGGACGGCACTGCGCTTCCGGGGCTGCGAGGCGCTCGAGGCCATCATCGACGAGGTCAAAGGCAGGCACGCGCACATGTTCATGCTGTCGGAGACGCACCTGCACGGCAAGGCCGTCGACGACGTGGCGGACTACATCGGCATGCGCCTGGGATGGCAGGACCTGTCCAAACGTTGCAGCGCAGGAGCGCCCGAGTACACGCCCTGCGTGATCCAAGCCCCGGCGGCCAAGGGCGAGTGGGCCGGCGTGTTGCTCGCTTACGATCCGTGCGTCTTCAAAGTGATCGGGACGCAGGTGCTTGTACCCGGGCGGCTGCTCGAGGTCGAGGTGCGCATGATTGACGACTCGACCAAGATGTTGATCTACGCGTGCTACATGCCGCAGCAGAACCTGCCAAAGGAGCTGCACGCCAAGGCCTGGGGCAAGCTCGAAGAGGCGCTGCTCGTCGCGCATATGCCGTACGTGATCGCCGGCGACCTCAACGCCGAAACGGCCAAGAGGCTCAAGAGCATGCACGGCATCGACCTCGACAAGGGTGGCGCGTGCAAGCGGCCGGGCGAGGCCTTTCTGCACAAGCTCATGCACGGCTCGGCGCTCGACGAGCTGGAGCGGCCGGTGCGGCTGGGTCGAGAGGACTTCACCCTGCTGCACGTGATCAAGACGCCGTCTATCGACTCTGAGGGCAAGGTAATTGAGGGCGAGATCAGCAAGCACGTGATCGATCACGTACTGCACGGCGGCTGCTACGGGCGCATCGGGGGCGGGCAGACGTTCACGGTCAAGGTCGGCGCGGAGGCGCAGAAGCAGTACCACCGCGCGCTCGGCTTCGACATCATCACCACCGACTGCGAGGAGAGGTGCAGCCATGAGGCCCGAATCGCGTAGAAAGAGATGCCGCAGCTCGGGAGTGAGCGCGCTCTCCTTGCGAAGCCATCTGGCCGGGAGCTTGCCGCAGAAGCCGAACTCGATGTCGATGTCTGACGGCCGCGCCTCCTCAATCTCCCGCTCGATCTCGAGGTACTTGTCGAGCTTCCGCCGGAGCACCTCGCTCGCCGTCTGCTTCCGGCCCTTTTTCGCCGCCGGCGCGCCGATGACCTTGCGCGCCACCGACATGCACGACTGCATCATGTGATCCACGAGCGTGCCGTGCGTCGCCTCGTAATTGGCCTCGGCCTCGTCTCTCGCCAGCCCCTTGGCACGCTCATCGGCCCGCGGCCCCTCCTTGACGATGAGCTGCCTCAGCGCCTCGGCGCACGCAGCCTCGCGCCCAGCAACCCAATCCTTCATCGTGTTGCTGCACTCGCCGACGACCTGCTCTTGATACGCTGCCCAGCCGATCGGCTCCGAATCCTCGTCGCTCGCAACGGGCGCCTCCTCGAGCTCCCGGTCGCTCACGTCCGCCTCGGCGTCGTCAACGAGCCCGCCGTGCCCGTCGTCGCCTCGATCAGGTAACGCGTGCGCTCGCGCAATCACCTGCTTGGCCGCGCTCGCGCCGCTCTTCTTCGCCGACTTGGACTTCTTGAACGGCTGCTTGGGCATCTTTGCGAGCTTGGGTTTGCGCGCCGTCTTCACGACCACGCACGTCGCGAGCGCGAGCTCCTGCTCGTGCGCCGGTGCGTCGACGCGAGCGTCAAGGAGATTGACGAGCATCGGCTCGACGTGCGCCTCAACTACGTGAACGAGCAGCTGCAGGTCCTGGCCGAAAGGGAGCTGGGGTACGCGAGGGCGGCGGCTGAGGTCATTCGGCGCGAGCGGGCTGGGCTCATGTCGAAAAAGGATCGGGGCCCCGGCGGGCAGCTCGTGGCCATCGAGGACGAGGCGACCGGCAACATGCTCACGGGCGCGGCGCGCGACAAGGCTGTGGCGGCCAAAGTGCGCGCGGGAAACACGCCCAACATCGTGTGCCTGGAGGCGGCTGGGCACCTCATGCAGAGGTGCTCCATCGAGCGTGGCGAGACGCGCGGCGGCGCAACGGCACGCGAAGCGGGCGCAGCGCATCAAATTGTCGAAGAAGCGGAGAGCAGGTTGTCGAGACGTCCGCGCTTCGCTGCCAGGAGCGAGCGCGTGGAAAAGTGTCAACGTCCTCCGGCGGGCGAGTTTTTCGTTGTGGGTAATGGCAAGTTCCCTAACGAGGCGCATCAAGGGCGGGTGCGCTACGATGGCACCAGGCAAGGGCTGCTGGGCAACCCGTTCAAGATGGGCGTGGACGGCAAGGACGAGGCTCTGCGCGATCTCGTCTGCGAGTGCTACGAGATCTGGTACGAGCAGGGCAAGGACGCGTACGAGACGGCGGTGGAGAAGGGGCTGCCGATCGAGTGCGTGGTGCCGGGACTCGGGCGCGTCAATCCCACCGACATCGACAACGAGATCGACTCGCTTGTCAACATCGCGGTCGAGCTCGGCAAGCGGGTCGTGCTCGATTGCACGTGCGAGCCCAAGCGCTGCCACCTGAGGTTCGTGGCGCGGCTGTGCAACAAGCGCGCGCAGAAGAGGCTCGACGAGAAGGCGGCTAAGATGGCCGGGGATTGCTACGGTTGCGACGATGAGCGTCGTGCTGATGCAGACACACCCATTCCACTCGTCGACGGCGAGGCTGATTGCGCGCTTGCTGGATTGACAGCGAAGGGCGACAGCAAGATTGCAGCAGTGGAGGAGTGCGCCGGAACGGGTGGACGCAGCTCGAGCATCAGTGAGCGTGCTGCGGTCTTTGACACGGCTGCGGAGAAGCCCGAGGTTCACGCGGAGCTCAACGGCGACGACATGGAGACCGAGCTCGACGTAAGCGGCGAGGCGGCGGATCTGCAGGGCGTGCAGTCGGAGGAGCAGCGCGCGCAGCGACGGCGCGACATTGAGAATCGGTTATGGCGCGACAGGCTCCGCTCGGCCATCTACGCGACTGACGCGTCTGAAGGCGACAAGGACAGGGTTTATGAGTACTGGACCGGCGAATACCAGCTTGAGTTCAATGAGACCGGCGAGAAGTGCACCGACCTGCGAGTGCTCGAGTTGTTGCAGCGCGTGCTCACACCTGAACGGGTGATGCAACTGTCCAAGTCCGTCAAGGAGAAGCTGGCGACCGGGCTCGATGAGTTCAACGTGGTGCTCGTCAAGCAGGGTGGGCCTGAGCTCGCCAAGCTCTTCGCTGAATCCATTGCGACTGAGGTGGCGACTTTCTCCTTTCCGACGAGTTGGACTACGTGGCACGCGACGTTGATTCCGAAGCCGGGCAAGGATAGGTGCAAGCTAAGCGGCTGGCGAGAAATATGGATCCAGGCACACCTGTGGAAGCTGGTGGTCGGCGCCATCTTGCCAGAGTGCGCCGAGGTCATCGCGCACACACGGCCGTGGTGCAACGCGGGTTTCGAGCCCGGGCGCGGCTGCCCGGAACAATCTGCGGCACTGCGGGCAAGGTTAGAATTGCACATGCGGCTGCGACAGCCCCTCCACATCTACTTCCAGGACTATAGCGTCTTCTTCCCCTCCATTTCGAGACAACTAGTCGCCTTCATCCTACACGAGCTCGGCGTCAACACCATCTCGGTTCAGATCTTACGTGAAGTTCAGGATCAGGTTATGGGCGCCTTCAAAACAGCCGGCGGCCCTACGGAGCTATGTCCGATGCTCAGGGGCGAACCTATCGGCGGCGTCGAATCGCCGCTGTTCTCGCTGCCTGTGGCGGCGCTCGTACAGCGCGCACTCGAGAGCTACGTGCCGGGCAGCCCACTGCCGGATCGTCGCGAACTGCGTGTCGCGGCGCTGCAGTTGTGGTATGCCGACGACGGCGCACTTGCTGACGCCGTCGAGGGCATCATCCAGACTGCGGTGGACATAATGATTTTGCTGTCGGAGGATATCCTGGGGCTCAAGGTCGGGCACGACACGGCCGAGGCATCCAAGTCGGCGTCGCTGTCCTGGACCTGGGACAAGTCGCACAACGAGTTCATTCGCGGCGACGGCAACAAGTTCAAAGTTCCGCTAGGCAGCTCCCGCGAGGATATCGAGCTGGCACGGGCGATCTCCTATCGATACCTGGGCATTGACTTCGACCCTGAGCTCGACATGACCAAAGTGGAGGAGTCTTACCGCGCACGGGCCAGCGCCATCGTCACCATGATCAACAACTTGGGCGGCGGCAGCTGCGATCAGCTGTCGCTTGCAATCAATACGGTCTGGCAAGGTATCTTCATCTTTCCTGCAAGGACTATTCCGTTCACTGAGATGGCTGCCAAAGCGCTCAATAATAAGGCCACCAAGGTGTTATGCTACCACGGCAACCGGCTACGGCACTCCAAGATCGTGGGAGCCTTCATCTCGGGCAAGTGTGGAGGGCTCGGGCTGCGGCCAGTTCAGTCGACGATGGCGGCGGGCATCATTGACGAGCGGGCGCGCGCGTTTGGCGGCCGGCGGGGCGAGCCCGCACGCGCGGTGCAGCTCGCGGCGCACTTAGCCTTTGCGGCAAGTTTCGGCTGGGACGGCCCGTCGCACGAGGCACCTACGGCTTTCGACTTCGTGATCTCGGAGCGCTGGCTACCGTTACTACGGCTCGACGTGCCGAGCGAGTGCGTGGCGCTGCATCTGGCAAAGCTCGGGCTCAATTGGCGCGGCACCGGCGTGGCAGAGTGCGCGGCTGATGCACGGCGAGCAGCTGCTCGCGGCGAGCAGGCGGCAACCAAGGTGCGGCTCATCAACATGACCAACGTCACGCCCTCGCTGCGTCTGCACGGGCTCGGAATTAATAGCCTCGACGAGCTACACGCGGGCTGCGGCGAGCTACTGAGCGCCGAGCGAATCGAGCTCATCTACGCGAGGCCTGGATGGGCCTGGAGCGACATTGACAAGGCGCATGTGCGACGGCTGCTGCGCGAGGTTGCCGGCGACACGCGCGCGAAGGCTGCGCTCGGTGACTGGCGAGAGCGCGGCGTGCGGATGGTGGGCGAGATCGCGCTCACTGAGCTGATCAACGTGGGCAGGCGCAGGGCGCTGAGCATGCACTCGCGGATTGCGGGGATTCTGTGGTGCAAGGACGCTGGCGGTGGCCGGCTCGATGAGCGCTCTTACGAGGTGATCTTTTGCGGCGCTCGGCGGCGCGACGCGGTCTGGCTCACGCGGGCGCAAGTGTTGGAGGGCGCGGCTAGGCGTGACGCGGCGAGACGCGACGCGACGGCGGCAATGAGCTCGTGCGGTGCGTCGGCCGAACACGTTGAGCCCAATGAGACTGATGAGGTGATCGCGTGGATGGACGAGGCGGACGTTTCGAGGTGGGAGCCGAACACATTTAACTGCTTCCTGCATCGGCTGCGAGGGCCAGCGAGTGCTGCAGCGTTCCTCGCCGCGGCCGGACGCTCGGCTGGCATCGAGCCGCGGGCGGCTGCTGCGCGCATCGAGCTCATCGACCTCCTGCTGCTCGACTACGCGGCGTTACGCGCCAAGGGCGTCTGCGCCAAAGAGGTCAACCTGCGAGAGGACAGGGCTGCGGATAAGGCCGGCAAACACGTGGCCGGCGCGCACACGACGGCGTGGTCAGCAACGTGCGCTGCCGAACTACGACGGGCGAATGGCTTCGAAAATCGCGTGGCGGCGGTACGCGTGCTGCCGGCGCCACGCGACGCTGACGGGGCGAAGTTCACGGACGCACTCGTCGAGGCTCGGTATGATGGAGTCGCGTGGAACAACGGGCGGAGTAACGGCTGCCTGTGGCGAGGGTGGCGCACAGCGGCGCATGTGCCTTCCCACTTTGAGCGAGCTCCGATGGCGCTCGAGAGCGTCGTCTCACGGAGCTTTATGCGCGACCGCGAGGTGGAGTGTGCGGACGAGGGGGCGCTCTTTGCGAACGCGTACGGCGAGCCGCTGAAAGTGCGCATTGCACGCGACGAGGCGGCGCTCATCGCCACTGACATCAATCTGGCGCTGATGGGCGAGATTGGCAAGATCGAGCTTGCTTGCGTCGCACGCGGACGCGGCGGTTTCCTTCTCGTCGCGGCGGCGCAGGTATGACATGGGGTCCGCCATCGACGTGCTCTGATCAGGCTGAGTGCGCGAGGTCGGCGGCGGAGCTCGACTCGAGGCTGTCCAAGAAGGTGCGCGCGCTCGCCGACACTTGCGCGGTGCAGCTGCTCATCAGGGAGGGGGTCAAGGTGTGGCAGATCTTTCGACGGGGGCGCGATGCGCGGACCGAGATCGAGGAGCTCGTCTTTCTGGTCAAGGAGGGGCCGGTCAGCGACGATGAAATGACGGGTGAGGGCCGAGCGGGCAGGGATGCGCGGGCAATGTTTGAGCAGGCGCAGCGCGATCTTCTCTGCGCAGTCGACGGGACGGCCTCACCGGAGCTGCTCGAGGGGCGCCTCTTCGCCACTCCCTTCTTTGACTTCGAGGGCGAGGGCTTGGACGTCACCAAGGGGCAGCAGCTGTTCGATTGGCGGATCCAGGGCACTCTCTCGATTCAGAGAGGCGGTGGCTACGGTAGTCAAGTGGAGCTCACGAGGGTGGGCATGCGCCACATCTTGCGGAACTTTGCGCAGAGCGTGCTACCCGAGCTGGGTGAAGGCGTTGCGTCGAGTACGCCGACCGAGGGTGAGACGCTGCCCCTCTGCATCTGCCCGGCGTGCCACGCTGAGTGCCGATGCGACTTTTTCCACTTCTTCGAGTGCGCGAGCGGCATCAGCGAGGCCGCCAGGAGCGCGTGCTGCAGGGCTCTCGAGCAGCACGCGACGATGCTCGACGTGCCGAGCGCGGAGGACGGCGAGGGCGAGGGCGACTTACACCTCGAGCTGGCATGGGCGAGAGTGGCGCTGCTTGCGAAGCGACAGCCCGGCGAGCTGGGGAGGTACCGCAGATATTTAGCGGCCAAGGCGCTGTGCGGCGCGTTCGCGACGCCCTCGGCGGCTTCGGTCCGAGCAGCGGCGTTGGCCGACTGTTGGCAGCGCGAGTCATCGCGGCAGGAGTCTACGGCGGAGGCCGCGGCCGACGATGACGACGAGTTGGACGAGCTCGAGTGTGAGGAGGCTCGGCCGCGGAGCGAGTTTGACTACAAGCGGCTCGCGGAGGCGCGGCGCAGGTTCAACAAATGGTACGTCGCACGGGTCATCGCGCTCAACACGGTGGTGATCGATCATTTGCGAGCCGAGTTCAGCGATTGGCTGGGGCGCATGAGGCGAGGGCACGCCGGGCTGCGCGGAGCGTACGGCGGCGATTACCAAAGGCACTATACCGGCGGGCGCGGGCGCGTTCTCGACGAACAACTCTTCGGCACGTTTTATCCGGTCAATGGCAGCGCGGGCGTGCCGATGAGCGAGGCCGACTTTGAGAAGGGCATCGCGGCGGAGCTGCAGCCGGGGCGTTTTGTGCGCGTCGTGGGCGGCGAAACGCTCGTGCGTACGCACGGCACGGCCGACGCGCGGCGCGAGGAGCTCCGCAAGAAGAGGGACGAGGGCAAGGAGCGAGAGCGGCTGAGAGCTGAGGAGGGCCGGTTCAAGTACGCTCGGCTCGAGCAGGAGCGGGAGTTGGGCGAGCTGCTCGAGAGGCGCATCGAGCGCGGCTTCGAGGGTCTATCGGAGCCGGACGAAGAGGAGAGTGCGCTGCTCGCCGACGGTGGCCGAGAAAGGGCGACGCGGCTCATGCGCGAAGCGTCGGCAGTAGGCGCGCGCGCGTGGTTGATGCCGGATGGCGGTGAGGCGACGAGGGCAGCGCGGGTTACCGGCGGCGCAGACGAGCGCGCTGTTGAGGGCGACGCTGGCGTGGCGCCGGCTCACATGGATGGCGATCCCGACGAGATGATTGCTGATGATGTGGCAGCGCCTCTACTTCAGGCGACGCAGTTGTATGGCACGGCGAATGAGGACATCGAGGAGGAGTCCGAGATCGACGAGGCGGCGCGCCGAGCCCCCTTTTTGCAAGCGACTCAGCAACACGGTGTGTCGCTGGCTGGCGAGGATGTTGAGGACGACGACGATGAGGCGGTGCGATGGCGCGGTTGGCCCGACGCGCAGATGGCAACGAGCCCGAGAGGCCTCGCCGCGAAATGGGTGGCGCGTGGGCTTGAGATGGACGATGAGCTCACGGGCGAGCCGAGCGCGGCGAGAGTGGAGGCTGAGTGCATGAGTGAGATGGCGCCTGACGACGTTCATGATGAGCTGATGTGTAGCATGGATGTAGCAGCTGAGTTGCATGCGCAGGATGCAGAGAGGGAGCAGCAGAGAGAGGGGGTGTCTGTTGGGCGCGTCAGGCCGGACGGCGACGGCACGGACGGCGGCAACAGCGTTGCCGGACGAGCGCTCGAGGGCGATGACGGCGGCGTCATGGGCTACGAGGGCGTCGACGGCGTCGAGAAGGGGGCGTCGATGGCGGCACGCGAGGTAGAGGGCAGCGACGAAGACGAGGCTATGACGGGCAAAGAGAACGCGTCGATGCAGCGCGCGGAGGGGTGCAGCAGCTCGATAGGCGGCATCAAAAAGGGGAAGCGCACGCGCGGCAAGCAGAAGAACGGTGCTCAGCGGCAGGCTGCGGCAAGGGCTGTTCGACGACTGGCGGCGGACGGAGCGAGCGGGAATTGAGTTGAGTAGCACGAGAGAAGGGTATCCTTGCCGCGTCATTCAGTTGGCTGCAGCACGGGCCTCTCTCTCGCACTGGTCTTCTCTACGAGCGTGACGCGGCGCCGATCGGCTTCGAGTTCCTCGGTCGAGCAGGCGTCTATGTCCCCCGCTTTCTCTTCCCCAATCCCCTTCTCTCTATCTATACTCTTCGATCCCTAGCTGTACTCTGAGGGCACGCAGGCTAGCACCCTGTGGCGTGTCTCCTCCTGGTCTCCCTCCCGTTCGTGATCCTTCCACTGTGTCTCACCATCTCCGTCGACTCTCACCCCCACTGCTAGCCTCGAGAGCACTTTCGATAGGCTTCCGTTAGGTTGTCTGTTGTTTATGAAGTAACTTGAACTTGAACTTGAACTTGAACGGCTCCTACATGTAATTGGGTCCCTCTTGCGATTGCGCTTGATTGCTACATCATGCCACGGAGGGGCACACTCATCGAGCGCACACGCTCAGCTTCATGTGAATACACACCAATGCATGAGCACCGAAGCTGTATACTGTGTGGTCCTGTTTTAATTCACTGTCACCAACTCACGTAATCAGCAATAATACAGGACGCAACTTCACACGTTTGTTTTAACAGAAGCTGCGTGTTCCCCACAGAGGTTCGCAAGGGTGCCCACTATGAAAGCAATACAGGACAGAAGCACGACAGTGATGAGCTTGAGGTTAGAGGGCTTAACGGCTTATGAGCATGAACCATGATTATAACTGGGTTACTGGGCTGGTTGGTCGTCAGGCAGGGCCTGACACGACGGATCTGTGGGGCAGCTGATGATGGCCTGTTTATCTCGTTCGCTACGTACCCCTCTCGGTGCCCCTCCGCGCTAGAAAGCGCGGTTGTTTCATGCAACTACGATGGTTTCATATCCGGTCTATACAAGGAGATCCGGGATGTGTGTGTCGCTCGAGTTACGTCGGGCTGGTGTATGAAGAGGGTGGAGACGTATCAGACAGAACATGTCTAGAAACGACAGACAACCCGAACCCCTCTTGGGGATCGGAGACAACGCGACGACCCAGGCGCTTTCGTGAGAAAAAAACGGTTCACCCCTTGGCAGTCAAGGAGCCAGGCGCCTCACTGAATTTCATCGACTTAGTGGCTGTGTACCATGTTTAGAGAGCTATCGCCGGCTTCCCGTGACCCGTCGTTCTCGTTCCCTTGTACGCCTTCATACGAATCTCACGATTTTTAAAATAGCACGAAACGTCTCGATCCGTAACTCGCATCGGGCGTCCAGCTCGAGCCCCATACGAGCCCCAAAGCACTAAAAGCTCTATACGGAGGGCTACTGCCTACTCCCAACCGCAACGTGGTGGTCGCCCGTGCCGAGCGAGTACTTCAGGAAGAGGGTATGGAGCGTGGCGTTGTTCCGCGGGAGCAACACCCAAGGCACGTGCATGACGCACGGGCGGCTGTGGTTTATGCGAGCTTCTCTCAGCCCGCTGCTCGACCAGTCGGGCCCAGACACGACATAGAAGACCTTGGAATCGTAGTCGAAGGACACATTGAACTCGTTGCTGCGCGTTGCAAGTAAGTGGCTGTAGGCGACCTGGTCCGCGCCCTTGTAGAAGCGCACGAACTTCGTCTCGCGCAGCAGGGGAAGCAGCGCGCTCACATAGCCGATGAAACCGCCCGCGTTCAGGTACCTGTAAGGTCCTCGGGCGATGCCGTCGTAGTACGGCTTGTCTTCGTCCTGCTGCCATGACCAAAGCTGTTCGACAGAAAAGAGCACTCCCGTCCTCAGTGCGCGGAAGGTCCGCAGTATTCTTGCTGCGTTGCAGGACATGAACGTGTCGTAGGCGTCCGTCAGCATCACGATGCTCTGCGGACACTGGTGCTGCGCCCAGTCGCGCAGGCTGGTTACCTTCTGCAGGTAATTGTCGGATCGGTTCCATGGCAGAATCACGAGGCGCTGTGAGTGTATGCCAGCGCTCTGCACGAGCAGGTTGGTATGCTGCGGCCGATTGTCTGACATGAATGTGACCACCGTGAACTGTGGCTCACAGTGCGGGTCAGCACGATGAGAGTGGAACTGAGGAGGTTGTGCCAAGGCATCAAGATGACTCGTCGACGCTGATGACATCCTCGCGCGCCTCGGGAGGCCTTTCGACGAAGATTGTGGCGTTATGGGCCGCCATTCAGTGATCAGTCAGTCAATCAGTTTCGTCGCGGACCCCCCCCGCGCTCCGGTATGACCGCGCGTCGTCGTGGTTTCGCAGGAAAAAGGAAAGCGCGATGGATTTTCGTATGTGAGCTCGGACCGCGACGCCAACGACGTCAATTGATACCTTTGCTCTCGCTCGGCACGACCCGTGTGAACGCATGCCGAGCGGGCGCGTCGTCGCGCTCCTCGTCCGGCTCCGGGCTACAGGCCTCAAGCCCGTCCGGACTGCCGTCGTAGCTTTCCGACGTGGACGTGAAGCCAGCATTGGCATCGCGGAGGGACGCGTCGATGAGCCCTTCGCGGCCCGTCTCCAAGGGCTCGGTGACGAGGGCGCGCGGCTGGAGCCGCGGCGCCTCTATGGCCACGCAGCACGCCTCGTTGCAGTTGCCGCACACTCCGCGGTCGAAGGGATTGCTCTGTGTGTATAACTCCTTGATTTCCTCCGACGTCGTCTTGTTGGAGCACACGAGCGAGTAGTGGTAGCATGCAAGCGGGCCGACGCAGAGCAAGATGAGGGCGCAGAAGGCGACGATTGCGACGCCCGCGGGCGCGCGCGCCATCGCGTGGCTAAAGAAGTCGCCGTGCTTGACGCCGTCCATCGTCGCCACTCGGTAGATGAAGACGCACGTGAGGCCGAGCGTGTAGGAGCACAGGAGGCAGCACGAGTTGACGAACCCGAGAAAGAAGCGGTAGTTGCGCCGGCCGATGCACTGACCCATCCACGGGCAATGGTGGTCGAAGCGCTCGACGCACACATTGCACTCGGAGCAGTGCGCCGCGCGCGGTGGCCGGAAGATGTGGCAGGTACGACACCACTTAAGCTGAATCGTCACTCCGTTGATCTCGACGGTGCGCTGCGCCTGCGCGCACGCATCGATCTCGGCTTGCTCCATGCCACGGTTGCTCGGCACGATGCCCGGGTCGGTGGTGGCGGTCAGCACGAGGAACCCCATCGTCATCAGGAACAGGACCGCGCCAACCACGAAGGCGGGCACGGGCAGCGACGTGCAGACGAACACCCAGAAGGTGACGCATGTGCCGGTCGTGAGCGTCGCGGCGAAGACGGTGACGCCAAAGTCGGGGCCAACCATCACGCGTCCGTCGCAGCAGAAGGTGTGTCGGCCTGGCCAAGCTTGCCACACTTTAAGCGTGGAAGGCAAAGGCTGCGACGCCATGTGCTCCGGGATCGAGTCGAACTCGGCTCTCACCTGCTGTGCCACGGCCATCAACGGCCGCGGGGTCACGGGCTTGGCGCGGATTCGCGCCGCGGCCTCGCGCCAAACGCCCGAAGAAGTCGCGGAGCCCGTCGTGCTAGGCTTTGTGCTGCATGGCTGTAGAACTTGGATGCTCCGCCTCCGTGAACATACTGAACTGAACAATGGGGGTGTGAACTAGGGCGGGTTTTTTTGTAAAGCTTAAACTCCAGTCCATCTGCCTCATGCTCATCGAAACGCCAGGGCGAAGTGTTTCGCCAGGCTCACACCAGCCCGCATGCACTCGGTATCGTCGCAGCTCGTCACTCAGGACTTGTAGACAAAACAGTAGAGAGTTCACCTCCCAGCCTCGAGACGAAAACAGTAGAGAGCTCACCTCCCAGCCTCAAGACAAAACAGTAGAGAGTTCACCTCCCAGCCTCGAGACGAAAACAGTAGAGAGCTCACCTCCCAGCCTCAAGACAAAACAGTAGAGAGTTCACCTGCTCCCAGCCTCGAGAC
>Ga0210245_100733_pt1 | contig 29015 bp, 27 predicted proteins | sample ChrtobMetaP3_4mM_FD_155450 | JGI IMG/M metagenome (GOLD analysis project Ga0210245, IMG submission 155450) | Chrysochromulina tobin associated microbial communities from unialgal haptophyte culture, Seattle, Washington, United States - P3_4mM | ecosystem: Host-associated > Algae > Haptophytes >...
CGAATGCGCCTTGCGCGATGCTCCATCGCGGTGATGCCGGAATCCTGAGGAGTCTCAGCTTGATGATTCCTTCATCACCGCGCCTTGTCGCGTTTGCACAAAGTGAATGTGATCTCACAACACCAACTGTGAAACACACACGCGCACAACGAACGGCTGCTGCTGCTGTTCAACACAACGCGCATTCTTAGATAGAGGACGAAATGTACAGGAGAAGTGGTTGTTTGTTTTTCGGGACGTTTCGGGACGCTCTTCTGATCTTCGCTTCCGGCACACTCCGACGGGTGGGCGGTGCATCCATGCCCTCAGCGACGACGACCGCGGCCGCGCAGGCGGCGCGCGCAAAATTTGGGCCGCCGACCCACTACCAACAAATTCCCACCGGCGGCACCGGGCTGGCGTTCGCGCAGTCCTCGAAGCCACGGCCGGCGAACGCTGCCGACGGCGGTGTCAAGGGCGTCACCCTCAAGGCGCCTGCGGGAGCGCCGCCGCCGCCGCGCCCGCCGACGCCGTCGCAGTACGCGGGCGAGGCGTCGTCGGTCGAGCACCAGAAGATTGACAACCTCAAGCAGCAGGTCGAGCTGCTCGAGTCCGAGCTGCGCACCTACCGCGAGGGCCACCTAAATGCGCTGCCGGCGGCAGCGGCGGCAGCGGTTGCGGTCGTGCCTGCCGCGGCGGCGCCCAAGGCGAGCGCCGCTGTCCAGGCGCCCAGCTCAAAGGAGCTCCAGGTGCTCGAGGCGCGCAACGACGAGCTGCGCAAGGAGGCGCTCTCGGCCAAGCTGCGCGAGCGGCGTGCGGTTGAAGAGATGGCCGAGGCGAAGGAGCTGCTCACGGAGCAGCGCGCGAAATTCACGGCGACGCGCAAGGAGCTCACGGCCGAGGTGATCGAGTACCAGCGCGAGATCGACGAGGTTACTACGGCCAAGCGCGCCCTCGAGGCCGACCTAGCCGACCTGAAGGCGGCGCTACACGAGCGCGAGGAGTTCGTGCACGGGTACGTCGGATGGCTTCTGATGGCCTCGGATGGCCTCTAATTGCCTCTAATTGCCTCGGATGGCCTCGAATTACCTCGAATTGTCTCGGATGGCCTCCAACTGCCTCTAATTACCTCGGATGGCCTCCAACTGCCTCTAATTGCCTCGGATGGCCTCCCTGATCAGATACGACAGCCAGATCAAGTTGGTATCGTCACAGCTCAAGGAGCGCGAACAGGAGGCCGAACGCGCCGCCCTCGAGTGCGACCGCCTCCGCGCGGAGCTGAATGAGGAGCGCCTTGCGCACGCGGCTGTGCGAGAGCGATTCGAGCAGCTGCGCGCGCATCAGGAGCAGATCGTGCAGAGGAGCACGGTACGCTGCGGAGTCCGTGATGGATACTTGATGGCCTCTTGATTGAATCTGGATTGCCTCTTGAGGACCTCTTGATTGCCTCTTGAGGACCTCTTGATTGCCTCTTGAGGACCTCTGAATGGCCTCCGTGAGCTTCGATTGCCTTCCTCATCAGGCGCACGCCCAGGAGGCCGAGAGGGCGACCGTCGAGCTGCGCCTGGCGAAGCTCGCCCTCGAGGCCGAGCAGCAAGCACGCCAGAAGGCCGACGAGGACAAGACGTGCGCATGCAACAGCCCCGCATGCCACAGCCCCGCATGCAACAGCCCCGCATGCCACAGCCCCGCATGCCACAGCCCCGCATGCCACAGCCCCGCATGCCACAGCCCCGCATGCAACCGACCCTGCACTCTCTGTGGTTCCGAAGCCTGCCAGTGCTCACCACGGCGTCGACGCTTCGCTCCTTCACACCTCGCTCCTTCACACTTCGCTCCTTCACAGGTACCTGGTCAAGGAGGCCGCGGCGCTCGAGGCGACGATGCAGGGCCTCGCCCAGTCAGCGGACTTCATCGCGCTCGAGAACGCGAAGCTCAAGCGCGAACAGTCGACGGGGCTCGTGGCCCGGGTCGTCGGACGTTTCATGGTGCGCACGATGCGCGACAAGCTCGTGGCGGCGCAGGCGGCGGAGCGCACGATGCGCTCGAACCAGGCCGAGGTGCACGCGCGTGTGGTGCAAGCGGAGCAGAAGTGTACCGCCATGGAGCGCGAGATGATGATCTCCCGCCGGCGGCAGGCCGAGCGCGACGCCGCCTACGAGCAGCAGAAGGCCGACGCGTCTGAGCTGTCGGTCGAGAACCGCATGCTGCTGGAGCGCACCGAGCAGATGCTCGTCGACGGGCAGCGGTACGTCGCCAAGCTCGAGATGGCGGAGGCGCGCTGTATTGAGCTTGCCGCCGAGCTCGAGCTCGTGCGGGAGCGTGCCGAGCTCGACCGAGCGCTTCGGGCGCTCCGACCCGAGGATCTTGCCGCCGTCTCACGTGTCAATCATGCGCTCGCCGAGTCCATCCAGTCCTTGCTGCCGCGCCTCGAGTCGGGCAAGAAGGCGAGCGAGGGGGGCGCGCCCTATCGTGCCCACTCGGCGCCCTCGAGCGAGCGATGGACGGGCGGCTCTTACCCTTGAGGGGGCGCCGTGGTGAGCACTTGCATGCGGCTCTTACCCTTGAGGGGGCGCCGTGGTGAGCACTTGCATGCGGCTCTTACCCTTGAGGGGGCGCCGTGGTGAGCACTTGCTGCGGCTCTTACCCTAGGGCGAGCGTCACGCCCGGTGCGTATTTGCGCCGCCGCGGGCGGAGGCCCGGAGGTGACCGGTGAGCTTCGTGCCTCCCGCACATGCAAGTGCTCAAGTGCTCACCACGGCGCGCGAGCGGGCCCGTCCGGCGGCGTCTCCATGGCCGTCTCCTCCCGAAGATGAAACTCGCTCCAGACCCGCAACATGAACACCCCCGCGCCGATAGGGCCCCGGCTTCGCGCCATACCAAACAGCGTGCCGCGCTCTCTCTCGCCTCTCGGGTCTCGCGCGGTGTCCGGTGACTGACTCTGCGCGGTCGGCCGCGGCACGGCAGGGAGGCGCGGCGGTGCTGTAGAGACGACCGAGTACCGGACCACATCTGTCCCGTGAGTCCCGGCTCCCGCCGGTGTTTTTGTATAGGAAACAATGTTTCGACGGCGCGTTCTTTATTCGGAAAACTTGGGTGCCAATCGTGCGCACACAAGTCCCCAAGAGAGACTGCGCCGCTCTTGCCGGGGCAGGGCTGTCTCGGCTGTGTCCTCCCAGCCATGGAATATGGCATGCCACCTCCGCCGCCTTCGGCACCTCCGTCCACCGCTGCGATCACTCGGGCCATCGAGATCGCCGCCCTGGAGCTGACTCGCTCGGCGTTGAGCTCCCCTTCTCTCGAAGTGTCCTCGCGTGCACCACGCCACGTGCGAGATAAGTTCCTCAAGGCCTCTTGTGCAGGGCAAATGTCCACCGAAGAGGTCAACTCACTGGTGCGCAGCTCGTGCAAGGGTGTCCATCCGCTGGTGCAGTGCGTGACGGCGGAGCTCAGGACGGTCGTCGACCCCAGACTCGAGAGAATTCGATCCGGATGCAACGATATGCTCAAGCTGAGGGTCGCGGATGCGGTGAAGGCGATCCGCTCGCCAGCCACGGCGGCGATCTCGCCGGCCGACCATGCGAAGCGCATCATCAAGCGCATCGACGAGGCGCACGCGAAGGCCCAGGCGAAGCTCTCAGCCGTCATGACGACGAACGTGGAAGCCCAGCGCTCCTCGTGGAGCAGGCAGATTGAGCCCTTGCTTGAGCAGGGCGGGCCCGATTCCGAGTCGGTGCTCGGCCACGATCTGCTCGCGCGTGTGTGTGCCCTTGCTGTCGAGCTGCGCTGCGTCAAGGCGTACACGACCGAAGAAGCTCTCAACGCGAGGCTCACCGAGGCGGCCGCGGTCGAGGCAGGCGTAGCCGCGGCGGACATGGCTGAGGCGGTGGGCGAGCAGGCGGCTGTGGAGGAGGCGATCGCACGGCTGCGCCTGGCGCGGGACGCGGCAGAGCTCGGCGTCGCGCTCGTCGCGGCGCGAATGGCCAATGTGCCAGCGAGCGTTGTGGAGCTCGCGGAGATGAGATTGGGGGAGATGCAAGCTCTGCCGCCGACCCCCCGGGGTGCTCCACCCGTTGCGGCGCCCATTACGGCGCCTCCCGTCGCCCCTGCCGCCTCCACCGCGGCGGACGATAGCGCCGTACCGAGCGCGCTGGCGAGGCCGGACGGCGCGCTGCCGCGGGCACTGGTTCGCCGCATGACCGAAAAGGAACGGATCGAGGCGGCGATTGCGGCGAGCCGAGTGACAGCAAGCGCGACAGCCGTGAGCGGCGCGGGCGCGGGCGGGGCAAGTGGCGCTGCTGGCGCGTGGACAGGTCACAGCCCGCCGAACGTCTTTCACAGCCCACCGCCCGTGTCCACGACAACACCCTCTCGAGAGCAACAAATACGAGCAGCGCGCCAGAGCGTTGAGCTGCCCACGCCAGCGCCGCTCAGCCGATTCTCGACCGCGCCGAACTTGACCGCCGCCGCCGCCGCCGCCGCCGCCGCCGCCGCCGCCGCCCTTCCCGAGCGCCGTACCGAGCAAACGATGGATCCCTTCCCGAGCGCCGTACCGAGCGCCGGCGCGCGCGCGCCCCTCTCGGCCTACCATCAGACGGCTGACCCGTTCCCGAGCGGCGCTCGGGGCGGCGCGAGTGATCCGTTCGCGGGCGCCGGCGCGGGCGCGGGCGCACAGGCGCCCATCCCGACGCGCGTGCCCACGACGATGCGCGTGCCCTCGCTTGCCTGCATCTCGACTGCCTCGTCATCGATCCATGCCACGTCATCGACCCCTTTGACGTCCGCCTCGTCGGCTACTCCGTTCACAGCCGCGCCCATGACAGCGCCCGCCCCGATGCCAGCGCCACTGCCGCCCATGCCTATGACAGCGCGAAGGCGCAACCTCGGCGCACTCGACCAAGACGCGGTGCAGGTGCGATCTCCCTTGATTGCCCTTGATTGCACTCGACCAAGACGCGGTGCAGGTGCGATCTCCCTTGATTGCCCTTGATTGCACCCGACCAAGACGCGGTGCAGGTGCGATCTCCCTTGATTGCCCTTGCTCTGTACTTGATGGTCCTTGATGGCCCTTTCTTGCCACTCATGAGCTTCGTCATGCTCGATCGGGCAGCTGCGCGCGGACGACATTACTCGCGCCACAGACGGGTGGGCGGCGAGCCGCGTGTTGGGCAAGGGCGGCTTCGGCACGGTCTTCGCAGTGGACGAGGGCCGTCTGGGCGCGCTCGGGCACAGCGGGAAGGTGGCTGTGAAGCGCATGGACGACGGCAACATGCAGGGCGTGCACCAGCTGCAGAACGAGATTGACATCCTCGCACTCTGCCGCCATGAGCACCTGCTGCCTCTGCTCGGCTTCTGCCTCGAGGCCGAGGCTCGCTGCTTGGTCTATCCGCTCATGGCGGGTGGCACTTTGGAGGATGCGCTCTCGTCCAGTGCAGCCACGCCCCTCACATGGAAGGCACGCGTGCGTATCTTGAGCGCCACGGCACGCGCACTGCTCTTCCTCCACACGCCGAGCGGTGCTAAGGGCGTCATCCTCCACCGGGATGTCAAGTCGGCCAACATCCTCCTCGACCATCACCTCAACGCCAAGCTCTCGGACGTTGGACTCGCACTCTTGAACCCGAGGCAGAAGGCAAATCTATGGGGCACCAAAGTAATTGGTTTCCCTAATTGGGCCTCTGAGCGTTCTGCTCTGATTGCCTTTAATGAGTGTGCATCTGCTGATGGCCTGCCTACATGCATCCCTCATCAGGTGATTGGGCATCTGAGTGACGAAGTTACCGGTACCATCGGATACCTCGACCCCATCTACATGGCCTCCGGCATGTACACCACGATGGCGGATGCGTACGCCATGGGCATCACGATGCTCGTCAGCTTCACCGGCGTCGATGCGGTGTGTGCGATGCGCACGTGCAACGAAATGCTCGAGGCGCCCAGCCGTGCGTACGAGTACGCAGACGCGCGTGCCGAGTGGCCGAATGACGAAACCTGCACTCGGCTCGCTCAGATCATCCAGGTGATGATGACCTCTGATCGCCTCTTGATGGCCTCTGAGGACCTCTGATGGCCTCTGAGGACCTCTGAGGACCTCTTGAGGACCTCTGATTACCTCTTGAGGACCACTGATGACCTATCCTCACGCACTCCCTTCGAGGATTCGATCTCCCCTCGATCTCCCCTCGAGCAGGGCATCGTGTGCGGCGATCGGCCGTCGCGGCGCACTCCCTTTGATCAGGCCGTCTCGGAGCTTGATGAGATGGCCGACGAGCTGCGACTCATGGAGGCCAAGGAAGAGCGCCAAAAGCGGCTCACGCAAGATCAGGGCGCCGTGGCGGCTGTGGAAGGGAAAGCGACACCGGGGGAAGCCCGCGTAGCCAAGGAATGCCAGATCTGTATGGCCGCGCCGCGCGAGGTGCGATCTCCCTTGATTGCCCTTGATTGCACTCGACCAAATCTGTATGGCCGCGCCGCGCGAGGTGCGCTTCGCTTGCGGCCACTGAGTGCATCTGAGTGCATCTGAGTGCATCTGAGTGCATCTGAGTGCATCTGATTACTGGGTGTCATTAGGTGCGCTTCGCATGCGGCCACTTGGTGGCGTGCGAGGCGTGCACCGAGGACCTTCTCGCCACTTCCGGCCAGCGTGTCCCGCAGAACAAATGCCCGACGTGCCGGGCTCGGATCGTTCTGTTGCCGGGCTCCAAAGGCGGGAGCGAGAAGTGTTACGAGGCGACCTATGTCGCGCAGGATTGTCCGCCGCCGCCGCAACTCGACCCACCCAAGTGGCGGATTGAGGAGTCAGCCTTGTTCCAACCGGGCGCGCGTGACGAAGTCGTGTTTCGTCACCCGGGGATGACTGGGCTGCATATAGGGTCCGTTCGCTCTATGCCAGGGCGGACTGTGATCACCGGCGTCACGCCGGGCTCGCCCGCTGACCACCTTCAAGTGCATCCCGGCAGTGAGATCGTCGCTGTCAATGGGCAGTCGACCCAGGGCCTCGAAAGGTGCGCCGTGATTGCACCTTGATTGCACCTTGATTGCACCTTGATTGCACCTTGCTTGCAAATTGGATTGGGATTGCACCGGATTGCACCGGATTAGGGTGCTATCTGCAGCAGCCGTTGAGTGCCTCTGAGCACACAACTCATTGCCTTGAGTGCTTCCCTCGTCAGATCGGCCCTCTTAGATCTGTGTACCACGCGACCATTGAAGATGACCCTCGTGCTGCCCGCCTCCGTGACTCCGAATCCCCGCCCCCGAGACGTCGAGCCGCCGCCGCCGTCGGCCGCCACCCCGCCACCCCTGGCCAGCTCGCCCCTGAGATGGGCGTCGTCGCGAGCGGCGGGCGCCGTCGCGAGCACCTCGCCAACCATGCCCGGCTCGCCCCCGAGCGAGTCACGTGCGCCGGGCGCCGTCGCGAGCACCTCGCGTTCGAGCACCTCAGCCGCCAGTGATCCGTTCCCGACGGCCGCCAATCAAACGCCGACGGAACGCCGATCCAGCGCGCCGTGGCGGGCGCTCAAGAGTCTAGCACGAGCCGTGAGTCCGTTCCGGCGGTCATCGAGCCCCGCACACCCGAGATGAACGGCTTGTGGATAGCGCGGCCGTTTGGTAAGGGTTCAGGGATTTGCATGTACAGTATCGAGCGTATTGACTTACCGTGTGTAGAGACTACCAGAGAGGCGTTCTTTTTCGTGACGCCTACTGGAGATTCGCCCCGGGACCCGCGGGTGTCTTTACGCATGCTTTAACGGGTGTCGCGGGCAACCATGGAGCATGGTCCGGCCGGGCTGCCCGGCCACGTGTCTTGGTTCCGAGGTGGCACCAAGAATCTACAGTATCATCCAAACGAAGTCTCCTTTCGTCTTCCCTGGCGCCCTGGGGCGCCTGCGCCTGCGGCGCCGGGGGCTTTTTTTTTCCGCGTGGGCTCTTGCAGGCCTTCTCGCGCTACCGGTTCAGACTCGCGCTACTGTTACGGTTCAAAAACACCGGGGGAGCCGGTACACACAGGACACCGGTAAAAAGACACCGGGGGGAGCCGGGACTCACGGGCAGTAACAGTGCCGTAGCGCCGGTTGTCGCGTCTGTCGTGTTAACATTCACACGGTACACACGCAGCGCGGTTCTCGTCGTCGGCTCTTTCGATTGGCGAAATGCCCGCGTCTGACGCGTGCACGCCATATGCCTGCCAAATTGATGCTTCTGATTCACCAGCGTGCGTGAGCATTATGAACGGTGGACCGCCTATACAAACGTCCTCTTTGATTGGCTTGCCCCATTGTAAAGATGCCAGCATAGGCGCAACGCCACGTAAGCTACTGCCTACGCATCGGCTTAAACGCTGCACCTGCGTTGCATCGCTTGATTTGCCGCACATGTACGCCCGTGTGTGGTAGGTCGCATTCATCCTCTCAATGAGACTGTGCCGCTTGAAGGTCAAGCTCCTGCCACTGTCTGGCTCGATGTCCGAAAGGCCGGCGTTGGACCTCACTTTCGTCCACAGGGCTCAATCGTTATTACTGCGCACAATGCGGCACGCACTCTGAATCAGTCTTTGCCCTTGCTCTTCCAGCATACTGCCAGCTGCTCTGAGCTGCTTATCCTGCTCGATCAGTGCACCGATTTTCACTCACTGTCACATTCTGATCCCACGAACAGCAACAACGGGCAAAATTGGTCTGCAACACTGGAGACCGTCATCAGCCGCCTCGATGGCTTCGTTTCCAGCCGAATCAAGAGGGTTCGAGTCCTCATCCAGCCGACTCCCGTGTGGGAAACCGCAGGCGAGAACATTCTCATGAGCATCTCTGATCCGCTCAAGTTTTACGCGTCGGTACAGCCCGATAACCTCGTAGAAGAGGACGGTTGGGATCTGCAGCTCTTGCGACCCCTGGCTTCTTTTGGCGATTTCTTCAGCGTATCCGGCATGTTGGCGCACGCTCTCGGTGCCCGTACGCCGACCATGCGCTTCATTAGGGATCGGCCACTCATTCGTGATCCCGTTTTCTCAGACGCGCCGCGGGGGGCCCATCTGAAGGACCGCGACACGTACTACGTTCGAGATACCTCAAGCCGTGGTCCGTTGCTCTTCCATGCCCAGCGGATGCAGCAGCTCGCCTTCTTTGATCACGAGCTCTACTACATGGACGATTCTGATCACGACCTTCACTGCAAGGCGCTCCTTCTTTACAATTGGACGACAGGCGTTGTGGCTCTTCGTCATGCTGACTGGACACGTCAGGCAAAGATTCCCTTGACGACACGTCTCGAAACCGCCGAGGCGAGAAACCAGTCGAGGATCACGCTGTCGAGGATCAAGGCACGTGAGAGGCTTGTTCTGGCGACTGGCAGGCGAGGCTGCCTGCATGAGCAAGCGCCGCGCCTCAAACAAATGCCTCCAAGAGCCGAGAATCGAGCCATGCTGCCGTTGAGTGTGGTGTGCGGAGCCGCAATTTGAAGACGTCGCGATGCGAACTTGCGGTCTCGATAGTCCGGTCCGGTAGCCTAGTGAGTTACGAAACCCCTGGTTGCCGAATAAGGATATGACGAAACCCTGGGAGGTCTTGCGTCTTCCCGAGACGTCCGGTCCGCGGTCCGGGGCCACGACCGGGACGAACTTGTACTTCGGCCGATAGTGGCTTTACAGTGAAACGTTACACATTGAACGGCGGCTAATACATGATTCGGCTAATGCATCTCGGCTATCTCTAAATTGCCAGAGCGGCGCAACAAAAGACTGGCGCGGCACTGCATACGAACGTACTAAGAAAGCACTAAGGGACGACCTGCGCATGCCAGAGCGAGCCACGGCAACCGTTGGGGCTCCGTGGGCGTGTGGTGCAGTCGCACATCATGCTCGATCCTAGTGACAAACGTGCGGGCCAGTGAAGGAGCATCCCTTCCGTGCCCTGAGCTCTGTTACGCATCACATGTCCACATGCCGCCATCCTGCTGCTGCTGCTGCTGCTGCTGCTGCTGCTGCTGCTGCCACTGCGCTTTTCGTCGTCGCTCAAAGGCGGCCTGCTGCGCGACGATCTGCTGCACGTCTTCGCCGGCGCGCCGCGGAGCGTTCTCGCTGAGCTGCGGCTCAGAGAGCAGGCGCTTGGACACCACGCTCAGGTGGTGGTTGGCGACTGCTGGCAAAGACTTGACTGTGGCGAGGGTGGTGCTCCCAACATCGAGGAGAATTCTCGCGAAAACGGTCGCGCCCGCCGATGATGTCGTGACGACCGCAACTTGCACGCCCAGGATGGCCACCGGCAGCCAGGCGTTCGAGCAGACGCGCACCGCAAAGCTGGCCGCGGTTAGCGCGAACTTTTTTGCACGGATAGGATCAAGGCTCGTCATGCGCGCACACACACGCACCGCCAGCGAGGCCGCGCTCATGGCTATTTGCGCTTGAGACATTGGGGCCGCCGAGAATGGCCGGCGGTGCTTGGAGGATTGACGGCGGGCGCGAAGCCGGCGGCTGGAAAGCGGAGGCGATCCCTGCCGTGACGGAACCTTGCGAAAATGCGCTGGCCTCAAGTCAAGTCAAGTCAAGTCTTACTGTTGCAAGGCGACTATAGTACATGTACGAATGGGCATCTGTACGACCGGGGTCACTGTCTGATTGACTGACAGTTTGACCTCGCAGTCCCGGATTGCGTTCCCAATTGCGAAGCTCGGTTTCGGGGCTCGGCGCCGGTCGGCCGGGCAGCCAAATGCTGCATCAGCCCGGCATTGCAGCGCAGAGCGCCACGTCGCTCGGCGGCTCCTTGTACGCTCCTGATCCGGCATCGGTGGCCGCGGCTGACGCGACCACCGATCCCACGGGGGCAGCGTCGCCGCTGGCAGGCAGCGGCGGCGACTTCCCTAAGAAGCAGTTGCAGAACGACGAGGCTCAGGCGCCCCTCGACGATCAGGAGCGTCGTGCCGTGCAGCGCAGAATGCAGCGGCGAGCGGAGGAGAGGGCGGCTGAGGTGGCAGCGGGACGTGTCGATGGCACGAAATCGGCACGGGAGCCCTCACGCACCCAGGCATACACGTCCGGTGCATACACGCCAAAGGGCTCGTGGATCGACCGGGCCGCTGGGCAGCTCACGGGCCGGCTTACGGGCCGGCGCACGGGCACGGCGCGAGCAGGCGGCGGCTACCTGTCGAGCCGTTCCGCCATCAGCACCGCGCGCAGCTACTTGTCGACGAGCCGCAGCATGATGACGACGGCGCGCTCCGACGTGGCCACGGGCCGTTACAACGACGTGCTGGACAACCGGCCAGAGGCTACCGAATTCCGTCCGATCAAGACGATCGACATCTCAGCGGCGAACAAGTTGCAAGGGACTATCATCACAAGCGAGACAGCGGCGACGGCGCCGCGGCGAAAGACGGCCGCATCTACTGCCGCCAACCTGCGCGCCGGGCTCCTGCGACGGGGCGTCGCCCTGACTGGGCGGAAGTCGAACAACACGGGCCGCACGCCGCGCACGAGCCGTGCCAAGGGCGAGAGGCCACACTGGGCCTGAGGGTCACCTTAGCGTGTGCTCACGCGGCCGTGGAGTCCGAAGCGAGCTCAATGATGAATTCGGAGGAAGGCCGCCGAAGGCACCACGCCCTCTGGCTCTGGTGGCCTTCATCCAATTCCGCCATCGCCCGCCGGGCCAAGTACCGCCGGGGAGAGAGTGGGGGGTCACCTGAAGGGACCCCCCTTCTTGATCGCAGACCGCGCATGAGGGGACACCAGGGTCTCACTAGGGTCTGGCGAATAGAGCCGTGCTCCAGTGTCGTGTGTGCGCACAGTAGTCGGCGTACCGCGTACGCCGCACGCGTATCGTCACGTCATCAGTGCCAGAGCCTGACGCAAAGGCGCACCAGGATCTGTGTGTTCAGTGTGTGGTGCAACTTGTTGATGCGGTTTTTCTCATGATCGGTAGGCCATTTTGATTTTCAAGGATTCAAGCAAGCGGGCTGAGATGTCGGCTCCGGTCTAGCCTAGTCTCTAGCTACGTAGCGCAGGCTCCCGTCCAGTCTTCCTTTCCGGCGTTAGCGTTTGCCGTTCGGTTTCTTTCGTCTCGACGTCGTCGTGCGCTCCGCCGAGACGTCATCGAGGCGCTCACCCTCAGGCGTCGCCCGAGTGCACTTGTCCCCGACCGGTGCTCAGTTGCAGCCGACGCCTCCCTGACCGTTGCCGCCGGCGAGGATCTTATAGTAACGGCTGTCACAGTAGACGGGCTTCACGCCCGATCCGTCCTCCTGCAACCTTCGCTGCGCACGCTGCTGCTCGCGCATGGCGAAGCCGTCGTCGCTTCGGATTCGATTCTCGTACCGCCTCGCCTCATCGCCCGAGAGCGTTTTCAGGGTCGCCGGGCCACTCTCACCCTCGACCAAGGTTAGCACCTCACCGCTGCCGAGGGAGAGCGCGAGGAAGAGGCTCACGGTGAGCAGCGACTGGTCGATGCGCTGTAGAGCCGGCGCTACCTGCACGCACATGTCGAGCCCGCACACAACCGTCAGCGACATCACGAATAGCAACAAGTGAGATGCACTCAGAAGCACTCCGTGACACCCAGAAGCACTCCGTGACACCCAGAAGCACTCCGTGACACCCAGAAGCACTCCGAGGCACTCAGAAGCACTCCGTGACACCCAGAGGCACTCCGAGGCACTCAGCGTACCTCCTGCTGCTGAATGAGCCGATCGCGTAGCTGCATCTCGCGATCTTTGGTCGCAAAGAGGCCGCGCTGGTTGGCCTCGTAGTACGTCTTTCGCTCCTTCAGCCGCTCCGACACGTAGCCCCAGCCCACGCGCAGCCGCGCGATGAAGGGCAGCATCACCGCAAATGTGCCGATGTTGGCGGCGAGGAAGAGCTGTGGCAGCTCGTTTGGCAGCTGATCGAAGGTGGCATACGAGACCGGGAGCGAGATGAAGAGCATGATGAACTGGTACACCTGGGTGACCTTGCTCTTGTACGCATCCGACTCGGCCCAGTCGTAAAAGGGCTGACGGCGCAGCTCTTTCAGCTCTGTCAGCGGCTGCTGGCCCTTGGGCACAGCAGCTTGGCCGAATGGGTTGAACTCCCGTTTTACTTCCACGTCCTGCTCCTGCAGGAGTGGCCCTCGGGTCCGAAACGACAGCCGCTGCGGCGCTGGGCCCAGGAAGCTTGTCGCAGCGAGGAACGCCACAAGGCTGTGCATCTAAACTGGGAGGTAGCCTGGAAATTACCCATCCTGATGCTGCTAGGGGTCGTCCTGATGTACCCCGCATGACCCCGCTATTTCTCAGGTTGCCTACCTCCCCCCCTTGCCACGTGTCCGTAGCCGGAAAGTGGAAAGTCAGACCTTTAACCCCTAATCCGGATAGAAGAACTATCATCGACAGACAATTGTCTCAGACATTGACCGCCAACGAGAAATTGGCCCCGCGCGCTCGAGGAGGCTCGCCTCGGGGCGGCCTGTCCTCCCTTGTTGGGGGCGTCGTGTGGTAGGTATGTGTCCGGTTGCCCAAAGGGTCTCCTCCCTTTCCATCAACTTGCATCACATCTATCCACAATCGGCCACAATCTCACGAGGGGCTCGCCCTCGAAGCGCGCGTCGATCGCCGCGAGGGCTCGCTGGTAGCCCGCCGACGAAACATGCGCCTTGACAGCCGGCATGTTCTTGAGCAGCGTCCCCGTCAGAGGACATCTCATGCCTTCTGTGCTGAGTTTCGTCTCCTCAGCGTGCACCTGCACCACGACGGCGCCCTGCGTCTCGAGCGCCTCGAGCCAGCGCACGGGCAGCACCAGAAAGTCGCTCGTGAACGAGTTCCAATGCTTCCTGTGCTTGAGTGCCTCTGATTGGAAGTCGAGCGAGATCAGGTGGAGATGCAGCTGTCGCATCGAGGGAACGCTATGAAAGCCTGCGACGAGTGGCGCTAGGCCGGGGAGCAGGCGCGTGCGCAGCGCGGGCGCGAGCCAGGCGGCCAGGCGCGCCATCGCGCGCATCATCGGCACGTGTGCTCGAGTGAGCTGTGCCGGCGAATCGATGCGTGTGCGAGGCATGATCAGCAAGTGGCACCTCGCCTTGGGGTACACATCGTAGGCAACCACAAAGTCGCGCGTGGTCAGGAGCACCTTACGAGGGTCGGGTCGCGCGGAGAGCGCGAGCTCCTGCAGCGCAGAGAGGCCCGCCGGGCCCGCCCAAGCCGGCTTGGGCGGGCATGCATATGCCGGCAGCTGCAAGCATTCCCAGTCGTCACCTACAGAGGAGGCAGCACCGGCGGCGAAGGCGCCCTCGGAGGCGGCGTGCACCGTTGACTTCGCACGCTTGGCAGAGCTCTCGTCTGGATCGGAAAGTGCCGCCGGAGGCGGTGCCGGAGGCGGTGCACTCAAAGTCTGCCGTACAGCCTCGGTACACAAAGAGGCAAGGCTCTTGAGCTGCTCATGACTCGAGATGGCTAACCCAGCGTTGCAAGCAGTGAGCGCCGCCTGGTGGTCGCCAAGGGCGTGAAGCGCACACGCCAGGCGATAGTGAGGCTTGACGCCGCCGGGCGTGTGTGCCACCGCTTGTGCTGCATCCTCTCTGGCCTCGGCGTAGCGAGAGAGCTTGTGAAGCGCTGCGCTGCGGTTGCAGAGTATGGCCGAGCGAGCCGCTGCGTCCAGGCCATCGGCGCGCAGCGCATCGGCGTACTGATCAACTGCTTGCCTGAAATCACCGGCGCGGAAGGCCGAGTCGGCTGCTTCCTTCATTGAGTGAGTGTGAGAGTGAGAGGAAAGTCGGCCATTTCCTTCATAGTTGACAGTGTGAAGAACGGCGATTCCAGAGCCGCGTCGAGCCGACGCGCGTTCCGCGACTAAGACGTGCGACAGCGATCCAATCCTGGAAACCCGGGTTTCCAAAAATGTGTGTCGACTTTTGCACCTTCGAGACAAATCTTCATGCGCCATCCATTCTGCGAGCGGCTAAGTTCGTGCCTTCTTGTTCGAAAACATCTACCACTCTCACGAGCGATACAGACCCTTCCACGAGCGATTCAGACGACAGCTGCCATTGCAGATGAGAGAGACAGCTGCTCAATGGGCCTTCTCGTCGACCGCTTTCGTGATGTGCCTATGGCTGACCGGAACGCAGCACTTTGCTCCAGAATGGTTGGCCTCAACTTGGCGAGAGTGCACGTGGCGCCAAGTCGAATCCGGAACGCTGGACGTGGACTCTTTGCATCCCGAGCGATCGCCTCGGGTGAACTCGTCACGCTCTATCCTTGCGACGCGCTACTGCAATGGCCGAACGAGCAGGCGTTGGCACTTGCGCAGCGCGAGGCGGAGAGCGTGCAGGCGGTGCGTGACGACCTCGATGGGCTGCGCCGCCGGATGGAGGAGCAGGCGGCGAGCCACGCTGCGGCGATCCCAAAGCATGCGGCCGAGCTCGGCGCCGGAAAGGAGGAAACTACGGCCGAGATCATCGTCCACTGCGACGCGGTGTTGGCGACGCGAAGAATGCTACGTCCGGTTGTCGGAGATGTGCTCGTGAGACTGAGCTCGCACTCTGCCGGCATGGGCCTCAAGGAGTGCGAAGCCTTCGACCCGCTGTCGGAGCACGGCGCTGCCGTATGGCGCTATTGCATTCGCATGAACGCCACAAGTGCCGTGTTGGCCAACCCGAATCTCGTGGAGGATGCAGCCTACTTGGGCCACCTTGTGAACGATGGTGTGATCTGTGAGGGCCCAGGGACAGCAGCCGTTCGTTACGCGATCACGAGCGCCGGTCTTGCAAACGTGAGGACTGTGGCCAGCAGCCTTTCGGACTGCCACATCGCTCTCGTCTCTCTGAGGTCCATTGAGCAAGGCGGCGAGATCTTGATGTCGTATGGCTCCGAGGCTCACACAGTATACCCGCACTCTCCATTGCGTATGTGCACTCTTCCCACTAGATGACGTGTGCACTGTGCCTCAGGTATGGCGCTGCGTACTGGCTCTCGCGACAGGCGGTGCCGCCAAGGCGCCATTCGTTCCCAGACGGCAGCACTTATTATGGCGAGGCTCCCGGCGGCAAGATTGCTGGGCAGGGCGAGTTCACCGATCTCAATGGGAATCGCTATGTGGGCCACTTTCACAATGGCGCGTACCATGGCCCCGGCACGTACTACCTGGCGGGCGGACGGGCAGAGGTGAGCCGTTACTCCGAAGGACGGGAGGTGGGTCTGGGTGCCGCATGGAGCGCCGATCGTCAGAAGGCGTGGCGCCTCGTCGCAGCAAGCGCAAAGGACGGCGTGACGAAGCCTGCGGCCATTTCTCTGGACGATGCCGCTTCGATTGCGAAGGAACTTGACTTGCCTGTTCCGCCCATGGTTCCGCCCCTTCCACTCTGACCGTTTGCCGGCGCGTCGCTCGGTGGTTTCAGCTGTAGCTTGTCTCTTTTAACCTGACACCCTGTGAGAGCAGTACAGACGTCAAGTGAGCACGAATGTGATTATACAGTGCATGCGGAAACATTTCAGTTACATGTTCTGGCTATGAATGCTCCAAAAGGACCAAACTTCATGTGTTCAATGATCGCCGGCGCCGCGGTCCTCGGCGCAACCTTCAACAGCACTCGTTTCCACGGCTTGCCGCACGTGCAAAAATTGCTCGAGGATTCGCACTGCCTCAGCCGCCCGTCGGTGTGCTCAAGTCGGAGCGACATGGTCGTTAGCCGTGCAGACAGGCAGTCGATCACGGGCGTGGCCGCGGGCAATGCTCCCGAGTGGGCAGCAGCGTGCGAGTACTGCTCGCACGGCGCGCACATGCTCCCGCTCTTGATCCGGCACTACCGGGTCAAGAGCCTCGTCGAGATTGGGGTATGCACGGGTATGAGTGTCGTTCACGTTGTGACCAAGGCAACAGGCACGAGCTCGGGAGCGAACGTGCAGGTGGGCGATGAGGTGCGCATGGGCAGGCGCGGAGGCCTCGAGCGCTACTACCTCATCGACCCGTGGGGTGGCATGAAGTGCAAGCCCGGGTGCGCGTGCTCACGCCAGATCAACCAGATCGCCAAGACGTGGCCTGATGTGATCATCCCTCTCCGAGGGTACAGCGTTCCGATGGCTGCGCATATTCCGAACGGGACGCTCGACCTCGCGTTCATCGACGCCGCGCACGACTTTCGGAACGCGCGCGCCGACATCATCGCGTTCTGGCCCAAGCTCAAGCCCACGGGCATCCTCGCTGGCCACGACTTTGCCCACTGGCGCAACTACGCCGAGATTCGTCAAGACAAGCTTGCGGCTCGGGGGGCGTATAGCGTGCGCCACGCGGTGTCGAGCAAGCCAGGCGCGCAGGCCCCCAAGGCGCTGCCGCCCGCGTACGGGGTTGCGCAGGCGACGCAAGAGCTCTTTGCGGCGTGCCACGTGCATGTGCGCTGGAACACGTGGTGGGTGGAGCGGGAAACATGCGAGCTTCATCAGCTGCTGTCTGCGGCGGAGATTGCGTAGAGGATATGTCAGACGACGCGGGTTCAAGGCTGGTGGCACACACGCACTTTGTGGGACGCGGTTCGGTCACAACGAAAATGAAGGGAGCCGAGATGGCAATTTAACGTGCACGTGAAATTAGGGAATGCAAATTAGGATAGGAAACCTAAGGTCACGATCCTTTTTTGGCTCTAAGGAAGGAAGAGGATATGTTGGTCCAGGTGTTTCTCGTCCTCCTCGGCGTGCCTCCTGATCTGGGCGATGCTCATTTGAAGGCGCGATCCCAGAATCCACTCCAGCCCAGCAGGTTCGAGCCCGAGGCGGCATCAGTCAAAGCGGTGCCAGCACCCGTATCGCTGTCGGGGAATCCTGCCAGAGTGGTGCCAGCACATGCCATACCGCCACGCGGATTAAATCAAGCTCAGGTGGCAGCCCCCATCGCAATGCCAGCCCACGCTGTGCCGGCACACGCGTCAAAGGCAGCCCCCATCGCACTGCCAGCACATGCCGTACCGGTGATACCGGCACACGTTGCGAAGGCAAGACCCATCGCGATGCCAGCACATGCGGTACCAACTAGCGCATCCAAGGGAGCTACCATCCCGGGGCCGGCACACGGGCCGGCACAGAAGCTCCATCCTAAAAGGGAGCATATCAAACCATCCCCATCTCCTCCTCCTCCGTCGCCTCCTCCGCCTCCGTCGCCTCCTCCTCCAGTCCGCGCCACCGTGCTCGTCCTCGTCGCCGACCACGGAACCGGCTCGTCGAACATGGGAGCCGCGCTCGAGGAGCACCCGTGCGTGTTCGACGTCGGTGAGGGCTTCGGTGGATCACAAATGCTCTGGACGTCGGCACAGATCGACGAGTGCGGGAGGGTCGAGAGTCCTCCGGCGATGTTCGACACAGACTCTCACAAGCTCCTCTCGAGGGAGAACCCGAAGATGGAGCTCAAGATCGACACCGAGCTCCGCAAGATCAACAGGACGCTCGCCGAAATCTCGCATCCCGACAAGGAAGCTTCCCGAGCCGCGGCCTCCCTCGCTGCCACACTCGACAAAGGAGTCAACTACGGCAAGCTGTATGACGGTCTTGAATACAACTTTGCTGAGTACTTGCTCCGCGTTCGCGACCTCATCTGTGAGAACGTGCCCGAGAACATCTGCCCTGAGAAAGAGTGCACGATCTCGACGAAGATGTTCCCGCAGTTCGTCGACGGCATCACGAGCGCAGTCCTCAACAAAGACGATCTGGAGCTGAACGCGTGCCGCGATGCGCAGAACCAGAAGGCGATGGGCGCGTGGAAGGACGCCCTCAGCTCGTTCAAGGAGAATCCGAGGATCGCCACCGTGACTCTCGAACGAGATGAGAAGGGGAGGCAGTTCTCCATGTTCCATCGGTTCTCCCCGACCGGCACGCAGTTTGACTGCAGCTTCGCCCGCCCCGAAAGCGAGTTCGCGATCGTGTCCAAAGACTACACCGACCACCAGATGAAGGCGGAAGACTGCTGGAAAGACCCCGACTTGTGCCTGAATGACGCCCTCAAACTCGTCAGCCTGTCTCCCGAGGCGATGGGGAAGGCGGGTTCGCAGGCAATCGCCGACGAGTTGGAGCGTCGCGAGCACGAGAACGTCCTCGCGAGCCGGAGCTGCTCCACCGACCCTCTCGCCACCTTTAGGCGGCTCAAGAATGAAGACGTCGAGATGACCTCCAAGGTACCTCATGACCATGATGACAACTCCATCACCGACCGCGACGATAACCATCTCGCGGATGAGACCGCGTGGTCCCTCGAACAAGCTCTCCGTAGCCGATCCGACGTCGCCACGTTGCGCGAGGACAAGGTCCTCGCGGAAGCGGCGGCGCATAGTGAGCGGCTTCAGCTCACCCGATCCGACGTCGCCAAGCTGCGCGAGGATGAGCTCCTCGCGGAGGCGGCGGACATTCAATCCGCACTTGTCGTTAGCCAATCCGACGTCGCCGCGCGGCGCGAGGAGGAGCTCCGCGCGGAGGCGGCGGACACAACTCAAGCACTCTCGACTCGCGGAAGAAAGTGATCTTCTGAACAAGATCACGGGCACCGCCGTCTAACCGCCGTCGAACCGTCTAATCTTCGGAAGCCGTACTATCGCGCCGCGTGCTGAGGAGAATGAAAAGAACGGCCCCAGCCCATGGTGCCACCCCCCCCATGGAGCATGTGACTAACTCCTGGACTCGGGGACTCCCGTCGAGTTCATCCTTGTTTCTCGAGCTTAGTTCGAGTTTTATCGTGGGGGGGCTAATGGTGTGGCGCGCCGTCCCGACAGGACTCTTGCGTATAGCGGCGTGTGTGGCTGTGGATGCCAATAACAGATTTGTCTCAGAAATGGCACACCTGGACGTGCATGCATGCAATTGAAAGGGATGTTTAGTGTAACAGCATTTCCTGCGGACGTCGTGAGCGAGCGGACCCCACAACCACTTCCGGGCTCTCTCGCTGCACAGCGTCTCGACAAAGATGCCCCGCTATTCAGAGTATGACGCAACACTCGAGCAGACGCTCGGTATCAGCGCCCGTGGTGTGGGCTCGAATCAGGTCAATCGGCGCATCGAGAAGGCGCTGCTTGGGGTCCTTGATGCTACGGCCGACGACGGATGGGACATTGTGTTCAAAGCGGCGGCGTTGAATGAGGGTGATCTTGATGGTTTGTCGGACGAGGACGTGGCGGCAGATCTGGCCGCGCACGAGGGCAAAACGAGGCTCACGCGCGCGGCCGAAGCGAAAGAGTGGGAGGCACTCCGAGAACAGATCGAGTCAAGTCGGAATCGGGTGCTCAGATTACAATCGGAGGCTGCTGCAGCAGCGGCCGCAGAGCTGGCGGTGCCCGCTACCCCGCCAGGCTTCACGGATGCCAAAAAGGTCGCAGCGCTCCATTCGAGGCCCCCAAACAAGAAGAAGTATGCGGACGCCGTGGCATTGCCACAGATCGATCAGCGCACGCCGTCACCGAGAGCGGCGAGAGGCTCCTCGCACATGACCTCGCACAGGAGGAGCTCTGCGGAGCCGCCGAGCTTGCCTCCAATCTTGCTTCCGATCAGCTCGAGCGAGACGACGGAGGAACGCCCACCTCTCACCTGACGGTGACGCCCCCGCGCCCCGGCATAGCCTAGAACACCACATTCATTGATCGCGTTTAAAAAGAGGTCCTCGTACTTTAAAACTTTGACAGAGTCAGAGAGCGACTACTGTGAACCGTCTGTCCGAGCCTGGTACGGTAGAGAGATGAGAGACGACTCTACTTTCATGTTTCTCAATTCCTACTGAAGTGACCTGTGACAGTCAAACGTTGTTCCAGTTCGTCATCTCAATGCGACAAAGGTCAGGCCCATCTGACCATCGAATTGCGGTACAGTCGAGTACAGTCTTCACGAAGAAAACCGCCTATCTCGGACCTCGGCCTGCAACTGGCGGATCATTTGCTCCTGCGCCCCCATCTTGGCGAGCAGCGTGCGGAGCATGGCGCCCATTGCCTCCGTGTCCGTGTCGGCCGTCGACGTGGCCGTTGAAGGCGACGCACTCTTCCGCCCTTGCCCCACAGCCACGGATGCCTCCCCGGCCGCATAGCCCCCAGACTCCTCGTCGCGCCGGTTGCGCTGGTGCACGGCCATCTCGACCTCGTGGATCTGCGTGCCAATCCCGAGCTCATCAAAGGGATTCATGGGCAATCAGAGGCCATCCGAGCGAAAATCAGAGCGCCATTGTATGCAATCAGAGCGCAATCAGAGTGAGTCATGGCTCACCTGCGAAGCGATCCCGGCTCGCCATCGCTCTTCGGGTGACACGTCATACTTGTGCCGTTGCACCCAGGTCTCCACGGCCGCGGGGTAGAGGCACACCTCGGGGGAGGTTGCCTTACGCATGAACTGGTGCACCTGCATGCAAGGGTCATCGTGTGGCAATCAGCGCCCCTCAGCGCCCTTTAATCGTCCATCCGTGCCGATCTGCGCAAATCTCGAGCTGTGCCAATCTGCGCCCATCCATGGCCATCAACGGCGGTGCGCCTGGCTTGTGCCCCGCACCTTTCGCGCCTCGAAGACCGAAAGCGAGCAGTCATCGACGAGCTCATGCTCGGATTTGTCAAGGGCCGAGTACTCCACCGAGATCGAATCTCCTTCCGGCCGCGTCGGAGATTGCGTCGAGATCGACTCGCGGCGAGAGTGCCGACCGCCCCAGCTCAGCTCGAGGCCAAGCGCCGTATTGAGCAGCGCGAAGATCGCCGAGCCGAGCGCGTAGAGCGAGAGGAGCGTCAGGCGAATGAGGTTGAACGGGGGTGGGACGAGCTCTTGGCCTGCTTGTCCGGGCCGAAGGGAAAGGAGCTCAATGAGTGGCAATCAGTGGCAATCAGTGGCAGTCGGTGAGGCACTCGCCTACTCCCTCGAGGGACCACCCTCGCAATCAGTGCCACTCAGTTTCGGCACTCGCCTACTCCCTTGAGGGACCACCCTCGCAATCAGTGCCACTCAGTTTCGGCACTCGCCTACTCCCTTGAGGGACCACCCTCGCAATCAGTGCCACTCAGTTTCGGCACTCGCCTACTCCCTTGAGGGACCACCCTCGCACTCAGTGCCACTCAGTTTCGTCACTCGCCTGCTCCCTTGAGGACCACCCTCGCAAACTGGACCTTGAAGTTGGAGTCGACGTTCTCGTAGATGAGATCGAACGTTTTGGCGAAGCGTGCGATGAGCAGGTTGAGCAGCAGCAGCACGACGACGATCCCAAAGAGGGCCATCATGAGCCACGTGAAGCCGTACACGGAGGGTGAGATCTCAAGGCCCATGATGCGGTCGGGCTCTCCGTCCATCGTGCCCTCCATAAGCAGGGTGAGCACGCCTTCCAAGTGGTGGCGCAATCAGCAGAGGCCATCAGAAAGGCCATCCGAGGCCATCAGAGAGGCCATCAGAGAGGCCATCAGAGAGGCCATCAGAGAGGCCATCAGAGAGGCCATCAGAGAGGCAGGCACCTGCAAACGAGAGCTTCGCCGACAATGGCCCATCGAATTGGCCACTGCTGGTGCCACTGTCTGCTTCCACATGAGTCTTCGCATCGAGCGGCGCGACGATCAGAACGAAGAAGGCGGAGCCGAAGGCGATGAGGACGAATGCGGCCAGCATGAGGAACTGCCATAGAGCATCCGAAGATGGTCATCAGATGGTCATCAGATGGTCATTAGAGCGCAATCAGGGCGTAATCAGAGGCTCATCACCTGCCAGAGGTCCTCGAGCATCCGGATAGTCATGATCAGGAGCGGGCCCGTGCGCGGGAAGATGAAGAGCAGTTGGAGCAGCCGTAGCCACGCTAACCAAGCCGTGAGTGCCTGGCACGGCAATGCGATCGCTTGGGCAGCTTCGCCCGCCACGACGCCGTGGGTGAGCGCCAGCCGTGTGCCCAGTGTGGCGAGCATCCCCACGACCAGCAAGATGTCCACCACGTTGAAGATGTCGCGAATGTAGAACCACCAGCTTGCGGTGGTGAGCAGGTCCGACAGCTCACCGAGTGCCCAGCCCAGCGCGTATGAGAGCAGCAGCAGATCCGCATACAGTACCCCCAGAGGCGAAACCACCGCGAGCGGCACACCTTCCAAATTAGGCAGCTCTCCCGAGGATCTGTCCGTGGACGCGAGCGGCGGCGCGGGCAGAGTCGTAACCAACGCGGCGAGGCCTGCGGTCGCGAGGCACCAGAGTGCGAAGCGGCCGGACGGAAAGAACCAGACGATGCCGATGGGGAGTCGGCGATCGGTGATGGCCTTGCGCAATCTCTCCTCGATCTCGATCTCCATCCAGCGAGGCACGACGAGCAGCAACGGCAGCGCGATGACGTGGCCGAGCATGAGCGCCGTCGTGAGCAGCGTCTCTCGCAGCGAGTGCCAGCTAAGGAAGGGCGGGCAGCGCTCAGGACAGCGCCTCTGGCTCGCGCCGCCGCCGTCCTGAGCGCTCCGGACAGCGCCGCCGCCGTGGTCTGCTCCGGCCGCGCTGAGCGCCCGGGACGACGTCTTCGCCTCCGGGAAGAAGAGGTGCACCAGGTGTGAGTAGACGAAGGGGTTGGACACGAAGACCTTGAGCTCGTGCTCGGCGGCGAGGGGCAAGCTCATGCGCACGAAAAAGTCGCGAGCGATCCTGGGCTCGACGGGATCAGTGCCTGTGCGCCAAGGGTTGAAGGAGCGGTTGGCCTCTTCCTTCTCGTCAGCCGCGCGCACCTGATGAAAAAGGGGGCCATCAATAACACTCAGAGGCACTCAGAGGCACTCAGACGCCATAAGAGGCCATCAGAAGCCATCAGAAGCCATCAGAGGCCATCAGAGGCCATCAGAGGCCAGCAGACGCACCGCGCCCTCGACCAGACCGCTGGCAATGTGCTGAAGCAGCGTCGATGCGGACAGGAGTCGATCGCATACGACGCGGTCGCGCTGAAACCTCCCTGTCTCGCCTAGCATGGCTGCTGCAATCTCAAGAGAAAGCAACACCTGATGGGAGCGACAATCATTGTCATCAGTGGCAATCAGTCTCCTCCGTGGCAACAGTGTACTCAGCTACCGTGCCATCTCGGGCAGTCTCGAGCAATCTCGGACAATATCGGGCAGTCTCGGACCATCTCGGACAATCTCGGGCAGTCTCGGACAATCTCGGATCATCTCAGGCCATCTCGCTCGAGAGCGGTACCGGGTTGGGTGGGCGGCCGCCAACGCTCTCAAAGCTCTGGTCGTCGCCCTCCTCGTCCTCGTCGGCTTCGTCAGTTTCGTCGGAGCGCTCGGACGAAACCGGAGCCTCCGCCAGCCGCACCCCCTTGCGCCTCGGCTGGGGCGTGCTCGGATCTCCCGCGCGATCTCCCGTGCGATCTGCCGAGGCCTGGGAGATCGCACGGGCCATGATGCATGTGTTCTCTCGTGTCACATGTGACTCTCTGTCACGATTGCTCTCGCGCACCAGCTGCTCGTGCTGCTCCACCTGCCGGCGCGCCTGCTTCGGGTCGGGTGAGCCCAGCATGACATGCGAACCGAGCATCTCCGCGCTCGCCGCGTGGCTCGTCGCGCTCATCATACGGTGCGGACCTCGGGGCGCGGCACGTCGTGAACGAGCGCGCAGCGGCGGAGCGCCCTCGGGCCGTGAGCAGAGCACTAAGAGGCAGAAGAGACGCGCCATCTCAGCCTGCGAGTGGGTGTGAACACGCCGAGTGGGTGATCGGAGGTACTCAGTGCTCATCCGTGATCACTGGCGATGGCTCATCAGCGGCTGCTTCACCTGCGACAGTGCCGATTTGGTATCCGAGCCAGGCCGATCGATGGCCCACATTCGCACGACGCGCTCCGAATGCTCACGTGTGAAGATAGCCGGGCAAAAGCCGCGCGTGAACAGCGTGTGCTCGAGGAGCATCAACGCCACAAGCAGCTGCCCGGCGGTGATGGCCACCTGCACGCGAGTGTGATGGACTCATCAGTCGCCATCCGACGCAATCGGGCGCAATCAGGTTCAGCTGCCCGGCGGTGATGGTCACCGAGAGTGCGCCGTAACCCGGTAGACGAAACTCATAGAGATCGCTCAGATCTGAGCTCGCGGGCACGAGATCGATGCGGTGGTGCGTGCTCGCTCGTCGGCCGCTCGCCAGCAGACGCGACGAAGTCGGCGCACGACCCTGCGCAAAAGATGAGCTTGGCAGCTGGCCTACTAGGCCTGCTTGGTGAGCACTCAGGGAGCGCATCTGACGGGACTGCAGGGGAGCGGTTGTAGCATCCGCACGCCAGTCGAGGAGCAGACGCACCGTTGACGCATGGCCATACTCTGCGGCGGCGAGCAGTGGTGTCAGGCCGCCGCGCGAGTAGGCATCGTTGCACGCCTCGATATTGGCGCCGCGTTTCAGCAGCTCCTCGACGATGTGCGCCCGGCCCTCGTACGCCGCCTCGTGCAGCGGAGTGTTACCCTTTGCATTCTGCAGCTCGATGCTGTCGGGCGCTGCTTCCACAAGAAGTCCGACCACTGCCGTCGTGCGGTTGTAGCGCGCTGCGAGGTGCAGCGCAACCTCGGTATACCGCTTGTTGGTCAGGCGCGGGTCCGCCTTGGCGCAGAGCAGCGCGTTCACCACCGCCGCGTTGCCCGTGTACGCGGCCCAGTGTATTGCCATGGAGCCAGCCCAGGCGTCGCGGTCCTGGTTGATCATCTCCGGGCTGTCGAGCGCGGCGAGCGCGCCCTCCACACCATCGAGGTTACCCTCGGCGCACGCCTGGATGAGCGATGACATCGAGATTTGACCAAAGGGTCCAATCTGGATCTTGGACGTCCTTCGCGTCAGCTTGGTGGCGGCGGGATTCGGCAGATCCTGTGGCGGAGGCAGATCATCGTCCTCCTTCTCATCGATCTTGGAGAGGCCGTTGGGCACCCCGTCTCGCCGAGAGAAGGTCACGGGCATCAGGGCTTGCGGAAACTGCGAAAGCTGCGGGGGCGCTGCGGCGTAGCCCGCCTTCCGACAGTCTGAGCACTCTTCAGCATGGAATTTGTGCGAAAATCAAACTTCTCAACACGGCGCTAGTCAACACTTCGTTCGAGGTCTTGAGGTCTTTGAGGTATGGTTGGGGCTGTTTTGTGAGCGGCCAGTCGACCGCTGCCATCCAGAGTTTTAGAACTTAAGTTCACGTGCCGTGGAAGGTTTATTTGCTGGGATTGTATGAAGGTGGCGAGTGAGACGCGGCCACACGCCATCGGTACACACGGTAGCCGCAAGCGCGTCGCCCGCGCCGCGGACCTATACTCCTCTCACGCATCTCATTAGATCAATTTGGAGACCCGCCGCGACGATTTGCTTCCATCGACCCCCCTGGCTGGAGATGCGTCCGCGGCGCCAGCCGTCGGCGAGACGACGCCCTTCCTGAGGAGCAGGTCGTTGCCGTGAACCTCCCAGCCCTTGAGGTTCTCCTCGAGCGCGCCGATGCAGTCCCGGGTCGCCTGTTCGCCGAGTAGCCCGCACAGCTCGACAAAGAGCGGCTTGACGAGCACGTTGATGAAGCCCATCTGGCACTGGGCCACGCTCGTCTTCTCGCGATCGTAAAAGGGCGAGATGGGCATCCCGAGATTCCTCTCGAGGTCGCCCTGTCGGAAAAACTCCTCCATGACAAGCTCGGTCCACTTGAGGCACAATTTGAGCGGCTTGGCCGGGTTCGCAATGTCCGCCGCGTGCACAATCAGCGCGAGCAAGAACTTGACGTCTTCGCGGTCGCAGCCCGCCACAAAGGTGTTGCTCGACACCTTCGTCTTGAACTTGGTGTAGTGCTCGAAGTGGAACTTCATGTCCGTTCCCATCACCAACTGAATGACGCAGTCGCGAAATTCGAGGTACTGCTCCCGAGGCCAGCCCTTGAGGAAGTTGCACTCGTCGAGTAGAAGCAGTTTCCACGCGGAGGCGAGGTGGTGCGACTCGAGGATCGACTGGTCGTTGTACGTGAGCGAGTACTCATGCTTCGTCTGCTGGAGGAACTGGTTGTTCACGCCCGGGTGCTGATAGTCGTGGATTGCAGACGCGACGATGCACGCGAGCCGGTCGAGCGGCGTGATCAACTCGTCGACGAGCTTGTGCCGGATGAAGTAGTTGGTGTTGAACACCACGTCGAGAGCGTGCACCGAGTTGTGGTACGGGTTCTCGGCCTTGTAGCCATCCTGGACGCGCCGCAAGAAGGTGAGCAACCGAGGTTTGGACAGTCGGAGCTTGGCGATCAGCCCATGGTCCTCGAGCAGCTGGTGCACGCCGAGCACAAGGTGCGACCCCTCGGCCTTGGCGGCGAAATCGAAGACGTCCACGTCCCATCCGTGCACCTTGGAGACGAAATTTCTGCCGGGCAGAACGTCCAAGTACGGACTCGAAAACCTTCGTGACGATTGTGGAGGGTGGAGGTACGCCCGAATCTCCGGCAGCGTCGACAGCTGATCCATCCGAGCGAGCTCCAGGGCTGCGAGCGACTCGCCGCCCTCGAGCATCCTGGTCTCCAGTCGCTTGAGGCCCTGCGCCGTCGAGGGCAATGCGGCCTGGGTCTCACCGCACTGGACGTCGACAGATTGGCGCCGCCCCCCGCCAAGATTATTCTCGAGAAACGACATCATCTCTGACGAGACGTTGGCGCCGCCTGCCACCTTGAGGTCGATGGTGTACAGCTTGTCCGACGAGATGAGGTGCATGATCCAGCTGATGTCGGACACGTCGTCCGCATCCTCGAGTCGGCCCTTCATATCGATCAGCAGCTCCATAACGCGCTCGACGGGCGAGCCAAACTTGAGATGTTTGGCCTTCTTGTACGCACGCTGCGCCTTCTGCACCTTGTTCATCACGACGAAGAGGCGCACAAGACGCACCAGGCGCACGATGCGCAGAAAATTGAAGGAGTCACCGGCAGTCGACAGCACCGTTACCAACTGGAGCTGCAGGATGAGCAGCCCGATCACGATAAGCGCGTCGACGCAGTTCAGAACGTCGAAGAAATAGGGGAAGCCGTATGCGTACAGCCGGAGCTGGATCTCGACGGTGAAGATGAGGAGGAAGGCGAGCTCCGTGTACTGGAATGCATTGGTCCAACTGATGACGAACGCGTCTTCCTCGTGGTGGGTGATGCACGCCTGGATCATCGTGATGTTGTCGTAGATATTGCAGCCCGCATCGGTGACGGCCATGTCAACGAGCATCCCCAGCATGTTGAGCAGCACCAAGCCGGTGACGAAGAACTCGGTCATGACATTGTCAAAGGTGCGCCGCAACACGTGGCGTCCTGGCAGATACGACTTGGCCTTCTCCTTCTTGTCGGCCATGCTGCACGCTTCAGAATTTAGGCCGCTTCAGGACGCGACCGCCAGTAATCAAGTTTCACTGTCCCAAATTGGTTCGCGCGCAGTTCCCTTTTTAGTGCAGAATTAGGATGTCCCCCGTTCCGCGTTGGGGCCGGACATGAGGAGGGGGGTGGGGGTGTGAGTGCACGCGCTCACGTAGGGCCTCTCGCGCTCTCGTCCACAAAAAGGATGTGTGGATGTCCACGAGCCTGCCACGTCTTGCTGCCACGCGACCACGCTACCAGCCCGACTGCCCGAGCCTGCGAGCCACGCAGAAAGAAAGAAAAATTAGATCCGTACGGAACTTATACGGAACCTGAGGCCGTGAGGCGTCGGGGCACGATATTCTTTGTCATAGTGCTTCAATTATTGGCTGTTTCGGAATCTCGTTGCAATGGTACTGTACATGTAGGAATCAAGTTTCACTGTCCCAAATTGGTTCGCGCGCAGTTCCCTTTTTAGTGCAGAATTAGGATGTCCCCCGTTCCGCGTTGGGGCCGGACATGAGGAGGGGGGTGGGGGTGTGAGTGCACGCGCTCACGTAGGGCCTCTCGCGCTCTCGTCCACAAAAAGGATGTGTGGATGTCCACGAGCCTGCCACGTCTTGCTGCCACGCGACCACGCTACCAGCCCGACTGCCCGAGCCTGCGAGCCACGCAGAAAGAAAGAAAAATTAGATCCGTACGGAACTTATACGGAACCTGAGGCCGTGAGGCGTCGGGGCACGATATTCTTTGTCATAGTGCTTCAATTATTGGCTGTTTCGGAATCTCGTTGCAATGGTACTGTACATGTAGGAA
>Ga0210245_100745_pt1 | contig 28756 bp, 10 predicted proteins | sample ChrtobMetaP3_4mM_FD_155450 | JGI IMG/M metagenome (GOLD analysis project Ga0210245, IMG submission 155450) | Chrysochromulina tobin associated microbial communities from unialgal haptophyte culture, Seattle, Washington, United States - P3_4mM | ecosystem: Host-associated > Algae > Haptophytes >...
CCGCGTCGATGCGGGCTCGACTCGATTCAATCCAACGAGCGATAGCAATTGCCAGTAATTGGCCAGGCGGGGCTCCATTTGGTGTCGGGGATCCGGAAAATTGGTTGGGGCTGGTCACGCCTGACGGTAGGGACGGGTTGGTGCGGGTGCCCGGAGGGAAGGCGGCGAATTGGTCGAGCGGCGGCATGATGTGGACGGTTGAGTGTCGGAGACACGTGGACAGGGTCGACCCCGTAAAACAGGTTAGTTGTGCCCGCTTTGTGGCTTTGACGAAAACCTTACAATTTTTTCGCGCACGCGCCCAAAATAGTCTCGCTCCTTGCGCCTTGGCACGTTCTGGCAGACATTGATCATGGTTGTCGACGACGCGATGTTAGGACTCACATTTTTCCATAATTTTTTACGCGTATTTTGGGAGGCGGACTACCTATCGTGCTTGACCACTTGGCACTCAATCGACGACTCAGGAGCGAGGACGTATCGACGAGGTGGGTTGGTCTATATGATATGTAATGAGTCTGATCACGGTCCGCCTCCCCCACCGCCGGCACTCATCCGCCGCACGTCGTCCCGCGCCGTGCGCTCCACGTGCTGGCAGCGCTCTGCCACGTCAGCCTTGAGTCGCTGCATGCGTGCCACGAGCTGGCCGCCCGCGTCTCGCAAACCCTGCTGCATCGCCGCCGCCGCCTGCGCCTGCCGCTCGAGCACCGCCGCCGCATGCGCTTGCTCGCGCGCACGCTGCTGCTGCTCGCGCTCGCGCCGATTGAGGGCGTCGTCCTGGGCGCGCGCGCGCTCGCGTGCTTCCATCAGTTCGGATCGGAGCACGTGTAGCTCGTGCAGCTGAGATGAGACCGCGGCCACCGCGGCGGGCGTCATTGGCGTCGTCGCGGGCGTCATTGGCGTCGTCATGGGTGGCTGCACGTGCGGAACCGCGCCGTGTTGGGCAGCCGGCGGGGGCGCCGCCGTCGCATGCGCCGCCCACGACGGCGGCGCCGACTCCGCGCGTGCACGCTGTGCCTCACGACGCGCCGTGTCGAGCTCGGCGAGCAGCCGCTCGTGAGCGTGTCGATGCATGCGCTCCGCCTCTGAGAAGCGCTCCTGCGCACGTGCTTCTGCCTGACGGAGCCGCTCCTCCGCACGTGCTTCTGCCTGACGGACGGCCGCGTCGCGCTCAGCGGCCGCTTGCCGCCGGGCACCGAGTGTCTCGCTACGCGCGTGAGCCGCCTCGCTGCGTGCATCGTCTACCTCGCGCCGGGCGCTCGAGATGGCGCGGCTCCGCTCTTCGGAGAGGCGCTCGTGCTCCGCCACCGCCTCGCGTGCCGCCTCGCGCGCCGTCGCCGCTGCCGCCGAGCGCGTGCGCTCCTCAGCGCTCAGGACGGCGCGCAGCCGCTCGTCGGTCGCCGTCCGACGCACCGCCTCCACCTCAGCATCAAGGGTCGCCATGGTGCGCTGCGCCAGCTCCCGCTCCACCTCGGCCTTGACCTCAGCTTTGGCGCGCTCGGTCAGCGTGAATGCGGCGGCCTGGATGGCGGCCGCATGCATCTCGTCCTTGGCGACGAGCGCTGCAGCGAGCGCCGCAGCGTCCGCAGCGTGCGCCGCGTCCCGGCGACTTAGCTCAGCGAGGTGCGCTTCGTTAATCTCGCGCGATCTCGCCTCAGCCTCCGCGCGTACCGCCTCAGCCGCCGCCTCGGCCTCAGCCTTGGCAGCGAGCCTCGCCGCCGCCAGTGCCGCAGCATGGCTCTCCTCTTTGCGAAGCAGGGCCGCCCGGTACAGCGCCTCGCTCTCGGCCCGCGCCGCCTCCGCGGCGGCGGCCTTGGCTTGAGAGAGGGCCTTGGCTTGCGAGAGGGCCTTTGTTTGGTAGAGGGCCGAAGGCGCGCGGGTGGCAACCGCGGCGGTAGCAGGCAAAGACGCGGCTGTCTCGGCCGCCGCGCCCTCCTCCTCGTCGTCCTCCTCGTCGTCACCTCCGCCTCCGCGGCTGCCGCCTCCGCCGCCTCCGCCGCCTCCGCCGCCGCTCGCTCGCAAGCCACCGCCCTCGAGCCGCTCCAGCACGGGTGTACTCGGCGGCTCCCTCGGCGGCGCTCTCACGACGGCGCTCTCGACGGGCGCCGAGGCGACGGCATGCCGAGGCGGCGCCGTGTCGGGCGAGCCGTTGGCTCCTCTCTCCTGCAGAGTCGCGGGCGGCGCCGTGCCGGGCGGCGCCGTGCCGGGCGTCGAGGGCACGCCACCGTCCGCGCCGTGGTGAGCGCCGGCGATGGTGGTGGTTGCGATCACGAGGGGTGATCCGTTGCCTGCCGGCGAGCCTGCCAGCGAGCCACGCGACGAGCGCCATCAAGGACAATCAAGGACAATCAAGGACAATCAAGGACAATCAAGGGAGATCGCACCTGCCGGCGAGCCACGCGACGAGCGCCATCAAGGACATCCAAGGACAATCAAGGACAATCAAGGACAATCAAGGACAATCAAGGGAGATCGCACCTGCCGGCGAGCCACGCGACGAGCGGCGCGTGTCCGTCTCCAACTTCACGACGCGGTCTTGGAGGACCGCTTGGCGCTCGCGAGCGGCCTTGAGCTGCCCTTGTAACTCTGCGACCTGGAGCTCGACCGCCTGGTTGTGACGAACCTCGAGCCGTCGTGTGACTTCCTCCTCGGCTTCACGCCGCGCCGTCGCCGCTGCCACTGTCGCCGCCTCGTCGAGCTCACGCGCGTGCTCCCGCTTCATTTGTTGACGAACCTCGAGCTCCACTTGTTGACGAACCTCGAGCTCCATTTGTTGACGAACCTCGAGCTCCATTTGTTGACGAACCTCGAGCTCGACTTGTTGACGAACCTCGAGCTCATTCTGTTGACGAACCTCGAGCTCGACTTGTTGACGAACCTCTAGCTCCCGTTGGCTGCGCTGCGCCCCCGTCGCCGCGCGCGCTGTCTCGGGCACTCTCTCGAGCGCTGTCTCGGCGTCCTCGAGCCTCGCGCGCCTGGCTGCAGCGCCTGACTGCTGCGCCTGCAACGCCTGCAACGCCTGCTCGTGTTCGCGTCGGCACTCGGCGCGTGCGGCCGCGACCGCCTCCTCGGCCTCGCGCGTGGCCGTGCGGCGCGCCGTCGCGAGCGCCTCCTCGGCCTCGCGTTCCCATTCGGCGCGCCGCTGGCGCTCGCGCGCGGCTGCATCGTCACTCATCGCGCGCAGCTCCGCAGCGTGTGCGGCGGCCGCGCGGCTGGCCGACTGCGCCGCGCTCTGCGCCGCCTGCTCGGATGCGCGCAGCTCGGCGCTGAGGAGACGTCGGCTATGCTCCACGTCAGCAAGCTCCCGACGCGCCGTGGTGAGCGCCTCGCGGCTCACGCTCAGCTGCTCACGCGCCGCCGCGACCTCGCTCGTGAGCTCACGGGCGCTGTCTCGGGCGCGCTCGGCCGTGCCCGCCTCTGCCTTTTGTAGAGTAACGGCTTCCTCCGCCTTCTGTAACCGTTGCTCGAGGGCCACGTGGGCGTCGGCCTGGGCTTGCAGCTCTGCAGCCTGTGCTTCACACCGTTCTCGTTCACACTGGAGCTCCAGGGCAAGCCTCGCGGCCTCGCGCTGTGCTGAGCTCGCCGTTGCCTGTGCGCGCGCAAGCTCGGTCGAATGCATCGCGAGGGCGGCCGCGTGCGTGCTCACCGCGGCCGCCAGGGCGTCCGATGCGGCGCGCGCTTGGCGCTGCAACTTGTCCCGCTCTGCATGCAACTTGTCCCGCTCTGCACGGCTCGCATCACGCTGCTGAGCGAGATTCGCAATCTCGCCGTCCTTGTCGACACGCGCCTCGATGGCGTCACGGCTGTGGCCGAGCTCGACGATCAGGCGCTCGATCTCGTGCTGCATCCGCTCCGCCTCTGCCCGTGCCGCCTCCGCCTCTGCCCGTGCCGCCTCGGCCTCTGCCCTTGCCGCCTCGGCCTCTGCCCGTGCCGCCTCGGCCTCGTGTGCACTGCGCTCGGCTACCTCCTCCATTCGAGCGCCTGCGCTCATCAGGGCTCATCAGGGCTCATCAGGGCTCATCAGGGCTCATCAGGACTCATCAGGGCTCATCAGGACTCATCAGGGCTCATCAGGGCTCATCAGGACTCATGAGTGCTCATCAGTGCTCATGAGTGCTCATCAGTGCTCATCAGGACTCATCAACTCCTCCATTCGCGCACCTGCTCGGCGGTGCGCCTCGATCTCGAGCTGCTGCTGCATCAGCTGCTGCTGCTGCTCCTGTGCCGCCCGCTGCATGCGCTCGAGCTCCAATTGACGAACCTCGAGCTCCGCCTCGGAGCGCGCGCATTGCTGGGAAAGCTCCAATTGACGAACCTCGTGCTCCGAAAGCGAGCGCTGCCACTCGTCGCGGCTCGCGCTCGCGTGCTCGCGACAGCGCTCCGCCTCCTCGCGCGAGCGCGCCGCCGCCTCGCCCGCCGCCTGCAGCGCGCCCGACGTCTCCTCGCTCCTCTTGCGCTCATTCGCGAGGGCTTCGGCAGCGACGGTGAGCGCGCGACGGAGCCGCTCGGCGCCCTCGCTCACATGACGAAGCTCAGCGTCGAGGACGGTGCTCTTGGCGCCCGCTTGGGCGTGCTCCATGCGCAGCTGCTCCGCCTGCGATCTCGATGCCTCGAGCTGCGATCTCGAGGCCTCGAGCTGCGATCTCGCGGTCTCGAGCTGCGATCTCGAGGCCTCGAGCTGCTCGGTGAGCTGCGCCAGGCTGGCCTCTGCCTCGGCGGCTGCGGCTTGTTGTGCCGCGAGAATGGCCTCCTCGCGCTCGCGTGCGTGGCGCGCCTCCGCGGCATGGACGGCCGCGCCAACGGCCGCTTCCACAGCCGCGTGATGCTGCTGGACGAGCCGCGCGCGCTCAGCCTGAAGCGCATGCTCCTGGTCCGCCGCCGCGCGCGCCGCCACCTCGCGCATCTCGTTCGCGTGCTTCGCGGCGGCGGCAGACAGCGCCCGAGACAGCGCCTCCTTGTGTGCGCTCGCCGCTCGCTCGAGCGTGTGGCCATCGAGGGCGCTGCGCTGGTTGGCTTCGGCACGCACCGCCGTGAGCGCGGCCGCATGCTCCCGTTGGAGCTCCAGGGTCCGCTCCGTAACCGCCGCACTCAGCGCGGCCGCGTGCTCGCTATCTCGCTGCAGCTCCCGCGCGCGCGTGGCCGCTTCGAGCCTTCGAAACTCCTCTTCGCGTCGGCTCGACTCGGCGCTCGACTCGGCGCGCGCCGCGCCCACGGCCTCGCGCGCGAGCGAGAGCGCCGTCTCGAGCGCCACCGCGCGCTCCCTCGCGACCGTCAGCTCTGCCGAGCTCGCCGCCGCCGCCGCGGCGAGCGCGACGGCGTGCTGTCGCTCGGCCTCTCGCAACTTCTCGTCGAGATCCCGTCGAGATCGCGCGCGCTCCTCTTTTAGGAGCGCTGAGTGACGAGCCTCGAGCTCCGCGCGCGCCTGGGACAGCGCCACCTGCCGATCGGCCTCCGCCTCGGCCTTGGCCGCCTCTAGTTGCTCCCTCATCGCCCCCTCGTGACTCGCAGTGACGCGCCGCAGAGCCTCGCGCAGCTCCTTCCGACTCTGCTGGCGCAGCTGGCTCACCGCCGACTGCGCGTCCGTGCGCTCCCGCTCGACGGCCTTCTGCAAATCGGCACGCTCGCGCTCGAGCACCTGATGAGGGATGCAATCAGATGCACTCAGATGCAATCAGATGCAATCAGATGCAATCAGATGCAAATCGGCACGCTCGCGCTCGAGACGGCGCTCGTGCTCGAGCACCTGCGCCTGGCGCCGCTCCGCCTCGGTGCGCACGTGCTCGACACGACGCTCCGCCTCACTCGCACGCGCGGCGGCCTCCTTGAGTGCGAGCTCCTTCGCGGCGCTCAACTCGGCGCCCAGTTTCGTCAAGCGCTCGTCGGCAGCGCGCTCGCGCGCCGCGGCGGCGCTCGCGCGTGCTTCGGCCTCCTCGAGCTGTGATCTCGTTGTCTCGAGCTGCGATCTCGAGGTCTCGAGCTGCGCGCGCAACGCGTCGTGCTCGGCGCTCAGGGCAGCGCGTGTCGCGGCGACCGCCGTACTCACCGCCGCCTCCTTGGCCGCCTCCCCCTGCGCCTCAAGCGTCGTGACGAGCTCCCGCACCTGATGAGGGAGGCACTCAAATTCACTCAAATGCACTCGAAGGCACTCAAAGGCACTCAAAGACGCCACACGCGTCGTGACGAGCGCCGCCCGTACCGTCCTCTCGAGCTCCTTGGCAGCCTCGTCCCTGGCGGCCTCCCTCACCGCGCGCGTCTCGGTCGCCACGAGCGCCGTCGTGGCGTGCTCCAGGCTCGCTCGGAGCTCGTGTAGTGCCTCGGCCTGCTCGGACGCGCACCTGTGGGGAAGCGACACGGCGCCGTGGTGAGCACATGCATGCTCGGACGGGTCCGCACCGGGGCTTGCTCGGACGCGCACTGTCGACTCAGCTCCGTCAGCGCGCTCTCCTCGGACGCGATCGCCGCGACGCGCGCCGTTTCGAGCGCCCGCCGCAGCGCCTCCGCATGCTCGTCCAGCAGCCTGCGAGTCTCGTATCGGCCAGTGTCAGAGGCAACCAGAGGCAACCATAGGCAATCAAAGGCACTCGGAGGCACTCAGAGGCAATAGTGGCACTCAGAGGCCATTGACGAGACTCACCTGCGGGTTTCGTCTTCATGGCTCGCCTGCTGCGCGCGAAGCGCCGTCTCGAGCGCCTCCTGCCTCTCTTGGAGCGCCGTCTCGAGCGCCCCCTGCCCCTCTTGAAGCGCCGTCTCGAGCACCCTCTGCCTCTCTTGGCTCACTTGGAGCGCCGTCTCGAGCGCCTCTGCCCGCTCGAGCGCGCCGCGCCGCGCGAGCTCCGCGGCCGCCCCCGCCTCTAGCGCCGTCTCGAGCGCCGCCTCGACCTCACGCTGGCTCTCGCTCGCCTTCTCCGCGAACGCCGCCAGCCTCTCGCACTTGTCACCGAGCGCGGCGGCGTCCTCGGCCGCTCGAGTCGCTTGCTGGGCGGCCCTCGTGGCGTCTTCGGCGACCTTTTGGGCCGCGCGCAGCTTGGCGCGAAGCGCGCCGGCGAGCTCATCGGCGGCAAGCAGTTCGTGGGCGAGGAGTGAGCCGCGTGCCTGATGAGGGAGGCAATCAGCCTGATGAGGGAGGCAATCAGACTGATGAGGGAGGCAATCAGCCTGATGAGGGAGGCAATCAGCCTGATGAGGGAGGCGATCGGCCTGATGAGGGAGGCAATCAGCCTGATGAGGGAGGCAATCAGTAGGATGGGCGAGGAGTGAGCCGCGTGCCTCGGCCTCGCTGAGAAGCTTTTGAGAGGCCCCGAGGGAATGAGCGGCTTCGTCACGCGCCTCCGCAAGCTCTTGAAGAAGCTGCTCATTCGCCTCCTTCTCGGCCGCGAGCGAGGCCGCCGCCGCCCTTTGCATCTGCTGACGCGCCGCCTCCGCCGCCTCGGCCGCCGCCGCCTCCGCCGCCGCCTCGATTGAAGCGTTGGCATCCCGCGCCGTGCTGAGCAGCTCATCCCGTGCGGCGGCTGCCTCCTCCTTGGCCTGCGCCAGCTGCGCATGCAGCTTCGTCAGCTCCCTCTCAAGTGCATGCAGCTTCGTCAGCTCCCTCTCAAGTGCATGCAGCTTCGTCAGCTCCCTCTCAAGCGAAGCAACCTCGGCGCTCACGAGCGTCTGCGCGGCGGCGGCGGTGCGCTGCGCCTCGGCAGCAGCGCGCTGGTGCTTCGTCAAAAGGGCGTCGCGCTCCGTCAAAAGGGCATCGTGCTTCGTCAAAAGGGCGTCGCGCTCCGTCAAAAGGGCGTCGTGCTTCGTCAAAAGGGCGTCGCGCTCCGTCGCCTGAGTCTCTCGCTCGGCGTCGAGCGCCGCCGCGAGCGCGTCCCGTTCGACAGCGAGGGCATCACGTTCGGCGCTCGCTCGATCGCGCGCCGCCCCCGCGTCCTCAATCTCCTTGGTCGCCGCGGCATTGGCCACCTCGAGCTCCTTGGCGATGGCCGCATAGCTCGCCGCCGCCATCGATCGCTCCTCCGCCAGCGCCGTCTCGAGCGCTCGACACGACGCCTTCTCGAGCGCCGTCTCGAGCTGCGCTTGCTCGTGCGCGGCCGCGGCCGCGGCCTGGGCCTTTGCCTGCTCGTGCTCGAGCACCGCGCACGTCTCGGCCAGCCTCTCGAGCTTGCTCTGCAGCCGTTGCCGATCGTCGCATAGGACCGCATGCTCCGCGCGCACGTGCTCGAGGGCGCCGAGATGAGCGCGCACCGATTCGCGCTCTCCCTCGAGCTCGCTCACGAGATTCTGTCGAGATTCGCGCGCTCCCTCGAGCTCGCTCAGCAGGGCATCACAACGGTCGGCGAGGTCGCTCCTCGCGTCGGCCCAGTGCCCCTCGGCCTCCGCCATGCTGCGGGCGAGCGCCGTCTCGGTCACCACGTAACGGTCGGCGAGGTCGCTCCTCGCGTCGGCCCAGTGCCCCTCGGCCTCCGCCATGCTGCGGGCGAGCGCCGTCTCGGTCACCACGTGCTCGCGCGCCAACTGCTCGACGATCTCGCCCGCGCGAGATTGGCGACCTTGCTCGAGCCCCGCGGCCCAGCCGGCTGAGTACCCTTCCTCACGCCCCCGCGCCTCCGCTGTCTGCACGGCGCCTCTCGCCTCGAGCTGCTGCACTGCTGTCGCCTCGGCCGCCGCCGCCGCCGCCGCCGCCGCCGCCGCCGCCTCGGCCGCCGCCAGCGCCACCGCCGCCTCGGCCGCCGCCGCCGCCACCGCCTCGCTCGTCTGCTTGGCGGCGGCGGCGGCGGCCTCATTCAGCGCACTCGCGAGGCGCGCTTCGAACGCATCACTCATCTGATCGACCACCTGCTGCATCTGCATGTGCGTCGCCTCAGCAGCCTCGGCCGCCTTTTGCATGACCTCCTGCACCTTCGCCTCGGCGGCCGAACGCTCCGACTCCAAGGCCGCCGCGTGCCGAGCCTCCGCCGCCTCCGCCGCCTCGGCCGCGCTCGCCGCCTCCCGCGAGGCGCGCTCACAACGACGCGATTCGAGCTCGAGCTTGGCCTCGGAGGCGCGCAGCGCCGTCTCGAGCGCCTCCTCCACAGATCTCCTCTGTTGAGATTCGAGCTCGAGCTTGGCCTCGGAGGCGCGCAGCGCCGTCTCGAGCGCCTGCAGCTCGGCGAGGCGTGCCTCCGCCGCCGCGCGCGCCGTCTCGAGCGCCCGCAGCTCGGCGAGGTGGCTGCTCCGTGCCCCCTCGAAGGCTGCCTCGTGCCGACTGTGGAGCTCGCTGAGCGCCGCGTCGAGCGCTCTCTCGTGGGCCGCCTGGGCGGCGTCGAGCGCCGTCGTGAGCGCCACCTCGTGCGCCAGCTGCGCCTCCGCGAGCTTCGTCGCCAGCCGATCGGCCTCGAGCAGCGGCGCCGTCGTGAGCGCCGCGGCATGCGCGGCCTGCAGCTCGGCGAGGCTCATCTGCAGTTGCGTCACTTGGCGCTCGTAAGCGGAACGCACCTCGGCGAGTTGCTCGTCCGACTGACTCGTAAGCGCGGCCGCCGCCGCCGCCGCCGCCGCCGTCGCCGCCGCCACCGCCGCCGCTTCGTGTGTCGCCGCTGCTTCGAGAGCGGCGGCCGTTTCGCGCGCCGTCTCTGCTTGCCACGCGGCGCGGTGCGCCTGCAACGACTGCTCGTGTTCGCGCCGGCACTCGGCGCGTGCGGCCGCGACCGCCTCCTCGGCCTCGCGCGTGGCCGTGCGGCGCGCCGTCGCGAGCGCCTCCTCGGCTGCCAGTAGGGCCGCGCTCGTGACGGCGCTTGCGGCGGCCACGCGCTGTTCGCTCTGCTCGCAAGCACGCAGCTCCGCACCCAGCAGCCGCCGGACGATCAAACTGCGCCGCTGCCCGTCGGCCTCAGCCCCCGCGGACCTCGCCGCCGCCTCGCGCTGTGAACGCTCGAGCTCCGCAGTGCGAGCCTCGGCCGCCTCGAACGAAACTCGTAACCGCTCCAATTCGTCGAACGAAACTCGTAACCGTTCCAATTCGTCCGCGACGGGTAGCGCTGCCGCACGGAGCTGCTCCACCTCGCGCACCAGCGCCTCGCGCGCCGTCGTCGCCGCCTCGAGCTGCTTCTCAGTGGCGGCGGCGCGCGCGCGCTCGAGGCTCTGCATGCGCTGCACCTGTGCCGCATGACTCTCAATCAAGGCTCGGGATTCCACAGAGCCGTTGGCGCGCGTTGTGGCGAGCGTCGACTGCAGCGCATCGCGCTCGATGGCCACGGCGTCTCGTTCGGCGAGCATGCCGTCCAGCTCATCGTGCATCCTGGCCAGCTGGAGCTGTGCGTGGGCGAGCTGCGAGCCAGCCTCCCTCTCAGCCTCCCTCTTCACATCCTCCCTCTTCACAGCCTCCCTCTCAGCCTCGCCCAGCTCGACGCTCAGAGCCTCGCAAGCAGCGGCCGCCTCTACGCGAGTCAGCCGCGCCGCCCGAGCCACCTCCTCCCGCTCCGCGTGCAAATCTGCATCTTTTGCCGCGGCTGTGAGGGCGGCGGAGTGTGCGGCGGCGTGCAGCTCGGCGGCTTCCCGCCTGAGGACCTCGATCTCCCGCGCGAGCTCGCTCGAGCTCGCTCGAGCTCCGCTGAGCTCCCGTGTGAGCTCGTCGAGGCGCGATCTCGCTGCCTCGAGCTCCGTCGAGGTCGCTCGGAGGCGCACCGAGGTCTCTTGCTCCCGCACGCTGAGTGTGCCCACCTCGGCAGCAGCCTGCTGCAGCTCCAGCTGCTCCTCCTGCTGCCGCTGCTCACTCAGGTGTCGCTGCGACTGTGCCTCAGCCAGTGCCGCCTCAGCCTCCGTCTGGCTCCACTCCGCCTCGGTTCGTTTCGCCTCCGCCTCCGCTAGAGCCGTAATGGCTCGACGAGCCGCCGCCTCCGCCAGCGCTCGTGCCGTCTCCGCCTCGGCTTGCGCTGCCTTCATCTCCTCGCATCTCGCCTTCATCTCCTCGTAGCTCGCCCTCATCTCCTCGTACGCCGCGAAGGACTCCGCCCGCTCCGACTGCGCCTCCGCCACCGCCGCCTGTGCCTCAACTAGCGCCGCTTGTGACGACGCTAGCGCGTCACGGGCCTTGCCCCCCTCCTCCGCCTCCTGCACCATCGCCGCGTGCGCTTCCTGCAGAAGCCGGAGCTCCTCCGCCTGTGATTCACACCGTTCTCGTTCACACCGGAGCGCTTCCTGCAGAAGCCGGAGCTCCTCCGCCTGCGCCGCCGCCCTGGCCGCCTCTGCCGTGGCCTTGTCGGCCTCGAGGGCGAGCCTCGCTTTCTCGGCCGCGTCGGCGACAGCCGCGAGCACCGCCTTGTCCGCCTCTGCCGCCGCCTTGGCCGCCTCGCACGCGCACAAGGCCTCCTGGGTTGCCGCCGCCTGCAGGCACGCGGCCTGCCACGCGACCTCGGATTCCCGCAATGCCTCAGCTGCGGCAGCCATCGCCGCCTCATGCTCCCTCCGATGCTGGTGCGCCTCCTTGTCCATCTGCGCCAGCGCCGCGGTGGCCTTGGCCGCCACCGCCTCGGCCGCCGCCTTGGCCGCCGCCTGAGCGGCGGCAGCTTCGGCGGCCGCCTGAGCGGCGGCACGCGCCTGAGCTGTCTCGTAGGCCGCCCGCTGCTGATCCTCCTCTGATTGCGACTGCAATGCAATCGAGGCTCGCTCAGCAGCCTGGCGCATCTGCCACACGGCCGCCTCACGGGCCGCCGCCTCCGCCGCCTTGCCGACCGCGCACGCCTCCGCCTCCCTCGCTGCCTTCTCGGCCGCGCGCGCCGCCTCCTCCGCCTCCCGCGCCGCCGAGGCCGCCCGCTGCTCCCTCTGCCTCTCTGCCTCCAGCGTACCTAGCTCAGCCGCGTGCTGCGCATCCCTCGCCTCCAGCTCCGCCTGCTGCGCCGCCATCTCGGCCTCCTGTACCCGCTTCGCATGGGCCAGCGCATCCTCGGCCCGCGCCCTGGCCTCCTCGAGCCGCTCCGCATCGCGCTCCGCCGCAAGGCATCGGCGCTCCGCCGCCTCGAGCGCCGTCTCGAGCGCGCGCTGCTGCTCCTGCGCGGCCTGCACGCGTGCCTCCGAAGCCACGAGCGCCGTCTCGAGCGCGGACTCCGCCGCCTCGCGCGCTGCCTCGGCCGTCCTCTGCGCTCGCTCGGCGTCCTGAACGAGCAGCTCCGCTGCCCGTGCTTGGTCTTCCGCTGCTAGGGCTCGGTGCTCTACCTCGCGTCGTCTTGGCGACGTCTGGTCCACGTCAGGGCGTCGCCGAGGCGATGCCGCCTGCTCGACTGGCGGCTGTAACGCGCTCGAGATGGCGCGCGCTCGAGGCGACGCCTGCTTCACCGCAAGCATTCGTCCCTCTGCTTCACGTACAGTCTGCTCGGAGGTCAGCAGCAGCCGCAGCTGCTCCTCGATCGCTTGACGCTGCTCCTCGGCAGTAGCGGCTGCGAGCTCCGCTTGCTCTCGCGCCGCCTGTGCCTCCTGCTGCCTCGCCTCCGCCTCCAGCTTGGCCGCCTGTGCCTCCTGCTGCCTTGCCTCCGCCTCCAGCTTGGCCGCCTCCGCGCCACGCACCTTCGCCTCGGCGTGCGCCAGGCGTACCTCCACCTCCTCTCGGCTGGCCTCGGCCTCCGCCCGCCGCCTCTCCGCCTCGTCCCGCTCCCCCTCCGCCGCCTTGGCCGCCGCCTCCTCTTGACGTGCCGCCTCCGTCGCCGCCGCCATCGCGGCGGCGTGCTCGGCCGCCGCCTCCTCGGCCGCCGCACGGGCATCGTCGAGTGCGAGCTGCAGCGTGACAGCCTTCGCCTCGGCCGATTCGACGAGGGCAGCTGCCTCCTTCTCACGAACGGCCGCTCGTCTCTGCTCAGTCGCGAGCTGTTGGCGCAAGGCGAGCGCCGAGTTGAGCGCCTGCGCCTCAGCCGCATGGGCCTCGGCGAGCGCCGAGTCGAGCGCGCTGTTGCCATGCCGACGGCCGAGCGACGCAGCCGCCTGGTGCATCGCCATGAGCTGATCGTGCTGCTGCTGGGCGTGCGCCTTCGCCGCCTCGAGCTCCGTCTGCATCTCCTGCAGCTCCGTCTGCATCTCCTGCGCGTCCGCGCGCTCAGCACGGCGCGCCTCCCTCTCAGCCACCAACTCGGCCTCGAGAGAGGCGAGCGCCGCGGCGAGCGCCGCGCGCATGGCCGCCGCCTCCGCCTGCACACGCCGATGCACCGCCGCCACATTCAGCTGGCCGCTGCGAGCGGCATCGATGAGGGGCGTTCGGCCCACGCCTTTCGAAGCGTCCTTGTCCGTCGGCTTGTCGGTGGGTCGCGCGGCCAGCGCCGACATGGGCGCCGACTTGGGCGCCGACTTGGGCGCCGACTTGGGCGCGTCGAGGAGCTTGCCCTTCTCCTCAAGCTGCATGCCGCTGGGCGCCTCGGCCGATGACGTGTCAAGCTGCATGCCGCTGGGCGCCTCGGCTGATGACGTGTCAAGCTGCATGCCGCTGGGCGCCTCGGCTGATGACGTGTCGCTCGGCGAGTCGGCATCTCCAGGTGAGAATGCGAGCGCCTCGGCATCTCCAGGTGAGAATGCGAGCGAGCTCCGCAGTGGAGTGGAGCTGTACATCTGGGTGGGCTGCCAAAGACCTTTCCCAAAAGCGAGCAGCTGCTCCTCAAGCGCCTCGACCTTGGCGCGCAGCCCAGTCGCCTCGCGCGCGTGCTGTGCCGCCGAGCGCTCTGCATGCCTCTCGAGCCGTTCCATGCGGCTCTTAGTCGCGGGGGAGCCGAGAGGCCCGTGGCGCATCATGTGGCGCCAGCTGCTGCTGCTGCTTGCGTGGCCGACTGGAGGGGAGCGCATCATGTGAGACGGCGCTGGAGACAAGAGCACGCCTCCGGCGCTGCCCCCCCCCTCATCATCGGCGCTGCCGCGGAGGCCGCCCCCGTCACCGCCTGCGGGCGTCGCAGATGTCACGACGAGCGCGGCGGCAGCGCTTGGGACGGCGCCGTGCTGGTGCTCGAGCGAGAGACAAGGCGAAAGGCGCGCCTCCGACGCGATCACACGCGAGACGACCGCCCTCGAGGCGCTGTCAGCAGCCTCGTCCTCCTCGTCTCGCCGCGGTGAGGGCGAGCGGCTACTCATTGCGAGGGTGGGCAAACGGGCCATGGCCGCGGCGGCCGCGGCCGCCGTCGCCTGCGCTGCCTCCGCCTGCGCCATCTCGGCGACCGCTGCCGCCCTCGCCGCCTCCGCACGCGCCTCTTTGAGAGCTGCCTCCGCTGAGTCCGCACGCTCGTCTGCCAGCGCCGCGGCCATCACGGCGCGCTCGAGGCGCGCGGAGAGACCCGCACGGTCGGCGGCCTCTGCGAGCTGCGTCAACTCGTACGAGCGCAGCTCTGTGGAAAGGCATTGTAGCCTAGCGTCCGCTTCGAGCTTCGCCGCCTCCTCAGCCGCACTGCTCGGCAGCCCGAGGCCGCCCACCGCCGCGCCCATCGCCGCGCCCACCGCCGCCGCCGCCTCTGCGCTCGGCTGTCCCCACAGCTCCGAGGTTTGACGAAGCGCCTCGCCGAGGGGCGGCGCCGCACTGGGCACCTCCTGCCTATTATGGAGCGCCGTCTCGAGCGCCGTGCTGGGCACCTCGCCGAGCAGCGCGTCGTGATGCGGCTGAGGCGGCTGGCGCGGCGGCGGCGCGTTGTGCAGCCGCTCCTCGGCGGCCTTGAGCGCGATTGCATGCTGCGCCTTGAGCTCGCTCTTGAGCTCAGCCTTCTCGCGCTCGGCCACCTCTCGCATCATCGAGATCTCCGTGAGATGAGCGGCCACCGTGTCGGTCAGCTGCCGAACGGCCGTCTCGAGCTGCATGGCGGCGCTCGCCTCGAGCTGCGCGTGCTTGGCCTCGAGCTGCGCTGTGCGCGCCTTGGCCTCCGAGAGCTGCGCCTCAACGGCCGCACGTGCCTCGACCTCCTGCGCCGCTTGCGAACGCGCTCGGGTCGCCGTCTGGCGAGCGTCGTCAAGCAAGGTCTCTAGCCTCTCGGTGTGCGCGAGCAGCGCGACGTGCTCGCTGACCGCCCGTTGCTCACGCTCGAGCACGGCCGCGCGCTCGTTCTCGAGGACGCCCTGAACGTGCATCTGCTGACGCACCACGTCGTGCAGCCCCTCGATCTCACGTTGAGCCGACTGCAGCATGGCCTCGAGGCCGCGCGGCGGCGGCGCGAGCGGCAAGGGCGACATCGGCATGGCGCGCGTGGAGCGCAAAGAGTGCGTCGAGCGTGCCGAGGAGGTTGACGAAGCCGAGGGCGGTGACCACGACGACGCGACGAGCGACTCGGGCAGGACGAGTCCCATATTAGGAAGGACGAGTCCCTGGGCTGGCGGCGAAGAAACGACGGGGAGACCCCCCGATGCAGCGTCCCCTTCCGGCTCGAGCCCATCGCTGCCGGCGCTGCCGCTGTCGGCGTTCGCGGTGGGGGGCGAGGGCGGCGACGCGGTGACTGGGTTGGGGAAGGCGCTCATCGTGCTGTCCTCGATCCATGCGCAACCGCCGGCTGTGTGGACAGCAGGCGAGTTGGGCGCAGCGTTGAGCTGCTGCTTGATCTGCTGCTGCTGCTGCTGAATCTGCTGCTGCTGCTGCTGCTGCTGCTTCTGGACAGTGGAGAGCTCCTTGAGCAACGCCCGCTCGCGCTCGGCCATCGCCGCCAACCGCTCGGCCGCCTGCGCCCTGGTCTGTGAATGGGCCGCCTGCTCGATCTCGAGGCACTCCGCGAGCTCGCGGCTGCGGCGGGCGCGCTCGTGTGCCTCACGCGCCTCCGCCCTCGCCGCCTCAACGGCCGCCTGCGCCTGATACAGCGCCTGCGCATCCCGCGCGGCCTGCTCGCTTACCTGCCGTTGGAGCATCTCGATCTGCTCATCATAGCGCGCGGAGAGCTGATGGGCGGACGAGCCGCGCCGTAAGGCATCGATCTCGGCGGCGTGGGTTTCGAGCTGTGCGATGGCCACGTGCAGCTGTTGCTCCCGATCCGTTAGCGTGGCGAGTAACCTTGCCTCGACCGTAGCCAGCCTCGCCGCCTCCGCCGCGCTCGCACTTGCTGATGCCTTCACGTCCTCGTACGCCGCACGCAGAGACGCCTCCGACGCCTGCTGGGAGCGGAGCTGAGCCGTTAGGGCGGCGATGCTCGCGCGGAGCTCCTCCTGCTCGGCATGAGAGTTGCGAACCCTCTCAGCGAACGTGGCTTCTGCCGCCTGTGCGTGCGCCGTGAGCTGTCGATGCTTGGAGGATGCATGCGCCAACTCGTCGTGTAACCGCTGCACCTGATGAGGGAGGCAATCAGATATCATCAGATGTCAGATGTCATCAGATGTGTAATCAGATGTCATCAGATGTGTAACCGCTGCACCTCGGCCGCGACGGCGCTGTCGTCGGCATACGCGCCCCACGCGAGCGCCTGCAGCTCGTGCAGCTGCGCGTCCTTGGTGCTGAGCGCCGTCTCGAGCGCCTCGATCCGCTCGTCGGCGAGGCGCCCCACAGCCCCTCGCAGGGCATCGAGAGAAGGGATCACACGGGCCGCTCGGGCGCCCGCGACGGCGCCGCCGAGCACGCCGTGGCCGTCGGCCTCCTCGGTGGAGCCCTCGGTGACTCCGAGCGCCCGCTGAACCGTCTCGAGCTCGGCCACCTTATGTGTGAGCGTTGCATGCTCCCTCTCGCAGCACTCTAGCCGTTCACTCGTAGCGCCCAGTTGCGAGGTCGCCAGCTGCAGCTGCACCTGTGCCGCTTGGAGCTGCGCGCGGCAGCGGCTCAGCTGAGCACGCATACGCGGCTCGTCACCCACAGGGCAAAGCGGGATCGCAGTCGAGCCAAAAGGAAGCGCCTCAGCCGCCATGGCCAGCGCCGCCCCGGCCAGCGCCGCATCCTCCGAGGCCGCTGGTGCGGCGCCATCCGCGTCCATCGCCAAGAGCAGTTGGCGTGCAGTCAGCGCTGACGAGGCGGGCTGCCGAGCCTGTCCAACTGCCGGTGGCGAGATCAGCACCGCTGTCTCTGCTGCCTGCGCAGCAGCAGCCTCTACGGTTGCACTCGGTGCAAGTATGTCGCCACTCGTCGGTGACCAGTCTTCGAGCGCGACGGGAGCCTCGGCCGGTCGCAGCTCGGGCGTGAGCGCCACAGCACTCCCGCCGCACGAGGACGAGTTACCGTCTGGCGAGGCAAGAAATGGCGAGCTTGGCATGGCTGCCGTGCTGCCTGCAGTGAAGGGCGACCATCGGCCGCTGCCGCCGCGGCCTCCGAAGGCAGCGGCCACGTCGTCGTCAGGAGCGGAGCTCGTGGACGAGCATGACTCGTAGCAGAGCTCCTGCGCTTGCGAGCCCGGCGCAATCGTCCGGCGCAGCTGATCATTGATCATGACCAGGGCGACGAGCGCCCGAGCAAAAACTTGCCTCTTTTGCTGAGGGATTGAGGCGCGCGAGAGAAGCAGAACGCGTCTTCGCGCCAAAAAACCTCAGCCAAAACAGACATCCCCACTCGCTCTAGCGTCCCACCCCCCACCCGCCTCGTCAGGTAGGAATTCCAGTCCGGTGAGACATTAGACAAACTTTTCTAGAGCCCCATGACCCCCGCCCCACGCCTCCGCCCCCCACGGCCCCTCGTCCCCGGATGGCATGGCAGCCAGTCCCTCACGGGCCGGCAAAAGGGGGGCACGTGGGAGCGATTGCTCGGCGGCCACGGGCGGCGCTTGACGAGGTGCACGTAGAGCGACTCATCCTCACGCACGGCTTGATCGAGCCAACACGCTAGCGACTCATTGCGCGGGTGGGTGGCGCGGTCGCGCGCCCGTTGCAGTGCTTGCGGGAGCCCGCGACCAACTCGATCGCTCTGGCACACATCCTCGGCTGCGATCCCCGCGTCGACCGCGCGCGAGCGCAGCTCCTCAAAGTCGTACACCCACTTGTGCCCGTAATTGCGGAAGATATTGTTGACGATCGTCGCGTCGGTTGGCGGTCGGTGCCGCGGCTGCTGCATCGGTCCAAAGCGCTGGCTATGCACGCGCAAGAAGGCGTTGGTGCCGCCCTGGCCTCGCGCCCCGGATTCGACGTAGCCAAGCATGTACCTTCTCAGGTCGGGTGTCGCGAGCCGGAGGATGCCATCCGGCACGAGCACGCGGTAGGCCTCGTGGAGCAGGTTGCTACCCGCATCGGGGAGCATGTGTTCGATCATGTGTTCAGAGTATACCATCTGCACACTATTGGAAGCAAATGGCAGCACGGTGATCTCAGAGAATGAGATGGCCATGTTGTGCCCACCCTTATCGTCCGTGCCGAATTGGGATTCACCATGAAGTCCCTCGCTCTTGAACGCCGCGTCAATGTTCAGCCACCCTTCGTGACAACGATTCCAAATGTCGCCACCAATCTGAAGGTAGCGCACTCCGAGCGTGCGGAGCAGCGGGTCGGGGCTCTCCCATGAGCGTCGCAAAACTGGACTTTGCTCGGAGGACGCATGGTTGCACAGTGCGTACTGCTTCATGGACTTCCGGCGGGCACAAACACGAACGTCGTCAAAGGCAAGTCAAGCGCAAGTCCAATCTCGAGTGTGAACCGGCACAGCTATAAAATGAATGTGGAGCCCCACATGAATTTAAAAGCAGAAAGCGCGCCGCTCTGAGACCAAAATTGGTATCTAGAAAGTTCGGCGCGATTCATTGAGCGCCGACGGAATCTACCGGTACGTACTTGATCGGAAGCGCAGCCGTTGCGCCTCGTCATCCGCGTCGCCACTCCCGCATGCGAAGACGGGTGGACAGGCCGCAAATTCTGCTAGTTCCCCGGAACGTACTTGTTCTGCGAGTGTAACCCTGCGCCGCCCCCTCCGACCTCTGCTCACAAATGGCCGAGGTGGAGCCCAAGAAGGAGGATGGCACTGACAAAGCACCTCCTGATCAGAACGCCGTGAGCGAGATGCTCAACCAAATTGGAAAATGCGCGCTGCGGCATGACGAAATGCTGGTGCTCCGTAATGCAGCCGCAGCCGATATTGCGGCCGCGGCCGCTACCAAACTGGCTGCCGAGGCCGCCGAACCGGAGGTAAAGACCCGCAGTGAGCTCAAGGAGTGGCTCAAGTGGGCCAAAGAGAGAGCCGAGGAGCAAGCAAACACCGTGCACCCTCGCAAGAAGCGCGCCGACGGCGCCGTGGAAAAGCTGAAATTCCTCGCGCCTGCCAACGACGTGCTCGATGCCGTGGGCCTCGTTCCGACCTTGTACCTCGACTTTCTCAAGTTTTGCGCGGGCTACTGCCTCTTGGGCGCGCTCCTCTCAGTACCATCGTACGCCTTCTCCGCCGCGCGCGCACATGAAGTCTTCTCGGCGGTTGCGTTGGACACCTACCCAACCGCGTTGCTCCAATTGTCCATCGCCGCTCGCTCGGAATGCCGTGACGACGGGTGCAAGACGATGAACACGGTAGCCGGGTTGCTCGAGGCGCTCTTCTCGGTGCTGTTGTTCCTGGGCGTCCGGCGCTTCCGAAACCGCGTGGAATCGATCAACGACATCAACGAGGCGAACAATGTCTTCACTTCGGAGTATGCGATCCAGCTGCACGGCATGCCTCAAGACGCAACCAAGGAAGAGATCAAGGAGCACCTCGAGACTATCGTCGCCGCGGCGACCGGCAAGAGCCGCGAGGAGTGCGCCGTATGGGACGTGGCCCTGATCACGGACTGCGCAAGCGTGCTGCGCAATGCGGTCCAGCAGACTCCCCTCGAGCGCGAGTACGCCATCATTGAGCGCAAGTTGCGCATCGAAAATGCGCTCCGCAAGGAACGGCCTGCCGTGTGGCGGCAAACGCAGGTGATCGGAAAACTCAAGACTAAGATTGAGAGCCTCTCTTCGCGATTGAAGAAGACGCGCAAGGCCATCACTACCAGCACGTCCATCACGAACGTTTGCGGCGCCTTTGTCATCTTTGAAGAGCAGCCCGTACGCAACGCCGCGCTCGAACTGTACCCAGGAGGCTGGGGCTACATCACGCAGCCCAAGGCGAGGCGCTTCCGCAGCACGACGCCGAGTGGCTGCTGTGACAAAGGATGGCGGCTTCGCGCCTTCGTGCCGCCGCATCCGCGCGACGTGCTGCACGAGAACTTGCCGTATCGGCTGCTGCGCCTCGACTTCAAGGCGTTCACCACCTTCTGTCGCCGCCTGATCGCGACTGCATTGCTCGTCGCCATCCTTCCCGTCAGCTTCGGCGTCATCATCGGGGTAGAGGCGGCCAAGATGGACCCAGACGCACTGTTCAACGAGTGGGACCCCGAGACGAAGAAGATTATGGTGGACAGCCTCTTCCCTCTCCTCGCCTCGATCATCCTCGTGATGGTGAACACGTCGATAGGGATGATCGTCAGCACCCTTGGTGATTTCGGGCGTTACCCAACCCTCTCTGGCAGGCATCAGAACCAAGTGGTGACCATCTTCCTTGCGCAGGCGTTCAACACGGGTTTCGTCACCCTCCTGCTGATGGCCGCGCCGCCGCCCGAGTTCTATCGCTCCTATGAACCCGATTGCCAGTGCCCGAAGCTCATCTGCTGCGGCATCGGGCCCAAGGGCCTCATCATGCGTGGCCCGCACCTCACGATGTCATGGCTGTGGCACCTCGACGTGGGCACTTTGCTCGTCTCCGCAATGGTCGTTGAGGCGATCACTGCCCTCACGGCCCCCTGGGTGCCGTACATCATGTTTAACTGCAAGAAGCGCTGCTCGGCGAACGGCAAACGCCACCGCGCTGACATGGAGAAGCTGTATTCTGGCCCCCAATTTGACCTTCCCACGTTTCTTGGCACCGCGTACGCGCATTTCTTCATTGTGATTGCGTACGCTGGCGTGCTCCCCATCCTCTACCTCACCGGAGCAGCCTTTTTCATCGGCTCGTGGCTGTGCGAGCGCTTCGCGCTGCTCTACCTGCACACGACGCCGCAACCCTACTCGTACAAGCTGATCGAGGCCACGCTCTGGTGGATGCCGTGGACCGTGTTGCTCCATGTGGGCTTCACGTTCTGGGGCTTTGCAGAGCTGCCTACGTGGCGGGTGCGAGCAGGTGCCTGGTCGCGTCCCTTCGACAACCAGACGCTCCGGGAGGCCATGGACGAGCCGAAACGGATGAACACCGACGCTGGGGTGCTCGAGCTTCCGGCGCTCAATTTCTGGTTGACCTCAATCTACGACGTCCCCAACCACGTCAACTCTCTGCCGACGATTGCACTCTTCGTGCTTTTCCTGCTGCTGCTGCTTGTCTTGGTGCTCATGTGCGTGTGCGCCACGTGCTGCTGCTGCTGGCCCGCCGGTGGCGTGCCCTGTCGCAGGAAAAAGTCACGCGTCACGCCCTATAGGACCTCCGAGGAATGCTACGGCGCGCACGCAGTCGTTGACCCTCCGTTCAGCCAAATTCTAGTGGGCGTCACGCGCAAGAATGTGCGCACGTCCCTCAATGGACAAATGATTCATGAATTCCAGCGAGGCATCAAGGACACGCGGCAGACAAGACTGCTCCAATGGTTACCGAATTCGCTCATGTTCCGAATGCTTGGGATGGCCGAGCGGCTCGACCAGCCGATCAGCGACGCGGAGTGGGAGAAGGCCGAGCCGCTCTTCTCGAAGCTCACTGGCGCGGCGGACATCTCTTACCAGCCCGAATTCCATCCTACCTACGAGACGGCGTGGACCTTCCTTGCCAACTCGACAAAGCTCCACAGGCGTTCGTCGTGGGCGAGAATATTGGCTGAGTGAGTGAGTTATAAATGAGCCGCGCTATACGTATAATGAAGGGATCCCCTGCGTGGTGTGCGGTGGGGGAATTTCGAATTTGAAGGTGGTGTGTCGCCTAGTCCGGCGCCGGGAGCATATTGGCTTTGGTCGTCCGGGGTTCGATCACAGTCATGCAGAGATTTGTAGAGATTTCGTGGTTTATAGAAATTTCGCCAAAGCCACACAGTCCTGTACATGTTTGATGTTACCCATTAGATCGGGCACCGACAAAACCCATGCGACGAAAAGGAAAACGTCTTATGTTGACAATGCAGCGCGGTCGAGCTGTGCGCACTTGCACGAGCAGCCCGAGACGGCACACTCGTTGTGCTGCTCAAACCACTCGAGGATGTGTGAGGCGTGCCCTCCGTGGCGGCAGTGCTGGCACCACACCATCCAGTGGCCAAAGGCCGACGAGATGGCACCCCACGCCTCGTCGGGCGCGCCGGCGGGCGCGTCGACGTCCGGCGAAGGCCGTCCGAGCGGGTCGGGATCAGGGCAGCCGAGATGCTGCTGGCAGACGGCGCATCGGGGGAGCGGCTTGAGGCAGCGTGGATTCGGGCAGCGAGTGGCCTTGGGAGCGCCGCGCGCAGACGTCGATTGTCGGCTCGTGAGTGCCATTGGAGAGCCACCGCCGCCGCCAAACCCCCCTGATCCCCCGGGGCCGTCGCCGCCGCCCGCGCGACCCCCGGCGCCTCCGCTGCCGATGCCACCACCGCCGCCGCCGCCACCGCCGCTCCCGCTCCCGCTCCCGCCGTTTCCGCCGCCGCCGCCGCCGCCGCCGCCGCCGCCGCTCCCGCCGCTCTCCGACGCGGGAGAGCGCCCAAGATGGCGCGCCCCATTGGTCGTCAACGGGTTGGCACAGTAGCCACAGCGCGCGTACACCTGTGCACTGGGCTCCACAAGGGTCGCCAGGCTCGGGCGCAACGAAGCAGACGGCGGCGGCAGCGGCGGCGGCAGCGGCGGCCCAGCTTCCCTCAGCTTCGCGGCCACCGCGATGTCGAGCGCACAGCGCGCGTGGTATAAGCGCCACTGGTTGAGCATCTCCGCGTACAGCTTCAACCATCGCTGCACGCGCTCGTGGCGGAGGAGAGAGGCAGGCCCGTGCGCACAGAGCAGCACAACCGACTGCACGTCGGCAGTTCGATCCAAGTACGCTTGGAGGAGGGGCACCGCTGAAGGACCGAGACCCGTTAGGCTGAGAGCGCCGAGCGAGCCAGCGTCGCGTGCTACGGTCACCAGGCGGCGCAGGAGGGAGCGGAGCTGTGTGTCGGGGAGGAAGCGGCATGCCATCGCGAGGGCGTCGGTGTAAAAGTCATCGGCAGCCGAGAGCGCGCCGCCGTGCGGATCGCCATCGAGCGCGCCTCCCTCTGCCTCCACCACCAGCTGCTGCAGCATCTGTGAAGAGTCGCCGTGCTCTGAATGTGCGCCGTGCTCTAAATGTGCGCCGTGCCCTCCACCAGGGATCGACGTGGTAACGTGGGGCGGCTCGGGGCCGACGGCGACGCCGACGAAGTCGGCACCCGAGCGCATCGGCGTGCCTCGTAGCACCGGAGAGCGCACGGGGGGAGAATAGGGGGGAGAGCTGGGGACTGGCGAGGTGGAGGGGGAGATGTCGATCACATCGGGCCCCGATGAGTCCAACGAGGTGTCACGCACGAGGCCCCCGGCGCCGGCGCCGGCGCCGCTGCCCCTTCCCCCGCCGCTGCCGCCGTCAGTACTGCTGCGGACCCCCGAGTGATTCCCGCTGAGGCCGATGCTCGAGAGGGACGAGCACAGGACGGCGAGCAGCAGGCGCAGGTGCGGCGACGAGAGTGAGGCAGCGGTCGAGTGCACAGTCGACCACCACAGAGGTGCGCGTGGCTGGAAGCCAGCGAGCACCATCGCCATCATGCGGAGCGCCGAGGAACGCTCGGGCGCCGTCGCCGCGCTCGCCGCACCACCTCGCTCCAGGCAGCGCACCGCTCGCCCCAGCTCATCGTACGCCGGATGCGCGCCGCTTTGGAAGATGGCTGTGATTGCGGCTCGCTCGTACTGGCCGGCCGCCTCGAGCACAGCCACGGCTTGTTCAACTTGGAACGGATCTGAATAAACGCGCCAGCCGAGGCAGCGGAGCAATTCTGTACGACCAGCGGAGCGGAACACGAGCAACCCTGCCGCGGATTCGTTACTGTTGATTGCATGTTGATTGCCTATGATTGCGTCCCTCATCAACCCTGCCGCGGATTCGTTACGAGACGACGCCGCGGCGGCAGCGGCGGCAGCGGCGGCAGCGGCGGCAGGGGCGGCAGGGGCGGCAGGGGCGGCAGGGGCGGCAGGGGCGGCAGCGGCGGCAGGGGCGGCAGCGGCGGCAGCGGCACCGGGGGCGCCTGCGCCCGCTCGGGTAGAGAGCCGATCCGAGGTGGGCCGTCCGACGGCGGACTCGATGGGTGCCGATGGAAGCGCGGTGCTCGAGGCGGCGCTCGAAGCGGCGCCCGCTACGGCGCCATGAGTGAGCATGATGATGGCGCCCTCAAGGAGAAAGCTCGAGGTGGCCGCCGCCCGCGCCGCGGCGGCCATAGGGACGACCATATTAGGGACGACCACGCCGCATGCACCGTTGCCCGCGAAGAGGGCGGCGTCGGTTGCGGCCGCGGCGGACGCTGAAGTGGGCGCTTGCAAGTCTCCTCCGAGGCTGCCAACGGTGCTGCTGCTGCTGCCGTCGAAGCGTTCTGCACCGACCAGCGCGCTCTCTGAGCCCTTGGGGCCGTTAGAGCTTCCCGACGCGGCCACCCGAACCCACTGCCACGCCGCCCGCAGCTGGCGTCGATCGCGCACGCTGGTAGCGCTGGCGGCGTGCTCGAGAAGTTGAAGGTTGGTTGGCGCGTTCAGGGCGTAGCCTTTCCCCACACGCCAGCGCATGCATAGAAGGATGTCACTCGCGTCCGACTCGCCGCCTTCAGCGCCAAAACCACCAGCCGATCCGAGCGCCGTGTCGAGCGCCTCCCCTAGAGGCGCACGGCGCCAGTGCGGCCTTGCGGCGCCTGGGCCCGCGCCCGCAACGACGCCCGCGCCCGCGCCCGCACCGACGTCCGCGCCCGCACCGACGCCCGCGCCCGCACCGCCTGTGGGGCTGGCGCATTTGGGGGATGGTGAGCAGGATACAGCGATGGTGAGGAGCTGCCGATGGCGGGAGACGTGGGCGAGGTGGCCCAGGGGCGACCAAGTGAGAGGGGGGGCCTGGTGCAGGCGCAGATCACGCAGCGTCATATCGGGCACACTGCCGCCGCTCCCGCTCGAAGAGCCGCCTGTGGCGCCCGCTACAGTGCCACCCCCCCCGCTCAGCAGGACGAGTCGAGAGGGATCGGTCGGGTGCCATGCCGCCGCCGCCGCGACGCCGTCACAGTTGTACGCGCTCTCCCATCGAGAGAGGCGCGCGCTCGGCACGGGTTGGCCCGCTTTGGCCGCAGCGGCGAGGCTACCTGCCAAGGTCGCCGCGGAGGCTGCCGTACCGGCGATGGCAGCAGCCGCGCCGACCGCGCCACCAGATGCGACCACAGCGGCGGCGGCAGTGGCGTCGAGCTGCTCGGAATGGACCGCGAGAGCATGGTCGACATCCCACATGCACAGGGTGTTCGATCCCTCGACGACGCTCGAGAGCAGGCCTCGGCGCGTGGGCGACCAGCCAACATGCACCAGGCCCGCTCCCGCCCGGCCGCCGCCGCCGCCGCCGCCGCCGCCGCCGCCGCCGCCGCCGCCGTCCTTGGAGCCGCTGGTCGTGATCTCAAAGAGGGGCGTATTGTCGCGAAGCGCGCGTACGTCCCATCCCTTGATCAGCCCATCGGCGTCCTCGGAGTGCGTGGCGAATCGCGTGGGCTGATGGGGATCGACGCACACACCGCACACCGCCTTGGCATGCGCATAGCAGGAGGCGACGGGCGAACCGTTTGCGCTTTCTCGCGCGCGCAGGTCGTACAGCCGGACCCAGCGGAAGCCGGTGCCCACGAGCAGGCACGAGGGCGAGTCGCCCGCCCACGCGATTGACAGCGCTTGTTCTGAGTTCCCCAGTTGGCAAGTCGGTTCGTCAACCGTGGGCACCGCGCCCATCGCCGACAGGTCGAAGCTCGTACACGACGAGAAGTCGGGCACGCCGCGCCTGGCCTGGGTGGGCAAGGCGCTGAGCGCCATTGGCTGCCCTGTGAGCGCACCCAGGCTCGGCAGGCTCGATGCCCTCGCACTCACTGCCGACGACGCGGCCTCGAGCGTGCCAGCCGCGCCTGCGCACGTGGTCGATGCGGCGGCCGCGCGCGTCACATCCCACACGAGGACGCCAAAGGCACCGCGCACCTTGTCGAGGCCCGCGGCGACCTGCAGCGGCTGAAGCGGATTCCACGCTGCGGAAAAGCACACGCGCGGGCCGATGCGCGGTACAAACTCGCACACTGCTGTCGTGGGCCGGCCGCTCGCACTGCTGCCGAGCGTGTTGCCTGGCGTGCAGTCGTGGAGGACGAGGCGGCCCGAATTGGTACCCACCGCAAATGTCCACGGATGTGCGACGTGCGGGCACCACGCCATGCACTTGAGCTGCATGTCAGCTATGCCGCCGAGGAGCTGCACGCCGAGGTGCTGGTCGCCGCCGTCGTCGCCAAGGCTGTGCTCGCCGCGGTCCTCTCCGGAGAAGCGGTAGAACCGCAGGTGCTGACCGTCGCTCGACCCGATGGCAAATGTGTCGCGCTCGTGCGGCGACCAGAGCAGTTGCGGGTGGCGTCGCGACATGTTCGGAGTCCGACCAAGGTGACGACGGTGTTGGGGGCACGCGACTTCACGCGGAAGACTCGGGGACCCTGCTGTGAATTCACCTCGCCTCTCATTCACAAGTGACAAGCGAAGCGGCATTGCCCGGCGTCAAACAGTGGGCGGGGAAAGAGAGGTGTTCAAAAGACAGACAGGGTCCTAACGAGGACGCGATGAGCACACCTAGCACCTCGTTCCCGCCCTTTCGGCCCTCGACAGAAGCACGCCGGCCAGTAACAGTCACCTTCACCTTGCACGCCAGCAGCCCACCTGCATGCCTAGCACGCCATCATGATGCCACGCTCCAGTCGTGGTCAGCATGGCTGTTCTCAAAACGAGCACGAAGGGATGCGCTGGCAGAGGTTGAGCACGACCTACTCATGCTCGATCTGATGCTGCCACTGCCAGCAGCCGAGACCGAGCAGCTTGAACGAGAGCTCCAAGCGAGGCTACGCCTCACACCGTATTTCACGATATTTTCAGTTGTGCGTGCAGACGAGGCTTGGACTGCACCTCCGCTGCCTCTCGTCTTGCTGCACGGGCTGGTGGACCCGGAGGAGAGCAGGTGCTCCATGAGCTTGCTCGTGCGTCCCATCATGCAAGCCCGCGTCGGCTTCACCATGCCGTCTTCCGAACCAATTCCACTCGATGCGCTCCTCGCCCGTGACGCGTCTGCGGGGAGGGCGTTACTCGCACGTCTCCGCCGCGACACGGTGGTGCGGCTCGTTGTGGGCAGCGACCTTGCGCGCGCCATCGCCGAGTGCATCGCGCACATGCCCTCGTTTTTTGCGCAGCCTCCAGAAGCCAAGGCTCGGATGCACTGCAAGCTGCGGCCCGCCAACCCCTCGTGTCATCAGTATGCGGGCGTCGGTTCGGATGCGGGGCGTGAGTGGATCCAGCTTCGGCGACGAACGCACGGCTTAGCAAGTGGAGTCCTTCCGACGGACGCGCCGCCGGCCTTTGCGACGGCCTTCGATAGTCTACGCCAGGCTGCTGCGGCATGCGTGCGCGCGCTCGCTGAGAGCCTCTCCATGTCTCCAGCCACGTGGCTCAAGCTCACCGATCTCGAAGACGAGATTGAGGGCGAGCTTGAGGGTGAGGTTGTTGGGGCCGAGCTCTCCACTGCAGATGGGCGCACGTGTGGACCTTCCGTGCTCCGCCTCTACCAGTACCGGTCCGCTGAGCGGCGCGGCGTCGGCTGCCACGCGCATGCAGATCTGGGCATGCTCACCATAGCACCTGCCGCTCGCTTCTGTGTGCTGGCTGGCAAGAGACCAGGTGGCGGCGAGGGTGAGAGGAAGGGCCAGGGCGGTAGCGGCGCAGTCAAGGGCGGCGCCGTCGAGGATGGCCAAGGGGCCTTGAGCCTGGGCGGCGGGCTGCATGTTTTCGATCCCGAGTCACTCAGCTGGCGAGATGTGGAGCTTGGAATGGGGTTGAACGAACTGACGCTCTTCTGCGGCGAGCAGCTGGCTTTCCTGAGTGGTGGCGCGCTGCCCGCACCCATCCATCGGGTGCCTCCGCCCCCCGAGGCGCACGGGACTCGGTACTCAATGCCCTTCTTCGCGCGCGCGCACCCAACCGCTACTTTGACGCCCTCCACGCTGCCGCACGCGCCTCACTCCATGTCTGATCGTCGGATGGAGGGGCGACGCAGCGGTGGGCACGCCGAGCAAGTGGGTGAGCTACATGGTGCACTAGCCCCCCTCGGCCTCGCACCGCAAGGCTGTGAGGAGTTCGTGCTGCACACCCTCTTCCGAAGGCGGCCGTGGCGACCGAGCGTCCCCTTCGATTGCAGCAGCACGCCGGATTACTGAAAGTTCGTCTTCGGGTGCAAATTCGTCTTCGAGAGGCGCCGCGTCCACACTCACAGCGCACAGGTACAACGGTGGCACCGCACGTTTCGTCGACGTGCCACGCGCGTCCGCGCCACGGTCGCCCCCACCACAGAGCGCGGGGAAAACGCGGGGAGGCGTTCCCAGCCGGTTCGCTCATACATCGGAGGACGTCGAGGCCGGTTCGTCCCGGGCAAACTAAGCGTGTCGACGTGGCTAACGCAACTTGCGAGTCGGTAAACCGGGTCCGGGACGTTCCGGTCGCATGCACGTAGAGTTACGTCAAGCGCCGTCCCGGTGAAAGGGCGCGCGGAGTCCCCGCGCGCGGGTCGAAGAGTGTTTGTCCGGTGTGACATCTAAGAACCTCTGACAGACTTCAGCCCGCTCTCGAGAGGTCAGGTCTACTCGCCGGACCTCCTAAGCGGCATGCAAGGGTCCCTGGAGCCAAGGGCTCC
>Ga0210245_100757_pt1 | contig 28501 bp, 13 predicted proteins | sample ChrtobMetaP3_4mM_FD_155450 | JGI IMG/M metagenome (GOLD analysis project Ga0210245, IMG submission 155450) | Chrysochromulina tobin associated microbial communities from unialgal haptophyte culture, Seattle, Washington, United States - P3_4mM | ecosystem: Host-associated > Algae > Haptophytes >...
GGGCTGGTTGGAGCGGCCGTTGGGCGAGGGCGCGCCGTCGTGGGCGGGGGGCTGGTTGGAGCGGCCGTTGGGCGAGGGCGCGCCGTCGTGGGCGGGGGGCTGGTTGGAGCGGCCGCTGGGCGAGGGCGCGCCGTCGTGGGCGGGGGGCTGGTTGGAGCGGCCGCTGGGTGAGGGACGGTGCCCCAACTCTGTGTCCGAGTCCGATGGGTATGATGGGTAAGGATCCAATGAGGGGGAGGGCGAGCGGGGGGATGAGGGGAGGGGCGGCGTGGGCGGCGGCGGCGCATGTTTCGCCGCCAGTTCCGCCGCCAACGAGCCCTCGCGGAAGAGCGGCGCCGGCGGCGGCTCGAATTGCGGCGGCGCGAAGCTGCCACCGCCGAGCGTGGAACCACCGCCGGCGTGCGCGCTGCGCATCGACGAGCGCGTCGCTGAGCGGGGCGGCGAGCTGGAGCGTTGTGGCGAGCTGTTCTTGGTGCGTGGTGAGATGAGCGGCGGCGAAGGCTCGCCGAAAACGGCGGTGGCGTCCAAGTCGTTGTGGAAGAGCGAGGATCGGATGCGTTGCGCGCGCTTCACAGACAGCACGACTGCGTTCACAGCCTGCTGCGCCGCCAGGTCCGCCGCGTCGCGCGCCGTGCTGAGCGCCTTCTGCGCGCGCGCGGCCGCCGTTTCGGCGCGGTGCGCGTTGCGCGTCGAGTTGCCAGCATTCGCGCCGACGGCCGCGGCCGCCCTCTCGGCGCGCGCCGCGTCCGCCTGCGCCGCCTTGAAGACTTGCAGCGCTTGCTGGCCAATCGCGTCGTTTGGCTGAAAGATGGCCTGGAAGGTCTTGCCCGTGCTCTGGCCGAGTAGCACGACGATGAGCTTGCGCGCGAAGCGCACCTGCAGCACGGCCGCCTCGGCAAATCAGAGGCCATCAGAGGCCCTCAGAGGCCCTCAGAGGCCCTCAGAGGCCATCAGAGGCAATTGACGAGACTCACCTGCAGCACGGCCGCCTCGGCGGCCTCGTTGGCCGTACGCGCCGCGCTCGCATGGCGGCTGGCGAGCACCGCCCAATCGACCGCCTGCTGGGCGTGCCCGACGACCTCGTTCGCCGCCGCCTCGGCGAGAGAAGCCTTGACGGCGCATAGATCGACCTGGTCGAGCCCTTTGGACGCCGTCACGTATCCCAAGCTCGCGTCAAAGGGCACCAAGAGCTGCTCGAGGGGCATGGGGGCTCCGTCAGTGGCAGTCAGAGGCAATCAGAGGCAATCAGAGGCCATTAACGAGACTCACATGCTCGAGGGGCATGGGGGCTCCATCAGTGGCCATCAGTGGCCATCAGAGGCAATCAGAGGCAATCAGAGGCAATTGACGAGACTCACCTGCTCGAGGGCCCTCTGCTTGGCGTCGAGGGCCTCGCGCTCGGCGGCGAGCGCGCCGTTGGCCGCCTCGATCGCCGCCGCACTTGCCTCGGCACCGGCGAGCGCGGCAGCGTGCGCATCGGCCTCAGTGGCGACGACATCCTCGGCAGCTTGGGCGAGCACCTCGGCCGCCCGCTTGGCCATCGAGAGCGAATACGCGCGCTGGTACTCGACCTTGAGCGCCGCCTGCACGTTGCTGATGGCGCTGATCGTGCACGCGCGCGCGAGGCGCATGCGCATCTGATCCGTCCGAATCACTGGTAGGCGCACTCGGTAGTAGCGACGCACCACGAGCATGCGCTGAAACGTCTGAATCCGTTGGACGTGCGCACGGATCTGGGCCTCGAGCCGCATGCGTATCCGCCTCCCGAGCCAGCCGCGCCATGCCGACTGCTTCCGGCACGCTGCCGCGTAGCGCGCTGCCTGCTCGGCCACTACCCGGCGGTGTGCTACCTTCCACCTGAAGAGCGCCTGGATCCGAACGGCCGCATGCAACCGGCGCATTGCATGCACCCAGCACGCATCGAAGGCGGTACGCGTCGCCTCGACCACGGCGAGCGCGCCGCCCGAGAGGCCCCCCCAGAGCTCGGCTGCGTACCTGTGGGGAGGGGGACGAGGCGCCGTAGTGAGCATATGCATGCAGGCAGCTCGGCGCGTCAGTGACGAGAGGGCGCCGTGGTGAGCACATGCATGCAGGGCTTTGGAGGCTCCCCCAGCGCTCGTGACGAAAGGGCGCCGTGGTGAGCACGTGCATGCAGAGCTCTTGAGGCTCCCCCAGCGCTCGTGACGAAAGGGCGCCGTGGTGAGCACATGCATGCAGGGCTTTGGAGGCTCCCCCAGCGCTCGTGACGAAAGGGCGCCGTGGTGAGCACGTGCATGCAGGGCTTTGGAGGCTCCCCCAGCTCTCGGCAGCGTACTTGTTAATCTCGAGCGTGCGTCGCTTGCGCTTGCGGTACGCTCGAATGGCGCGGCTCATCGCCAAGATCGCTCCGAGGGCCACGTCGCCCAACTTACGCTTTATGGCCGCCTCGAGGGCCTCCTGCGCCTGCGTGGCCGCGGTCACGGCGCTGCACTTTGCCAAGGTCGCCTGCTCGACGGAGCCGAGCAGTGATCATCAGTGGCAATCAAGGGTCATCAAGGGTCATCAAGGGTCATCAAGGGTCCTCAAGGGTCCTCAAGGGTCATCAGTCACCTGCTCGACGGCCGCCTGAGTCATCTGCCTCGCTTGCGCGAGCGCATCCGCGGCAGCCGCCCTGGTGCTCGCAGATCTCTCTGCGGCTATGGCGGCCTCCAGGGCCATCCGAACGGCCTCGTCGACGCTCGCGCCCGCCGCGGCGCTCACAGGCTTCACAGCCTCCAGGGCCATTCGAACGGCCTCGTCGACGCTCGCGCCCGCCGCGGCGCTCACGGGCTTCACAGCCTCCAGGGCCATCCGAACGGCCTCGTCGACGCTCGCGCCCGCCGCGGCGCTCACAGGCTTCCCAGCCTCCTGAGGGGCCAGCCACGGCATCCGCGCGCCAGTCGCCAGCGCGGCGCGCTCGAGCACCAATTGCAAGCTCCCATTGCCTAAAGCGAGCGCCGCCTGCGCGTCCTCGTCGGCCTCGCAAGTGAGCTTCTCGGACGCTTCGACTGCCTTGAGCTTATGCTCCGTGGCCGCGGCGCCCGCGACGGCGCGCTTCGCGGCTGCCTCCGCCTCCTTGGCTTTGGCGAGGCTCGAGTCCGCATGATACGCCTCGCCCGGCCCGAGGCACTTTTCGCGCACGCGTGTCGACTCGGCCGCCTCCACGAGCGCCGTGTCGAGCGCCGCGAGGGTGTCTGCCTCGGCGGCCGCCGTCTCGAGTGCCGTCGACTGCACGGCCTCGAGCGCCTTGAGTGTTTGGGCCGCGAAGGTCGCCACCTTCGCATCTGATTGCTGCGTCGCGCGCGCCGCCGTGCTCACACTCACGGCCGCCTCGGCCACGAGTGTCTCGAGCACTTCCTGCGCCTTACCGGTCGCTACCTCGGCCGCCATTTTGGCGGCCGTGCATGACAACGCGGCTGCACCGATGGCAGACTGCGCTGAGACGCTCGAGGCGGCCGCCGCGGCCGCGGCCGCCTCGGCCGCGCCCGCCGCAGCCGCAGCATCCTTGGCGTTCGCCTTCGCCTCGCCCTTGCAAATCAGCAACGGCGACGTCAACTGGGCAAACGTAACCACTCCAGGGTCGAGCCAACTCAGCGCCCCTAAGACGCTCAAGCCTGTGAGCGCGTCGGCGAGGCGCGTGGCGACGGCCGTGCGGGCGGCTTGGTAAGGCTCCGAAGCGCTCGGATTCGGAACGTCAACGGCGGCAGCCGTGTTGCTTTCGCCACCGTCCTCGGCGGCGGGCGCGGTGCCCTCGCCGCCAGCAGCGGAGGTCGGCCCCTCGGCGCTCGTCTCGGCGCTCGTCTCGGCGCTCGTCACGGCGCTGTCAGCGGAGGTCGGCCCCTCGGCGCTCGTCACGGCGCTCGACACGGTGCTCGTCACGGCGCTGTCAGCGGAGGTCGGCCCCTCGGCGCTCGTCACGGCGCTCCCGCGTGCCGCGTCGGCGGCCGCGTGCGCGGTCGCAGCGTTTGCGCGCGCCGCCTCTGCCTCCTCCGCGCTCTTGGCCACCGGTTCGAAGCCGCCCGCCGCCGCCGCCGCCGCCGCCGCCGCTCGGCCCGCCGCTTCATAGCTCGCCGCTGCGTGTGTAAGGAGCGTCTCGAGTTGCAGTGCCTCGGCTGCCTTGAGGGCGCTCTCGCGGGCACTTTGGGACTCCGCCTCCGCCTTTTGGGAAGCGTCAGAGGCCATCTGAACGGTGGATGCGGCCTCTGCCGCCTTCTGTGCCGCCGCCTTGGCCGCCTCGCCCTCCTGCCTGGCCTCGGCCATCGCCTCGCCCACAGCCCTTGCCCTCTCAGCCACCACAGCCTCGAGGATCAGCTGGGCTCGCTCGGCAGCCCGCTGAGCCGAGGCATGCGCATGGGTCGCTGACTCCGCCGCGGCTGCCGCACAGGCCTTCGTCTCACCTAGGCAAGTCTCCGCCGCCACCGAGGCGCTCGACGCCGCCACCGACGCCTTGGTGGCCTCTTCGGAGCTCGTCTCGGCCGCGGTCTGCGTCTCAAGTGCGACGACGCCCGCAGGCCCATCGGGCATCGGGTCGCGCAACGCCTTCTCGGCACCCTCGGCTGCCTTGCTGAGGGCCTCGGTCGCCTCCTCGTCCGCCATCTTGGCTGCCTCTGCACCCTGCCGTGCAGGCTCCACCTCGCCCCTGGCCCGCTCTGCCGCCGCGCTCGCCGTCGCCTCCGCCGCGCACGCGGTGCGGGCCATCACCATCGCCCGGCCCAGATCGTTGGTGGTAGCCGCTTTGTCGACCGCCTCCCGTGCCTTGTCGCCATCCATGGCACAAGCGGATGCCAACGCCATCGACTCTGCCGCGGCGGTGGCGGCTGTGGCAGCTGCCGCCGCAGCCGCTCGCGCCTTGCGCGCGGCATCCTGCGCCGCGGCCGCCGCCTGCGCTGCCTCGTCGGCAGCCTCGGCCGCAAACTTGGCGCGATCTCTCTCGAGCTCCTCTGCCCTCGCCTGTAGGCTTGCCGTCATGAGTGCGGCGCGCCCCCCCTTTTTCCATCGATGGCGTGCCGCTTCGGCCTGCCGCTCAGCCTCGATCTCTTCGGCACGCTTCTGGAGGTGGGCCGTCATCACACCTGTCCGGCCGGCTTTGAGCATGCGTCGCTTGGCCTGCTCCTTACGCGCCTTGGCCACAATCGCGGCAGCTTCCTCCGCGGCCGCCGTGGCCTTGGCCGCGGAGTCAGTGGCCGCGTGGGCAGCCTGCTTCGCCTCCACCATCCCAGTGCTCGCCGCCCTCGCCGCCTCGGTCACCGACACTGCTGCCATCTTGACATCCGCTTCGAAGCTCTTTGCCGCGGTCTGCGTCTCGAGTGCGACGACGCCCGCAGGCCCATCGGGCATCGGGTCGCGCGACGCCTTCGCCACGTGCTCGGCGGCCTTCACCAGCGCTGCCCCAACCTCGCGCTCGGCGGCCGTGCTCACGCCCGATCCCTCTACGGCCGGCGCCACCTTGCTCTGGGCGGCCGCGGCCGACGTCGCAGCCTTGGCAGCGGCCGCCCCCGCCGCCTTGGCGGCCTGCATGCAGCCGTCAACGTCCTTAGTCGCCGCCGCAGCCGCCGCATTCGCTTGCGCACGCATCGCCTCTGCTGCAGCGTCCGCCGCCTCCGCGGCCGACTGTGCAGCTGCCGCCGCCCCGGAGACCACCTCCGCCGCCGCCGTCATCGCCCTCTCGCTGGCTGCAAGCGCAACCTCGGCCGCCTCGGCCACCACGGCCGCCGCCTCGGCCGCCGCCTGTGCACGCTCCCTCTCCATTTCCTGTGCCCTGAGATTGAGACCCGCCTGGAACGCGGTCGTCCTTCCCGCCTTTCGGAGCCCCGCGCGCGCAGCCGCCGCCCGGCGCGCCGCCTCTGCACGCTGGCGCGAAAGCTCCTCGGCTTTGAGTCGGAGCCCCGCCGCGAGGACCTGCGCCCTCGCATGCTTCTTGAGGCGCTCCTTGGCAGCCGTCGCGCGCGTGGCGGCGCTCGCGGCGCTCGCGGCTACTGCCGCCTCCTTGGCGGCGGCATGAGCCTGGCCGGCACGCGCCACGGCCATCTCTACTTTGGCCAGGGACGCCGCCGCCGCACGCGCCGACTGCGCCGCCGCGGCCGCCGACTCCGCAGCCGCCTCCAGCCTCTCCATCGCCGCCGCGCGAGTGGCGCGAGCCGGCGCCTCCAGTGTGCCCAAGGGCAGCGGGTCGTGCGTCGCCTGGGCGAAGCACTCCTTGGCCTTTGCAAGCGCGGTTTGGGCGGTCGTAGAGGCCTCGGCCGCCGCGGTTGCGCTTGTGGTCGCGGCGCTCACGACCGATTCCGTGGCCTCCACTGCCGCCGCGGCCACCGCGACGCTTTCAACTGCCTTGCTCGAGGCCGCCGTACACTCATCGACTTGCTTCTCCTTTTGGGCGCGGAGCGCACTCTCATTGGCCTTGAGCGCCTCAGCCTCTGCGGCCGTGGCCTGCGTCATGGCAGCCATCGCCGTGCCTGCCGCTGTCGCCGCCGCCGCCTCCCCCTCAGCCGCATGCGTCGCCGCCTCCTTGGCCGCATGCGCCGCCTCCACCACGAGCAGCGTGGCAGCCTCGGCGGCACGCTGCCCCCGCATGGCCGCCACACGCCGCCGCGCGACCATGGCACGTGCATGCTTCTGCATCCGAATGGCGGCGCGCAGCTCCTTGTGAATCTGCGCTCGGATGGCCGACACGTACGCGCGGTCCTGCATCCCGCGCGCGAACGCCTGCAGCGTCGTCGCCGCCTGGCGCTCAACCTCATTTTGGGCACGGAGTGCCTTGACCTTCTTGCGTGCCGAGCGCCCGCGGACGCGCGCCTGAATCTTGGTCGTTGCACGACGTTCGAGCTCCGTCTGCTTGGCTTGTGCCTCCATGTCCGTGGTGAGCTTCACTGTAGAGATCCCCTTGTGCAGCCGACTCCGCGCGAGGATCTGAGCGCGCTGCTTCGCCACCATGCAACGGTCCGCATGGCCGCGTGCGTGCGCCTGAATGGTGGTGGCCGCGTCGGCCTCGACGACGTTCTGTCGACGGATGACCGCCACGCGCCCGCGATCTCTCCGGCCACGAAATGTGGCTTGGATACTCGTAGCCGCATGGTTCTCCGCTGCCATCCGTGCGGCCATCGCCTCGGCCGCTGCCTTCGCCTCGGCCGCCGCCTTTGCGTCGGCTGCCGCTTTCGCCTCGGCCGCCGCCTTATCAGCCGCCGCCTTCAACTCGGCCGCCGCCTTCGCCTCTGCCTCCTCCCTCTCGCGTGCCAATTGCGCCTCCTTCTCCGCCGCCTCAAGCTGCTTGCGCTCTTCCGCATCCAGCGCGGCGCGTCGTTTCGCCTCGTCCGCGGCGCGTTTCTTCGCCTCCGCCTCAAGCTGCTTGCGCTCCACCTCCGCTTGCTCTGCCGCTCTCTTCGCCTTCAGGCCCTTTGTCAGTTCGCGATCCGACCGGCCGCGCGTGATGGCTTGCACCTTGGTCGCTGCCGCCGCCTCATCCTCTGCTTTCTTCTTCGCCTCGGCCACGAGCCTCAGGCGCTCGCGTTCCGCCAGCTGCGCCTCGCGCTTCGCCTCAGCCTCGAGCCTCAGAAGATACGCCGCCTCCTCCTCTTCGGCCCGTCGCCTCTCGGCCACCTGCCGCTCCTGCTCCGCCTTGAAGGCCGCCATCTCCGCCTCTTTACGCACCCGCGAGAGGGCTGCCGCCGCCTGCATCTCCTTCTTCCCACGAGGCGAGGCGCGCGCGGCGATCGCCGCCACGACATTGGCGGCCGGCCTCCAATTCTCAATCGAGCCCGAAGGCACTAGCCCGAGTTCGACGGCTTTGACGAGGTCCCCGTACTTTCTGATGTCGCGCTCGACGGTTGGGATGAGCTCGAGCCCCGGGATTCGCGCCGACATGTTCACCAGCGTGCTGGCCGCGTAGCGCGCGATGAGCGAGTCGTCATGGGCCACCATCGCCTCGAAGCGGTCCGCGCCACCCTGTTCGAGGAGTAACTGGCACCACATGTGCTCATTGGAGAGGTTGAGGCACAGCCCCGCCGCGTACGTGACCACCTCGAGGTCGGGCGAGGCCAGGCAGCGCAGGAGCGCGCCGCTGATGCCTGAGATCACGGGCGGGACGGGCGGGGCGGGCGGGGCGGGAGTCGAAAGGTGGGGGATAATTCGCGTGTGCTCAGACGGGTGTAGGGGAGGTGTGGGGGAGGTCGCGGGTAGGCTCGCGATGGTGGGCTAGCGGTCAGCGCTCGTCACGCCCCGCCGCGCTCGCGCACCGCTGCCGTCCCGCTCGAAGAGCAGTTTCTTCGTCTCGCGGCTCGCCGTGTCGAAGGAGTCGGAGCACAAGTTACCAAGGCAGTAGAGGGCCCTTGTGAGCACCTCATTTGAGTCATCCTGCACAAGCAGGGCGAGCCGTGCGAGCGAACCCTCCTCGCGCAGGCGCCGCGCAATGATGGTTGTATCGCCAAGCGAGAGATCCTCGTTGCCCAAGGCTTCGGCCAGCTCCTCAAGTGCTTCGAGCCGCACCTCATAGTTTGCATCGCCGAGGCGCACCCGGAGCGACCTGGGAGTCGCCGACTGCCGGCGCTCCCACTCCGCCTGAACTTGCGCGAGCGACGCGGTTTGCCGGGCGAGCTGCTGCAGCAGGTTGTTCACCTGTTGAGAGTCTCCCATCCCTGTCCTCTCGCCTCAGCTCGAGGGCGCGCTCCGACGTCCTCTGTCCTCTGGAGACTCAACGCGTTCCTCAACGACTTGAAACTTGCGAATTTCAGTAACTGCAAGTGATTGAAATGCATGCGCTGCGATTCGACATGAATCTGATAGAGCGCCCTTTTGAGCTTCGCTCGCTCGAGCGCGCGCGCGCGGTACCGGCACGACCGCCCGAGGGGCGAGTGATCACTCCCTAGCGCAGTCGCCACGCACCTTGCACCGCGAGCGCGCATCGTCCCCTTCGCGCCCACACAGACCCGCCGGGATCATGTCCGACGAGTCCGACGACGTCTCTCCACCGACGGCCGAGCCGCTTCTCTTCGAGATCCTCCGCACGATCGAGACGGCCAAGGAGATGCCGGATGACTGCCCGATGCACCTGCAAGACTTCTTCGATCTGGTGAGCGCGCGCGCGAGCCTCACGCCATCGCTACCGAATCGCCTGCGCATGGGGCTGCAGCGCGCAGGGAGCGCGTCTCGTCCTGCGTCCATCGCGCACTCTGGACACTGCAGGTTCCCTGGCGTGCATGCGCGCGTGCACTGCTTGCGCATGCACCTCGCGCGCCGCACCGCGCAAGATGTTGCGAGCCGCTCGGCCGGTGCCGCGCGCGCCCATCACAAGCACGCCTGGCTCCCATCGCTCCAAGTTCAACGCGCTCACCGCTTCTCCCATCCGCCCCACTCGCAGGTCTGCCGTCTCGTACATGGCAAAAAGGGCTGCACAGGCACCAAGGCGTGGCTTGCCAAGTTCCTCACCCCGGCGTTCATGAACGCGGTGTGCAAGCTGTACGACGTGCTGCGTCTCGCGCGCATGTCCGGTCACTACCCATGTGACGATCAGGTGCGTCCACTCGCGCGCGCCGCCCGCAGTGAGTCAGTGCCCATCCACTCGATCGAGCGCCCGCCCGACCGCTCACCCATCGGCCGCGCGCTCGCACCGTGCGCTGCGCGCGCGCACGTCTGACCGAGCCTGCACCGTATCTCCGCGCGTTGCGCTCTCGCAGAACCTCATGTACCACCTGAGCACGATGATCATGTGCATGCTCGGCAACACCGACCAGACCATCGAGGAGGACGCCAAGCTCGTGGACGACTCTCGCGTCGCGTGCACGGCGCTGCAACACTCGGCGTACCGCGTGGTCACGTGCGCCGAGCCGACCCCTTTTCACGCCGACGTGCGTCTCCAGGCGGCCTCCATCCTTTGCAAGTTCGACCGCGTCCAGTTCCACACGCTCCCGGAGTCGCTCTGCTCCGGCTTCGCGAGCATGCTCGACCAGCTGCTCCTCTCGGCGGGCCTGTTCAAGCTGCAGGAGCTGCTGATCTCGACGCTGCAGGTCTTCGCCAAGCACTCGGCCGCGTGCACCGACAAGCTGAGCGTGCTCCAAGCGCGCTACGCGCCCCTCGAGATCGACGAGCATGCCTCGTACGTGGCGCGCTTGTCGGGCGAGTCCAAGAGCCTGGGAGTCAAGAGCCAGTCGGCGCGCAAGCTGCTCGCGGCGCTCAACGTGGGCGACGTGAGCTCGCGCGTGCTGTCGCTTCGGCCGCTCGCGCAGACGAACTTCGGCGAGCAGTGCGCGTGGGGCTCGCGCCGCGACCACCTTGGCTGGTTCGACTTCAACCTCTCCACCATCGACATGAACTACGACCTGGGCAACCAGCAGACGTGCCGTCGCGAGCTCTTCCTCGACACGGAGCTCGAGTCTCGCGTGGTCGTCGAACCTGACGATGGCGAGCTTGAGCTGCACGCGGGCCTCTCGCCGGTCGTGAGTGGCGCGCGCGAGGGGCGCTACTGGGTGCGCTTCTTCGCCACGCCCGTTGCGATCCCACTGGAGCCTGTGCCCGACGACCTCTCGATCGCCTTCTGCGTGGACGCGGCCGAGGTGGTGACGATCGCAGATCGAATCTTCCCCGCGCTGCCCGAGAGCTGGCGTCCGGTGCTGCCGGCCGAGCTGCAGCGGCTCCTCGACGAGCGGCGCGCTGCTGCCAAGGCGCTTGAGCGCGCGGCCCGCAAGCACTCGGTCTCCTCTGTCTCTCTCCCCGTCGGCAGCGGCGCGCCGGCTCGCTCAAGCGGCAGCGCGGGCAGCTCGGGCAAGGGCGGCAGTGCCAGCATTGGCGCGGGCGCAGTGATGCTCGCCGGCGCGGGCGTCAAGAGCCCTGCGCCGCGGATGCAGCGCGACTTCGAGCCTCCGAGCGCCGTTGGCAGCGCGCCTCGCACGCCAGCGCCGGCCACCGGTGCCGGCGCGCGCAAGGTGAGCGCAACCAAGGCGCTTGCAGCCGGTGTAGGCATTGGCGGCGGTGGCCTCAGCAGCGCCGATGGCAGCGGCTCAGGCGCCAAGTCAAGCGTCCTGAAGCCGGCGGCAGTCGGCAGTGGCGGCGCCAAGGGCGGCAGTGGCTGGATCGGCGCGGCGGCCATGCCGCGACTGAGCAAGCTGGCAGTAAGTGGCGGCGCGGCCCCCTCTGCCGCCACGACCAGCCTTGGGCGCAAGATGAGCACGACCTCCCTCGCGCTCGCGGTGGGCCTCGGGCGCACGCCGCCGCCCTCCTCGTTCAACGTGTCGCAGTCGGCGCTCTCGGACGTGTCCGAGCCCGAAGACCACGTCACCGCGCAGGCGCAGCTCGCGGCGGCCGAGCGCGAGAAGAAGGCGTCCCCGCCCCCGCCCAAGCCGGCGCCACCGTCGTCCGAGCAGGCCGCTGCGGCCGAGCCGTCGCACGTGCAGCTGGCGCCGCCGCAGCGAGAGGCGGTGGCGCACGCGAGCGCTTCGATGGGGCCGCCGGCATCGCGTGCTCCCAAGATGGTGGCGCAGCGCCCAGGGACGCCTGCTGTCGCCGCGCCGCTACGGGGCAAGTCGCAGCAGAGCCAGTCGCAGCGGAGCCAGTCGCAGGTCGAGTCGTCAGAGGAGTCGCAAGAGTTTGGCGCGTACAACATGATGCCGACGCCTTCGCCGCTCATGGCCGGCTCCTCTGCCGCCGCCGGCTCTGCGACGCCAGTTGGCTCGGCCGCGTCCGCGCAACCTCTTGGCACCACGGTGGACGCATCACTGCCCAAGAGCGTGCAGCAGGGCGCGATGGAGGAGGTGCACGAGACCGCAGATTCAGCGTCACTCGAGGCGGAGCTCGCCGTGAGACAGTTCGCAGAGGCGCAGCCGGCGCACGACTCCATGATGCCAGAGTCTGAAATGGGCGAGGAGGAGCGCGCGCGACTCGCGATGCAGCTGGAGATGGCCGATGCCGAGGCGAATGCGGCGGCAGAGGCGGTGCAGGAGGACGACGAGGTGGATTCGACGCCGTTTGGCGGCCAGCGAGCGGCGCTGGTTGGGCTGGTTGGTGACGAAAGCATCGACGAGGGCGCCGACGAGGTCGAGGACGACCTGGACCTGGACCAGCCGACTGCGTTCGGGGCGGCCGACGGAGGTGGCGACACGCAGCCGCCGCCCGCAGAGGACATGGGCGCGCCGACGGATGAGACTGAGCCGCCGCTCGACGCCGCGGACGAGCACGCCATCGACGATGCGCCCGCCGCTGAGGAGGCACCGGCGCATGGCGCGGCGGAGGGAGCAGCGGAGGCTGACGAGCTTGAGGACAGCAAGCAGGCGCTCGAGGATCTGCTCGAGCGCATCCACTCGCTCAAGCTCGCTGAGCTGCGTGCGGAGCTCACCCGCGCAGGTCTCGACACCAAGGGCGGGCGCAAGGCCGTGCTCGCCGAGCGACTGCAGGAGCACCTGCGGTCGAAGCTCGCGGCGCTCGAGGCGGCGGATGGTGAGCTGATGGCGCAGCAGCAGGACGAGGAGGTCGACGAGAAGGCGCAAGAGCCGGCCATGGTCGATCGGGTAGCGATGGAGCAGGACGAGGAGTCCTCGTGCCCTCGAGGCGGCCAGGGGCATCGAGTCGCCCTCTCCGCGGCGCTTAGCTGCCAAGTAGACCCTGAAGGCGACGACGATCTCGCCGACGTCGACCCGGGGGACGAGCCCGACGATGCCGCCGCCGATGCCGCCGCCGATGCCGCCTCCGATGCCGCCGCCGATGCCGCCGCCGACGGCGAGACCGCTGACTTCGCTGTGCGCTACGTTGGCGATGAAGAGGACGCAGCGCAGGGCACTGGCGAGGTCGACCTCGAGAGTATCGACGATGAGGCGGAGGCGGTGCGGTTCGCGCAGCTCGAGGCTGACGAGGCGGCCATGGCGCACGAGCAGCAGCGGCAGGCGAACGAGGCGGCCGAGGCTGCCGAAGCGGCTGCCGAGCGGGCAGAAGTCGAGGTGGTCGCAGTGCGCTTGGCGCGCGCTGCACGCTCTACGCGTGCGTCTGCCGCGCTCGGCCTGCCACCGCCTGCCGCTCCCGCGCTGTGCTCATCGCGACTCTCGCCCCCGTCGAGCGATCGCAAGGGTAGTAGCGACTGCAAGCGGCGCGGCGGCATGATCGCCCGCATGCTGGCCGGCGCCTCTGGTACGCCCAAGACGGCGCCCGAGGCTCTCATCGACGAGCCGTGGGTCGAGATGGCCATCGCTGAGGAGGACGTGCAGCATGCCGCTGAAGAGGCGGCGGAGGCATCGGCGGCATCGGTGGCGGCGGCAACAATGGTGTCGACAACGGCAGCAACGGCGGCGGCGTCGACGGCAGCGGCGACGGCGTCGGCGTCGGCGGCGGCGGCGGCGGAAGCGGCAGCGGCGGCGGCGGCGGCGGCGACGACGGCAGCGGCGACGACGGCGGCTGCTCTCCATCCCAAGTCGAAGCCCGCGCCCAAAGGCACGGGCAAGGCGGCAAGCGGGGGGGCCTTCAAGCCCTCACGCTTGGGCAAGCTGCAGATGGCCCCCACGCACGAGCGAGGTGCCGACGCCACCATGCGTCCCCCGCCCGAGCCGATGCCGGCTGTGGCGCCCAAGCCCGCTGCCTCCAAGTCCACCACCGTCAAGCCTGTCGCCTCCAAACCCGCCACCGCAAATTCGGCGGTGACGCCCACGCCTGTTGCCAAGACGCCACCGGCAATGGTCCACGCGCCCTCGCCCGTCGAGCGTGCCCAAGACGACGCGTTCTCCTTCCCGGACGACGACTTGGACGACGCATCGCAGCCGCCGATCCGTATCAAGCGAACGCCCGGACGCCGCGGCACCCCTGTGCCCAAGACTTCAGCTAGCGGCGGCGGCAGTAGCGTCCTCGACAGTGGCGGTGGCGGCAGCGGCGGCAGCGGCGGCAGCGGCGGCAGCGGCGGCAGCCTTCGTGCTCCGGCCTTCTCAGTGCTTGACGACGACGAGCTCCTCCCGTCGGCTGCGCAACCGAAGCCGATGGGGCTCATTGAGCGGCGGCGCGCGGCGGCGGAGCAGCAGGCTCGTGCCGCGGCTGAGCGTCAGGCGCAGGCGGCGGCCGTGGCGCAGGCGGCAGCCGCCGCGAAGGAAGCTGCAGAGCGCGAGCGCGTCGAGAAGCACGCGGCTAAGGAGCGTGAGAAGCTCGCCAAGGCCGCTGCCAAGGAGGCGGAGCGCCGAGATGAGCGCCTGGCCAAGGAGAAGAAGGCTAAGGAAGACAAGGTGCGCACGGACAAAGCGGCGGAGCAGAAGGCGGCCGCCGAGGCCGAGCGGCAGCGCCTCGAGGCGGCGGCGGCGGCGGCGGCGGTGGCGGCGAAGGCGGCGGCGGCGGCGAAGGCTGAGGCAGCCGCCGCCGCCGCGGCCGCAGCCGTCGCATCGCCCTCGGCTGCGCCGCCCCCGCCGCGTGCGGCCGGCAGTGGCAAACGTGTCAAGTTCCTCGAGCCCATCGACAACATCGGTCGCTCGGTGGCCGATGCAAAGACGCGCCTGCGCTCGACGAGTGGGCAGCCCGACGGTACGGCCGTGCCGCCGCGCAAGGCTCCTCCCAAGTCGCCAGCGAAGCCGCGAGCAGTGGACGCGGGCTTCGTCAGTTTCGAAGCGCGCGAGTCGTTGCGCACCGTGGTCGCATTCCCGCGCGCCGACTCACCCTACAAGGGAGCATCCACAGAGGGCGAGGACGAGAAGGACGGGGAAGATGGAGAGGAGACCGAGGCGCCAGCAGCGGACATCTTCGCAGCAGCCCCTGCGGCGGAGGAGGCCGCGGCGCCATGCGCTTCGGAGCACCCACCGCCGGCAGCGCCCGCCGCCGCCGCCCCCGCCACGCTCGCGCCCGCCGCCGCTGCACCGCCCAAGGCACGCCGTGGCAAGCTCGGCACGCCCAGCAGCGAGATCCCCCAGATGCCCAACTGGGCCCCTGGCGGCTCGATCGATGCGCACGAGCTCGAGACCATCCAAGCGGGCGTGCAGAGCGAGTCGCTCGATGAGCGTGCGCGGGAGAGCCGCAAGCGCGCGCGGGAGGAAGAGGCGAGCAAGCCCGTCACGGCCGTCAGCGCCGCCAAGGCGGCGACCAAGACGGCGTCCATCAGCGCCCAGCCGGCCGTCGGCGCGCCACGTGGCACCGGCCTCGAGGGGAGCGCCCAGTACGGCGCGCCACGTGGCACTGGCCTCGAGGGCGCACGGTTCGGGCGCCGTTTCGGCGCGACGCTCGAGAACCTCCCGTCGCCGCTGTCGGCCCCCGGCACCAAGGCGGCAGCGGTGGAGGGCGATGCTAACGAGATGATCGGCCTCGATGACGAGCAGGAGGCGCTCGGCTTTCAGGCCCAAGCCGACGCTCGCGTGACTGACGGAGCGAGCGACAGCGCGAGCGCTCCTCGGCCCAAACGTGCTCACAGCGCCGGCGTGAGCGTTCACAGCGACAGCGAGAGCGCTCCTCGGCCCAAACGTCTCTTCGGGAGCGCTGTGCCGAGCGCTGGGCCGCGGCACGATCGCGCTCTCGTCGAGCGAGCTTTGGAGGAGACGGAGTCGGCGGACGGCACGCGCCACGCAGCGCTTCGTCAGTTGCGCACGCACCTCGATGAGCTCAATAAGGCGTCGCAAGAAGCACGGCTCAAGTCCAAGGCGTCGCGATTCGCGCCCTCGCCACTCGCACAGTCCGCGCCACCCGCGCGCCCTCCGGCGGCCCCCATCAGCCGCGCCGCCGCGAGGACCCTCGGCAATCTCGGCAATCTCGGCAATCTCGGCAAGCGCCCTCGCGATGCTGAGGACGCAAAGCCCGCGTCCTCCTCGCTCCCACGGCTCGCGGAGCTGCAGTTGAGCCGCCGTAGTGAGCGATCCGAAGATGAGCGCCAGCTCGCTCGCATCAGCGAGCTCCTCGGCCAGTGCCGCGACGAGTGGCACGCGCGCCGCGCGCGCACCGTCGCAGCTCTCGCCACGAGCGCCCTCGAGTCGACGAGCTCGCTCGGAGATCAGGCCGAGGCGGAGCTCGTCTCGAAGCACACGGCGATCCCGCAGCGTCGCAAGCCTCTGGCCCATCGGTACCATCTGCTGCAGACCAAGCTTGCCGCGCTGCAGCCACGCTGCACCGAGCTCCTCGCCAATGTGACCAAGATGGCGGCCTTGGCCGCGGCTGATGAGCAGCGGCTGCACGAGCAAGAGCAGCAGGCGCGCAAGAAGATGCGCCACGAGATCCGCGAGATTGTGCACGAGGCCGAGCAGCAGCTGCAGCGCATCGAGCAAGAGGTGCGCAAGGCGAAGATGAAGCTCCCCAAGGACTGCAGCCCGGCCGGCATCGCGCAGCTCTTTGCGCAATTCGGCCACTCGACGGGATGATGGGGCGCCGCGAACGGGCCGGCATACAGAGGCTTGCACCGAGACGTCGCGAGCAGCTGACAGATGGACGGCGACGCAGGGTCGCAGGGATAGACGGGCTTTGTACCGAGACGTCGCGAGGGGGTGACAGACGGACGGCGACGCAGGGTCGCAGGGATAGACGGTGACGCACACTGATCGGGGATCTGGATCGCGTCGCGCATGCGTGCGTGCATCCATGGCAGACGGCGCGCAGCGTGCGGCTGAAGTGGCTGACGAGAGGGAGCGGTCTCCCCCCCTTGAACATAAGCAAGACCACGAAGAGCGACGGCCAGAGCAGAACCTTACGGACGCAGTGCGGGCAGAGAGTCTCAAGCGTAAAGCCTGAGGTTAAGGTTCGGTCAAGGTTCGGTTGAAGTTGAAAGCACACACTCCACACAGTAGATAAGAGACTAGGCGCGCAGGGTCCATCACCTCTTCATAAGCCGTGGGTAGGGGTCCATGGGTCCATGGGGGAAGACCAAGCAAGTAGCAGCTCGGCTGGAGCCTGTGAGGCCGGCGGCGGGGCAGGGGGGGAAGAACAAGCAAGGAGCTGGAGCCTGTGAGGCCGTCGGCGGGGCAGGGGCGAGGGGGGGGAAGACCAAGCAAGCAGCTGGAGCCTCCAGCCTGGCCGTTCCGAGATTTAAGGGCAGGTGCAGGAAGGCCACACATGGACTCATGGGAGCCCAACGAAAGATCGCCTTAAAGTGAGTGACTGTCCCTCCCATGAGGGGGTTGGCAGTTTCGCCGGGCATGGTGTGGGCATGGAGAGAGCATAGCGACGCCCGAACAGGAATCCGTTGGATTCAAAACATGGCCACGAGCTTGTATACATGCTGCGTGTGCTGCTATGGGATGCCCTATGAGCCTCAGTAGGTATCTCGACCTGTACCCCGTATTGTTCCGCGGTGTGTCTGTGTCTCAATAACTCACTCACTCACTCGCCTTAAAAGCAAACAAGCAAGTTGTTCGAACACCCAAGGGGATTGACACGTCACCCATCCCCCCCTCTACATCATACCACCTCTACTTATTCTTCGCTCACTTACATGTATCTTTCTATGTTTCGGCGTCTCCGAAGTTTCAACATGATGTTTGTCGACCCGATAATCGGCTCGGGCGGCATCGGGTACGGCGCGGGGGGCATCAACCGGGCGCACAGGTGCCTTTCGGATCCTTACGCCTCGGCCCTGACACTGCGCTTGGCGACCGCGACATCGTGCTGTCCTTCCAACACTCCGGAGGGTATGCACACAGCGACAACAAGTTGCGAGCCTTTTCGCACACGCACCTCGTTGGCGCAGGCGCAAGCGACTACGGTAACTTTGGCGTCGTCCCGATTCGGTTCGGAGACAATCCTAGCGAGAATGTTCTGCGCGCTGCACTGCTCGAGCCGGCAAACAGAACACTGCCATTCGATCACTCCAACGAGCATGCCCTGCCGGGGCACTACTCGCTGGGCCTGCCGTCCATCGGAGTACAAGCAGATGTTGCTGCTGCAGGGACGCATGCGGGAGTTCACGAGTACGCGTATCAAGCGCACGAGGGCAGCTGTGGACTCATCTTCGACGCATGCCACAACGCAGCAGCCACGGCTTCATGGTGTGCCAATGCAACAATTGCGCTGGAGGCTGACCTGGCTGGTACATCCTTGACGGTGCGAGCGTCCGTGCGCATGGCGGGCACGTTAAGCATGCGTGCAGCTAACGGCAGCGTGCCGATCTACTTCCACGGCACGCTCACCTCTCTAGGCGACGCTCGTCTGGACGTTTGGAGGCTGTGGGAAAGCAAACAGCTCCTGGCGGTCGGAGCAAGGGCTGCCAATGGCTCCCACAGCCTTGGCGCCCTCATCCGTGTCCCGTGCGGCACGACCGTGCGCCTGACGGCGGCCATCTCTTGGATCAGCGCCGAACAAGCGGAGGCGACGGAGGCAGTGCAGCTGCCTTCGAACACGAGCGTGTCATCAGCCGCGGCAGCTGCGCGGGCGTCGTGGGCGGCGCTCATGAGCGGTGTGGAAGTTATCGACGCTGCCGATGCCTCGACCGATGAGCTCACGAAATTCCACAGCGCCGTGTACCGCACTTTCTTGGCACCAAGCACGTGGAGCGAGCCTGCCCTTGATGGCTCGCAACATTATCTCGGGATGGACGGTGAGCTCCGAAGGCTCGGCCAACGGGCGGACGACGCACGCGAGCGTGCCCTGACGGATATGTCGCTTTGGGATACGCACCGGACGCTCCTCCCGTGGCTGTCGCTCACCCAGCCGACCGTGTACGAAGACACAGTCCGATCGCTTCAGGCGATGGGCGAAGAGGGCGGTGACGTGCCTCGATGGCCTCTGGCGAATGTCTACGCCGACTGCATGATCGGTAACCATGCCGCTGTCGTTCTGGCGGAAGCCATGGCCAAAGGGCACACGCGCTTCAACGCCTCCTCGATGTACGACATGCTGGCACTGCAGGCGACGACGCCACGTCATCATGCCGGGCGTAAAGCTGTCGAAGATTGGGTCCGATTGGGCTATGTGCCCCACGAAGCAGGCAAGGACGCACCGATGCCACTGGTTGCCGCTGATTGATTGCCACTGATTTCCATTGATTTCCATTGATTTCCATTGATGGTCACTAATTGCCACTGATGGCCACTGATCGCCACTGACTGGCACTGATTGGCACAGACTGACACCCTCTTGCCGCATGGAGCAGACAAGCACGCGGCCTCTCTTTCGCTCGAGTACGCATTCGACGACGCCTCGCTGGCCGCTGTCGCGTCTACGCTGGGGCGGCAGGCGGAGTCTGAGACCTTCCGACAGCGATCGATTCAAGGAGTGCTGGCACAGTGGGAGCCACAAAGGGAGCTCATGTGCGCGCGCAGCGAGGCCAGCGGAGAGCTCATGTGCCCAAGCGAGTTCGCCGCGCATCTGCCCACCCCGGTGGAGACTGGGTATGTGGAGGGCGATGCGTGGCAGTGGCTGTGGTTTGTGCCGCACAACGCCTCGCTGCTCGTCTCGCTCTTCGCCTCTCCGGCCCGTTTCGTTGAAAAGCTCGACGAGTTCATGACGAGAGGGCGCGAGTGGCGTGCTGGCAACGTGCTTTCCAATCCGTTCTATTGGGCAGGCAACGAACCCGACCTTCTCGCCCCCTGGCTGTACGCCTTTGGTGGCCGCTCCGACCGAACTGCGAACGTGACGCGCTACCTCGTGGACCACGTTTACACGGCCGCCGCCGATGGGATCCCGGGCAATGATGACTATGGCACCATGAGTGCGTGGCTCGTGTGGGCCACTGTCGGTCTGTATCCTCTCGCGGGCAGCGACACGTTCGTAGTGGGCTCCCCGCGATTTGCGCACGTGCGGATCCGGTTGGGAGGCGAATCTGCAGGCCCGTGGCTCGACATCGTGGCGCATAATGCGTCCGGTCGCAATCTGTACGTCGAACGCGCCACCATCAATGGGGATGTGCTCGAGGCGCCATTGCTCACGTTTTCGCAGCTGGTGCGTCCGCGCAACGCGACGCTGGAGCTCTGGATGGGAGCCGACCCAGCCATGGCAGCGTGGTCAGAGGGCGGCTTGCTCATGATGCGAGAGGCCATGGCCTCGGACGGACAGCTGTGAACCAATACCATGGCTGTGAACCAATACCCGACTGGTATGTGAGAGGCCATGGCCTCGGACGGACAGCGGGCACCGGAACCGATACCGCCTCGACGCGCCAAGTAATACAGCCGCACATCGCCTCGACGCACCAAGTTGTTGACTGAACTTGACGTCCTTGACTTTCGATGGCGTTGACCGTAGTATCGTGTGTGAATGGGCGGTAACGCGCGCGCTAGGCGCTACATATGTGTGAATGTGTCGGTGTCGCACACTGATCGCTCCGGGCACCGGGGGCGGGACCAAACAGTCTTGTCTCCACGCCGGGAAGGGGCAAAAAAACTCGCGTTCGTCGAATTCGTCAAATGTGACCAAAACGCCACGCCTCCCCGCCGCGCCTGCCGCCGTGCCGAAAAGGGAAACTTTGTAGGTCACGCGACGTCTCCCGCAGTTTTGGGCAAGTCCTCGCGACAGTTCCCCAGATTTTGCTCGTCTCGAAGACAAGCCCACTTGCTGCACACCCGATGGCAGAACAGGGGTCGTTGAAGCCCGATAAGGATGCGGTGGCCGCGATGCCCAACGAGGGCAACTGGCTGGACTTCTTTACTGACACGTTTCGCAAGTTGGGACCCTTTTCGGAGCGAGTGAGTGAGGGTGATCTGCCCTCGCCAGCTCAGTCCATGGACACCGCACGCGGTAAGCAGGAAGGTTCCGATGAGGGGCTGGCGGCGACTGGCGAGCATGCATCGGAGGAGCAAGAGGTGCTCAACGCAAAAGCCGCAACTCTCGGCGGATCTCACTCATCCGCCGAGCCACCGAGCAGCGACGAGATCAAGAAGATGGACGTGGCCGCCATTGTCGGGGTGCTGAAGGCGTACCCGATGCGTGCACATGCCGTCGCAAACTGCGCCGACACGCTTCGCATCCGCTGCCGAGAGAGTGCTAACGTCATCCAGGCCACGGAGCTCGGCGCGATCGAGTTGGTCGTGCAATCGATGACCAAACTCCAAACCATGGACCAGGTCCAGCTCTACTGCCTCGTGGCGTTGCGCAATCTCGTCTCGGGGGACAACGCGCGCAAGCGCCGGGCAGTTGAGGCTGGGTGTGTACCAGCCCTGTGCAAAGCGGTGGCGAAGCACACGGCGCACGCGGGCATTTGCGAGCATGGCTACGCGCTCGCAACGATCCTGGGCTCGATTAGCGACGCGAGCGCCGAGGAGCAGCTTGCGATCAAGCGCAGCATCATCGACTCGGGCGCTTACAAGACGATCGCCGAGGTGCTCAACGCGCATGACGGAGTTACGGCTGTCGAGCAGAACGCGTGCCTCGCGATCAATTCATTCGCGCGTGACGAGGAGACGCACTGCGATAAGGCGCACCAGGCGGGGCTCATTCAAAAGCTCGCGACCATCGTGCAGCGCAAGAACGTCGACAAGCTGCTCTGGCAGGCAAGCCGTGCCGCTCTCGGGGCCATCATCCTCGACAGCGCCGAACGCAAGAAGGAGGCCAAGAAGTGCTTCCCGTGGGGAACGGTCCTATGCTGAGGCAGGGTGGACCGCTTGTGAACGGTCATGAAGGAGCATGTACCTCATGAGGGATTCATCTTTGAACCTGTGATGACGTGAAGGAGCATGTACCTCATGAGGGATTCATCTGTGAACCTGTAATGACGGAGCATGTACCTCATGAGGGAGTCAGCTGATGAGTATCATGGCGAGAGGTCGGCCGGGCAGCGTGAACCGTGATGCATGAACTCCCGTGCCGGCACGTCGTGTGTGGCCGCCTTGCCGTCGGCAACGGCGTGCGGGCCGCGCTGCTCGCGGTGGCTCGCCGGCGCTGGCCGCTCTCACTCGGCCGGGCTGCGGCGCCTGGGCTGGCGGCGTGCGGCACGGACTCGTGCGTTACGCGGGGGCGCGGCGAGGCGGCGTGTCCGCGCGGGCCGCGGCGACGACGGTTGTCATCGTCATGTAATTAGTTACTATTCGTACTCGTTTTGACGAACACGCGGTAAACTAACAAAAACGTTGCCTCACCGCGGGCCTAGACACGCCGTTGACCGCTAAACGACGATACGTCCGTCTCTCAGTCTCTCTGCCAGGACGGTGGACGCCCCTTAAGACGCCCCGAGAGAATGTCACACGATGCACGAGCTCTCTCTTCTCATTATCTCAACGGTTCACGACGGCGATGGTATGTAGCGACGGTATGCATGCGTGCACGCCCCCCATCACGAACGATGGTAGTGCTGTGTGCAGTAACTGCCTGGCCCTGGAAAAGACCATTGGGGATGCAAGCTCACTCTGCGCATGAGGTTGATGATGCGCGCTGCCATTTGATGCTCCCGCGACCGGGCATGAGATGGTATCCGTGTGGATCATGGCACCGCTCACACGCGCACCCGGCCACATGCCAGCAGGGGCGCATGCGAGCGTGCGCAGCTGCCAAATTAGGATTCGCGTGTGCAGCTGCCAAATTAGGGTTGGCGTGTGCAGCTCCACCAGCTTCACCCACCATGCACCTGTAGCACGACCTCAGAAGATCGGCGCGGCAGCATGCGGTTGGTTGCATTCGAGGCGGTTCTGTGTTCACACGTGCTTCCTCAAAGCAGGTCGTCACCGAGCTGATGCAAGATGTCGGAGGCAGAGAAGCGAGAGTTGAGCGAGTCCGCGGACGAATCGGGCGATGAGGTGCGTGAGTTTCCGCCGTTGTGGCGGCGGCCGCCGCCGCCGTCGGAGGCGCCGCCGTCTCCGCCGCCGTCTCCGCCGCCATCGGAGCCGCCGCTCGATCCGCTGCCCGATCCGGCGCCCGACCCGGCGCCCGACCCGGCGCCCGATCCGCCGCCCAAACCGGCGCCCGTGCCCGTGTTCTCGGAGCTCGCGATGGCCGTGTGCGAGCCGTCGCCGCTGCCTGAGCCGCCGCCGTCCGAACCCTCGCCATCCTTGCCGCGCCCGTCGGCGGAGGTGGCGAACGACGCGCACGAGGCCGACGCGACGAAGTCGGCACGCCGCGGCGAGCGTCCCCGCTTGCTCGAGTGTCGTCCCTCGGGGATCATGGTGCTCAGCTCGGCGCGGCCGGACATCGAGCTCGCCGTGCTGCCGCCGCCACCGAACGCGCGCCGATCGTGGCTGCTCAGCTTGAGCCGCCCCGCAAGCTGCTGCTGCTGCTCCGCGAGCTGCTGCTCGAGAGCATCCATCTCGATGCCCTCGGTGAAGAGGCTCTCGATGAGGTCCTCCATGCCGTCTGGCTGCGGCGGGGAGAGGCCTCGGCCATGGTGGGCGCCGCCGTGGTGGGGGCCGCCGTGGTGGGCGCCGTGCAAGGCGGCGCTCATCGCGCGCGCGGCCCCGTCGCGATGCGCACTCGCGCCGTGGTGGGCGCGCGCCGCGTCCGCCGACGAGAAGGGCAGCGAGCCCATGTAATGCGGCGCATGCAGATGGGATGGGAGCGATGGGTCGCCCTGCCCCGCCTGTGCGGCGCGCGGCGGCACATGCGGGGGCTGTGCAGGGAATCCTGGCTGTGGAAACTGCCCCCAAGTGTGAGCCATGGCGGCGGCGGCATTGGCGGCGGCGTTGGCGAGCTGCTCGGGAGTCAGATTGCGCGCCGCCTCCGTCGCCTGCGCCGAGCCGGCACAAAAGGCCTGCGCGAGCGCCGCGAAGTTGCCCAAGTGGGTGAATCGCGCACTCGAGCCGTCGGCGCCGCCCTGGGCGCTCATTGCGGCGCTCATCGCGGCCAGGTGGGCCGAGGCGTTGGCGTGGGCGCTCATCGCGGCGCTGGTCCGGGCGCCGTGGTGGGCGCTGCTCGCGATCGCGGCGACGGGTACGGCTTCCAATGACGTACCATCGGGGGTGGCGCGGCGCTCGATATGGCGTTCGCCCCCCCCGGACCCGGAGCCATGCTGGGCGCCGTGTTGGGCGCCGGGATGTAGGTTGGCAGCAGCGGCAGTTGACAGTTGACAGGCGGCGGCGGCGTCGAAGGCGGGTAGGGTGCCCAACACGGCGTCGGTCGGCACGGCCTGCACTGCGGCGATCGCCGGCGCCAGGGGTAGCGGCGCTTGCCTCGTCGCGCCGCCCTCGGGCGCTTGCAAATGAGCGAGCTGCTCGAGCAAGCCGTTCACATTCACAGCATCGAAGGGGAAGCCGACGGGGAGGCGCGCGCCCCCGTGGTGGGCGCCGCCGAGGCTCTGCGAGAGCATCATGAGGTCACGAAGCGTCGGGGGCGCCGCGCCGAACCGCTCGAAGTACAGATGGCTCGCCGCGTCCGTGCACTGCTGAAGCCCCTCGGGCGTCGCGCCAGCGAGAGGGAGCATGGGCGTGTGGAGTGGCAAGCCCAGGTCCGTCGCCCCAAGCTGCCCAGCCATCTGCGCGAAGAACTGCGGATCGAGGAGCGGGAGGGGCAAGGCGCCGCCGGGCGCACACTGCCCAGTGCCCTCGCCAGGCGCACCCTGGGTGCCCGGGGCAGCCGAGGCTCCGTTGAAGGGCGGCATCATGAACGGCGGATGCGGCAGGCCTGCCGCCGCCGCCGCCGCCGCCGCCGCCGCCTGCATGATCATCGCCGGGGGAAGGTTGGCAATGTTGGGCGCCATGTTGGGCGGCCACGGCCATCCCGAGCCGAATCCCACGCCCGGATGCCCGGGCAGACCGGGCAAGTTCGGCATCCCCGCCGCAAGCCCGGGCGGCAGAGGTGACCATAAGGTCGCTTGCATGCCTGATTGCTCGGCGGCCCCGGACGCGGCCGCTCCGCGGCGTGACGGCGCCGTGTGGCCGTCGGCGGCGCTGAGGTTGCTAGTACTCCGCTTGAGCGGCACGTCGTTCGTCTCCACTTCGTCCGCGGCGAACACCTCGGTCTGTTGCCTCGTGAGGTCGACCGATTGGGAGCCGCGGCCTGCCACATTGCTTCTGGCCTGGGGAGCAGGTTCGTCCCCTTCGTCCATCATCCCTCCTGAACCATCGGGCTTGATTGCCCGCTGCCGTTTATTCTGGAACCACACCTGGACTTGCCGTGGGGTCACTTTCAGGTCCTCGGCGAGCGCCTTCCTCGTCTCGACTGACGGGAACTTGTCCTTCCAGTACATCTCCTCGAGAACCGAGAGCGCTTCCTGCGGGATATTCCATCGAGTATACTTCTTGCGCTTCCTTGGCGGCCCTGGGGCCTCCGTGAAACTGCCTAGGCTGTCCGTGGAGACCTGCGCGGTCAGCGGGACGCCAGACATTTCCATGGGAATCGTGTGTGCCCTTCTCACGGCGATGCGAAGATTCTCAAAGACCTGTCTTGATGAAGGCGCATCCAGAAAGCAATGACGAAGCAAGAATTGGGGCACATTCTCATTCCAGCCTGTGGGGAAATGGAAGTGGCGCCCGTGATTCGGGTTTCGGCATTTTTGGTGTGTGAAGAAGAGAGGGATTGCGTGGTGCGCCGCCTTGGGCAGGACCGTGGCATTCGGTCCGTCCAAAGATGAGCGTCTGTCTCATGCTGGTCAATTGACGCTGGTGTACATACGGAGGCGCCCGTCCCCGTTGTGCGTTGAGCAATGGCCTAGAGCGGCGCTGGGCCGACAAGCACAACTAGGCTCCATTCGCGCGCAGCGCGCGCAGGGCGCCGCGGCTGCAGGCTGCAGCCGAGTGTCCCAGGAGCCGCGCGCAGGGCAAGGGCCGGGACGGACACGTGTTTTGTGACAAGTGTTTTGTGGGCTTCATCGTAGAGGGCTCTCTTCCGAAATTCGGTAATCTGATCCCCACAGGAACTTTTTACGATCCTAACCAGGTCCAATGACACGACGGTGAATGCTTAGGGCGGGACTGGCGGCGCCGCGCGCGCGGGGCGGTGGTCACGCGGGGCGGGCGGGCGCGAGGGTGGGGCGGAAGAGTTCCGTGCGCGCGCACGCATGCCGCAAGCCCCGCCCCAAGTGCAGCCCCGTCTCACGCTCGGAGGTCGACTCTCTATGCACCCGGACAGGACCAGCTGCATCGGAGCGGTGTGGGGCCTCTGTTTTGGTTGTGAACTTATCTGCCGGCCGAACGTGCTCGTGGTCTGCGATCGATGGCTCGAGGACTCCTGCTGCACGGGATCGTCGCCGTGACGGCCTCGGCACATTCGCCTGTGCCGCCGCCTTTGACCGTAGTGTCGCCTCCGCCGCTCCCGCCCGCGCCCGAGGACGGCGGATTCAGCCCTCTGCCGGCGCCGCGACCGCCTTCGACGGAGCTCGGACGAGCCCTCCCGTGCAGCCAGCATGATGGGCGACGGCTCGCGCACTCCACAACCATCGTGGGCTCCGGGTCGATCGTGGGCAACGTTTTCAATTCGTCCCTAATGGATTACGTGCGTGCGACTCGACCCTGCGCATTGACCTCGGACGCCGCGCCGCGCTCCCATGCCCCTCGAGCTTTGCTCGCCCACCTGCACGGCCCCTCATGCGCTCTCGCTCGCACTCGCTCCCGCGCACGTGCTGTGCACGCAGGCTTATGGCGTCGCCGTGAGCGGCTCGTATGCTTACGTGGCGGCGCATGGGTCCGACTCGCTTGTGGTGGTCGACATTAGCAACCCTGCGTCTCCAGTCATCCGTGGCAACGTAGTGTCGTCGTCTCTTCTCGATAATGTGCGTGTGCAGCCTAGAGCTTTGCGCGCGCTCATGGCGTCGGGCGTGCCGCGCTTGCGTCCGCATCGCCCATCATTTTCGCCCCCGCGGTGCCTCCGCCGCTGAAGCCCTCTCGCGCTCTCATGTGCTACAGGCTCGTTCCGTCGCCGTGAGCGGCTCGTACGCTTACGTGGTCGGTGAATACTCCAAATCGCTGGTGGTGGTCGACATTAGCAACCCTGCGTCTCCAGTCATCCGTGGCAGCGTAGTGTCGTCGTCTCTTCTGGATAGGGTGCGTGTGCGGCCTGGAGCTTTGCGCGCGCTTATGGCGTCGGGCGTGCCGCGCTTGCGTCCGCATCGCCCATCATGTTCGCCCCCGCGGTGCCTCCGCCGCTGAAGCCCTCTCGCGCTCTCATCGTGCTCGCGTCCGCGGCGCCACCGAATGCTGAAGCTCTCTCACTCGCTCTCACGTGCTGTGCGCACAGGCTCATTTCGTCGCCGTGAGCGGCTCGTACGCTTACGTGACGGCACATCTATCCGACTCGCTGGTGGTGGTCGACATTAGCAACCCTGCGTCTCCGGTCATCCGTGGCAGCGTGGTGTCGGCGTCTCTTCTGAATGGGGTGCGTGTGCGGCCTGGGGCTTTGCGCGCGCGGATGGCGTCGGGCGCACCGCGCTGGCGTCCGCACCGCCCATCGTGCTCGCGTCCGCGGCGCCACCGAATGCTGAAGCTCTCTCACTAGCTCTCACGTGCTGTGCTCACAGGCTTGGGCTGTCGCCGTGAGCGGCTCGTACGCTTACGTGACGGCGGATCAATCCGATGCGCTGGTGGTGGTCGACGTGAGCAACCCTGCGTCTCCAGTCATCCGAGGCAGTGTGGCATCATCGTCTCTTATGGACTCTGTGCGTGCGGCCTGGAGCTTTGCACGCGCGGATGGCCTCGGGCGCCACGGCATGCGTCTGCACTGCCTATCGTGCTCGCGTCCGCAGCGCCACCGCCTGCTGATTCCCTCTCGCGCTCACGCACTCGCCCTTACTCACAGGCGTCTGGCCTCGCCGTGAGCGGCTCGTACGCTTACGTGGCGGGGCGTTTTTCCAACTCGCTGGTGGTGGTCGACGTGAGCAACCCTGCGTCTCCAGTCATCCGGGGCAGCGTGGTGTCGTCGTCTCTTCTTGAACAGGTGCGTGCGACGCGGAGCTGCGACCGTGATTGAACTAGGGCGCAGCGCTGTGGCTCGTCGCGCTTGCGTCCGCACCGTCCATCAAGCTCGCGCTGCGTACGCTGCCGGTGCCCTCTCACTCGCTCCCTCTCACGTGCTGTGCACACAGGCTCTCTCCGTCGCCGTGAGCGGCTCGTACGCATACGTGGCGGGGTTTTATTCCCACTCGCTGGTGGTGATCGACATTAGCAACCCTGCGTCTCCAGTCATCCGGGGCAGCGTGGTCTCCTCGTCCTTTCTGCTATATGTACGTGTGGCCCTTAGCTTTGTCCATCATGCTTGCCCCCTCGGCGCGTCCGCCGCTGATGTCCTCGCGCTCTCACTCGCTCGCCCTCACGTGCTGTGCACACACAGGGTCATGCCGTCGCTGTGAGCGGCTCCTACGCTTACGTGGCGGTGCCTGGTGCAGCCGGGCTGACGGTGGTGCTTTTGGACCTGCACTCGCCCCCCCCGCCGCCGCCGCCCTTGCCGCCGCCGCCGACCTCGCCTCCACCTGCGCCACCGCCCATGACGTTCGGGCTTGGCACCTTCTACAACTCCATCACCCACCAATGCGAGATCGCGTGCGGACCAAGCAACGGTCGACGCATGGCCACCGAGGAGCCGCCGCTCGACGCCGCGGATGACGTGCAGACCCTTGAAGACCGGGTGCGCGACGTGAGCAGCTACCTCGAGGAGCATCCGGAGGACTTTGCGAGCATCAGGAGCGAGGAGCTCCGCTCACGACTCAAGCAGCTTTTTGGGCAGCCGGCGCTCGCATAGGGCAAGCGAGCGTCGGCGTGTTTCCCTTGCCTACTCCTGC
>Ga0210245_100761_pt1 | contig 28453 bp, 25 predicted proteins | sample ChrtobMetaP3_4mM_FD_155450 | JGI IMG/M metagenome (GOLD analysis project Ga0210245, IMG submission 155450) | Chrysochromulina tobin associated microbial communities from unialgal haptophyte culture, Seattle, Washington, United States - P3_4mM | ecosystem: Host-associated > Algae > Haptophytes >...
TGCTGTACGTTGGGCTCACTGGCGGAGCTGAGTCAGGTGGCGATGGCGTTGGCAGGTGGGTGGGCAGCAGCGGCGACGGAGAAAGGTCGAGCGGTGGTTACTGTGCCCATGGGTGGCCAGCACGTGCTGCTGGCGATCAGGATCGACGAGTATGTACGGCATAGGGCGCGCTGAAGCCGTCCGCTTCGAGCGGCACACAGGTGCTTCGAGCTACACAGCAGGGTGCTTCGAGCTACACAGCAAAAAGGCGCTCGCGCTGTTTCGGTCACAAGGGTAAAATTCCCACACTTCCATCCTTACGGTTCGGGTGCGCGACCTGATCTCAGCTTCACTCTGTACGCCCTATGCCCGCACGAGCCCGGCGCGCGTGCGTGATGAATATAGCCGTATGCATATCGCAATATACGCGCGAGTGTGCTATCGTGTATGATTACTGTATGAGCCGTCTCATCGTACGTGAGCACTCATGGATTATTATGGATCAAAACCCCCCTAAATGCTAAAAAATTACGCCTTCTTGTAACGGTGGAGAGGATCCGGGAAATCGGTGCAAACCCTGTTCAGGGTCGGTGACCCCTGATCAGGGTCGAAAGGTCTAAAGAGCTGATTTTCAAGGTGCCCGGCGCATGAGGTGCAAAACTACCCGATTTTGATAGGAGAGGCCGGTCAGGAGGGGCTGATCAGGCCTGATCCGAGGGTCGAGGGCGCTCCAGGGATGGAGGGTCCCAGCCTCGGTAGGGGCTGATCAGGCCTGATCAGGGTCGCGGGCAGAGGGACAGGGATGGAGGGTCCCAGCCTCGATAGGGGCTGATCAGGCCTGATCAGGGTCGCACTGGTTGGGCGGTCCCATAGGGTCCCACCCTCGGTACGGGCTGATCAGGCCTGATCAGGGTGACAGGGTCGCGGGCAGAGGGACAGGGATGGAGGGTCCCAGCCTCTGGAGGGGCTGATCAGGCCTGATCAGGGTCGCACTGGTTGGGGGTCCCATAGGGTCCCACCCTCGGTAGGGGCTGATCAGGCCTGATCAGGGTCGCACTGGTTGGGGGTCCCATAGGGTCCCACCCTCGGTAGGGGCTGATCAGGCCTGATCAGGGTCGCACTTGTTCGGGGTCTCATAGGGCCCCAGCCTCTGTAGGGGCTGATCAGGCCTGATCAGGGTCGCACTGGTTGGGGGTCTCATAGGGCCCCAGCCTCTGTAGGGGCTGATCAGGCCTGATCAGGGTCGCACTGGTTGGGGGTCCCATAGGGTCCCAGCCTCGATAGGGGCTGATCAGGCCTGATCAGGGTCGCACTGGTTGGGGGTCCCATAGGGTCCCACCCTCGGTAGGGGCTGATCAGGCCTGATCAGGGTCGCACTGGTTGGGGGTCCCATAGGGTCCCACCCTCGGTAGGGGCTGATCAGGCCTGATCAGGGTCGCACTTGTTCGGGGTCTCATAGGGCCCCAGCCTCTGTAGGGGCTGATCAGGCCTGATCAGGGTCGCACTGGTTGGGGGTCTCATAGGGCCCCAGCCTCTGTAGGGGCTGATCAGGCCTGATCAGGGTCGCACTGGTTGGGGGTCTCATAGGGCCCCAGCCTCTGTAGGGGCTGATCAGGCCTGATCAGGGTCGCACTGGTTGGGGGTCCCATAGGGTCCCAGCCTCGGTAGGGGCTGATCAGGCCTGATCCGGTTCGTTTGCATGCTGCAAGAAAGCAAAGAAGCTTCTATTATTTGTCTTGCATGCATGTGTTTTTTTTAACGTTACAAATTTTTAGGTTTTTCGGTCACAAGGAGGCCGCGTGGGTGCCCTGATCAGGCCTGTTCAGCTCCCTGTAAGCCATGAGCGGGGCATGGGGTGCGGTCAACGGAACGCATGACCAGATCCGCTTCTATGAGCTCTGGAACGAGACCACGCCCTACTTTCCCGACGCGCGTGGTTTGTCAGTGGCGTTGAAGAACAATTTGGACGATGCACGCGCTCAACATTTGTTGGCGCTGCGTGGTGTCGAGCTCAAGAAAATCGGCATAGAAAGCGTGGTTGCGATCACGAATGCGGTTCATCGTGCCGGCGATTCGTTGAGAATGCCGCGCCCACCGCACCCGGGCGAGCATGCGCCCCTTCGTGAGGATTCGGATGTCATCTTGTTCCCGTGTAACACAGTGGCTTGTGCAACGTGCGGCAACCTGGCCCTAACCGTCGACAAGGGCGCTGCGCGCAAAGGGCACCGGATGGATCTCCGGGCCTTTTTCCCCAATGGCATCTCGCGCCCAGCCAAAGAGTGGGCGCTATTGTGCGAGAAATGCGAGACGCTCGCACCCGAACGTGGGGTGAGCTCCACCCGACATGGATATGCATTTATCCAGCGCAAGACCGCCCGCAAAATGCAGACCGAGCATCCGCCGCTTACTGTCGAGCTGCAGCCAGAGTTGTGGAAAGTACCCCTCTGGCGCTACCCCTTTGGCGGAGAGGCCGTTTTCTCATCGCACTGGATCGGCAACGTGATGATGAAAGCGTTCGAGAGATCGCACACCTCGATTGAGGGCACATCGGACGTCTCGATGGCGCTCGCCTGCGACCTCGGGCAAAAGCATCCCTCTCACTTTGAGGAAATGCTTGGCGATGCATTTTTCACACTGGCAATCTTACGGGACGAAGAGCGTTGGAATTTTGAGCCGGGTTCCCGGATCACGGCTGGGGAGCTCATGGATGTGGAGGCCCTGCCAAAGATGCAGATGCGGCACGCCGAAGAGGCGCGGGCGCGCATGACAAAGGAGCAAATTGTTGATCATCCGTCGCGATGCCCATACCCGTTCTGTGACGCGAGCATGACGGATGACGGGCTTGCGAAATGGGGGCCGGTGACGTGTGACAACATGTGGCGCACATTCAAGATCCTACCGGGCTACACCCCATTCGCCGGAAAGCTACCCACTGCTGCAAGGTCCGAGCATGCAGGCAAAATCTACCACGGTTGTCTTAACCGACCTGCCATTTTGTCCAAATACTGCTGGGAATGCCTCGAGGAGGCTGGCTTTCGAAAGCCCCCGGAGGGCGACGTGACCAAAGGTCTCATCATTGTTGACGCGTCGATGGGGAAGGGGGTGTGGGCCATTGACGAGGAAGAGCCACTGGCAGGAGACTTGTGCGTTTCGGAGGCGGCAGCGGAGAGTTTGGTCGATGAGCAGATCACGATTGGCGCACAAGCGCCGGAGGCCTCGACCTCGACATCGGGTCTACGGGTCACACGACAGACCACCGGCGTGCGGCCTCGCCTCAACTACAGGCAGTGCTTAGCAGCACGAAAGCCGGAGCCCACGAACCCACCGCCCAAACCGGCCCCACCGCCCAAACCGCCCAAACTGCCCAAAACGGCCCAACCGCCCAAAACGTGCACTCAGTCGCAGACAATGGGCGACTACATGGCCGAGAGCTACGGCCTCTCAGCCGAGGAGGTTGCATCGGTCGTGGTGAACCCAGACGCTCCGATTCCCTTTCTAGGCTCAAACGTGTTCAGGGTGGACAAGATCGTCGAAGAGTATGCCGGAATTGCTGAGCCATCTTTTCTCGTCAAGTGGGAGGGCTTCACGGAGGAGGGCAACACCATCGAGCAGGAGAGCGATCTGCACCCCGACGTGGTGGCAGAGTGGAGGAAGCTAGCACCCGAAGACCGCCACTTGTACCCCAGTGCGCATGCAAGAGACGTGAGGAAAGGCCGTGTCAAGCCAGTGGCAGAGGCGGCGCTGGGAGCCGAGACGGCGCTCACGATGACGAAGATCGAGCTGCAGCGCATCAAAGCTGCGACGAGCTGCGGTACCTTCAAGGCCGTGCAGGAGAAGAAGCGCTCGGACTCCGGGTACAAGACTCACATGCATGGGGTGAACCTGATGAGTCGCCGTTGCAATCAGATTCCTTACTGGGACTGGATGTATCAGCACGAGTCGTCCTGCCAGAAGACCTTCTCACGCTTGCTCTTACACGCCAAATATGGGGACATCCTTAAGAACCAGATCAAGTACTGGTTTCATGACGACACGTGCCACGACAAGCCCTTTATGGAGAATAAGCGAGCATCTCTGCCAGAGGGATCTCCCGCGCAGGAGCTCTATTCGAGCTTTCTGAGTTCCTACATCATGCTTGTGGACGAGTTCCACTTCCCATCTCACGATGTGACCGATACCTACTGCCAAGAATGCTGCGATCCTACCGCGTACAAGGACGATCCCCTGCTGGCGGGCTCATCCTCAGCGGAGGAAAACAACCGATGGGCGGGCCTCCAAAAGCTCATCGTCAACACCCAGGCTATAGAGAGGGCGACTCTCTACATCCACCTGATCATCGTCGAGCACAACGATCGCATCGTGCTCGAGCGCCTCCGAGACGACTTTGACGAGCGACGGGTTGGAGAGGTGCGCGCTGCCTTTGGCCTGGACCCACCTAATGGGCCTCGGCGTGTTGATCGACAGGCGCGCATCGAAGCAGCGAAAGCGCTATTGGAGATGAAGACCGAGCCAAACCGCGCGGCGTGGGAACAATATCTAAAGATCCACCCCGAGCCCACCAAGGAACACGTCACACGTGGCGACAAGCTTCGCCGAATGCTGATGAAACGGCGGCGCAAAATAGAAGAGGAGAGGGAGGATCGAGAGCGCAGAAAGACGGAGAAAGAGGCCCGTGCCAAGCGTGCCGCTTCGGCCCGTCCCCCCGATAGGCCCGGGTCACTTCTGTAATACGCTGGGTGGGACAGTGGGGAACAGACGCTGGGCCAGTAACGCGTACGTTTAATAGCTCGTGGTTAGTCATACCGCTCCACCCGTAAGGCGTCGTTATGCTGGGCCAGTAACGCGTACGTTTTCCTAACACATACCCAAACTCATGCTGGGCCTGTGCAAGTGCTTCCAAATCTTCTCGTGGTTAGTCATACCGCTCCACCTGTAAGGCGTCGTTATGCTGGGCCAGTAACGCGTACGTTTTCCTAACACATACCCAAACTCATGCTGGGCCTGTGGTCTGGTTCCGTAATAACTCGTGGTTAGTCATACCGCTCCACCCGTAAGGCGTCGTTATGCTGGGCCAGTAAAGCGTACGTTTTCCTAACACATACCCAAACTCATGCTGGGCCTGTGCAAGTGCTTCCTAATCTTCTCGTGGTTAGTCATACCGCTCCACCTGTACGTTTCGTATCCGTTGCATTCCGGACGCAGCGTGACCGTATTTTTCCAGTTTCCCCACAGCCTCGCCGGTTACCTAAAATGTGTGCGATTGTTCCACGATTGAATGTGTAATTAATGGCCCACGCTTTTTGGCCTGATTTGGCTAGTAGCGCGAAGTGGACATACGGTTTTGCGGAATTGTCGGCGAATCCAAAAAGGGGTACAGTCCTTTCATATTTCGCTAATGAGGAGCAGGACCGTAAGTCTCTCGTTCGCTCGCACAGTAACCCTGCGCGAACGCTCGGCTCGACCTCTGTCAGACTGTCACGAAGTTTTGATCGCGCATTCGGCCTATCATCGCGTCGGCAACACGGAGGCATCTGTGCACAGGCTCAAATCCTACCCCTGCCACACAATCTCATGTTCCCACCGCCTATCCTTGATCGCGCATTCGCCCTATCATCGCGGCGGCAACACATGGAGGCATCTATGCACAGGCTCAAATCCTACCCCTGCCACACAATCTCATGCTCCCACCGCCTATCCTCACACTCTCCAACCCCTGTCACGCCTCATCCTCGTCGCCATCTTCTGCGCGGATTTTGTATTGGCCTTCGTCAGGCTTGCCTGCAGCCTGGCGGCTGAGGCAAGCCATCAGAAGCGCCGCCCGATGCACGTCGCGCATCTTCTTGTCCTTCAGAAAGGCGTTCACGGTAGCAATCTTGGCGGGGTTAGCCGAGTTCCCTTTCAGAGAGCGAGCGCCACCACCCTTGATCTTGTGCAGCTCGAGACTAGGTGTCCGGAATGGCTCAGCTGCAAGCAGCTCGGCCATCGGAAGTTCCTTGCCATTGAAACGCACCGGACTCTTATAGCAGCTTAATCCGAGATAGATTGGGAAGAGGACCGTCAGACAGTCAAGAGTCATGGCATTCAGGCTGGAAATATCAGCAGCATCGTCGAGGGACACCTTCACACCGACGCGGATGTCATACTCGAGCTCGGACAGTGCCGCCTCCACAGTGTCCTCCTTGTACTCAGGGGCGGGACGCTTGATGAAGATGGAATAGGATGGTGAGACCCTCACGAACGCGGCGTTTGCATCACCCAGAAGGCTTCCTTGAGCAACGTCATAGGATACGAGGTCGAGCATGCCGATGCCCAGCTCCTTGTCTTCCAGGAGCGCAAAAGCGCGTTTGACGCTGTCGATCGGCGCCTTGGAGAGCTTGGCGAACATGGACTTGGACGTGACCACAATTGGGCCTGGCGAACTGAGGATGAGACGAGCTAGCTCCTTAATCTCAGCGGCAGTTCCCGATCCCTCAGCGCTAATCTCGCGTGCTGCTGCGGACGCCGCGCCTTCTTCCGCAGGGTATCCTTCGCCGTGGGAGGAGTGGCCGATCACGAGCTTGTGGAAGGAAAAGCTGGCGTCGACCACGGTGCGCGCAACCTGCACCGCAGCAGCCGACGTACCGTAGTAGAGCTCGTTCTCCCAGATCCAGTGGGCATCTTTTGCACCATTAGCGGTACCGACGGGGCACCATGGAGCGGAAAGCGCTGGATTAGTCAGGCACACTGGCCCGAGCATGCCAGGGGCATCAGCGTCCAACTGGTAGGTGTATGAGATGACCTGCATGAAGTAGTCAATGTCCACGACTGTGCTCGGAACAGCGAGCCATTTGAACTTGGTCTCGAGGTGAAGGCGGCGCGCGCGGGCTAAGTAGATGGCTTGCAACCGCGGGAGGACCCGCTGCAGGTTCACCTTGTGCTTGATCAGCGATGGTCCGTAGTATTGCGTCGAGCGGCATGTCTGCATCGTGTCCTCCACGCTCTGCAGGGCCGCGGCAACCTGCGCTTGGCAGGAGCCTTCGCCCAAAGAGCCAGGACAGAAGTACTTCATCTCTCTCTTGAGCTTCTGGAGGTAGTCGGCGTCGCACTTGAACTTCTTCTTCGCTTGCCCATGGCCATCAGCAGGGTCATCCGCTTCTGCAGGTGGTTCTACTTCACGAGCAGCTTGTGCAGGCATCCCAGCCGGTTGAGAGCCCACGTCAGCGTCGTCTCCCAGCCCGTCCCAAGATTTGCGACGATGCGGGCGCTTCTGAGAGGATCGGGTAGTACGTGAGGCAGGAGGAGCCACAGGAGGCACCTCGGCCTCGAGCATTTCCGGCGGGCTCGAGAGAGGAGGCTGCATTGCCTGTTGCTGTGCCGAGATAAGGACATCAATCCGCTGGGCAATTAGGTTTGGCACCACCACGCAGGCTGTCACTGCATGCACGAGAAGTTTCGTGGCCATGCGGCGCATCTGTCCTATCTCTTGTTGCTTGCTGCGTAAAAAAGCGCCCAGGTCACCTGCTGTGACGTTCTTGCCCGAAGCGTAGTCCGTTGGTTCCTTGCTACCGCCGAGCACCAGCCATCGGGCAAAGAAGCCAGTAGTACCCGCCGCGGATGTGTCGCACTCGAACAGCTTGAGGAGAACGGGAGGCTGCAGGAGCAGCGTCATGTCAAAGCACACCCTTGGGCGTCGACTGCCCAAGCGAGAGTTCTTCTTCTCCCACTCTTCGCCGTCGTAGCCTTGCACGAACTTGGACCGCTCCGAGGATGCGCCCTTGCCATCCGAAGACGCCTTAAGATTGGCCATGAAGTTGTCACCCTCAGGCGTGGCGTACTGGAACTTGTCGAGGTGGTTGTGTTCAGCCAGATCTCCGAAGAGCGATGGCGTGGTCGCGTCTTGCACGATCGAAAGCGGGGTTCCGTTTTCATCAAAGGCGATGTACGAAAAGAGCTTGCGGAACTTCTCCGACTCCTGGGTCGCGCGGAACATCATATTCAAGACGTCCTTGGCGGCCGGCGTGCAGCAGCTCGAGAAGATGAGAGATTTTGCGGTGCCCGACAGGGCCTCGTAGGCGATGAAGAGGGAGCCCAGAGAAACCTCCGCCCCAAATGCATCGAGCATGTGCACGTAAGAAGCTGGTGGTAGCACCATCCCGAGAGAGGCGATGATGCAGACCAAGACCAAAGATATGTTGATTCTGTGTTGATTCCTTTGATCTGGTCCGCGATTTCAACGATTTCAAGAGCGATGGCATTGCCGCCGGCAGCCAGCTCTCTGAGTTTGGACTCAGCCTCAGCCTCGTTGCGAGATAACGCGAACATGAATGCTTGCGCTTTCAGCTTCGAGTCGTCATCGGTCTGACTCCTCGTCGCGCGCCCCGCAGCCGGCATAGCCAATCCCGATGCCATGATATCCGCGCGGTCCGACTCTCCTCGACACCCTGAACAGGCCTGATCAGGGCGCCACGGCCTCTTTGCCCGCTTAGCCTTAAATGGAAACGTTATTTTCCCTTTTTCTTGACATGCATGTAAACATATGACCCTGATCAGGCCTGATCAGCCCCTACAGAGGGTGGGACCCTATATGGGACCCCGAACAAGTGCGACCCTGATCAGGCCTGATCAGCCCCTACCGAGGGTGGGACCCTATGGGACCGCCCAACCAGTGCGACCCTGATCAGGCCTGATCAGCCCCTACAGAGGCTGGGACCCTATGGGACCCCCAACCAGTGCGACCCTGATCAGGCCTGATCAGCCCCTCATGCCGGCTTCCTCTCTGCCTTGGACGTGCTCTCGATTGGGCCTCCGATCAGGGGTCTCATTTGAAATATCAAATATATTGGGGCGCGGTTGGTCGCCACGCACGGGGAGGCTGATCAGGGGTCACCGACCCTGAACAGGGTTTGCACCGATTTCCCGGACCTACTGAACGGTGCGATCGTGGTGTTCTTACGCGTCAGCTATCACAATTCTGCCTGTGCAGCCCATTGGCCCACCGCCTTCAACGCCTGGCTCAACTTCGAGTTATGCGCGCGCAGCCGCGTGATCTCCTGGTGCGCGATGGCAAGCTGCCCGGCGAGCGACTCAAACGCTGCCTTGTCGGCGGGCGTCGCGTAATGCTGCTGCTGCTGCACGGCTCGCGGGTACGAAGGCGCGGCCGCAGGCGCCTTTTGCTGCTGCGCGGCTGCGACAACGCTGGGGTACATGAGACCTACCATTCCATAGCCGTTGTAGACACCACCCTGCTGCTGCGCGTACTGCTGCGGCTGCGCGTACTGCTGCGGCTGCGCATACTGCGACGGCTGTCGAGCGGCGCCGTGCGCTGCTTGCACGTGGTCGTCCAGCGCGTCGCCACCAGTAAGTCTGTTGTATTCGGCCTCCTTTTGTAAACGGTAACGCCGTTCCTCCTCGCGACGGCGCTGGCGTTCCTCGCGTAGGAGCATGGACGGTCGCTTGCCTTCCTGGGGATGAAACAGAACCTCATAACGTTTGTCAGTCAGTTTCGTTGCGGTCCCCCTAACGTATCGTTTTCGGCATGTTGGTTACAGGTACGAGGCCAAACACATCTCTCACGCACGCCTCCCTCCAACTTGAGTCGCGTGCATATGCATGCAAGAGTTCAAATACAACGAGGCGCACTGCCTCGCGCGATATGGTCCGGATGGATATGGGATGCATCCGGGCAGGGAATCAACCGTTCCCCACAGCCATGCGACAAGCACAAGCGCGCATGGGTGCCGCTGTCTTGCGCCTCGGCCCTCCCTCGCCGGCGCACGGATCACGCAGTACCTGGGCAAGGGCCTCGGCCAAACAAGGGCCAATGGAATGGTACCCCGGGGGGGGGGAGAGCCCGGGGGGGAGCGCCCGGGGGGGCCGGGGGAAAGAGCCCGGGGGGGGCCGAGCCCGGGGGAGGTCGCGTGGCATGCTCTTCTCCTGCGTTCCGTTCGGCTTTCGCCCCCCCCCGGGCTCGGCCCCCCCGAGGCGATCAGAGCATCGAGCTCACGCGCAGTAGCTCGTTGACGGCCGCGGCGAGCGTGCTTCGTTCCTGCTGCGGCGCCAGCGCTCCCATCGTAATCAACGGCGCATCGAGGATGTCACTCTGCCTCTGAGTCTGCCAAAAGTCGGCGCGTGCTCCGGCAGACATGCGCGGGGGGACGCCCCGTGATTGGGCGGCGGCGTCACGGGCCGCATGGATCTCGGAGGGTGCCGTCGCGGGCGCCAGGCCTCTGGCCGCGCTCGAAGCCGCCGAGGGCGCCGTCGGCTCCTCCTTTTTCACAGCCGGCGGCGGGGCGCCGCTCGGCACGGCTGCGCGGCTGGCGCCGGCGGAGGCCGCGTGGCTGGTCAGTCCGGCGGCGGCGGGCGAGGAGCTGAAGGCAGGCGGCGCGGGTGAGCCACGTTTAAGCTCGGCAGCGGCCGAGGCGTGCCGCGGCATTGGCGGGCCCGTCACCTGCTGCGAGGGCGGCGGCGCAGGTGTGGCCGTCGGCCCTGCACGCGCGCGCTTGGCCCCGGCTGCCCCTGCATGCATCTCGGCAGGTGTCGCGTCGGGCGCGGTGCGCTTCGCTCCTGCTGCAGCGCCCGGCATGGCGCCCGGCATGGCGGAGTACGCACCCGGGTGTGTGCCCGGCGCCGCCGAGGGCCCCGCCCCCACCGCGCCGTGAGGCGACGCTTGCATCTGCTGCTGCTGCTGCTGTTGCTGCTGCTGCTGCGGATGCGGCTGCGACTGCGTCGGCGCGTTGCACGACGCGAGGGGGCGTGCGCGCTGCAGGCCGATGCGCAGGACGCCGTCCGCCGAGGGCACTAACCGCTCGTCGTCGCGAAGCTGCGTGTAGGCGCCGGCCTTCGCGTCCCAGAGCCGCAGGATGAACCCGGGCACTCCCGAGGAGCGCTTGCGGTCGGCGGCGGCGATGACCTGCTTCAGCTGTTCGCCGGTGCGCACCGAATCTTCGACCTTGAGGCGCACCGGCTTTGCGTTCGGATTCTCCACCTGCGTCACCTCAAGCACGAGTGGCATCCTGCAACAGGCTGATGCGCACAGGGGGGAGAGCGAAGCAGCACAAGATCGTCAGTCGCATGGCTGCTGCCACTAGCGTCACCGCGGATGCTCGCGGTGCAGAGGGGAGGAGGAGTGAGCGTTTCAACGAGCGCCGAGCGCGTACCCGACCGTCAAGTGGTGGGCGGGCGCACCCCCTTCTGCGGCGGCCACAAGAGCGGCTCCGAAAAAGCCGCCCGATGCCTTGAAACACAGTTGTTGTTTCGCTGCCCGCTGTGAAGAATGGTAACCGCATCCGTATGTACGCCGGTCCGGTGTCTTGGGTGTCGAATGATAAACATTGGCTGTGAAGAAGTGAAAGACATCCCAACCCGCCTTGAAACACAGTTGTTGTTTCGCAGCCCGCTGTGAAGAAGTGAAAGACATCCCAACCCGCCGCCGCCCGGCCGTGCTCTTTTGGGGCGCTACCAGCAGGCTACACGATGCTCATCCGCCCCTCATCCACGTCGATCGTGAGCTCGCGCGGCCACAGGAACGTCAGACCCACAAAGAAGACGTACGGCGCCTCCCCGAGCCCGTCGAGCCGTTGACTCAGCCTGTCAAACACAGAGGGCTCGGAGCCGACGGGCTGGCCGTTGCACTGCAAGCCCGACCTGTCCGCACACTCGAGCTGGCCAAAGTCCGCATCCCACCACGGCACCCGGATCGGACTCACCTGCATGCATGCATGCATGCATGCCATCGGCGTGAGGGGCCCACGCGCGCGCACTCAGAGCCGATCCCAGCAGCAATCAACGGCACCGAGAGTCCGCAATCAAGGCGAGATCAAGCCGAGATCAGCGCTCACAATGAGCGGGAATTCGTCATACTCCTCGGCCGTCGAGGGCACGGGGGCGGCCGGGACCCCATCGACGGGTGGCCGCTTGCGCCTGATCGACGACTCCAGAACTATAGTCCGACCCTTCTCCGTTAGCATCTCGATCCGTGCGTCACGCCACTGTGGTGGCAGCGGGCTGTCCTCACCTGCGCCCATCCACTCGCCGCACTCAGACGCAATCAGAGGTCATCAGCGGATGTCCTCACCTGCACCCATCCACATGCCCACTGTCGCGGTTGCGGGCCGCACCTTCACACCGCATCGTCACACCGCATCTTCACACCGCACCTTCACAAGCCGCTCGACCAAATCAATGGCACTCATGGTCATCAGGTTCAATCAGTAATCCTCTGGTGGCGAGCTGTGCGCACCTTCGAGAAGCCTATCGTCGACCGAGATGCCCGTCGTGCCCGTGTCGATGACGGCCACAGCGCACCGGTCGAGCTTCACACGCTCGCCGTTGATGACGAGACCACTCAACCGGCAGGCATAGTTGTACACTGGTGCGCCACGCCGGCGTAGGTCGATCAAGCGCAGCGCGTCGGCGGCTCGCGGGATCAGAGGCGAGGTCGAGAGCTCGAGCCGCCGCTGTACGAAGCGGAAGCGCAGGCTCGCAACATTGGTCTGCTCCAATAGCGTTGGTCGGATCCGCGGAAGGCGCTGCTTGCACAAGCCGAGAAAGACGGCACCGCCGCCGCCCTTGCCGACGTAGCCGCGCACGACGCCAAACACCGCGTCGGGCACGGCCAAGGTCGAACGGAGCTGCTCGTCGACGCGCAGCTGATCGAAGGCGAAGGCGCCGCGCCGCCACTCGACGGTCACGTCTTCGCCACCGTAGAGCTCGTCGGTATCGCCCAGACCGGAGCTGCGCGCGTCGCCAGTGTAGCAGCCCCACGGAGAGCGGCGCGCGTCGTCGTTGCGGCACGTGCCATCCACCAGCATGAAGGGCGAACCCGTGTCCAGGACTGCACGGAAGCCCTGCCCGTCGATGGTGTACGTGGCACAGTATGCTCCACCGCAGAGCCCGAGCGGCACAACGGCCGGCAGCGCCTCTTCGGACGCAGCCGATTTTACATTTATGGATATCAGCGTCGCGGCCGTCGCAACGAGAGCTCGGCGCGAGAGTGCGCCCAGAGTCATGTTGCGATCGCAGGCTCGAGCGGGAAAGATTTGTGACCCACAATCTAATGTAAAATGCAAAAGAACACCTCGTGCTTGGTTTGTAGAGGATTGCACCTAAAAGAATATGCACCCCAAACTTAACCTTTTTTTGGATAGTCCCTCATGCTCCAAAGCATCCTCCTGTCGACCCTGTCTCTTTGTGGCTGCGGCGCCATTCAGGCATGTCGAGGTACACAACGCCTCGCGGTGAGCACAACGCCCAAAAGGGCGGTGGTAACCGATGTCGACGGCACGCTATTCTCATTCGCTGGCCGCGACCTCTCTCCCGGCAACCGCAAGGCGCTTCAAGCCTTGCGCAGCCCTCGGCGTGCACGTGTGCCTCGCCACGGGAAGGATCCCGGGGCCATGGGTTGACACGCTCAGGCAGGAACTGCCGTTTCTCGGCCCATGCGTCTTCGGCAACGGCGCCATCGTCATGGATGCCGATGGTGAACTCATTTGGACGACGCAGTTGCCTTCCGAGATTGTGTCGACCGTACTCGAGTACACGCGCGGCGGCACCGCCGGCGTCGGCGGCGCGCGTCTCTGCGTGCTCGCGGCCACGCGATGGGACGAGGGCGGATCGCACGGCGGCGTTCGGTACTGCGAGCTCTCACCGGGTGGCCTCCCGTCCGACGTCACCAGGCTCATCGAGCGCGCTGGCGAGCCGGACGCAGTGCTGCTGCCGAGCCTCGACGGGTTTGAGGAGCGTGCCGTGATCAAGTTCGTAATTTGGACGTCACCCGGAGTGGATGGTTGGGCGAGCATGCCAGCGACGGTGACATCGCTCAGTACGGCGCTCGACGGCACGGGCGCCACCATTCTCGACCACGGCGAGCGATGGTGTGAAGTGCTGCCTCCAGGTGTGAACAAAGGCAGCGGCGTTTTGCGCCTGCTCGAGCACCTCGGCGTGCCTCCTGCCGACACGCTTGCGTGTGGTGACGCGGAGAACGACGTCGAGATGCTCAGACTCGTCGGCCTCGGTGCTGCGGTGGCGAATGCGCAACCAGATGCCCTCGCCGCCGCCGACGTCATCGTCGCGAGTAACGTCGACGATGGCGTCGCCGACGCGGTGCGTCGCTTCGTTCTCCCGCAGGCGGCGGCTGCGGAGGCGGCGGCCACCAACACAGTGTGGAGGGGGCGGCTGGCGAGGCGGCGGCTGGCGAGGCGGCGCAAGGCGGCGCTAGGCGGCACAAAGGAGTTTGGAGTATATCCTGCATGACATCCTGGTAGAGTAGTGGCTAGAGCTCCGCGCGGCGGGGTGTACAAGTAAAGCCGTAGATCAGCAACATGGTGGGGTCGCGCGCGCATACAAAGTGGATACAAAGCATAAAACTGTTTTTGTCCGGTCGAGTTCCGTCATGACACAATCATAGCGAGTTCCGTTCGGCGTTCCACGTGTGCTGTCGACCGCTCTCGAGATTACTGCACAACGATCGGATCAGAATTCAGATAACGTACGATCTCCGTAATACCACTCACCACCCCAGTCCCCACGCCCACCGGGTGAGCGCTCATGGCTAAGCCGGTCATGGCACGCGTCGCGACGGTGGGTCGGGTTCTCGGGTAAGCAATGCGGGTAAGCTTAAACCTTAAAGCTTAAGCTACGCGACCGGTAGTCGCGTACTCGCTAGCGCCCAACACAGCCATGGCTCACTCAGCAATAGAGTCAGCGCAGGAGGGGACCATCCCCGCACGGGCGCGCGCGTACCCGTACGATACGCGATATTATTTCGATTTTCGTAAATATCATTTATCAACTAGTTTTATACACGTGCGAACATATCGCCCAACAGACGCAACATGAGTACCATGAATCGTACTCACCTTCTATGACGAAAAGGCTTGTTGCGCGCGCGACTCCGAACGTGTCGTCGTCACCTCTCTGGGAAGTCAGATTGATCGAGCGCGCGAGCATCGCCGAGAGAGAGCAGCACTCCGCCTCCCAGAGTGCTTAGGATGACAACGAGCGAGAGGGCGGACGAGATCTCGAAGCCGACGACCTCCCCGGCGAGCTTGAGGCCGACGAAACCAAGGACGAATGCGACTGCCTTCTCGAGGTACACGAGATCCGAGACCGCGACGGAGAGGAGCTGATAGAGGCTTCGCAGCCCAACCACAGCGGCAATGTTGCTCGTGTACACGACGAAGGGGTCATTGGAGACGGCCAGCACGGCCGGGACGGAGTCGACCGCAAAGAGCACATCGCTCAGCGCGATGCACACGAGCGTCGCAGTGAACTGCGTGAGCAGCACTCCCTTGCCGTCAGCCGAGGGCACTGTGAAGGCCGCACCCTCGAATGTGTTGGACAGCGGCAGCCGCTTGAGCACGGCGGTGACGAGGGGCGGCACATCGGGCTCCTCCTCCTCCTCCGCGTCGGTGAGCATCTGGTACGACGTGTAGATCAGGAAGCCGGAGAAGCCGAGCAGGAGCGGCTGGAAGGCGCTGACGGCGGCAAGACCGGCGAAGATGAAGAAGCCGCGCAGCACAATCGAGCCGAAGATGCCGTAGTTGAGGCACGGATCGACGAGCTGTGGCGGCACCTTAAAGGCGCGGAAGATGAGCAGGAACACGAATAGGTTGTCCACCGACAGGCTGTCCTCAATCACGTACGCCGTCATAAAGTCGAAGGCCGCCGTGCCGCCCTTGGCAGCGAAGATGCCGGCGTCGAAAAGGAGCGTGGCCGCGAGCAGCAAGCCGAAGGTGCGCAGGCTGTCCTCGTACATGCGCGAGATCGCGCCCGATTTGCGCAGCGCCGTCTTGAGCGCCTTCGCGTCGATCGTGCCGTGGCCCTCGGGGTCAATCATCGTGAAGATGGCCTGCTTGTCTTGCGGGGTGCATTGCACCCCGACGGTGTCGAGGAGCTTGCTGAACCCATCGACGTTGATAGACTCCATGGGATTCTTGCGCGCCGCGATCGCGCTCTCCAGCTTGCCGGACTGCCCGAGCAACGCTACGCAGATCGTGCAAATGCGGCCGGGATCCACGGCTGATGCCGCCTGAACTGTGGCGGCGTCCTTCATGCAAGCGGCAGCAGCGCGCGGTGCTGTTGCGGCGGCATGTGGTGGCAGCGTAGGAGTGCGAGGCCGTGGCAAAACCCCGTGCCGCGCAAAGGCGCTACTGCCGGCCAGCAGGAGCAGCACCTGCATGACTGATCCCGCGTACCCCGCCCAGTGAGGGCAAGCCACGCGCCGTCCGCACCGTTCTTCCCGATTGCCCAGCGCGTCTCCGGAAAGCTCAGCGCGTCAGAATCTGTGCGAGTTTTGCCTAAGACGAGATCATCGGAGGTTTTCCATCTTTGTGAAGTTTTTCTAGTTCTGCAGGAGTGCAAGCAAGCAGAACAGGAAGCGTAATCGGTGGCGCTCGTATAGATTTTTCTTGCGTAGTTTCGATTTCTTTGCTTGCTTAGCTTGCTTCAGTCGAGCATGGGCATGGCGAGTTGGCGACGCGCTGTCAAATTGGAAACAGGCGGGACTCCAAGCGGCATGATTCCCCAGCTGAGAGATGAGAAGTCCAGAACTCAGCACGCGCGGCCAACGGGCATGTCGCATGAACTTGCCGCGTGAATGCTTGAATCGAATTCCTTGTCTGGGTGACTGGTGCGTCCACCCTCGTCTTACCCTCGTCCAGCATACATCATTGCGCCGCTTGGGAGTTGGGTGCTTTTAACATAGTTGACATAGAAGCTTGGCTTATTGTGTGCACTTTCCTGCTCGGTGGCCCGGCCGATGTGCCGCGACTGCAACTTGAACACGACTTACGTTACGTTTCTCGTTTGACTGTCGAACGGAAATAGTCGATACTAAAACTAAATTAGGACAACCAAGAAACAAAAGAAACCCTAGCGTCGCCGGCAAATGCTGTTCGCGGCCCAGTATTCTAGAGCACTGACGTCGATGAATATGACCTCTAGACCGCGCAATAGTCCACTGTGAACTACAGCGCCGTTATCGTTCAGGAAAACCTGTGCTGGCCCGAGTGCATGGCGCATTCTGCAGGAGCTCCTCCCGTCAATCTGCCGCATGCGTTCTGCAGCACGAGCTGGAGCCAACCTGAGTGTGTGCACCTCAATACGAGTATTCTGCGGCGACGATGGGGCTTCGTCCGCTGCGGGGGCGCCGTCGGCCGCTGGATGGGCGTTGAGGTTTCGTCACGTCATGGGCGCGTTGCAAGCCGGCCGTGCTCGCCGCGGCGCGTGTCGGGCTGCCAAGCGAAGGCAGCCCCGTCGAGAGCATGTTGACGCTGCTGCTGCTCGCGCTCGGCACGGGAGGGTTGGCCGAGGACGAAGCGGCTGCCTCGCGTGGATGCTGGGCGATGAGGCTGCCGCTGCGGAGGCTGCTGCTGCTGCCGCTGCTCAGCGGGTCGTGCGCCACACTTCTGTCGCTGCTGCTGCTGCTCCTGCTGCTGGGCAGCGCGTACGAGGAGGCGCCGCTGCCGGAGGAGAAGCTTGACGACGAGGCTCGCGAGCACCTCAGAGTTGTGCTTGCGATCGACGCGGCATCGTCCGGAGTAGAAGGCTGGCCTGGCGGCGCGGCGGCGGCCAAAGCTGCCCTGACGGCCGCACGAGTCCAAGAGACTTCACATCGACCTTGCTCGTCGTCGTCGTCTGATGAATGGTCGAGGCCCTCGAGCACCGCGTCGAGCGCACGCGCTTGTCGCACCTTCTCTGCGAAGGATAGCTTGAGAGACATGATGCCCGAGGACGCTGACCACAGGGCCGAATCATCGTCCTGCATGGGCTTCGAAGGCGGAGCCTCGCAGGTGGATCACAGGTCGATTTGAGGGCGCTCCCGGACGTGCCGCAAGCAGCCAGCGTCTAAGGAACTCTGCTCTACACGACGTTTTTGGCTTTCCTGTTAACAGTTGACACGAGACACAGTTTTCGGTGGTTTGCGCGTCGTGTTGAGAGCGGACTTTTACAGTATTGGACCAGCACTGCCATCAGCCCCGCATCCCACTAGGAAAGCCTCTGGCCGCAAGCTCTCCTCGGACATAGCGCGCTCTAGCGTGCCGGAAAAATGCCGGGCGAAGACTTCAAGTGGGTACAGTAGTGGCCATGAGTAGTGGCACGAACACCTCCCGGATGCGCAGATCGTCTCGGCCGTAAAGTGGATTTCCAAGCGTTCGTGCTAAAAATAGATTAAAACTTGTGAGGCGGGCGCCGTAGCGCGGCGGGCGATCGCGCTAGTTTCGCGTGTAAGGTTTTCGGTCACCGGTCTACAACGAACGACGACATGCAACATCAGTCACACCAAATTCCAAACCCCGGGAAAAAGCGCTCTCAAGTAGCGTTTATAGAGCTGCGTGGCAGCCAGTCAAGTGGACACACTCAAAACCCGCAGTCCTTGCCCCGCACAACGCGAGAGCCCTCGCGGCACGTCCGCTCGGGCGTCTCCAGAAATCCCCGAAGATCTACCTCGCCCTTACCCATACCTTTCTTCTTCTTGAGGCCCCAGCCGCCTCCGCCGCCCGCGCCGACCCCGGTGCGATTGCGACGATCAAGCCGCGGCAACTTCGTCTGCGAGAGATGGAGCAACTCCTCAAGGAAGGAGGAGAAGGCGTCGGGCGCCTTGCCTCGGTAGTCAAAGAGCACCCGAGGCCGCACCACGCGCCGTATGTACTCTTGCATGCGGTTCGCTTGTGCGTCTGAGATGTTGAGTAGCACCGGGAGCAGCCCGACGCTCCGCAAGACCTTTGGCGGCACGAGCACGACCGCCTTCCTCCATTGGATCGTCTGCTTGAACGGCCATGCGACGCGGCTGAACGCAAAGGCCGAGTAATACGTGTCCACGCGCACCGGGATGCAGCCGGCCGCAATGATGTAATAGAAGCGCTGCGTGAACCCGTCGGAATCTCCGGTAGGCGCGATGCAGAACATCGTCTGGCGCATGCTTTGCATCGTCTGCTTCGCATCGAGCGTCATCGGCCTCTCAACGTTCGTCTCGTAGAGCTCCACCTTGCCGCGCCCGTGCGTCGCGCCTGGCGTCGCGCTCGCCGCGCGCAGTTGTCGCGCGACCTCCGACCGAACTGGGTTGCGACTATTCGAGGCCATCAGGAAGACGAAATTCGTGCGCGGCTCGGGTGGTGCGTAGACGGCCGCGGCGGGCAGCGAGACCAGGTATGGCACCGGCACGTCGCGCGCCCCTGACACGTACCCCGCGCCCGTGTGTGAGATCATCGCGCCGCGCAGCCAGAGCGGCGAGAACATCGAATCGAGCGGGAAGAGGAAGAGATGGCGGTGCGGGTAGCGTTGGTAGTGGGGCAGATGCTCGCGCGTCCACTTCGGAAAGCCGTCGAAGAAGGCGTGGTGTGCACGCGCGTTGATGCGCTGCATGCCGTGACCCCATCCGAGCATGGCGTTGCACCCCATCAGGAAGGGCACGAGGAAGATGTCTGCGCGCTCGGCGTCGTCGACGATCGTCGCGACCTGCAGCAGCTTGTACATAAGCGGCACGTCGGTGCAGTGCGAGCGCAAATTTTCGAGGTGGCTGAAGCCTGAGTTGGGGCACGTGTCCTCGCGCAGGTAGGCGCACTTGACACTGAGGAACTTCTTCGCCTGCGACTCGACGTACTCGACGATCTGGCCAGAGTACGCCCACGGCAGCGCGTACACGAAGAGCCGCAGGTGCTTGCCACGCACGTAGTCGCTCTGGCACGGCACCGGCCGCGGCCCGGCCGGGAGCAATGTGAGGGCCGCTTCGGTCGTCGGATGCCCGCTCGACGGCGGCATTCGACGGCAAAGAAATAATTGGTGTGAACGTGAAGCAGTCCGACCGTGGCGGCAGGAATCTTCTGCATGAAAGCACTGAGAGTGTTCCAGAACGTAGAATTTATGGACTTCGCAACGCATGCATTCGCAAGTTTGGCTCAGCTAAGAAGCTTCCAAATGTCGTGCACGCTTCTCACGGTCCGCGCGAACGAAACGAATGTACCCAATGAGCACGTTCTCTGAGCACATATTCTCTGAGGGCCAGAAATCGGTTATGTACCCTTTGAGCACATCCACTGAGGGCCAGCCTTTGCTCAAGAGTACCGAGATACATTCGTGGCTCTCCTTGCAGGAATCGGATCTGCTCAAGAAGCGCCACGAATCCGATCTGCTCAAGACTCCCAGGACGATCCGTACGCCCTCGGAGGTCATGCAGACGTCGACTCGGGGCCTGGCCTCGAGCGTACTTCTGGTAGAGCAGGAGAACGCCGAACTTAGAGAACAGAATGCCCATCTCAAGGAGCAATTGTGGGCGGCAAGGATGCACAAGCACGCGGATAGCACGCGGATTGCGGAGCTTGAGGGCCAAGTGACGCAGCTGAAGCAGCAGCTTCGGAGCGAGCACGAGCAGCGCGAGAACGAAGTGTCGCTCCTGCACATGCAGCTGCAGCGTGAGCACGAAAAACAGAAGTCCATGTTATTGGCACGCCTCGAGAACTTGCAGCATCACCGACGGCCAGCCCAGCAACACGAGGTGGATCTCGTCCAGTACAGCATGACGCTTGAGAACCAGGTGGCGCAGCTGCAGATGCAGATTCGGCGTGAACGGATCGGAAGGAACTCAGCTGATCGGCCTGACCGGGATACCATCGGATGGAAGTCCTCGCCGCAAGCGCTCACGACATCGCGAGCGCTCAAGCTCAAAGTCAAGCCAGAGAGGCCGATGTCAGCTCAGGGCACACGCTCACTTGACCAACTCGGTCGAGACAGTCATGAGTTCGCTCGCTCGCTCGTGGTACGCCGACGGAACACGAGCGCCGCGAACGAGCTGGAGCAGCCACGCCCCTCGCCACATCGCACACCCCGGGGCGAGCATGTCGACCTCGGCGGTCCTGAGTTCGCTCGCTCGATTCAAGTACAGGGCCACCCCTTTAGTCCCAGCGTCGCTGAAGCGACTGAGCAGCGCCGTGCCCGTGGCGAGCATGCCGACCTCGACCGTCATGAGCTTGCTCGCTCGATCGCGCTGCAGCGCCGTGGGGAGACGTACACTTTATAAACGAGGGCGTAATCTCCGGAGCGAGCTCGATGAGTTTCTACGGCCAGCGGGTCCCTCCGTGCTCCGATGTGCGCCGGCAGGGTTGCCCGGGTGAATTTATGCATGCGATCATGCACCAGATGTGGTGCGCAGCCATCGAAGGCGACTGTGTACGATCCGAGCGGAGGTGTGTTACCCCACGTGTGGTCACGGCACGGGTAACACTGCGGGTGTGTGTTTCAAGGCGGTCAAGGCCGGGTACTGTACATGTAAGACTCGTATTGAACTTGTGACGACGTTTTAGCGGGACCAGATGCAGATCAGCATCAGGACGACGTTATCACAGCACGGACAACACTGCAGGCAATTGACTGCAGGACAACACATAACAGGCAACACAGGAAACGGAACAACGAGGAAGCCCAAAAGAACAGCAACACTCACGACCTTCTTTTTGTACAGAAACTTGGACAACTCCTCGTGACGCTGCATGCAAACGACGGATTCCAACGTACGTGAGTTCCAATTTCCACGTGGGCACTCGTTCGCTTTGGGCGGCGAGGGCGGAGGCACGGCCTGCGCCCTGTGCGCGCGGAGCCTGCACGGATTCGAATGTCGTCGCTGGCTTTCGCAAAAGGCTTCAACCGCAAGATGGCCCGCTCGGAGTCGGGAGTCGGATGGCATCAGCCGGATGCCATGCTCCCATCGACGCACAGGGACCTAGTCTCGGGCGTACTTTCACTTGAGCAGCATAACCGCGAGCTCGCCGAGATGAACGCCCGTCTCCAGGCGCAGCTACAAGCGGCAAGGGTGCACAACGAAGGGCTTGAGAGCTCGCTTGAGAACCAAGTGATCAAGCAAGCCATCGAAGCGCGCCAGATGGCGCGCTCAGCCTCATTCTCGAACCCCGCAAGGCCAATGAGCACGACCGGGGCCGTTCGCGCAATGGAGCACGGCGACGCTAGCGCTGCAAGCGCTGCAAGCGCTGCGAGCGACGCCAGCAAGGCAGCGCAAGTGGCCGCCGCTGTAGCCACGGGCCCGTGGGGGCGCGAGGCTCGGGGCGAGTGGAGATATGCATCTGGGCTGCCGCTTGGAGATACGCTTTCCGATGCGCATCGGGGATGCGCATCGGGGATGCTGAACGATCCGGAGGCGAAACATTCTGAGGCTGCTGTGCTGGGCGCGGGCGGCTACCAGGCTCAGCAGGCTGCTCACGACCCACATGATGACTCCGTCGACAGCTCCGCGCCCAGGAACGGCGACGGCGGTCGCAGCCGTACTCCCGATCATTCTCCCGAGCCGGCGCTGCGCGGCAACGTGGAGATCTCGTGGCACGTAGATGAGTCTCCACGTGGCAGTGGCAGCTCCGCGGTCTCGACGGACGGAGGCTGGTGGGTGGCAGGCCAGCCTCCGTGCGTGTACGAGGCGTCCCTCTCTCCGGGTACCGGTACTACCTCCGGTACTACCTCCGGCGTCCCTCTCGCCGGAGGTAACTACAGTAATCGGTGGAGGTGGAGGCCAACCTCGGACGCGCATGACGCCGTGAACGTGCCTCCCGGGCGTGCGAAGCGCTCTGCCCCGAGCGTCGACGTCCACCGGCATCGAACTCCGCCGCCGACCTCCAACGCGACGCCACGCTCGCCGCGCGGCAGCCTTGGGGCCGCGACGAGCCTGCTTGCTCAGCAGCTACGAGAGCGCGCCCAGGTCGGAGCTGCCCCTGAGGCGGCACCACTCGAGCTCACGCCGGCCCAAAAGGCGAGCGTCGCCGGCGTCATCGGCCAGCTCAAGATGGCGCTCGCCAAGAACCTGCACCGGATCATCGACACGTTTCGCGAGTTTGACGAGGACCAGTCGGGCAAGATTGACAAGCGCGAGTTCCGGAGCGCATTGCAGAAGCTCGGCGTCGTCGCCCACAAGTCACACTATGATCTCACCTTCGACTCGTTTGACAGCGATCGCTCGGGTGCGCTCGAGTACCAGGAGCTCTACGCACATCTCCGGCGGCGTGTCAGTGTCGATCCCCCGCACACGATTGCCATAGGCGCGGTCGGAGGGGCGGGCGCAGCGATGGGCAGAGCGGCTTCACTCCAAGCCTCGCCCCCGTCCCAGCATCACCGACACCCAGCATCGCCGCGAAGCAGCAGTCCTTGCAGCCTCGACAGCCAGGGTGCCGCGACGACGCGAATGCCGATGCGGATGCCGACGTCGCGATCTCCCCCTCGAGGTCGGATCTCGGGATCGATGACGAACCCGTACGTGAGCTCGGGGTCGAGGCTTGAGCATATGGCCTCTCGAGGTCGGATGATGGCCACCGATGCCATGCCTCATCAGGCGAAGGGATGGGGTGTCTCTTGGAATTTCATGCCGACGCCGCAATCGCCCACGAGGGGCCAGATCCTCAAGCCGGAGGCAGATCGCTCAAGCCGGAGGCAGGCTCCGATCGAATGCATGCACACGACGGGCCTGCATGCACCCGCCGTGGGGCTCGGGCCCAATGCACAAGCTCCGACGGTGCAGGCATCCCTCGAGACGCTCGTCCTGGAGGCGAGCCACCATTTGGGCGCTCACGTACACACGTACATGAGCACCACACCGGGCGGCAGCGGAATGCAGTCACACCCTCTGGGCCAGCGAGTCGCCATGATGTGGCCGCGTGCGCTCGTGCACTTTGCAAGCACGGACGAGCTCGGCACAGGGAGGCTCACGATGGCCGAGTTTGGTCACGGGCTCGCGATGCTCGGCCTGGTGGCAAAGCGCGAGGAGGTGCAGAAGCTTTTCCACTCGTTCACGGCCGATCTCAACGGGACAGTGTCGTATCGCGCGATCGGCTCGATGCTCCAAAAGGACGCTGCAATCCTCGAAAAGGAAGCCCTCAAGCGCGTGCTCGCGGGCTCCCTCTCCAGGATGAACGACCGCTTTCGCGAGTTCGATGCGGACGGCAGCGGGACGGTCGATAAGCTCGAGTTCCGCAAGGTCATCGCGAGCATCCTGCCCGCGACGGACGAGGCGTGCGACGCCATCTTCGACGAGTTCGACGAGGACTGTTCGGGGGAGATCCAGTACGTTGAGTACATTCGGGCCTCCCTGCGCGGCGCTCTCAAGACCTCCTTCACGCGCGTCATCGACCTCTTCCGTAAATGGGACACTGATGAGAGCGGCACCATCGAACGTGCCGAGTTGCATGCATGCCTCCGTGCCGTTGGCTTCGACGCGCCGGCCGACGTCGTCGATGAACTCTTTGCCGAGATGGATGTAGACGGCAGCGGCTCCGTCGAGTACAAGGAGCTGCACCGTGTCTTACGCCAGGGGCGGAGCTCGAAGCTTCACCCCAATCTGCGCCCAGGTGCCGTCGACTTTGCCATGTACGCGGAGAATCCTCAGGCGCTCAGACGAAGCGGGAGCTTCGACTCCGCATACTCCGCTCGTCAACGAGGGGGCTTTGGGTTCAGGTTGCGGCGCGACGCCTCATCCCCGACTCGCAGCTTGCAGCCGGGTGCCTTCGATTCCGCCCTCGGCACGTACGGTTTGAATCAGCACGCGCTGCGACGCAGCGGGAGCTTTGAACGTACTCACGTGCAGACGACCGAGAAGCAGACCTCGCCCAATCAAGCCCAAAACCAAGCGCCCTCGGGTCCGTTGAAGGCAGTGACGATCGAGGAGCTCCGCGCCGCGCTGACGGCCAATAGGACGCGCGTCATCGACGCCTTCCGCAAGCTTGACAAAGACAGCGATGGCACGATCACGAAGGCAGAGTTCCGCGGCGCGCTGCCGCTCCTCGGCTTCGATACCAGCCGCACCGACCTGGCCGATGAGCTCTTCATGTCGCTCGACTCGGACGGCGGAGGCACGATCCGCTTCGACGAGCTCAACCGGAAGCTTCGGCAGGGCGCCGCGGTCGAGCTCGCTGCCGAGCTCAAGGCGGGTGCAGCGGGCGCCATCGAGCTCAAGGCGAAGAACAAGGTCGCGCCAGGCTCGTTGCGCCGAGGCCAGACGCGTGGCGAACCTGACGAACCTGACAAGATCGCGCCACGCTCGTCGCGCCGACCTCTCCTCAGCGCGCAACGGTCGTCGATCGTGCTCAAGGAGGTGACCGTTGCGGGCGTGCGTGAGGCGCTCGCCGCGAGCTACTCGCGCATCATCGATTTCTTCAAGCGCATGGACAAGAACGGCGATGGAGCGGTGACGAAGCACGAGTTTCGAGCGGGGCTGGGGCTCCTCGGCATCGAAGAGAGCCAGGCGAACATGGACGCCATCGATGCGCTCTTCGACTCGTTCGACATGGACGGGAGCGGCGAACTCACCTTCAACGAGCTCAAGACGATCCTGCGGTACGAGGCGGCAAAGCTGGAGAAAAGGGAGGAGATCGGTGACGACAGAGGAGATTGGTGACGACATCACTTTACCGTTTGAGGTCTGGGGGAGCTTTCAATACACACACCATGGTGTAGATTCTAACACTTTTCATGCACACAGTGTTCAAACATGCGTTCGAGAGAGACCCTTTTATCTTCGCTTCTTCATTTCGTTTTCTCAAAATCAAGAGTCACTCTGTCAAGTGGCGACACATTCATAGTAGTAACATCCAGCGAGTCGGCTATTCTGCGAAGCGCGGCGGCGTGCATTCCATGAGCACAGACCAAGTTGCTCCACGCGCGAATCTCGTGTTCAGGCCTGAAACAGCCCGCTGCCGCTGGCATTAAAGGGCGCTCCTTGCTGCCGGTCTGCCAGTAGCAGCAGTAGCCCAAGGCTGAGACCCAGTGCAGCGTAGCAGCAAGGAGGCCCTCTTTTGACCTTCCCCATTGCCCCTTCCCGCTGTACTCAAACTCGAGTATCGAAATCTTCCTGGCCGCAAGAGACTGGCGCGCACCCTGAAGCACGAGGGCGTCGTGACCCTCGGTGTCGATGACGAGCTGATAGACGTCGCGCAGTCCTTGCCTCGCCAAGAAATCATCCACGGTGATGGCTTGTGTTGCACGGGTCCCATTTCGGTCGCGTACTCTTTTGCACAGTCTGGAGCTTTTCGGGCATACGAAGCGTCCCTCGTTACCGGGGCCGGCTTCTATGTACTCAACTGTTTGAGTCACATTTGATGCAGCCAAGTCGTGGACCTCCACAGCCGCACTCGTCCCGGTATCGTTGAGTACGCGGCGAAGAAGCTCACGAGTCGTAGCTTGCAGCTCAAGCGCATGCACTCGTACCGAGGGCCACCTTGCCAATTGATGCTCAAGCAGAGGCGTCTCTTTGCAATCGCTGCAAGCGCCGCACAATCCCACATTCGTTTTTGCTGACGCTATCAGGGCACCATACCAACGTCTTGGGGTCACTGGCGTTTGCGACCACCGCTCGATAAATCTTCCGACCTTGTAGCCCTTGTTTGCGCCAATGTCGACAAGCACTGGAGCCTTCGCTGGCGGAAGAAGCTTTGCAAGGAGGTCTTCCCATGTCGACACGGGGCAGCTCGAGCCCCGTATCCTTTTCCTCCACGTCGTCAAGTTTGGCATACAGGCTCCACATTCAGCGCTTCTCGAGGGAGCGGTAAGGATCAGCGCTGTAACGCAGCGGAACAGTAACATGACACGCCCCCTTGCGGAACCCGCCATGGCTCGCGAGCGGTTTCATGAAAATCGTGATGTCGTGAACGATGTATATATCCTCCGTCATCCAAACATCATTGCGTACCCGTACCGCATCCGGATAGTTTCCGGGAAACGCACACGTGCGGAATCTGCAGCGTCACTTGTCCATGAGATTCTTTTCATGACTGCCGGCTCGAAAGGAGCCGGGGGACACACGGGACCATCCATGATCCCGTCAAATCCCGTCATGTATCCCGTGTGCATGCCCGTGTGTGTCCGGGGCTCCCCCCCGGTGTCTTTGAACCACTGTATTATTACCCCGTAATCTACGTTGTGTCATGGCCCTGACGCTCTCTGAAAGACGTACCGGTACTACATACACGCAGTCGGAGCTCGGCCCAACGAGATTACCGAAGGAGAGACTCCGTGACCTCAAACCCAAAGCTCGACCTCAATCCGGCCGTTGGCCGCCGGGCCCATTGGTGACCATGAACTTGATCAACTCCGAGAGCCAATAGAGCTGTAGCGCATTGAAGCCCACTGCGAATCCGACATGCAGCTTGAGTGGAAGCGCCATCGCCGTGGCGGCAGCAGGCAACGTGCGCAGGACTTGGAGCGTGTCAGGCAGCAGTCTCGCAAAGGTCACGAAGGTGAAACCCACACCGCGCAACGCGACGAAGAACAAGGCAGCGACTACCTGGAAAGCATCGCGCCATCGCGCGAGCCGCGCGAGCCGCGCGCCGTCAGCCGTCGGCGAAGTGGGCATGGGCTCTGCTGCTTTGACTGCGTCGTGCGCGTGCGCGAAGATCTCGTTGAGGGTGAGGGGAATTGTGGAGGCTTCGCTCAGTCCAAAATAGAAGTTTGAGTAGTAGATGGGTGCGTGGAGCATCGCTGTGAATGTGGGCACCAGGAAGCCGATATGATGCAGGATCATGTCGGGTCGCCGAAGTTTGGGGATGAGAAATCCACATGGGACATCCCAAAAGAGGAGCTCGCCAAAGATCATCGCTGCGATGAACACTGCCGAAGAGCTTGGCTCGAGGAGCCTTGCCGCTGCCGTATGTGGCCAGCATGAAGGTGTGAGCCAAACGAGGCCACCGACGAAGGTGCAGATGAGCATGAAACCGAAGGCAATCACATTGTGCGCGACAAATCCAGGGTTGCGCGAAAACGCCGGGTCCGATGATCGGGCGAATATGCGCTGGAGGAGGAACTGCAAGGCCAGTGCGCCCATGCCTGAACCGATGGCAATTAGAGGTGCTGTCGTGGCCGTCGACATCTTCAAAGCTTCACTGATTGCGTGGCCAGGAAGGAGGGCTGACATGGCCAGCGACGATCGAATTTGGATCGGCCGCGTCGCAGCGACGCGCAACGTCGCGCCACCCACCCCGAGCAGCATGGAAGACGACGAGATCCGCGCACTGAGGCCGGATCGGCCGGGCAGGCTGGCTATAGTGATGAGCCAAGAAATAGCTCTTCGCGTGGTTCGACGTACTTTTGCGGACTTTGAGTACAAGATCAAGTTCAAGTTCGATAGGATTCCTTTAGGTTGTCTGTTGTTTATGAAGGAACTTGAACTTGGCGTGAATGATGAGCTCCTGAGCTGACCTTTTCGTTACGTCATGTCCTGAGCTCACCTTTTCGCAGTTTTGGGGTTTGTGATCCGACCGCCTGTGTGTTACATTCAATACACTGATCGTTGTGGACTGGTTCTGTACGGAGATCGGATGTATTCGCCGGCGGGACGGTTCGACTCGATGTGCTAAGGACGTGCGCGGCTTAGTTGTAGGTCCCTCAAACTTGGTGTTGTGAGATCACATTCACTTTGTGCAAACGCGACAAGGCGCGGTGATGAAGGAATCATCAAGCTGAGACTCCTCAGGATTCCGGCATCACCGCGATGGAGCATCGCGCAAGGCGCATTCGG
>Ga0210245_100774_pt1 | contig 27946 bp, 18 predicted proteins | sample ChrtobMetaP3_4mM_FD_155450 | JGI IMG/M metagenome (GOLD analysis project Ga0210245, IMG submission 155450) | Chrysochromulina tobin associated microbial communities from unialgal haptophyte culture, Seattle, Washington, United States - P3_4mM | ecosystem: Host-associated > Algae > Haptophytes >...
GTGTGTTTATGCACCCGGGTGCGTATACGCGAGATAGTGCGTTTACGCGAGCGGGGGGTGCGTATACGCTGCGGGTGCGTATACGCACCCGGGTGCGTATACGCGGGTGGGTGTGTATACGCGAGCGTTGGGTGCATTTACGCAGCGGGTGCGTACACGCACCCGGGTGCGTATACGCGGGTAGGTGCGTTTACGCGAGCGGTAGTACGTATACACAGCGGGTGCGTATACGTACCCCCTCGCGTATACACAAGTTTCTGCGTATACGCACCCCCGATCGCGTAAACACAGGAAACGACAAACCGTAATGTGTAATGACGTTGGTGACGGTGTGGAGAAGATCTTCATGGGGGCCGGGTTGTCGAGTGACGTGTCGTCGCGTCGTTCAATGTCGAACGTGTCGCCCGGTCGGTGATGTGTCGTGTTTGCCACACAGTGATTGGCTGTTCGGCTCGGCTCTCGGCTGCTGGGACCCCATCCGATCCGCGTTCGGGCCCCGTCGCGCACGCCGTCGCTCACCATTCGCTCACACTTCATTCGCTCACCCACATGAATAGAAATGAATAGGGTAGTAGATAGATGGGGATCAGAGGCACCACCCTGGGCAGGCGGGACGGTTCGTGCACGTGGACGAGGGACAAACGCACACCTCACCTGCGTGCTCTTGGGCTTTTCACAGACTTTGTACCGTTCACAACGTTTCACAGCGGCCACAAAGTTTGCTCGTCAATACAAATGGTGGACAGGAGGTCGGAGAGCGGCGCGGCGTGATTTTTAGTGATTTTTAGACGCGGGTGGATTAGATTAGATCGGTGTAGTTTGTTTGACCCACGAAATGCTCAGCTACACTGACACGACAGAGCAGTCCACACCCGACTCGACTCCGCCGCCGCGGAGACGTAGGCGCGTTGGCCGTATCGCGATCCCGCCCTGGCTCCGCCCATTTTCCTCGGTCGCGCACGGGATAGGAGGCACTTTCACAGCAATTTACACACCTCGCTACGGGCACTTCACAGACTCTGCACAAAACCGTTTCACAGAGGGCCCCCAAAGTTGGCGATGTCAATGCCGATGATGGAAGTGCGTTCGGCCTCCCTCGCGCGCGCGGGCTGATTGCCCACTGCCCTCGTCGAGCCCGATGGCCTGCTTCCCTTTGACACGAGTTCCGCGGTATGCAATGCCCAACTCATCGCTCCATCCGGCCTTCGCTGCGCTCCCGTCCGCTCACCCTGCGCGCTGGGTTGACATCGAGCTGAGATGGGGGCCGATTTCCATGCGCGTCTGCACGACATGCTTCGCGCCTTCGGGGCCTCGGGAAGTCACTGGGACGCTGCCCTCTTATACTGCGGGGATCGCTTCCTACTCACGCGCCCTATGCCCTCGTCGAGCCCGATGGCCTGCTTCGCACACGTTCGGGGCCTTGGGAGCCACAGCTGCTTCGCACGCCCATACCACCTGCTCGGGGCTCGGGAGCCAGGCGTTGCGGCAGCGCGCCGTGGTCGCTTCGAGCGTCCTCGACGCGCCCTCGCGCCACGGCTGCCGCGGCCACCCGAGCTCCGAGGGGCCTGTGGGCGAGCTGCATGCGCACCGCGACGGAGTGCGCGCCGCCGCCTCTCGAGCGTCACCGCGGAGCCGCGCGTGCCCCCCCGAATCCGCAGGTGGCCGAGCGGGCGAAGGCCTGTAGAGCGCGGCGGACGCGATGAGCGACTCGATGGGCAAGGCCGTGTGGCAGGCCGCAAAGGACGGCAACGAGGCGGAGCTCAGGCGGCTGATCGAGCGTGGAGGCAACGTCAACTGGCACAATCCTGAGGTGCGCCGCCGCATGTGCCTCGCGTGGGCGCCTGCGTCGTCGCCGCCTCTGTTGCTTCGGTCGCCCTCGCCGCCGAGGCAGCGCCCGCCTTGCGCCGTTTCCCCACAGCCCAGACGGCGCTGGCCTTCTGCCGCCGCCTCGCCGACCCGCCGAGCTTGGCACACGCGTCCTCGACGGCGCGCGCCGCACCCCCGCGTGCCCCTTCGTCTCACCCCTTTGGCCCTTGATGATGGCTCCTGTGTGCCTCGTGTGCCAGGATGACGGACGCACAGCTCTCATGGTGGCCTCAGTGTTAGGGTACGAAGGGTGCGTCCGCCTCCTCCTCGACTCCGAGGCGATTGAGGTCAATGCCACGAGTGTAAGCCTCGAGCGTGCCCTCCCCCAAGCACATGCTATTGGTCAGCTTCAATGTCGTGATCCGTTGGTCTCCTGCCTTCTGTCTTCAGAACTATGGACGGTCAGCTCTGCATGGCGCGGCAATCAACGGCCGCCTCGCGATCGTCAAGCGTCTCCTCGAACAAGGCGCGGATCCGACGCTCCGAGACAGGGACGGTGACACTGCCCTCGACGACGCGCGGCAGTATGGCCACAGCGAGGTCGTGGCCCTGCTGAGTGAGCCTCGGTCCGCGGATGGAGACCGACCCGAATGCGAGAACTGAATGCGAGCTGATTGCGAATTGATTGCGTGGGGCGCCGTATTGGGCACATACCGTTCACTGATTATCTGACGACGACGAACGAATGGCGGCAACCTGTCATGGGTTGCGGCCGACTGCTCGCAACGGACCGCCTGTGCGGCGACACAGCGCCTTGAGATTGCTTTGGCAACGGTTACCGAACGAGCGAGTGCGAAGAGCCGTGATGGGCGCATTTGGAGTCGGCGGCGGACTGGCGGCCTGGTTGGCAACTTGTTGGGGTTGAGGCCGGCCGCTCCGCCCGATACAGTCAGTGCTGGCACACAGACGCGCTCAGTCGCGCACTCAGCTGCGCTTTCAGAAGCACTTTCAGAAGCACTCAGCAGCAATCAGAAGCAATCAGCAGCAATCAGAAGCAATCCGCAGCAATCAGTCGCCCCACGCCGTCGTCCTCGGAGAGGGCGCTGCTGCCTCTTCTGCCACTGACTGCCTTGCCATCTTGGCGACCACCCTTCCCGAGCTGTGCGTGCCCTCGCGCTTCCTGATTGCATGCGATGACGCGCCGTGATGGGCACCACGTGGTCTCCACTGAGTCTCCTTCTTATCTCCTCCTGCCTTGTGATTTTGTGGTCGACCGATCTCAAGCGCCAAGCTGTGCGTGCCCTCGCGCGTCCACAGGGACGAGGCGCAGCGGAACGAGGCGCAGCGGCGAGAGGCAGAGCGGCGCGAGGCAGAGCAGCTCGCGTCCGCTCTGGCGGCGAGCCGGCTCACGCCCGTTGCCGAGCGGCCGCCACCTGCGCCACGCCTCGTGCAGACGCCCACCCCTGTGCCGGTCCCTCTCGCCGAGTTGGTGGCAGCGACGGCGGGGTGGGCGGCGGCCCGCAAGGTGGGCGAGGGCGGCTTCGGCGTAGTTTACCGGGCAGACGCGCTGCCGTCGCGGCCCGTGTTGGGGCCGGTGGCAATCAAGCGCCTGGGCGCGGACAGCCAGCAAGGGCTCAATGAGCTGATGAGCGAGGTGCAGCTGCTCGGCACTTGCCGGCACGAGCATCTGCTGCCGCTGCTCGCCTTCTGCTATGAGGGCGGCGTCGGCTGCCTCGTCTACCCTCTGATGGCGGGCGGCAGCCTCGAAGACAGGCTGGTCCGCGACGACGACGCGTCGCGCCGACTGGCTTCGCTCCTGCCGGCTGCCGGCGGCGCGCGGCCGCCTCTGACGTGGCAGCAGCGGCTGCGCGCGGTGCGCGATGCAACGCGTGCACTCGTCTTCCTGCACACGCAGACGGCGACTCGACCCGTCATCTTGCACCGTGACATCAAGCCGGCCAACGTCCTGCTCGACCTCGAGGGCAATGCCAAGCTGGCCGACGGTGTGCCGTACATGCCTAGCTCTCGCTCTCACCGCCCTGTGGTCCCCCCTATACTACCTCTCTCCCATGAGTCCCCCGAAACCCTCTCGCTCTCACCGCCCTGGTCCCCCCTATACTCCCTCCCCCGAAACCCTCTCGCTCGCGCCTCGCCTCCCTACTCCCCCTGATCCCTTCCCTCCCATGGGTACCCCCAAACCTGCCCGCCTCTGCAGTTGGCCTTGCCAAGCAGGCGCACGAGATGCAAGGGGGGCGCACCCACCTGACCACGCGCAACCTCGCCGGCACCAATGGGTACATCGACCCGCTCTACGCCGACAGCGGCCAGTACTCGCAGACGACGGATGCATACGCGATGGGCGTCACCCTGCTCGTCGCCCTCAGCGGCCGGCGCGCGCCGCAGGCCAAGGACGCCGCGGACGACGCGCTCGAAGATCTCACCGACGGCGCCGCGCTGCAGCGAGCTCTCGATCCAGTTGCGGGCTGGCCCGAGCCAGCGGCACGGGAGCTACTGGGCATCGTCAAGGGCCTCTACTGGGAACGTCGGCAGCAGCGCCGCATGCCCCTCGCGAGCGCTCTCGAGACGATCGAGCGGGTGTGCGAGGACCAAAGCGTGCGCCCAGGCATGGCCGAGCCGGCAGCCGATGCCGACGCCCCTCGCATGTGCGTCATCTGCATGGACGCGCCGCGGACGACGCGCTTCCGCCCTTGCGGCCACTCGCAGTGCTGCGAGGCATGCGCGGCGCTGGTCATTGGTCGCGGCGGTGGCGCCTCACGGTGCCCATACTGCCGCACATCTATCACTACGATGGTGACCGACCCCAACATCACCAACGAGGTGACCTTCGTGGGCCTCTCGTGAGCAACGCTCGTGTGACGTGTGACTACCGGAGGTGGCCTCTATTGAATCGGGGCCGCCGTGCGCGCCAGGGGCTTGGTATGGGTCGCACGCGCGCGTCTCTGAACTCTGACGACGCGTGTGAGAGAGTGCCGGAGTACGAATTTAGGTTCTGGCGGTTCCCGCATGCTCGGCCGGCCTCGGGGCTCCTAGTATTATACAGGGACGTCAGGGTCGGACCCGGTATGGACCCGACTTACTTGAACAAAACTACAAAAGCACATGACACATCATGATGATGAATGATGTTTCTCGCGTATCGTATGTGAAATAGCTCAAATGGAGCCGGTTCCCGTTACGAGAGGCCGCGGATCCTCCTTCTACGGACTACACAAGCGCCACGTGATTCAAGCGCTTTGAGTTCTGATCCGACTCGACGACACCAGCGTGATTCCAGTCCCCACACCGGCGGACTACCGTTGTCACACGACGACGAATAATTTAACAAATGGAAAACATTCGATACCGTACTCATAGGAGGTGAACTTCTCAGAAGACGGCTGGGGCTGCTCACTTGCCATTCATCATGGTCACCCTCGAAGACCTACCCGACGCGAGCTTCAGCACGTCCATCGTGAAGTTCACCTGGAGTCCCTTCCGAGTCTTGTACGAGTAATAGCCAAACCCTCCGCGCGTCGTGCCGTTGGGTATATGACGCGCAACCTCGTCAAGGAGGCCGGGTACGGGCTTTCCCCAGTTAATAAGTCGATACTCTTCATCGAGTATGCGCGTTGGATTCGGACACGCTTCCGAAAGCATCCTCAAAGATTGCTTGAGCGCAACACCGGCGAGCCTCTTTTCTTGTGGCAAGATGTGCAAGTGCCACTCGACCTGCAGGAACGACAGCCTGCACAAGGCACCACTCGTCACTAGCCGTGGTAGCAACTTATATTCACTACCTTCAATATCCAGCTTCAAAAGCGCCACGTCGGTCTCTTCAAGCGTCTGCAGCAGGAACTCAGCCAAGTCGATCGCTGGTGTCTCAACAACCCGAGTGACACTGCAACCGGAGCAGGAAATCGTCGCCTCGTGATCAGCAGTCGTCTGTGCCATCTGAGATGTGTGGCCGACACCGCGAACCGGCGTTGTGAGGTTTAGCGTTGTGTTGGACGTCCATGCAGCAAATGGCAGCAGGAGACCATGGCTGCCCTGTTTGTCACATTCAGTGGCCAAGGCCCTGAGCCGACTGTGGAATATTTGCTGTGGCTCCACCATAATGAATCGCACACTCTTGCGGCGCAATGCCGTCACGCACGGGAGGTTCAAGACGTCGTGAGCCATGCTGCGCGACCAATCACCATTGTTGCTCCCAACATCGATAATCACAATGCGGCGCCCTTTCCCCTTTTGAGGGCCTGGTCGACACCCCAATGTCTTTTGTACACTATCGTAGAACGACTGCTGGAAGTGTTCCAGCTCGTGTGTGCCCGCTGAAGACAACCGCTTGCCGCGCGCGGGGGAGTCGTAGACCAGAAGGAGCATCGAGAGAGCGAGACGCGTTGCGCTCATTTGCGAGTGGACGAAACCCAGCCCCTCCTTTTCAAATTGTGAATCGGGGCGCCCACACGAATGACAACGAGAACCTCGGATGACCCAGTCCTTCCCGGTGTATTTTTTCCGGAGCCCCCAAGTCCCCTGTGCAAAGAACTTTGCCGGTAGAAGATCCGGAGTCTCAGATAGAGCATATCAGCGCGAATCCGCAATCACCGGAAGCTGCGAAAATCATGTTCTCCCGCCCGAAGCTTTCGCCTCCGCCGCCGCCGCCGCCGCCTCCGACGCTGATGCCCGACGTGCTCGCGACTGCCGCCATCCTTCTTGTCGTCACTGCACTCCTTTGGTACATCCCCTCTTGGCTCAATTCGCTCTGGATGCGGTCGATACGAACGCCGAATTTTCACCGTTCGAACGCCAAGCGCTATCGCAGGCGGCAAAGAGAGGCCTTTCCGCCTCCGTACCCTAATGGCTGGTACCACATCTGCAATGCAGCCGACGTGGCGCACGGACGTGTGCATGCCATCTCCGCGCTCGGACTCGACCTCGTCGCCTTCCGTGAGCAACTTAGCGGCCGAGTGGGAGTGCTCTCTGCGCACTGCCCACACCTGGGTGCGCACCTCGCCGAAGGCGGCATGGTTGTCGGCGACAGCATCAAGTGCCCGTTCCACGGGTGGCGCTTCAATGCCGACGGCAAGGTCGTGGAGATCCCCTACACGCGCCTGCCTGCCGTGCCAGAGCGATGCAAGACACCCAAGTACGAGGCGGCCGAGTTCCTCGGGATGGTCTTCCTCTGGTTCGACGCCGAGGGTCGGCCGCCGGCTTGGCAGCTGCACGTGCACGAGGACCTGCTGCCGGGCGGACTGCACAGCCGCCACCGCCTCGTGCGAAGTCGCTCGGCTTCCTTTGGCATGCATGTGTGCGAGATGGTCGAGAACTCCGCGGATGCATACCACTTCCAGACACTGCACGCGCCGCTGCCCGTCCCGATGCTCGAGCACGTAGTCGGGTGCACCCACACGTGCACGCAGCGCTACCCCGAGCCGCCTTGCGCCGACCAAGACTCACCAGCCACCGCCGCCGCCGGCCCCAAGCCCGCCAATACGAGCTGTGGGGAAAGCTCGCCCCTCGACTCGACGACGGCGCGGCCGCCGTCGCCATCGTCGCCACTGCACCTTGCGTACTTCACGGAGCGCATGTCTGACATACGACTCGGCCCATCGGCGCCACGCACGTCGGCTGACGGCCTCTCGCTGCGCGCAGTGCTCCCGGGCGCGTCGGTTCCTAATTAGGAGTCTCGAACCCTCTCCTTCCTTATTAGGAGTCTCGAACCTCTCCGAATCCCACCCCTCCATCCGAGCTACACGCCCTTGCCTGCCTGCCTGCGTGATGCCTGCGCCCCAAACCCCACCCCGCAGTTGATCATGGGCGGCTTCATCACGAACGTTACGTTCGAAGGCCCTTCGGTCATCCACTTTGCAATCACGACACCGTTCGGCGTCCTGCGGCTTGTGAAAACGCTACTGCCGATCGCGCCATTCACGCAGCACGTCGAGATGCGCTGGTACGCGCCGCCGTTCTGCCCGACGTTTTTCGTGCTCCTCATGTCTTCCATCGCCGCAAGGGCACTCGAGCAAGACCGACGCGTGTGGGAGAATAAGATGTACCGCGCCAATATGATGCTTGTCTCGGGCGACGGGCCCTTCCCGGCCTTCCGGCGCTGGTGGGCGCGCTTCTATAGCGAGTCGTCCGACAAGCTCGGCCGCGGCGACGAGCTCGACTGGTGAGCTCAACTGGGGAGCTCAACTGATGAGCTCAACTGGGGAGCTCGACTGGTGAGCTCGATTGGTGAGCTCAACTGGGGAGCTCGATTGGGAAGCTCGACTGGGGAGCTCAACTGATGAGCTCGACTGGGAGCTCGATTGGGGAGCTCGATTGGGGAACTCGATGGGGGAACTCGATTGGGGAGCTCGATTGGGGAGCTCGATTGGGGAAGACGTGCGCACCTCTCCTCTGCGGATCTTCGGAATCAGAATTTGGTGTGCCTTGCAACTGCGAACCACAATCGTGAATGCGGGCAGAGGGATTTCTCTCAGTGTGCGGAGTGGCACGGTCGGTGCGACGACCCTGGGTGAATTGGCTGTTAACACTCCCGGCCGCCTACTCGGAATCTATGGTAGGGCACGCAGGATTAGGTGTTGAGGAGAGGCGTGGGCCTCCAAGTCGCAAGTGTATAGCAGGTTTGAGGTTCGTGGTGATGTAGTCGCGTCGTCGGAAACGGACGATGTGTGCGGTGTGAGCGTTCTGAGCGGTAGTCCGGTCGTCGTCGGGCCAAGCGTCGCGATGTCATTTCGTCATCGCACGCAACGCACTGGGCGGCCTCAACGTACAACGATCCGCGCCCGATCCGCCCCCCGTCCGGTCCCGGATCCGTGAGGACATGTGTTCGGTTACAGCCGATTCGGAACTCCTTGCACTTTGCACAGCCGCGTCTCTTAGTGATCACGCAGGCTCGCCGTGGCCTCTCGTGCGAGGGCCCTCGAGACCCGAGTGTGTTCGCGCGTCAATCTTTGGGGGCTTGCTGGCGCCCGCGTCAGTCCTTTTTGGCCTGCTGCGCCCGCGTCACCCGCCGCCCCCCGACGCCGAGGAGCATCCACGTGAGCATGGCGCCGCTCAGCGCACAGAGCGATGCCGTGACGCCTGCGTAGAGCCCATAGTTGGAGTGCTGCTTGCCGCAGATGGTGTACCACTTCGGCTGCGCGGGTGGCAGACTTTGCCGGACGCAGCCAAAGTGGAAGTCCTCATCGAGCTCGGCCTGGCAGAGGTACTTGGTACGCGCGTATCCGGAGAGGTCGATGTCGGGCACGGCGCACGCGCCATACTCCTGATGGAGCCCTAGCGAGACTACGTTGGCGGGCTCACCGAGTGCCATCGCCAACGCGAGGGTGAGCAGCGTGCCAAGCGCCGCCGCGAGCAGCACCATATCAAGGCCACGGCGCGGCGGTTCGCGTTCGAGTGCGTCGGCGCCGCCGGCGTCGCTCGTGGAGACATCTTTGGAGATGCGCGAGCCGCTCGCGAAGGTGAGTAGCATTGTGACGACGGCGAGAGCGAGCGCGGGCGGGTCGGGCCGCCCGGGCATCTGCACCACGACCGACCGGGCATCGGCGATGGTCTCGTCCCAGGGCCGTCCGGGCATCTGCACCAGGCGCAAGGCCGGTGCGAGCTCGAGGCGCAGCTGGTGCATTTGGAAGGGAGCCATCGAGAGCATCATGCACGGCGTGCACAGGAGCGAGAGGCCGAGGAGCGCGAATGCGGCGGTCGACGCTCGCAGGGGCGCAGCATGGCGCAGCACGAAGACGTGCAGCAGCCGGTGGAAGCAGTACCCGTGAATGAGCGTCCACAACGTCGAGCCGATGGGTACACCGAGCCAGCGCGCCGCGACCGCCGCGTCCGTGTCGTGCCAGCTCCACCAAAGAAACTTGGCGCCCGTCAAGTCGTACGGCGCGTAGAAGAGCGTGCCGCCCAGCGCAGAGGCGGCGCAACGCGCGGACACCGACCTGCTGGCCAGTCGCCATGACGCCACCACGGGCAGGTAAATGAAGCAGATGTAGACGGCAGGGATGTATAGCGGCAGGCGCGGCGTAAGCATGAAGGTGCCCTGGGCGTGGAAAAAGTTGTCGACGAAGGGCAGCACCATGAAGAAGATGTCGTTGGCCGTGCCGCCCACAAGGGCTCCGATGTAAGCCATGAGATGTCGTCGGCCGTGCGCGCAGGCGTGTAACAGGCTGATGGCCGCAAGCAGGAGGAAGGCTGCCTCACCTGCGATCATTGTCGGCTGGGTAGCGAGCATGTCTGCAAGCGGCTTCACCGGCTGCCAAGGAAGGTCTCCCTCGAAAAACATATTCGTGATGTTGGAGGCAATGTAATGCGCGTTTTGTCGCGCGCGTTCGTGCGAGCGGCGGCCGCGATGGTTGATGAACGGGAGCCCCGCATGTTTCATTCCATAAATGGAAACATGGCATCTAAGGCGGACCTTTCGAGTCCGCGTCTCTACAGATCATGGTCTGGCGCGCGGCGCGCGTTGCGTCTGCGGCCGACGGCTCTCCACACGAGGGCACGTGTAACGGCAACGCGGCGTGGTCTGTGGAAGGAGCACCCCCGACATGACCCCCAGTACCGGTACTGACCCGTGTGAGGCTGCGCGGAAACGCTCCCTCCCTCGATCACGCCATTTCAGAGCACGTTCTGTCAGTGTGAAAAGATGTGCTCGGCGTACGCCTTGTTGGGCTGATAGAAGGTGCCGCCGAGCCTGTCCCAGATGGTCAGTGACTGTCCATAGTTGACGTGAAAGAGGCGGTGATGGTCGTCGTGATACAGGGACGTGGGTTGCCAAGGCAGGTGCGATTCCAAGTAGAGGCCGCTGTGGTCGACGGCGTTGTGGTAGTGCACGTACAGCAAGTTCACTGCGATGGCGCTGATGTGCAGCGGCGCCAACCAGAAGGCTGCGTACACGCCCCCGAAGAAGATGAGGAACTCGACGGGGTGCAGCCCGAGCGCCACGAAGGCGGTCGGCTGCTTCCACATATGATGCGTCTTGTGGACGGTCCGGTACAGGAGTGGCAAGTGCAGCAAGCGATGCGACACGTAGGCCCAGCAGTCGATCCAAAAAAAGAAGCCGATCGTCGATGCGAGGACGTAGGCCATCTCCGACCACGTCTGAGGCGACTCCAAGTAGATGAGGGTGGAGCGGCGAGCTGCGTCGCGCGATGCGTGGTGGATGCCGATGGCGACCGTCGCGGCAGCCGAGAGGGTCAGGTTGATTGCAGCCAGCTGGACATCGTAGCGGCTGAGGAAGAGAACTCTCGCGTGCTTTGCGAAGGAGAGCAGCGAATCCGGCGCTGCCACCTTCTTGGCCAAGGAGAGCAACGAGTCAACCCTCACATCCTCGCGTCCGCGCTTGCCCTGGCAGCGACCCTCTGGCTGCAGCTCGTACCGCCACTCAAGCGGCAGCGCGAAGGCGCAAAAGAAGAGGAAGGAGCCCCACGACGTGATGGTCGTGGCAATCAAAAAGGTGGCGAGAGGCGCCGCCGTGGACGATGCGGGCGTTGCACCGAGGGAGAGAAGCTGGCAGATCCAGCAGAAGCCCTCGACGCCCATTGGTGATGCGAGAGCAAAGTTCAGGCTGCCCCATGCGGCCAGGTGCGCCGCCGTCAGGACGGGTTGCCGGTCGGACGTCGAGACGTACCCACGGTCCCGACTACGCAGAACGGCGTCCTCGGTGGGGCCGAGGGTTGCCGCTGCAGCCTTTGAGTCGTTGGAATCCATGCGTGGAGCCGCGTCCGCGCTCATCAACCCCCAAGGCGAACCAAACTTGCGGAGTGTCCGAGGCCCGAGCGCAAGGTCTCAAACACTCCTCCACTGTGATCCCTCTTTTTCCAATTGGACTAGGTGTTTTTAACGCCCTATCCGGATATCCTCCTTGTGCCTTCAAGAACGCGCCGTTGCGGTCTTTTCCAGTGAACATGTGTTCCAATCAATGAGATGTGTGGGCTCGGATTGGCTCACTCCACTCCCACTCACTCACTCACTCACTCCAGAGCCTGTTCTGAAAGGGTCGAAAGGGGGGCATATTTTCGAATGCATGCTGAATGCAGATTGCAGAGTCTCGACGTTTACTTCAGGTCCGTAGTTGAGGAGTCGAAAGTGCGAACCTCTTGCGGCAACGTCCGACGTCGACGTTCAACCTCGGTTGACGACGCGCGTGCCTTTCGCGGGTCAACATCTTATCTCGGCCCCCGTGCACAGGCCGTCATCATACATGCCAACTCAGCTTCTCGATGCCGTATCTCTCGCTTCGCCATCTAATGCATCACATGACTCGCTGCACTGTAATCGAACACTCTCTTTCGCGCATTGCATAGTTGGACGGCCGCGCACGTTCGTGAATCGTTGTGTACAACAATCTATTGTCACGAATGTGTTGAAGGCGATGCCGGGGACAAGCACCTCATTCCTTTGCCTGCGACTGCCTAGCAATGCCACAAAATGGAACGAAAAGGCTGATTACTCGCTGTCGAGTGAGCTAGATGTACGCAACGCTGCTGAGCGGTTTCGACTCATGACAAACGTTGCTGCAGTGCAGATTGAGGGCGATGAACCTGTCCCCGCAGAGCTGCGCGCTGATATCTTGCGTGATGATGAGCTTGCACATTTATTCCAAATGTGGCGAAACATACAAGGCTGCTTTAATCTGGTGTTGCGGCACGAGCGTGCCGTGGGGCAGAAGTTTTCCTTCATCACCAGGTTACGCCCTGACGCAGTCTTCTTCGATCGTTGGACACTGCCGCCCTTTTCTTGCCATCTGAGAAGTATGTTGATTCCTAAGGGGGGCTTGGGATGCAATACCTGCTCAAATGACCATCTCGCCTTGCTTCCTCGGGACATGTCATCTAGGTACTTCCACGATATCTTTGAGGACTACGCGCGCTGTGAGAACGGCACTTGTTCGAGAATACATCGTGAAGGGTACAAGCAGCACCTCAGCAAACTTTCAAGGTGGGTTCAGTTTCCACAGGGCAATGCCGGATATGTCTATCACGCAGTCGGGCTAGACTTTGTCACCTCCCACATCCCTTATGCTTTGACTAGCAAGCGCCCAGGGCACGTGGGCTTGGAGTGCCGTAGATTGCTTATGTACTCTGATCTACAACACAGCGTACCGTATGAGCGACAAGTTCCTGATCCGCGTGATGCGGCCGTTAACGCGGCGATTCGAGAAAGCAGCCCGACTGTGAAGAGCATGCTTCACAGGTGTACCAAATGGAATTGTTCGGACATTTGACCCAAAGTGTATAAAAAGCGTGTAACTTAGGGGGGAGGTATTCTTTCTGGATTCACACACTATCACCACCACCTGATTTTGAACTCAGTGACAACTAGCCGCGAGCGCGACTAGAAATGCTATAGGAGTAGTTACTATGCTTACAAACCATCTGACCGCCACCGCAGGACTCTGCCGCAGTGAGGAAAACACCGTGGGGTCTCGACCCTACCAACGGTGCGCCGCCCATTCATCGAGGATCGCGTCTCCCTTTCGAGTGATCTCGGTGGGTGGATCGACGTCCATGTGGACGAGCTCCTCGCCCGCCTGGTTGATGATCACGATAGATGGGATGCCGGAGCGGCGCATGACCCCAGAGTACGAGGGTGCCTCCTTGCCCGCAAAGCAGCCATATTTCTTTTTCAGAGTATCCCTCGCCTCAGTGTCGCCAAACGGCACCGAGAGCCAGTCGCCGTGCTTCTCGCGCATGTACCGGTCCTTTTGGGCCGCGTCGTTGTCCGACGACACGTAGATCACCTCCAACATCTGGCCCTTCTCCTTGGCGTCGTCGTACAGCGTGTGCAGGATGGGAACAAAGGTGGAGCAGGCGGGACACCACTCCGCGGAGAAGAAGAGCATCACAGTCTTCCCGGCGAGCACCTCCTGGCCGACCTTGGATCCGTCGGCGCGCTCGAGCGCATTTGGAAGGACGGGGCAAGACATGTTGGTCTGTGAAGATGCAAAGTAGAAAATTGATTCACAGCGCCAAAATATATCATCGTCGAATAACAAGCCTTTACATGTATGTACCCCGACCGTTTCCCTCACGTCTGTGTACATGTATCCTGCTGCTCACGCGAAGCGCATTTTGCATGCAACTGAGAGCCAAGTTTGCTTTGGCCCCAGCGTTGGATTCCTGGCACAAGTCTTTCCCATCCTTGCCGCTGCAGCATGAACAAACGTGCCCTGCAGGCGCGCAAGGAGGGTGGCGAGGCCATGCGGCTGATCCTCTCCGAGGCGATACGCGACCTCAAGGGTGGCCCCGCCGCGGCCAAGGAGAAGGCGGCCAAGATGCTGTGCCATGTCGCCTCGCTGCCCCCAACCGACGACAAGGACGGCGCGAGCCTGCTCGTCGAAGGTGGCGCCATCGCGCCGCTCATCGGCGCGTTGAGCGGCGGCCTCGACGGGCTCAACATGCATGCAGCCGCCGCTCTCGCGACCATCGCAAGTGCCAGCGAGGCGTACCAAAAGGCCGTGGGCCAGGCGGGCGCAATTGCGCCGCTGTGCGTGCTGCTGCGGTCCGGCAGCGCGACGACGATGCTGCAGGCCGCAGCCGCCCTCTCGGCGCTCTCCGAGCAGCCCGAGTACCAGTCGGCCATCGTCAAGGGTGGCGCAATCGCGCCGCTCGTGCGGCTGCTACGAGTCGGGCAGGTGGCGGACGCACAGGCGGCGGCGTCGATCGCGATCGCGAACGTGTGCGCGACGAGCGCCGCGGCGCAGGAGGCGAGCGCGGCCGCGGGCGCGATCCCGCTGCTCATCGGCATGCTCCGCGAGGGCGGCTCGTCCCAGACCGCCGCAGCGCGCGCGCTCGCCAGCCTGAGTGGGGGCAGCGAGCGCATCCGACGCGAGATCACGAGCTCGGGCGGCGTGGCGAGCCTCCTCCCTCTCCTGAGCAGCCTGAGCGTGCCGGCGCAGGTGCAGGCGGCGGGCGCCCTGGCCGAGCTCACGCGTGGCAACCCCGAGGTGCAAGGCGCCATCGCCAAGGCCGGCGGCATCGGCCCTCTGCTCGCCATGCTCCAGAGCCGCGTGTCGGAGCCCTCGCGTGCAAATGGCGCGGCGGCGCTCGCGCAGCTCGCCTCGCAGCACGCGGACAATCAGCGCGCGATTGCATGCGCGGGCAGCTGCGCCCCGGGCGAGCTCGAAGGCGACCCGAGCAAGCCCGGCGGTGGCCTGTCCCTCTTGATTGGCCTCCTTGACGCAACCCAGCCCGTTCGTGTACAGGCGAGCGCTGCGTTCGCCATTGCGGAGGTCTGTCGCGCGAGTGAGCCCAATCAGACGGCCGCGGCCGAGCTGGGCGGCGCACGCGCCTGCATTGAGCTGCTCGCACCGACCGACGAGCGCACGCTCGCCGCCGCGGCGGGCGTCGACGTCCGTGCCGAGGCTGCAGGCGCGCTCTGGGTGCTGGCAGACGTGCACGAGGCGAACAAGCAGGCAATCTCGCGCTTCCAAGGCATCCCCGCCCTCGTGCTGCTGCTCTCGTCGGGGAGCGCGCGCGCGCAGGAGCATTCGGCGCACGCCCTCGCCGCCATCGCACTCGGCAACACGGAGAACCAACTCGCGGTCGCCAGCCCACTCGTCGCCTCGCTCGTGTCCGGTGGGCGTCCTGGGCCCCTGATGGCCCCTGATGGCCCCTGATGGCCCCTCTGATTACCTCTGATTGCCCTTCTGAATGGCGCCTGATGGGCCCCTGATGGCCCCTGATGGCCCCTCTGATGGGCGTCTCTGATCGCCTCCGATGGCGTCTGAAATCCCTCCGATCGCCTCTGATCGCCTCCGATCGCCTCTGATCACCTTACGATCGCCTCCGATCGCCTCCGATCGCCTCTGGTTTGCTGCGGGTGCACGCACACAGGGTCCGACAGCTCCAAGTCCACCGCCGCGGCCCTGCTGTGGAGATTCGTCCTCGAGAATCCGTCAAACCATGACCAGATCGCGCGAGCTGGCACGACCGAACAGTTGATCATCCTCCTCCACGCCGGCACCAGCGATGCCAAAGCTTACGCTCTGTGGGCACTCAGCCTGTGCATCAACGAGACCAGCGGAGCGACCGTCATCGAGCAAGGCGGAGTCGCCCCTCTCATTCAAGCGATGAGCTCAGACCAGCCCGAGGCGCGGGAACAAGCCGCGGCCGCGCTCGCGAGCCTCGCCATCTCCCAAGGCACGGCCGGCCGCAAGGCCATTGCCTCGGGTGGCGGCATCGCACCGCTCGTGAGTATCCTCGCCGATGAAGCAGGCACCGTCGCGGCATCCGTCGCCACGCCCGGCCACGTGGCGCGTGTAGGCTCCGCCGCCGGCCGTCAGTTTGCGGCCGCGGCGCTCTCCGAGCTGGCGCTCGAAAACGAGTCGACACGCAACGCGATCGTGGGCGCGTATGGCTTAGCTCCTCTCATCTCGCTGCTTCGACAGGTACGGCCTACGCTTCCTTAACGGGGATCTCCTCTGGTTGCCTCTGGTTACCCCCGAGTGTCTCCGAGAGCCGCTGAGTGCCGCTGAGTGCTACCGAGTGCCTCTGAGTGCCTCTGAGTGCCGCTGAGTGCCTCTCCTCGCCTTCGGCAGGGCGGCGCTGTCGGTAAGAAGCATTCGGCCGCCGCGCTCGCCCGCCTCTCGCGTGGCCAGCCCGAGACGGCAGCAGCGGTCGCGAGGCTCGGAGCCATAGGGCCGCTGGTCGAGCTGCTGAGCGGTCTGCACGGAGACGAAGCGCAGGAGGAGGGTGCCGGCGCACTCGTCGAGCTGGCCGACATTGAATCGAACCGGATCGCGATCACGCAGCTGGGCGGCATCGGCCCACTCGTAGCCCTCCTTGGCTCCTGCAACCCGAAAGCCCGTCAGCGTGCCGAAGGGGCCCTGGTGCGCCTCTCGATCGAGAGCGCCAACCGCGTGCTCATCATCAAGAAGCTCGTGGGGATGCTCCAGAACGTCGGGCGTACAGCTCTGGCGGCGGTGGAGGCCGAGGCCAAGGCTGAGGAGCAGGAGCAGCAGGAGCAGGAGCAAGCGGCGGAGGCGCTCGCCAACCTCGCCAACGACGCCGACGAGAACCGCGTCGCGATCGTCGAGGCGGGAGGCATCGAACCGTTACTAGCCCTCTTGGGCAGCGCGTCGGTCAAGGCGCGCGAGAGCTCGGTGAGAGCCCCCATGGGATCCCTTTGTGTATCGTCTGCGCGCATGCAAGAGCTCACCACCGCGCCGTCCCCCTCTCCCCACAGGTGCGCGCCATAGTCGCTCTCACGTACCAATCGGAGACGATCCAATCGGAGGTGGTACGTATGGGCGGGGTGCCCCTCATCGCCAACGGGTTGCTCACCTCCACCTCGAGTGCGAAGGCGATGATTGCGGCGGCAGAGCTGTGCATCCTCGCCGCGCGTGCTGTCGAGCAACTATCCGAGCACTCACAGCCCAACCAGAGAGTACGCTGATGACCTCCGATGGCCTCCTGATGACCTCTGACTAACTTCGTGATGACCTCGTGATGACCTCCTGATGACCTCTAACTAACCTCTGATGACCCACTGATGGACGCTCGATGGCCTTGCATGCAGGCCTTCTCGGAGGCTGATGACCTACTTGCTCACCTCTGATGACCTCGTGATTGCATGCAGGCCTTCTCGGAAGCTGGGGTGGTCGCCTCGCTGGTCAACATGCTCGGCGCCACCGACGTGCGGATCCAGGCGAGCGCGGCGGGCGCCATCTCGGGCCTCGTCAAGGCCAATACGGAGAACCAGGTCGGCGTGGTGCGCTCGGGCGCGGTCACCCCCCTGTGCACCCTCGTCCGCGAAGGTACGTCGGCGGAGGTCAAGGAGCAATCAGCCGCAGCGCTCTGGTCGCTCTCGATGGACAATGCGCCGAACAAGGCAACGATCGCCAAGCTGGGCGGCATCGAGCCGCTCGTCGGCCTCCTTGTGACGGGCGAGACGGCGCGATCGCACGAGTGCTCGGTCGGCGCGCTCTCGAGCTTGTGCTCGCGCCACACCGAGAATCGCGAGACGGTGGCCAAGCTGCTTGTGATGCGCCTCACCTCGCGCATCGCGATGGTCACGGCACCGGGCGGTGCGGTGCGAGTGCTCAAAGCGATCGCCATCCTTGCGGCCGATTCGACGGCCAACCAGACGGCCCTCGCCAAGGCCGGTGCCATCCCGCCGCTCATCACGTGGCTCTCGGGTACGCTCGACAGCGCGAGCGCCCAGCACGGCGCGAGCGCCCCCGCGCACCTCGGTCGCGGTTTCAACGAGGAGGCGCAGAGGGAGGCGGTGTGTGCGCTCCTCTCGATCGCGACGAGCAACACGTCGCTGCAAGCGCTCATCGCACGCTCCGGAGGCATCCCTCCCCTCATCCATCTCGTCGCCAAGTCCGGCTCGCTCCAGACGCAGGAGTATGCGGCTTCGTCACTCTGGCACCTCGCCGGGAACGCCGAGGTGGGCGCCATCATCGCGGACGCGGGCGGCATCGTGCCCATCATCATGATGCTCAACGTCGACAGCGTGCACGCCCAGGAGCTGGCCGCCGTGATCATCGCACGGCTCGCCCGTTCACAGCCGGTCGTGGTCCCAAGGACCGTGGCGCAGGTGGGCGGCATCGTGCCTCTCGTGCGCATGCTGCGGATCGGGTCGGCGACCGCGCAGCAGCAAGCCGCCGCCGCGCTCGCAGAGGTGTGCCATGTGGGGGAGAATCGATCTCTCGTGGCCGATGCAGAGGGGATCGCACCGCTAGTGGCTCTGCTGAGCAGTCCGGAGCTCGCGACGGCGGAGATTGCGGCGAGGGCGCTCGCACATCTCGCCGAGGATGAGCCCGACGCCACCGGCGAGCAGCCCGCCGACGCGGCCCACATTGGCGGGGCCGGTGGTGCGCCCAGTGCTGCGGTGCAGTCGGCCGCCGGGGGCTTACCTTTTACGGCCGACGACGTTGGCGAAGGCGGCGGGGGAGGCGGCGGCGGCGACCTGGCGCAGGCGATGACGACGGCCGAAGACGCAAGAGGCACATTGGCGCGCTGGGGAGGGGGCGCGCGACGGCGCGCCATCGCGGGTGCAGGCGGCGTGCAGCGCCTGGTCGAGATGCTCTCTATGAACAAGCCCATGTTTCGTCGGGCATCCGGTGAGCTCGATGGCCGAGCCGCCGAGGCTAGCGCCGCGCTCGCCATGTGGCGGCAGGTGGCGAGCGTGATTGGTTTCCAGTGGCCTGAGGATGCCGAGCCCCCAAAGGGCGCCAACCAAATCGAGCTCATCGGGACCGAAGAGCAAGCAGCCCTGACGCTCGCGGATTTGGCTTTTCGGGACGGCGAGCTGCAGCAGATCATCATCGCGAATGAGGGCATCCCGCGCCTCCTGACGCTCATCCGACACGGCTCGCCCCTGGCGCAGGAGCACGCGGCGCGCGCCATCTGGCACCTGTGCGAGCACACGTGCAATCAAGGGAGCGTCGTCGAGGGCGGCGCGATCGCCGACCTCGTCTTGCTGTGCAAGGGCGGCAGCATCAACGGGCAGGAGCTCGGGGCGGCCGTCCTCTCCGACCTTGCCAAGGGCGCGATCGAGGTGGAGCCGCCCGCGGTCGAGCGGCTCCGCGTCATCGCCGACGCGGGCGGCATTGTGCCCCTGGTCAAGCTCGTGATGACGGGCAATCAGATGAGCCGCGAGCAAGCCGCGTCGGCCCTATGGCATCTGTCCGTCGACGAGAACAACAAGGTGCTCATCGCGCGCGCGGGCGGCATCGCGCCGATTGTGCAGCTGCTGGACGACGGCACGGCCAGCTCGCACGGGTACGCACTCGAGATCATCAACAAGATCGCGGACAACAACCCCGAGAACCAAGGGTTGATCGCCAAGAAGCTCGTGGCGCTGCTCACCGCCGAGGAGCGACACGGTGGCACGCACGAGCGAGTGGCCCACACGCTGTGGGAACTGTCGCTTCACCATCCGACCGCCCCCCTGCGCACGTTGAACGCGGGCGCCATCTCGCCGCTCGTCGATCTCCTCGCGAACGGCTCGTTGGCCGCCAAGGAGCAGGCGATGGGCGCGCTGCTCTGCCTCGCGTTCAAGGAGCCATCCAACCAGCTCGCGATCGCTACCGGCCTCGTGGCGCTCGTCGGCGTGGGCAGCTGCGACTCCCAAGAGTTCGCGACGAGCATGCTCCTCGAGTTTGCGCAGCGCCCCTCGAATCGGAAGGCCATTGCCGAGGCGGGCGCCGTCAAGCTGCTCGTCGCGCAGCTCAGGGGCGCATCATCATCATCATCATCATCAGCAGCAGCAGCAGCAGGAGGAGCAGGAGCAGGGGCGACCAGCCTCCGGGCTCGCGAGCTGGCCGTCTTCGTGCTCGCTCTGCTTGTGGATGAGAGCCCCGAGTCGGATGAGAACGTCGCGCGGATCGTGGGCGCGGGGGGCATCCGGGGACTCACGGGCCTTCTCGGCTTGCCTCATGGCGTGCCCAGCGATGACGACATCGAGAGGCGCTTGACAGGCGCCGGCGCCGGCGCCGGAGGCGCTCGGCTGAGCAGCGGCGTGATCTCGAGCGCTGTCTCGAGCGCTGCTGGCGGCGGTACGCTCGATGCGGAGGCGCAGGCCAAGGCGGCAGGCGTGCTCGCGACGATGGCAAAGCGCGGTGCGGAGGTGCAATCTCGGATCATCTCCGAAGGCGCCATCGAGACGGTCGTGAGGCTCGTCAGCGAAGGAGCTTCGCTTGGCGCCCGAGCGGCGGCGGCAGGCGCCCTATGGAGCATCAGCGCCGGGCACAAGAAGGCGCAGGTCGCGTGCTTTCGAGCCGACGCTGTCAAGCCGCTCGTGGCGCTACTCAAGGAGTCGATGTCGCTCCATGGCAGTTGGCATGAGCCTCTCGCCAAGCCGCGCATCCGGCAAAAGACCCGCGAGGTGCCCGACGTCCTTGGACAAGGAAGTGCCAAGGAGGTGCCGGACCTGCTTGGCACCGGCGCCAACCCAACGGCCGCGCCTCCCCGCCCAAGGACGCATACAACCCCGAGGTCCGTGGGTGGGACGCATGCAACGTCTGCATCTCCCCGCCTGCCCGCAACTTCCGGAGGCGCCTCCTCGGCACCGGGTGTCACCTCCTCGGCACCGGGTGTAACCTCCTCGGCACCGGGTGTAACCTCCTCGGCACCGGGTGCATCCCACGGCGACGTCGAGGGCTCGTCCGCCGCCCAAGCCGCCGCCCAAGCCGCCGCCCAAGCCGCCGCCCAAGCCGCCACATCCGCGGCGGCATCCACGGCGACGTTGGCGGAGTGGGTGAGCGCGCAGCGCGCTGCCGCCGGAGCGCTCGCATCGCTCGCATGTGGCGAGCGCGAGGTCCAAGTAAGCATCGCCCACGAAGGCGGCATCGAGCCGCTCGTCTGCCTACTGCGCAGCGCCGTGCTCGGGACGAGCACCAACGAGCTGCACGCGTACGCCGCCGCCGCGCTGTGTGAGGTTGCACGTGAGTACGCGGCCAACCAGACGGCAGTGGCGGCGGCGGGCGGCCTCGGCGCCTGCATCGCCGTGCTGCGCTCGCCCGAGCACTCGACCGAGCCCAAACGGCACGCGGCGGCCGCGATCGCCTCGCTGACGATCGGCGACGAAGCCAACCAGGAGCGTGTCACGGCTGAGGGCGGCATTGGGCCCCTCGTCGAGCTCTTGATCCGCGGCGAGGAGGGGGCGCGAACGCAAGCGGCGGGTGCCCTCAAGGCAATGACCCTCACCCGGCCGACGAATCAGAAGATGGTCGCCGAGATGGTCGCAGGGCTCCTCAAGTGCGCAAAGGAGACGAGCGAGCGTGCGCGCGCCGCCAGCGCCATGGCCAGCCTCGCGAGAGACCAGCTGTTCAACCGAGTGTCCCTCGCGGCCGCGGGCGCCATCCCGCAGCTCATCCGCATCCTGAGCGAAGCGCCCGAGACGACGCTGCGTGAAGTGCCCCCAGCTGAAGGCGCGAGCGCCATGGCGAGCGCGAGCGCCATGGCGGGCGCGAGCGCCATGGCGAGCGCCTCCCCGCCCGCCCGCAACATCCGATCGATGGCGATGGCGGCTCGAGCGGTCACAGCGCTCAACAAGAGCCACGCACAAGTTCAGGCGACGCACGAGCTCCACAGCTGCGTAGCCCAAGCGCTCCGCTACCTTGCGATGGCGCATCCGCCCAACCAGGCGGCGATCGCTCACGACGGCGCGGTCCCGTGCCTGATCGCCTTACTCGAGGGCTCGCCCCCCGAGGTGCAGGCGCAGGCGGCGGGTGCGCTGTGGAGCCTCACCCTCGACGCGCCCGACAACCAGAGGCTCGTGGCCGAGCTCGGGGGGATCCCGCCACTCGTGGCGCTGCTCACGCGACCATCCGCCGTCACCACCACCACCACCACCTCCTCCTCCTCGTCGTCCTCCTCCTCCTCCTCCTCCTCCGCAGGCGCTGCCACTGCCGCCGTCTCCACCCCTCCCAGCTCCTCAGCCAGCTCGGCGCCCGAGGCTCCGCCAGCAGCGCGGCAGAAGCGACTCTCCAAAGAAGCCGCCATCCAAGAGAGCGCCTCGGGCGCGTTGCATGCCCTCGCAGCCCTGCCATCCAACCGCGCCCTCATCGCAGGCGCGCGTGGCGTGCGACCTCTCGTTGCCCTCTTCGACTCCGGCGTGCACGGGGCCATCGAGCAGGCGTCGGGAGCGCTCGCAAAGCTCGTGGTGGGCAGCGAGGAAGTGCAAGCGCAAGTGGCCGAGGAGCTCGTAGCCATGCTGCTCGGCGCGTCCGAGGAAGACGCCTCCTTCAGAAGGCGGGAGCAGCAGCAGGCCGACGAAGCGGCTTGCATGCAAGTGCTCACCACGGCGCCACCTCTCCGTGCGGCGCCAACGGCCACGGCCGTCGCCTCGTCCAGCACGCGGATGCAAGACCACGTCACGTCGCTCATGCACGTGCTTGCGACCGAGCCTGAAAATCGGGCCGCCATCGCACGTGCGGGGGCGATCCCACAGCTGGCCGCCCAGGTCCGTGATTGCCTCCGATTGCCTCTGATTCCACAGCTGGCCGCCCAGGTCCGTGATTGCCTCCGATTGCCTTTGATTCCACAACTGGCCGCCCAGGTCCGTGATTGCCTCTGATTGCCTCTGATTCCACAGCTGGCCGCCCAGGTCCGTGATTGCCTCTGATTGTACTCGGATTGCCTCTGATTGCCTCTGATTCCACAGCTGGGCGCCCAGGTCCGTGATGGTGGCTGCATGCAAGCTCACCACGGCGCCCTCTCTCCCCACAGGTCCGCGATGGTTCGGAGGTGGGCTGGCTGCAGGCGGCACGCGCGCTCTCCTTGCTCGTGCTCCGATCCCCCTTGCATCGCGTCCAGGCGACGCAGGAGCTCGTGACGCTCCTCAGCGTCAGCTCCGAGCGAGTGCGCCATCGGGCCGCCGAGGCGTTACGGCTGATGGGCGAGGCGAGTGCGAACGAACCGCGGCTGAGCATCGCCCAGATGGGCGGCGTGGAGCGCTTCGTCACGATGCTCAAGCATGGCTCGATCGAAGCACAGGAATGGATCTTGTGGCTCTGAACCCTAACCCTAACCTGAACCTTAACCCTCACCCTCACCCTCACCCTTACCTAGCCCAAACCCTAACCCTAACCCAAACCCTAACCCTAACCCTAACCCTAACCCCAACCCTTAACCCGAACAGGAATGGATATTGTGGCTCTTCTGGCAGCTCGTCGATGCTTCGAGCCGACTCGCCGTCGCCAGGGCTCGCTGCGCCGGCCACGTGGTCGCCGCATGCCTCTCCGGCGGGCTGCGCCCCGCCGCGCTCGAGCACGCTGCAGCGGTGCTGCACGAGCTCGCGACGCCGATGGCCGCCCTCGATCCCGCCGAGCTCGCGATGAACAAGCAGGACATTGTGGTGGCCGGCGGCATCCCGCAGCTCGCGGCGCTGCTGCGCGAGGGCAACGGGCGCGCCCAGCGGCACGCGGCGCTTGTGCTAGGGCAGCTGACAGAGAGAGACGATCCCACGTTGGCGTACGAGGCCCAGATGCGTATCGCCCAAGCGGGCGCCATCGACGCGCTCGTAGACTGGCTGCTGCCGGCCCGAGTGGTGATGCGGGCGGAGCGGGCACAGCTGGCGACGGCGGTGGCGCCCGTGGGGGCGGCGCCGCAGCCTCTGCCCGTCGCGTCCGCGGAGGTGGGCGGCGCGACGGCGGCTAGTGCGGGCGATGGAAGACTCGGCGACGCGGTGGTTGCATCTGCGCCGCCGTCTTCACGCTTGGCCGTCGGTGATCCGACCTCGCTACCCACGGCACCTCCCATTGCCCCTCCACCTCCGCCCAAGGCTACGAAATCGGCCTCCAAAGTCGAGTCATCCTCTACGTCCGCCCTCTCGACGGTGGTTAGATCCGCCCTCTCGACGGGCCCACCCGAGCTGGCCGCGCGTGCCCTTTCGCAGATCGCCCGGCGTAATAAGGACACGCAAGCGACCATCGCGGAGGAAGGGGCGATCGCGCCTCTGCTCGCCATGCTACGCCTCGAGGTCGGTGCCGAAACGGCACGAGGCGGCGGCGGCGGGCGGCGCAGTGCGCGGGGCGCGGCACCGGACTTGCATGCCGTCGACCATGCAGTCGAGACGCGCCGATGGGCGGCGGCGGCGATCGCCGCGCTCGCGGACGACAACATCTCGACTCGCATCGAGATTGCCGAGGAGGGCGGGATCGCGCCGCTCGTCTCCCTCATCCTAGCCGAGCGCGAGTCAGCCTCGTATTCTCGGCAGGCGCCCCTCGTCGTTGAGAGCGCGGTGCATGCGCTGTACCATCTCGCTTCGGACGAGGACAACAAGCTCGCGATCGCTCGACTCGGAGGCATTCCGCCCCTCGTACGCCTCATCGAGCTCGATGACGAAGGCACCGACGAGACGATGGAGTGGGCCGCGGCCGCACTTGAGACCCTCGCTCGAGGCTCGCATGAGAACCAACTCGCTCTCTCTCGACTGGAGGCCATCCGACCGCTCACGCTCCTCTGCGGCGCCGAGCAGCCGCGCACGCGCGCGCACGCGGCGGGCGCGCTGCTGTGCATCGCGACGCCCAAGGAGAACCTCACCAACGTAGTCGTGCCGCTCGTCGAGCTCCTTGAGCTGCGCAACCCGGCGGCACTGGCCATCGCGGCGCACCTCCTCGCGGCCCTCGCGGCGCGCGGCGTAGCAGGGCGCACGGCCGTCGCCGACGCGGGAGGCATTCCCAGCCTCGTTCGGATGCTCGGAGATGGCACCAACCCCGCGCAGCTCCAGATCGACGCGGCCGCATGCCTGTTTGACCTCGCGCGCACGCCCAACGGCAAATCGTCCCTCGCGGCCGCGGGCGGGGTGTCGCCGCTCGTTCAAATGCTCAGCTGCGCGAGCGTCGACGCGCAGACGCACGCCGCGGGCGCGCTCTGGCTGCTCGCCACCGTCCCCGCGTGCCAGCCGACGCTCGTCAACGCGGGCAGCATCGAGCCGCTCGTGGCGCTGCTCTCGAGCCAAAGCGTGGCCGCCGCGACCCATGCCGCCGATGCCCTCGGGCAGCTAGGCTCGGGCTCGGACAACAAGGCGGCCATCATCAAGGCGGGGAGCGTGCCGCCGCTCGTCGCGCTGCTCAGTGCGTCGGCACACCCCGAGGCACGCGAGAGTGCGGCGGCCGTCCTTGCAGAGCTCTCCCGCGGCAAGAAGGACGGCGCGCGGGAAGCCATCGCCAAGGCGGGCGGCGTCGAGCTCCTCGTGCAGCTCCTGAGCACCGACAGCGAGCCCATCTTGGTTAAGCATGCGGCGATGGCGCTGTGGGGACTGACCTCGGAGCCGGCCCTTCATGGCCTCGTGGCGCGCGCGGGCGCGATGCCGCTGCTGGTCGCACTTCTCCAGTCGGACACGCACAAGGGCGAGGTGCACGGGCATGCCGCTGCGACCCTTTCCAACGTGGCGAGCGACCCGACCTGCAGGCATCTGCTCACGACGCAGACGAACGCGATGGGCGTGCTCATGGGCCTCACACAGGGCGGGAGTGCGTGGCTCATGTCCACGGCGACGGCGATCCTCAAGCAGCTGGATCCGAAGAAGAGCGCCAAGGGCGAGGGCGGTGGCGAGGACGATGGCGCGGCGGCGGCGGCGGCGTTGCTGAGGAAGGCTCAACGGGAAAAGGAGCGTTGCGATGCTGTACCCCAATACGGACCTCGCCTTGCATGCCAGTGCTCACCACGTGCCCGCCCTCCCCTCTTCCCACAGGAGCGTCGCGATGCTGCCGCGTTGAACCATCGTATGAAGATGAAGATGGAGGAGGAGGCTGCGAAATCGGCCAAGGGCACTGGTGGCGGTGGCGTGCCAAAAGGACCGCCGCTCTCAGCAAAAGGACCGCCCCTCTCAGCAAAAGGACCGCCCCTCTCAGCAAAAGAACCGCCCCTATCAGCAAAAGGACCGCCGCTCTCAGCAAAGGAGCCGCCCCTATCAGCAAAAGGACCGCCGCTCTCAGCAAAAGAACCGCCCCTATCAGCAAAAGAACCGCCCCTATCAGCAAAAGGACCGCCGCTCTCAGCAAAAGAACCGCCCCTCTCAGCAAAAGGACCGCCCCTATCAGCAAAAGGACCGCCCTTATCAGCAAAAGGACCGCCGCTCTCAGCAAAAGAACTGCCGCTCTCAGCAAAAGAACCGCCCCTATCAGCAAAGCAACCGCCGAAACCCAACCCCACCGTGCTGGCCGCGCCGTTATCGACGCCCGTCGCCACGATCGCGACGACCGCCACGAGCGCCACGGCAGCTGTGCCTTCCCCCTCGGCGAGGCTGCTCGCTAAGCCACTGGCCGCGATGGCGCTGTCGAAGCTGACAAGAGCCCCGCCTCTTGCCGTGGCTGCCGTCGTCCAGCGATTGGATGCGGCTCCCCCCTCGGACCGGCATGCCCCCCCCTCGGACCGGCATGGGGAGCGAGCCACCGACCGCTTGGGAGTATCCACGGATCGACGTCAGGGGAGTACTCCCCTCAGCCAGGACTCCCCCAGGGGAGTCTCAACGGATCGGAGTACGAGCAGCAGTGTGGTGATGGACCCTCGACGAGGATCCCACAGTGTGGCCACGTCACCTGCCACGTCACCTCAACGAGGATCCCACAGAAAAGGGGGCGGCATGTCAACGACCGTCGTGGGGAGTCTCGTGACGACCAAGGCTGCGGTCTTGGCGACTGCCACTGTTCTGACCGCCCCTGCTGCTGACGCCGCCGTTGCTGCGCCATCGGGCGATGGCGCTGCCGATGAAGAACCACAAGGAAGCAGCAGCAGGACCAGCAGCAAAGCACCTCGGCTGCGTCTCAAGCTGCCGGCACACGCCCCGCCGCCACCTGCTGCTCCGAGCTCGCCTGTGAATTCACAGCATTATAATTCACCTGCTGCTCCGAGCCAGCGCAGCTCGAGCTCGCCAGCCCCCTCTGTGGGAAATAGCTCGCCAGCCCCCTCTGTGGGAAATAGCTCGCCAGCCCCCTCGCAGCGAAATAGCTCGCAACTCGCCTCCCAACGCAGCAGCAGCAGCAGCAGCAGCAGCAGCGCAGTTGGCCCGTCAACGCAGCGAGGAGCCCTCGCGACGATCAGGGACGCTCGGGAGGACGCTGAGGAGGGCGCTACCACTACCGCCACTGGGACCGAGATGGCAAGCCGGGGCTCTGCCCCATCGTATCGAACGAAGCCTTCAAGGACACGCGTGGCGGGCGGGGGCGCAGCCCTACGCGGGTAAACCGAGCGGCGCGGCATGATTTTTAGACGGGTGGATTAGATTAGATCGGTGTAGTTTGTTTGACGTGACCCAACGAAATGCTCAGCTACACTGACACGACAGCAGTCCACCGCGACTCGATTCCGCCGCCGAGGAGACGTGCTGGCGCGTTGGCCGCATCGCGATCCCGCCCTGGCCTGCCATTTTCCTCGGTCGCGTAAGTTGTAGGAGCTTTTCACAGCCCTTTCACAGCATTTGATAAATCATATTCCCGAAAAGGTGTGCAAAGGGTGAGAGGACGTGCGTTCGGCCTCCCTCGCGCGCGCGGGCTAATTGCCCACTGCCCTCGTCGAGCCCGATGGCCTGCTTCCCTTTGACACGCGTTCCGCGGTATGCGATGCCCAACTCATCGCTCCATCCGGCCTTCGCTGCGCTCCCGTCCGCTCACCCTGCGCGCGGGGTTGCCGACGAGCTGAGATGGGGACGCTGCCCTCTTACACTGCGGGGATCGCTTCCT
>Ga0210245_100777_pt1 | contig 27877 bp, 17 predicted proteins | sample ChrtobMetaP3_4mM_FD_155450 | JGI IMG/M metagenome (GOLD analysis project Ga0210245, IMG submission 155450) | Chrysochromulina tobin associated microbial communities from unialgal haptophyte culture, Seattle, Washington, United States - P3_4mM | ecosystem: Host-associated > Algae > Haptophytes >...
GATACGTTCACGATACATGCACGATACATGCACGATACATGGGATACGTATCCTGATAACAACCCCCCCCAAATTCGATAACAAACCCCCCGTCACCCGCCCCTGTGGAGGTCTGGAAGTCCGGTAAATCTGGTTTGTACAAATCAAGGAAACTGCTGGTTTCAATAATGAGTCCGCTCGCACTCGTGGGGAAACCTCATTCGGTTTCCTTACCGGTACATACCCGTTATGTGTTACCGCAGTTCATCACGTGAAGGTTTGGCTCAGAACCGTGGAGAGACTCAGAGATTGCGCTGAAAGCGATGTGCAGCCGTCGCCGCATTTGTTGGCGATGGGCAGCGTGTCTCGTCTTCGCGCAGCTGCCCATTTGCATCGATGGTCAACGCGCCGCTCCGTCGATTCTCTGCTTCCGCGACGACCTGCCTGGCGTCCTCTTGAAGCCGCGCTTCCTGCCACGAGGGGAGCCAGAAATGGATTTGGGTGACATTACACCAGCAGCATTGCGTGCACGTCAATTACTGGACAACTTGACCGCCAGTGCCCTGACCACCGGGTGCTCTTTGTCCATATCCGGCTACTCATGGGGTTATGGTGCCTGGTTTCACAGCCTTGTGGACTTAGTAACAGCAGTTCTGGCTCAGGCTAAGGTGCCACAGCCCATCCTGCTGCACGCCGCACTGAAGGGTAACGTGAATTGGAGCCGCGCGATCATGCGAGCATGGCCTAAACGTCTCAAAAACATCAGCACTGCTAACCGCACCAATGTCCATCACTGCCTTGGGCGAAATTTGAGCTGCTTCCTCGATTCATTCCCCAGCTTAAAGACTGTGAAACTTCGCCCGGATACAAAGTGTATCGTGGCTGAGCAGCTGCGCAGCGAGGCGGCCGTGGCCGCAAAATCGCTGTTCTCAGCTTCCAAAGGCGTGACACAACTTCATGCGCGCTTCTGGGCCGTGTGCACACTGCTCGAGCGCATCCTGCATCCATCAGAGTGGCTGGCCGATCGGCTCGATCAGAAGCGCATCGAGTTGGGTCTCAACGAGTCGTACGCGCATCGGCCGCGGCTGTCGATGCACATGCGCCGCGGCGACTCTTGCCGAGATGGCGCTCGATCGGGGCGCATCTGCTCAAATGGGACCGCATATGCAACGGCAGTCATGGAGATGGTCTCTAATTTTGGTTACCGTTCTCTGGTTGTCACGAGTGATTCTGACGACGCAGTTGGTGAGCTGCGGGCTGCTCTAGCCTCGCGTGGCTGGCAACCACACTGGCCGATCATTGCGAGCACGGCATCGCAGAGTGCTGAGCGCGATCGGTGGTTCAAAGAGTCGCGGCAACCCGGTTGGCGGGACAAGATTCGGATCGAGGCGCAGTGGGCGGCGGGTGATCTCGACCCTTGGGAGGACTTTGAGTCGTTCCTGATCGACGTCTTTCTCCTAAGGGAGAGCGATGGGTTTGTGGGAAAGTTCACGTCTATGTTTGGCAGGCTTGTCTTCGAGTTGATGAGCGCGCGCTTCGGCTGCGTGAGGCCATACTTGTCGCTAGATGCATCTTGGTGCTTCGGAGGCTTTCAAACAAGTCCCGACGGGAACCGTCGCTTCAAGTGCGGAATGACCGCAGATGACTATGGTGGACTGAATACTACGCGGTAGCAGTTTCATTCAAAGTGAGGGCCGGCAATGCAATCATCGCCGAATCATGCGCCGAATTCGTTTGGTCCGCCGAGTGAGGGCGCCATGGGCCCCATGCCGCGGGGCCGGCCGGTAAGCCAACAGGGGTTAGGGGGGTTCCGTATCGTGTTTGGGGGGGGTCCTATCAGATAGTATGAGTCTTGAGTGTATCCTGACTATCTCAAATGTATCTTAAATGCACCGTTCGAAAAGATTACATTACGGAAGACGTATCCGATCCAGACGATCGTGCGGTGTTCTGCCCTGCGGTGTAGGAAACCGGCCGCGGCCCGCACCCAAAACGATCCAGAAACCCCCTCAAGGGTTCTCAAAGGACGGCCAAGAGGACGGCCTCCGCCTCATCGCCCAGACATGATACAAGGGGTGGGGGAGTAAGTGCACGCGCTCTCGTGTGCGTTGCCTTGGGCCGGCCACCGTCTCAAGGGACGCGGCTCCCGACTCGACTCCATGCTCCACTCCCCTTGGTCAACATGTACAGTACTACCTACTCGGAAAACAGATCGTCATCATCCTCGACCTCGTCGACTTCCTCGTCCTCGACCACTTCGTCGACCGCCTCCTCCTCACCGTCGGCGTGGTTGCTCCTCGGCCTCGCGCCGCCGCGCGTGGTCACACAGCGACCAGCACCCATCCGTCTTGCTCCGGCGACCGCTCGCCACGCGCCCGCCGGCGCCTCGCGCTCGTCCGCGCCGGGAAATCCGCGCACCAGGCTCGCCGCCAGCGCCGTGCGTGCGCGAGGTCCACTCAGACCGATGAGAGAAAGTAGCGGCTCGTGTGGCACCCGCCGACGCCGCGCCGCCGCGCTTGCGGGAGGGGCCGTGACCGCCCACCGGCAGCCGGCCTTGAGCGCGAGAGCGGCCTGCGCGCGCTGCGTGCTCGCATTGGCGCCACTCTGGGCATCGAGAAGGACGAGACGGCGCCAATGCATCGAATGGAGCAGCGAGCGCTTCTCGCGCTGCGCCGCGCTCAGCGCACCCTGCCTCACGGTCCAGCCGGCGCCGTCGCGAGCGCCGTCGGGGACGCCCTCTGTGGCCTCGATGGGCGCGCGCACCTCTTTTGCTGCGAGGACACCCCACGATGCGAGCACCACGGCGCAGCTCGCGCTGTGGAGTGCCTGCCGACGTCGACTCGCACTCCCTTCATACCGCACCACTGGTAGCTTCGCCCGCACCAGAAGGTCTTCCACCTCATCCAGCCGCCTCGCCGCGCACACAACGAGCGTCCGCTGGCTCGGGGCGAGCGTGCGAGGCGTCGTCCTGAGCGCGGCCGCATGGAAACTCGCGCGCTCCGTCGCGATGAGCGCCACAATCACGGCCTCTGCTGACCACCGGCTGCTCTGCAGCAGCACGCCGCCTGCAGGGAGTGCCGCCGCCGCTTGCGCCGCCGCTTGGGTCGCCGCTTGGGCGTGCGCGCCGCCGCCGCCGCCGGCGGCGGCATCGTCGTCATCGTCGTCGTCGTCGCTGTCCTCGATGGCGTCCTTGTCCTCTGCGGCGGCATCGGCGGCAACAATTGCGTGGGACGCTTTGCTCTCACGCTTGAGGGCCCACGCGAGCGCCGCAGCTTCCTCGGCTCGAAGGCTGGTCGTCGCCGCGCTGCCGCCTTCAGTGCGGCCCGTATTGTGACCCGTATTGTGACCCCGATTGTCGCCGTTGGCCGCGCAGGCACCGCCCGACACGGTGTTCCGTGACACCAAGTCGAGGATACCGAGCTGACGAAATGGCGGGCGGTGCGCGGGGTTGGCGGTGACGTCGTGCCGCTCGGGCGATCCCTCCGAGATGTCCGACGGCGACGAGGCAACAAAGAAGCCGCCGTCGCGACGGGACGCGACTCTCGCCTCCTCCCTCGCCTCCTCCCTCGCCCCCTCCCTCGCCCCCTCCCTCGCCTCCTCCCTCGCCCCCTCCCTCGCCATCGTGTTCTCAAGCTTCACGTGCGAGGGCGCCAGCGCCGCCTGGGTCTTGACCAGCCGTGTCGGCCCGACGAGTGACTCGCCCGTTGCGGGTGCGATGGAGAGCGGCGAGAGCGCCCGATGCGACTGCGCGGACGCTACCTCCATCCCGGGGGAGTCCTCGGGGGAGCTGCCAGCCGTTGAGTCCGAGCTCATGCTCGTCCTCCGAGGCCGACGCGCCTGCCGCCCAGCCTCGGACGACGACGGCCACGCAAAGTGTCGCGGCGGCAGCGGTGCCGCAGCGAGCCTCACGGCGAATGCGGCCGATGGCGAGTCGGGCCCGTCCAAATCAACGTCCTCGGCAAGGGGCGAATGGCACCTTGCGCTCGCCGTGCGCATCCACGTCCCACTGCCCAGCTGCTCCCCCGTGCCCAGCGGAATGGAGAGGGGGGACACGCGCGCGGAGAACGGAGAGTCGACAAAGGTGTTGCCCGGCGAAAGTGGCCGCGCCGTCTCGGGCAGGCACGGCCCATCGTCATCATCGTCCCACTCCGTGGAGCTGCTTGGGGTCGACATCGTCTTGTGGCCGATGCTTTCGGCCGCAATCGCTTCGGCGAGGTTTGCGATCGACGCTTGCGTTGGGCCGATGGCGCTCGATTTGAACTCAGATACTGTACTCCGAGGGGTGGGCGGCATGTCGTTGGCGAAGCGCACACGTGACTCACGGCGTAGTCGGCTCAGTGCATTGCCAGTCCAAGACAACGAAGCGCGCAGCCTCGGGGCAGACAGTATGGGGGTGATCTCGCCGCGAAGCAATCTGGCCACGAGTCCGTGGGCGTTTGCTCGCTCCTCGTCGCCTAGGGATGCGACGACTCTGCCCTGGCCAGCGAGGAGCGAGCTGACGAGGGCGCTCGCATCGACTGCGACTTCCTCCATTCGAAGATGAGAAGGGCGCGGAATTTCGGCGATTAAATTCGAACGAATTTCAGGCTTTTCGTTTCGCAAGGGAACGAAGTAAGTTTTCGCGAGTTTCCGCTCCAAACGTCCACTTTTCCCTTTCCCGAGCACTCGCTCGTTCGACCTCGAGTGTGCCGCGCGCGCACCCCACATGTCGCACTCGGGTCCCTTCCGCTGCCAGTGCGGCCAGATTCACGCCGACCAGTACGATGGGCCGTCCAATGATCTGCTTCCTTACATCGACATCGATGGTGTGCACGCACTCAACGAGTCGGAGACGGGTGCGTGCCGCCGAGTCTTCAAGCCTTACGACCAGCGGCTCGACCAGACGGCTGTCGTAGAGAGCGAGGAGGACGATCCACAGATCATCATCCACATCCCATTCGTCTCGCCGGTCAAGATCCGTGCGCTCAAGCTCATCGGCGGCGGCAACGGCACAGCGCCACGCATACTGCGCGCATACATCAACCGCGAGGCGCTCGACTTCACAGACGTTGAGGATGCGCCCCCGGTGCAGCAGTGGGACCTCGCCGAGGACGCGACCGGCGACCTCGAATATGCCACGCAGTTCAGCCGCTTTCAGAACGTTTCGAAGCTCTCGCTCTTTGTGCCCGAGAACTTTGGTGGTGACCACCACACCGTCATCTCGTACATAGGCCTGAGCGGCGTCGGCTCCGAGCACAAACGGCGGGCAGTGCAAGCGGTCTACGAGGCGCGGGGGGTAGGGAATCTGAACGATCCACTTCGGGAAGACGCAGCCCCCTGCCATGACTGTGCGTAAAAAGAGACATCGCCCTCTCGTCTCCGTTCGACGGGGTTGACGGTACACGGTTAAGCACATTCCGTATTCTAGAATCGCCGCGGACCGCGGTCGCTTGAACAGACTAGGTAATTACTATAACGTGTTGATGAAACCAGGTGTGTCGTGTACCAATTGCATAAACAGCGAATGATTATGTTTCGAGTATATCTCCGTGCCGTGTACACCCGCTCGTTGACCCTAACACTTATAGGGTCAACGGGCGGCACGCCGGCGACCCGACCGGCGTCCGGCCTCACGCAACATCAATGACATGATCGACGGACGACACTTCTCGCCGCTCGCTCGCATGCTCATTCGACAGACCCCCGCTCGCCGCCTGCTCACTATCGGCATCGTCTGATGCCTGGTCTGGTCGTTTGCGGCCCTCTTCACGCCCGTCGCTGGCACCAGTTTCGGCCACCGCCACCTCGTCCTCACCATCGTGCTCGATGTCTCCGCGCTCCTCATCGCCGCCTTCCTCCATGTCGTCCGCCTCCTCGTCATGCACTGAGCCGTCGAGGCGCTGCGCCTTGGCCATGAGGTCGTCACGGGGCAAGCCTGCCTTCCAACCGGCGCGGTCGATAGTGCCATCACCGTCACCGACGGCCTCCTGGTCCTCCTCGTCCTCGCCATCTTCTTCGGCCTCCTCGCTCGCCTCCTCGTCTTCACCTTCGTCCTCGTCCTCGTCCTCGTCGTCGTCCTCGCCCCCCTCCTCCTCGTCGTCGTCCTCCTCGCCCTCGTACTCTCCGTCGTCCTCGTCCTCGTCCTCGTCCTCGTCCTCGTCCTCGTCCTCGTCCTCGTGGCCCAGTCTGATCTGCCCGAGCTTGGCCCTCATGATCTGCAGCGCACGCCGCCGGCTCAGGAGCATTTCGTTGTCGGCCCACGGCAGCAGCTCGACGCGCGCCCAGTGCAGATTGGGGGCGTTGCTCGCCTCTCCCTGCCATGCCTTGAGCACCCGACAGCGCAGCGCGGGCAGCGCGTACAGGTCGGCACGCCCGTCGGGGTAGATGGAGACCGAGTGGCACTCGCACAGCCACGCCACAAGGCCAGCCTTCGGCGGACGCTTGGCGAAGATGAAGCGCTCGTCGCGCCCCATGGCGACCTGGATGAGTCGGCGGTAGCGCGGCTCGTAGAGGTGAAGCCCGATAGGCTTCGCTGGAGACAGTTCGGAGCCCATGAAGAAGACCGGGAAATCGAGCACGAGATCGTCCTCGCGCAGCCGAAAGTGCTCCCGCCACGTGCCGGCCGCGGCCGTACCGGGCAGCGATGCCACCGCGGCGGCCTCCGCGGCGGCTTGCAAATACGTGGCCTCGTCGTGCTGGCAGTGCCAGCGCTTCTGTGCAATCGGCCGCCAGAAGAGGTCGAGCTTGGCGAGCCGCGCAAAGCGCCGGCTCACGGGCGAGATGGTGGCGAGCGCGTCAGCGGCGGCGTGCGGGCTCGAGCAGCCCTTGGTGAGCTGATACATGATCTCGGTGAGTACGTCATCGCTGTCCATGAGGCACGTGTCCCTTGCCGCACACGGAGCGGGAACGGCACGGGGTACAGCGGCTCGCAGCACGCTCAGCGCCCACCGCCCGAGCCAGCCGACAAGCTGGCGTACGCGACAGAACCGCCCGAGCCAGCCGACAAGCTGACGTACGCGACAGACCTGTTGCGGATCACGCAGCCCACCGCCCACCAGGAAGGCGACGAGGAAGTGCGCGGCGAGGAAGAGAAGGCGTGAGATGGATTTCGTGCTGGTCGCCTCGAGCACTTTCCGCGAACGAAAACAGAAAGATGGGACACTTTTTGGAGTAAAACCTGACGGAAGCCCTGTCCAAGGTTGCGGACGCAGATCGTCTTTGTTTTCTCGCACCCTGTGGGAATTTTTTCTTTCTTTCGTGCCGCCACTCTTCGAACTGCGCAGAAGGGGACGGTACCCGCGATGGCGGACATCTCGTCGCTACTGTCGCTGCTCGAGGATAAGCATCGGCAAGCGAAGCAGCAGTGCGACGACGAAAAGGCACGGAACATCGACTGGCTCGAGGAGACCGTCGCGAACACCAAGAAGCAGCTTCTGCACCGCCTGTAAGCACCCAGCGCCTGCACACTCGTGCGACGACGCACCTGATCCAGCGCTCGCGGCGCATCGGCTGGGCCGCGAGCGCCCTCAGTAGTAATACTCATGGAGCTCCATGTCAGGCACAGGCCGCGCGCCAGGCATCATCGGCCCCAGCGTGAGTGCGTCTCTCACCTTTGTGTGCGTGCATGCTGCGCAGGAACCCGGTGCTGCAGTGCCCGCCGCCCGACAAAGTCGCTGGCAAGGTCGCTGGCACGTCAGCGATGCGCCCGCGTGGGTTGAGCATCCGCAGCTTGAACGCGGCGGAGCGCGATGTCGGTTCCACGCTCGGCTCCAATGCGAGCTCGAAGCGAAAGTCGGACGAGCTCGGCGCTGTAGAGGAGGAGGAGAAGGCGACGAAGCGCATCACGCGCGACACTCTCGCCGAGCACGGCCTCGCTACCCAGATTGCCCGCCAGGCGGCGAGCGCATCCGCTCAGGCCGCCGGCCAGCTGCCGCCACTCGATCGCACGGATCTGTCAAAGAACACCGTCCAGGCGCTCAAGCAGTACATGAGCGCAGCGGGCCTTGACACAGTCGGGAACAAGAAGCAGCTCGTCGATCGGCTCGCCGCGCACTTTAGCGCGGTCGACGCCGCGCCGATAGAGGCGGATACGACGCCGGCGCTCGCCGAGGAGGCCGCGCCCGATGAGGCGCATGCCATGCAGGCCGAGCCACCCGCTGACGATGTGGAGGCGGCTGAGCAAGCGATGCTCTTGGCCGACGAGCTGCGCGCGGAAGCTCGGAAGCTCAAGATTGCTGAGCTCAAGGCCGAGCTCAAGCATCTGGGCCTCGAGTCCACGGGCAATAAGGAGGAGCTCGTCGAGCGCCTCGTCGCCTGCCAGCAGGCGGGCGCAGCACCGGCGTCCGTCGAGCAGGAGCAGGACGAGCCAGATGAAGAGCTCGCGCCGGAACAGCAGGCGGACAGCTCTGAAGATGCGGACGAGGCGTCGGCCGGCATCACCAAGCTCGCTGAGCTCAAAGAGGAGCAGGGCCGGATCTCTGCCGAGGCTGCGAATGCAGAGGCGGAGGCGAGGGCGGAAGCTGAAGTTAAGGCGGCGGAGGAGGCAGCGAAGGCCGCCGCGCGCAAAGCCCGGATCGCCGAGGCGGCGGCCAAGGCGGAGGCGGAGGCGAAGGCTAGGGCAGAGGCCAAGGCGGCGATGGAGGCGGCGGCATTGCGGGTGGCGGAGGAGGCCGCCGAGCGCAAAGCCGCCGAGGCGGCGGCCGCAGCTGAGGCGGCGGCCATGGCAGAGGCTGAAGCCGAGGCCAGGGCGGAGGCCGAGGCCAACGCGGCGGGAGAGGAGGCGGCCGCAGCGGAGGCGGCAGCAGCGGAGGCGGCAGCAGCGGAGGCGGCCGCAGCGGAGGCGGCCGCAGCGGAGGCGGCCGCGGCGGAGGCGGCCGCAGCGGAGGCGGCCGCAGCGGAGGCGGCCGCGGCGGAGGCGGCCGCAGCCGAGGCGGCCGCAGCCGAGGCGGCCGCAGCCGAGGCGGCCGCAGCCGAGGCGGCCGCAGCCGAGGCGGCCGCAGCCGAGGCGGCCGCAGCCGAGGCGGCGACGACCGCCAGCGTCGACTGTGCACCGGCAGCACCCCACAGCCTGAGCCTTGGCCCGCCGCCGTCGATGCCACCCCCCCTGCCGCAGCCTACCGCCGAGCCCTCCACCGAATCCGAAGCTCCCGCTGCCCCATCGGTGCTGGGAACGCTTGCCAACATCTTTGGGCTCGGCCAGAGCAAGCCGACGTCTTTGGGCAAGGCCGCGGACGACGACTCAAAGAGCGCATCGGCCGAGGGCGCAGCGGGGGGGCGCGCGGCGCGAGACTACGTCAACGCCGGCCACGCCACGTGCGACGAGCTGCAGCGGAAACTCGAGGAGAATCGGCGTGGCCTGGGTCATCGGGACGCGCCTATGGCGCTGCAGCCGTCAGTACTGGCCGCGGCGCTCGAGCCTGGCCCCGCAGACGCGGACACACCTATGGCGAGCGAGGTGGACCAGTCGATGGCGGACACCGATGCCTCCGTGGTGGCGGACACCATCGCGGCCGCTGCCCAACTCGAATCCTCGTCGGAGGTGGCGGCTGACAGCGCGGCTGCTGAGACTGTGGAGACCGAGGCCGCCGCGCCTGCCACCACGGAGGCCTCCACTGGCGCGTCCTCGGCTGTGCCCTCGGCGAAATTCTCGGCCCTCAAGGATAGGCTCAAGACATTCGAGGAGGACAAGTCCGGAGCCGCGCGCGCGGGCCCACAGCGTGTGCCCGCGCCGGCGGTGGCGAAGTTGGGGATCGCTGGCAGCGCCGTTGCTGGCAGCGCCAACGACTTGAAGCGCAAGGCCGAGCCGGGCGCCGCCGGGGCCGGGGCGTCAGATAAGGAGCTGCAGCGGCAGGCAGTCAAGCAGCGGCAGGCGGAGGCGGAGCGCGCGGCCAAGGAGCAAAAGGAGCGCGAGCAGCGCGAGAAGGAGAAGGCGGTGGCCGATCGAATCGAGGCGCTCAAGAAGAAGAAAGAGGAGGAGGCGAAGCAGAAGAAGCTCGAGGCGCAGCAGCGGCAGCAGGAGCAGCGCGAGAAGGAGGAGAAGAGCAAGCGGGAGGCGATCAAGGCGGCGGAGGAGGCCCGCGAGGCGGAGAAGCGCAAGACCGATGAGGCGCGCGAGGCGGCTCGGCGCAAGGCCGAGGAAGAGAGGAAGCGGCAGCAGCAGCAACCGCAGCCGCAGCAGCAGCAGCAGCCGGCGATCGCCGCCCTGCCCGAGGGGTGGACAGCGCATACGGACGCGAAGAGCGGGCGTGAGTACTATCACCACGCCAAGGACAAGGTGACGACGTGGACGCGGCCGGGGGGTCTCTCAGCGTCGATAGCTTCGGCGAGCACGGCCGACATGATCCCGGCAGACAAGCCTGCCTCGTCGGAGGAGGACGATGACGAGGAGGAGGCGCGCCCCGCGCACGAGCTGCCCAAGTGGACATGGAAGCAAAACTTTGAGGCGCAGCTGCAGGCGCAGCAGGGCATGGACGGCGACGCCATCTTCGGCACACAGTTGCACGAGTTGGAGACGGCCATTGAGCTGGAGGACGTCTTCGAGCAAAGGGGCGGCAAGAAGCGCTACCACAAGCGCGGCTCGTCGGCCAACTGGACAGCCGATCGGCTCACGACGCCCGAGGTAGACGAGCACAAGAGGAAGATGGGCTTCTTCGGCCGTTGAATACTTGGACGCTGAGGGCCCGCCCGCTGCGAGCTGTGAAGGTGCGCAGCGGGGTACAATCGTGAGGGACGTCCCGGCGGGATGCGACGACGCGCGCTATGGGTGCCGTGCTGCCGACGTGATGTTCGCGTGGGGCAAGGCGTAAAGGGGTTTGCCGTGGCTGCATGGGGGAGGGCCAGGGAGCCGCATGCACTCTTGTCGGGTAGCTGCGTACGCGCGCGCGATGTCAGGCATGTGGCCGGGCATGGTGGCGTAGCTCCTGACACGGCGGTGGCTTGGAGTTGCGAGCCCGTGCGACGGGCAGATGAGTGCTTGTAAGTGACGGCACCGTGGGAGGTCACAGCAGCGCATCGGCTCCGCATAGTGCAGTGTGCGGACAGCGGGGCACTGGAGCGCATCCATGACGGCTGGGGGGGCGTGAGAGCTGTGGCGTGTGGCCGTGTGGCGGGCCGGTGCGGGAGCGCCGGGGCCGGGGACCCGTTAAAGGGGACCCGGCGGCGAACCGAACCGAACCCCAGACCGGACGCCTCGGGACTCGGATAGATGAGAGTTGAGACGCAGTCACCGTAGGAAAGTTGCACCGCGGGACTGCGAGTTGCCTGATCGGCTCGGCAGCCGATCGTGAAAACAGAAGTCGGCGTCGCGTACCAATTCCGAAGCATACGCCTTTCGCGGATCTGCCGGATGAAAAAATAAAATTCAACGTTCACCATTCCGATTTCAAATATCTAATTTCATTACAGACCATGTTACAGACAGAAGAAATTGAGAAACGAGACCGCGAGGGGCTCGCCGGCCGGGTTGTGTGAGTGGGTATGCGTTACTTTTGTAAACGTTAAAAAACGATTGTTTTCTAGAATCTAGACCGTTCACGGTCATTTGTTACAATATAATACAAAGCCTTTGAGGCACGCGGAAGAAATCGCGGCCGCGCCGACAACGTCCAAAGTCCTCATTCGTTGTGTAACGATAGGACTACGAAGCGGTTTCTGGTGCGCGGCGGCTGTGGTTTCGTTTGGTTCTTTGATTTTGCCGATGCCGTTCGACTCGGTCGTCTCGCGGTCGCGCTCGGCGGTCGTCTCGCCGGGTCGCGGTGCGCACGCCCGGAACGTAAAAGTCCAAAGTGTACGGTTGTGGGCCCGCCCCACGACGCCCATCGACAAGCAGAACAGGCTCAGAAATGCTCTCTGGCAGTCCCTACCTCTGCCGCCCGCTGTGCGGTGTGCGCGCCCGAGCGTCCGACGCTACTGTAGCTACGTTGAAATCTGCTGAAGTCATGCTGATGCCTCATGTATCTATCTTGTGTCTATGCCCGACTGGCAGTTCACTGCGGTGAGCGCACACTGGGTGTGCCGTGCGCCCTGAATAACATTAGTTGCTCGTCGCTCCTGGCAGCGTTCTGCTCTCAGCGCTGACTAAGTGTGCGATCACGGGCAGTGCCGTGCGCCCTGAATGACAATAGTTGCTGGTTGCTCCTGGCGTTCAATCGGCGCGATTCAGATCGGGCGGAGTGCGCTGACTCCTCGTACGGGTAGGTCGAGACTTCGGGCGGCGCGAACCGATCTTCTTCGCCGTCGTCATCCGGCGGGGCGAACCGATCATCATCAGGGTCTAACTCGTAGTCGTCATTCATCGCCCCAATGGTCGCCATAGCAGCCGACAACCGCATCTGCTCTAGCACCCACTCGTCGCGGGTGAGCTTCGTGTCCTCTTCGTCCGCGGAGCGATCGCTGCCGGCAAGAGGCGCACGATCGCTCACAAGAGGCTCGGGAATCTTGTCCATCACCAGCTTGGGCAAGGCTGGCTTTTGTCGTGCAACTGGCCCTGATGGCGGTGCTGTCGGAAGTCCTTCAGAGCTGCCTTGTGGTGTTTCGGCGGCGTCCAGGGCATCAGCTTCGGTGTCGTAGCCTTCATCGGCGGTTGCATCAGTCTCTGCGTCGGCCTGTGCCTCCACTCCGTCAGCAGCCAATACCTTCTTCTTCTTCGCCACCTTCTTCTTCACCGATTTCTTGGCCCCCGCTGTCGGCGAGGAACTTTTTGGAGCCTGCGCGGCCGCTTTCGGCGTAGCTACCGGCGCTGCCTTCCTCCCTCCAGCCGACCTGGCAGAGGAGGCCCTGACGCTGGGCGTCGCCTCTTTCGTGGGCATCCCTTACTAGTATTGTACTGACACGAAAAAACAAAACTCCCCGGGGTTCTTCATAGGAAGGAAAGTCCTACATGTACCGTTACAAGTAAAAGGGTCTTCATAACGGTTCACAAACACCGGCTGGAGCGAGACACATACGGGAGGTACTAGAGGCGCCGCGACGGGCTCCGTGTGTGGTTGCTCAAGCAAGCGGCGGGCCCGGACCGACTCACAGACGCAGACGCGCCATGACGCACACGCGCAAGCAACGCCCGGTGTCTTCTAACCGGTACATTGTACCAGGCAACACCATAAATCAAGACGGGGACCGTCGCGCGTCAGACCGAGATACCCACCGGCACGCCACAAGGGCACGCCAAGAATAATCCCTGCAAACAATCACATACACAAGTCAATTGAAACTCACGCTCACGGCTCAGTAGCCAGTACAGTCGGCACACCCCAGGTCAATCCAATTGGGTCAATCCGCGCGGGTCTGATGTTGCGCCTACATGTAGCAGGGGTGCTAGAGGAGGCGCCCCCTGAAGTTGTGAAAATCAGTAAATCACTTGCCTGTGAGCCTTCAATATGATTAATGTCCCCGCCTCGCTCGAGCGCGTACGGGCCAAGGGGACGTCACTCACACACGTCCTTTACATCAAAAAAATAGCCAAAATTTGGCAATCACGTCAAGGCCATCTCGAAATAGTCTCGAATTCGGGAAAAGCGATCTGCCGACGCCCGCGACGGCCAGAAAATGCGCTCGTTCATCACCGTCTCCATCCTTTGCGGCGCCAGCGCTCTTCGCGTGACTCCCAACATCGACCGTCGCACCGTCTTTCGTGCAGTCGCCGCGCTCACTGGCGCGTCCACCCTTCATGGACTCGAGCCGGCCTTCGCCGAAGCACCCGATTATGCTGGAGCGAAGAAGGCCCTCCAGGCTATGATTGCGGCCGACAAGGACATCGGCCCGACCATGGTGCGCCTCGCGTGGCACTCTAGCGGCACCTACGACAAGATGAGCAAGACGGGCGGCTCGGGCGGTGGCACAATCCGCTTCAAGGAGGAGCTCGCTCACGGCGGCAACGCGGGCCTTGATAAGCTCGTTGCCAAGCTTGAGCCGGTGCACAAGTCGTTCCCGACGGTCTCGTACGCGGACCTGTACACGCTCGCCGGCGCGACCGCGCTCGAAGCGGCTGGCGTGCCCGTGCCATGGAAGGCCGGCCGCGTGGACGCGATGACCCCGGCTGCCGTCACGCCTGACGGCCGCCTTCCCGCCGCCTCCAAAGGCAACGACCCGCAGAAGACGGCGAAGGCACTGCGCATGGACGTCTTCTATCGCATGGGATTCAACGACAAGGAAATCGTCGCCCTCTCGGGAGCGCACGCCCTCGGGCGCTGCCACCCGGACGCCTCCGGCTACAGCGGCCCATGGACGCCCACCCCTTACACCCTGAACAACGGTTACTTCAACCTCCTGCTCTCCGTCCCGTGGACCATCAAAGAGTGGAATGGGCCCATGCAGTTCGAAGACCCGTCGGGCAAGCTCATGATGCTCCCGTCAGACCTCGCGCTGGTCCAGGACAAGAACTTCCGCCCGTTTGTGCAGATGTACGCGAAGGACAATGCCATGTTTGTGAAGGACTTCACCGCTGCGTACACAAAGCTGACTGAGCTTGGCACCAAGAATCTCAAGGCGGTCGCTCTCGCATAAGGCGGCAGTGCGCTCATGCGGATGCCTAGGCTGCGCGCACGTGCCATAGTCTCTCCGCGGCATGTGTACATCATGCGCGCAGGTGGACGGGTTGGGCAAGCTATGTGTGAAAGGAACGTATAGTCTCTAGTCTCGCGAGAGTCAGTTTCGAGGTACGGTATGGTTTGCCCCGCGTGAACGTGTTTCACATATATACATACGCCATGTGTGCACATTACAAACATCATCATCATCAATTGATCATACGATACATTAAAGATTAAATACGCGGCGTTTATCCGTTTGAAATATTGAAATCCGGCGGGGAAATCAAGATGAAGATGCAAGATCAGCTTTTATTAACATTCATGAACTTGTGGAGTTAGGTAACTTACCGTCATTCCCACTGCACCCCACATCTATCAATGCCAATGCCAGATTCAATGCCACGCTTCTTCATCTCCAAGTTCGAAAAAACACTTACGCGGCGCGGCTGTACCTTGAACTTTTGTGTCGCTGCCTCAGTCACCCGCAGACTCAAATGATGAGAACACGATTCTACAACAGGGTCAGTCGGTCTGGAATCTTGACGAAACGTTGCCCAAATTTGGCGCATCAAGTACCAACTGGAACTGCGTGTGGGGCCTCTCCCTCGCGAGGTCACTGCATCGGTCCCTAACAAGCAGCGCGAGACCAGTTGTCAGGTCATGCCGGGTGATGCCATAGTGGTGACACTCAGCGCAGACGATGCTCTGAACACGGTGGTGCCCGACTATCTCATGCTTGGGCTCACGTACATTGGTGCTGCCCGGTTCTGCCTAGAGGAGCTCAAATTGGTCAAAGAGTTTGTTGTGCTCGATCGCGATCGCACGGTCAATAAAGCAAATCGCAAGTTGGCCACGGCCGGGGGTAGTATGGCCACGGCCGTGGCAAACCGAGTGAATGCCGCTGTCAGAAACACGGGCGTCCAAAATCTTCCGAACGGGGGCCTATGGCCGAATCCACTTGTGCCGGGGATGACGCAGCAGACGCTCATCCTATCAAATTCGGTTGGCAATTGGAAGTCCGTTTGCCATGTGCGCAGTCTACTCTCTGACGACACACTGCCGCGCGAAGCTTCCATTTATAAGGACCAGCTGACCGTCTACGATCTGATCGCGCACGTCAAGAAGTGGCTGAAGATCCATGGCGAACGCGACGAGTCGGTTGTCGAGGTGTTGCAGCGCAAGGGGTGGGGAAAGGAGTATCTCGGCCCGGCAAAGGTGTTCCTTTCACACAGCCAGGCAGAGCACCCGGCTGAGATGATGGCCGGCCTGATCGCAGCCGCGTTTGAGGTTGCTGGGTTAGGCGACACAGCGAAACCCGGCGCGAAGTGGAACTCGGTGCCGGTCTGGATTGATGCTTTCTCGTTGCGCCAAACTGCAACACGTCGAGAGGATCGCTTCGACGCCGATCAGATCGTGGCACTCATCAAGAAGATCGGCTGCACAGTCGCAACGATCGACAACACCCGCCGGTACGTCACACGCTCGATGTGCATCATGGAGTCGTATGCCACCATCACGACTGGCGGTCAACTCATGATCCGCCCCGCATTAAACGATTGGTTGCCCGACATATTCGACGCGGATCACACCGATATGGATTGGTTGCCCGACATATTCGACGCGGATCACACCGATGAGAGCCATATGGATGTGGGTGAGCACGCCTTAGGCCCACTTGTGAAAGCAATTGCCCACTCCTCGCCTGCCTACCCTTGCTGCTGTCTGGCCTACTGGCTAGCACCGCATGAGAAAGTCGACGCTGCAAAAACGGAAACCAGCTTGGTCGAGGACAAGCTCATGATCGACAGATGGATGCAGGAAAGACCTGGTGGCTTCGAAGTCGTCAACCAGACGATGGAACGCGAAATACGAAAGCAACAAGGGATACTCGGCCTCAACAGAGCGATAATGTGCCTGAACTTGTGCCTTACCCCGTGCCTTCTCAATGCCCCTTGCAACTGTGCCCTGCTCTGCCAAGACAGCCTGCCACGGTGGTATAAGAAACTTTGCATTCCGATGGTTTATTGAGAGGAGGGTGTTGTGAATTTTGAACGATTTTCGTACGTCTTGGTGCGTCAACTTACGATTGCGTTCGTAGGACGTAGCTACGACTACGTGGTGTTGGCGTTATTGAATGTTTACATGTAGATGTACGCCCGCGGTCCGGTGTCTTGGCTGTCAAATTACATGTATAACCAAGGCTGTGAATGAATGAATGTGTCTGCGCCTGGGACCGGTGGGTGTGCGTCTTGCCGAGATGCCAAAGTAAAGTGGAATGTGAACGTGAACGTGATTGAATGAATGTTGACAATGCTGTACGAGTCGCAGTGCTCAGCCTACCGCATCGAGTCAAACATGGACTACGTGGGCGGAGATCTTCTCAACGAGGCAGCCACTGTCCGCGACCAGAACGGCTGCTGCGCCGCATGCGAGCGGGCGACGCGTTGCAACGCCTTCACCTACGTGGTGGAGACGCAGGCTTGTTGGCTCAAGACGGGCCGCCGTCACGCGCAACCTGCGACCGCAGATGAGCGTGGCGCCACCATTGTGAGTGGCGTTCGTGGCCGGCTCAAAGCTCGCCCGCGCCTTGCAAGTTTTGACGGCGTCCTCCATCTCGAGACGGGCGGTATGAGCGTCCAGGGCCCGCTTGATTCCACTCGCGTGCAGACTCCACGGAGCGGCGGCGCCGTTTTGTACGCAGCACGGCTTGCGCTACAGCAAGAGCGGAGCGCGCAGGAGCAGCAGGCTATTCAGCTCATCGAGCGGGCGAGATCTCGATGGCAGGGTACCCTCTTCGATGTCGATGGCCACCCGTTTGTGAGGCTCTCCGTTGCGCCGCTGACCAACGTCTCGCTGCGAGGCACCGCGACCGCGTGGCTCAGCAGGACAGGCAAGGGCGATGCAGCCACCACGTGGTTGCATTGGCCATTCCTTCGGCAGCCTCATCCGGCAGCGGCGTCCTCGGCTGTGGCGCTGGCTGTGGGTACGTTTCGGCCGCGCTCGTCGACGCCATCGTGGCGATGGTTGCCGCTCGTGCTGCGAGCGCCGATGCGCGAGCATCAGCCTGACACGCGCGCGGCTGCCATCGCCGATGAGGCCGGTGCCGCGGCCACTCCGGGCACCGCGCCCGATGCGGCGGCAGAGGAAGAGCCGGAGCAGGTGTCGGAAGGCGCGATCGGAGGCGACGGAGGTGCCGCACAAGACGACGCTCAAGTCGACGGCTCGCATACATCGGCTCTGCGGACGTCTACCTTCGAAGTGGGCGCGGCGCTCCCTGACGTCGCACCGAGCCTCAGCGGCGGCCACCGGATGCTCGTGCGGCTGAGCGCCCGGCACGACGCCTCCTCGCATTGGGTGCACTACCGCACCATCGAACTGGGTTTGGGCACCAACGCCTTGGACACCGCCTCTGCTGGCCTCGCTTCCGCAACGTCCACCTCCACCTCCGCCGTCTCCGAGGCCGCCCCTGCCCCTTCGAGCGTGAGCGCGCTCGTGGCGGGTGGTCTGCATGCAACTGCTCATCACGGCGCGCGTCACCTCGAGAATGCGTTGCTGGCGGAGGCGCTTGGTTTCCGAGTGCCGCTCTTGCTCACCACCAGTGCGCCGTGCGCCGCCTCCACCCAGTCGCCCGCCACGTCACTGAGCTCCTCTGCGGACGAGTCGGTCAGAGCCGCCGCGGACAGTGCCATGGGTGAAGAGCGCGGGCCGTTGAGCGCGAGTGGGCGGCGAGAGGGACTCTGTGGGGAAATGGGACTCAGCTTTGAGGAGCGCTGCCTGCACTGCCTCGCTCCGCTGCTGCGTGCGGTGGCGCTCATGCCCGCGGCCGGTCGCGATGAGCACACAAGAGAGCGCCGTTGCGGGCGCGATTGGGCGGCGCGCTGGAGGCCTGGCCCTCCGGGCGCCACGATGTACGATCCAGTCGCGCCGGCTTCGTCAGCTTCGTCAGCTTCGTCAGATTCGTCAGATTCGTCAGATGCGTCAGCTGCGTCAGCTGCGTCGGTTTCGTCGATTTCGTCCGCTTCGTCCGCTTCGTCCACGACGAGCTGCGACCCGAACGCGCCGCACACGCCGCCTCCAATGGTACTCTTCGCGCGTGGACCCGTCGCCTTCATGGCGCTGTCGGCGGCTCTCTCGCTGCGCGCTCACTCCAGCGCTCGACGCACTGCTGTCGCCGCGCGAGCAGCCGGTGCAGACTGGGTGGTGGCCTACGGCGAGGCGCCTGATGGATCCATTGGCGGGCCCAGCGGGGAGGGCAACGGCCATGTGCGCGAAGAAGAGGTTCGCGGACTCGCTGACGTACTCCTCTACTCGACGAACGCCGCGAACGCGACGACGCGCGCCGTCGTGCACAGCGCTGCTCTTGGAGGGACCCTACTGATCCTGCGATCGGACGAGTACGCGCGCCTGCACGCCAATCGCACGGCGATGGCCATCGAGCGTGTGCGCGCAGCGGATGGGTGCGTACTCGAGACGCTGGCGTTCCGCAAACGTCGATCGTCGTGCTGCAGTTAATGTAGCTACTGGGGACAAGAATGATTGAAAGCACAAACAACACGTAGACGGTGGCTGCGACAATGCCCCGGCCGGAGGGGCCCCCGACCGCGCGCTCCGCTCGACGTCGGTTTTGAGTCACGTCCGCGAGCGTACTATGCGCGATGAATCTCGACGTGGCTCTCTCCACGCATGATGTCGGCACATGACACACACATCCCAAACTGCAACGGGCTGAAACTCGAAACTGAAAATACACCTCCACACGCGATTGGGTGATGGGATTCCAGGCGAGGTGCGGCGGCGCGCCGAGCGATTTTCGCGTCCGCCGGCACGCGAGGTCCGTGGCTACGCAAAGCTGTTGAGCAGCTGTATCTCATACACAGAGATTTCGAGCGTTTTGGGCCATCGAGCGCGGCCACGAGGGTGTTGGAGTACTCACGAGATTCGTCACTCGAGGCTGAGAGAACGTTTCGACGCGTCGTCGCGGGCGGCGCCGCCCAAGCAGCACACTCGTGAGTCTTGCGCCATCCGATGAGGCTGCATTTTCGGTCGCACCAGTCGAACGCACTCTTCTCCCGCGAGCTCCGCACGGCCTCGAACGTGCCGCTCGCCCGCCGTCGAGCGCTAGTTGGGCCTGAGCCGGACGCTTTCGGACTCGGCTTCCACAGACTCGTCGTCATCGTCGGCGGACTGGTCGGTCGTGGCGACGAACGGCTTGCTCTGGTCTGTTACGTTGGGCTGCGCGCTCTGCTGCTGATTGCGCTTGTATCGGCTGTAGGCTGAGACGCCCACGACGGCGATCGCGTACCCGCAGTACTGCAGAGGCGTCACGAGTGCGCCTGAGACTACGACTGACCACACGATGAGCAAGATGTCCTTGAAGACGCCGGACACGTTGAGCGTGAGGGCGGAGGTGTGCTTGATGAGGGCCATGGTGGCGAGGTTGAGCGCGAATGCGGTGGCTGCGTTTGCGAGCAGCATTACCAGCCCGACCTTGCGCACGGGCGCGAAGTCGTTCCTGGACACATGCTCGGACTCGAGATAGACCCACGCCGGGAAAATGGCACACGCGCACAAGGGCGCGACAAAATAGAGAAAGGCGATTGGCGAGAGCTTGAAGCCATTGTTGGTCAGCGCGATGTTCACGAGGCACAGCCGGAGCGCCTCGAACACGACGGCCGCCATCTGCACCGTGACGCCTGTGATGTCGAACTGGATCTGGCCGTAGCACGCCATCGCGATGCCCGCCGCGATGAGCACTATGCAGATACCGAGCTCGGTGTTTGGAGTCTCAAGGCCGAACGCGAATGAAGCGAGCAGCACCGCGACCGGCGTTGACGCCTTGAGCATTTGGATGAATGCGACGCTGATGAACAGGTACGCCATATTTCCAAGGCAAAGGCTGAGCGCAAACAGCAAGGCAACCGGCGCAAAGCGCTTGCCGATATCGCCCCACGTGATATTGGTGGGGACCTCGGCCCACCCGCACAACTTCCATATGCATGTAGCTATCGAGATAAATACCATGTGCATGAGCACCAGCGAGAGAGGGTAGTGGAAATTGGCCGTGCTGAGCAGATACTTGTTGAAGAGGATGATGAGCGATGACAGGAAGATCCATTGGCAGATGAGGTAGGCCTGGAACACGCGGTGCGACGCGCTGACCATTGCGTGCCGGTTGCTGATCGAACAGTGGACGTTGTACGGCTCCGCTGCCACACGATAAAAGAGCCGGGGATCGGGCTTGGATGCGGTTCGGCACTCAAGATAGATGCCCAAACGCGAAACTCGTTGACGCAGACACGGGTCCTGTCGCGGGGAAATGCATCTATAGAGAATCCACACGGGAAAAAGATTCCGCAGTCAAGTCAATACAAGTCCGCACACCGCGCGTCACCACACACCGCGAGAAATGGAACCAAGACACGTTTACGCAGGCGCCTTTGTGGGAGCGCAAACTTGACGAAGCTTTTCTGAAAACATCGTCATTCACAGCTCACGAATGGCGGCTCCGCCCCGTCGACCGGCTCCGCCCCGGCTTCGTCGGCGCCGTTGGGTTCCACCGCGCGCCCGAGCTCGTTCGCTTGACGTCTGCGCGGCGCACGATGCCGATCGGCAACGATGAGACTTCCATGGAAGTTTACACAGTCGAGAGAGGCGTGCTGTGCCACGTGATAGGCACGCTGCTCGCCTGGGGCCTCGGTCTGATCGTCTACCTCATGTACAGGCTGTGGCAGGACTACATTTCAACCATCCTGACGGCTTTCATCGTGTCACAGACGCTCCATAAGCAGCGCGCACAGCTGGTCCGCCACATTCGGCAGCTGCGCGATCCGCGCATGCCATCGCTCCTCCACCGTGTGCTCTCGCTCGCTGCGAAGCCGCAGCAGTCGCTCGTCGCGGCCGTCCACAGCATTCCGTACCTCATCCGCTTTGCCGTGTATGACGTACCCGCGCTCGTTCAGCTCGCGCTACTGCAGCTCGTCTTCCTGCTCGGCGCGGACTTGTCGACCTGGTACGCGCTCACCTGGTACACGTGTACGACCACACTGCTCAGCGCGGGCGCGCTCTACGTGCTCGAGAAGACGATGGCCCTATGGGCGGACTCGCCTTCGGCCGCGCGCGGCGACGCAGCGGGGAGCCGCCTCATCGCCGATAACGACCTCGCCGCCATCGTCGTGCTCGCGGGGCTCCTCCTCGTGGTTGGTTTCGTCACGACGACGCTGGCGGTGCAGTCGGTGCAGAATGGCGCGCAGCTCCTCGTCGACGGCTCCTCGTGGATGCGCGACGTGCGACCGGAGACGGCGGAGGCGGTGAGCCAGGTCGTGCGCCAGGGCGTCGACCTCGGCGTCGCGTCCCTCGACGAGCTGCGCCAGGCAGAATACCAGTGGACGCCAGTGCTCGCTCACCTGATCGACGCAGTCCGGGGTGCCTGGGAGGCACCCAACGCGAGCTCGAGCGCCTTCTTGCCGCACGACGTGGTCACCTCGACGTTCGACAAGCTGCGCGAGTGCTACCCGCAGGCGACGTGGCTGCGCCAGGCCGAAGACCTTGGGAAGCTCGTCCTCTGGGCCGCGAGCCGTGCCACCTCAGGTGCCACCTCGGGAGCCACCTCAGGCGCCACCTCGGGAGCCACCTCGGGTGGCGGCGACGCGAGCGCCGGCATGGAAGCACCAGCAGGTCGCAGCGGCATCGGCGGCGCTGGCGCCGATGCAGCCGGCGGGGGCGGCGATGTGCCTCTCGCGCACCCGTCACTCCTCGAGGAGGCGCAACACCTCTTCTCCGAGCTTCAAGATCCGGCGGAGCTGCTCGTCATGCTGCGTGAGTATGTGACTTCGTCGGCGTCTCTCATGCCGACCGCCATCGCCTCGTCGGTGCTGCAATGGAGCTCGTGGAGCATGGCGCTCGTGCTCCAGCTCGTGAGCTTCGTCATCTCCTTCGGCGGCACCGCCGTGGTCTTCCTCACCATGACGTTCTACATGCTCTCGACAGAGACCGACGTGCTCACTTTCCTTGTCGACAAAATCCATCCTGCTACATCCACCTCGACGCTACAACGCATGCGCGACACGGTGGATGTAGTCATCATCATGCCCTTCGCCGGCGCCGCGCGCGCCGCGATCGTGACCGAGCTCACGTACGTTGCGCTCTCGTGCACCTTCGGCGAGCTGCCCTTCCGCCACCTCGCCTCTCTCGGCGTGGTTGTGCTCACTCTTTTCCCGCTGGTGTACGCATGGTGGGTCTGCCTGCCTTGGGTGCTCGTCTGCTGCTTCTTGCTGGGCCGTTGGGCCACCGGGCTCAGCCTGCTCGCCCTGATGGTCGCGGTGCTCGGCGGCGATCGGCTTCGCCCCGAGGCTGAGATCCAGCTGCAGAGGCGCGCCGGCGTGGGCGACTACGTGCATGCCTTCAGCCTGGTGCTTGGGGTGTACGTGTTTGGGCTGAGCGGGGTCCTTTTCGGACCCATGCTTGTCTGCGTGGCCAAGCTTCTGTCCGACGTCACTTTCGAGTTCATCTCGACAGCGGACGGCCACGTGGCATCACCTCCGAGCGCCGCCTACAATCCACGCGGCTCGTACAACAGCAGCGCTCATGACGGCGCGTTTGCGGACGTCGACGAGCAGCACGCGCATGCGGTTGGCGACGACGAGGTGTGGATAGGCGCGCCAGGGGCGAAGGCGCAGCCGCCGGCACTGCGCGAGCGTCCAGGCAAGCACGAGCGCCGCCACGAACGGCGGCCAAGTGCCGGTGCTGCCGGTGCTGCCGGTGTCAGCCGCGGTGGCGCGCCGTCGGTTCTGCATGGTGTCGGCGTCGGCGGTGGTCCCGCAGCCGGGGGCAGCGGCATGCACATGCCAGCTGCGCAAGGGGGCACTGCTGGTACCCCGTCGCTGTTCACAGCTGGCACCCCGTCGCTGTTCACAGCTGGTACCCCGTCGCTGCTGGGCGCGGTGGCTGGCTTCATGATGCGCCGTCTCTCATTTTCGACCCCTCGGGTGATCGATGCCAGCTGTGAACAGCGACGGGTGATCGATGCCAGCGCTGCGCACGTGACGCCCAACATGACGCCCGCCTCCTCACGATTCGCGCGCTCGGCCGGTGGCTCTCTCTTACCTGGTAGGATGGGCACCGAAGGACGCCCATTCACAGCCGATGGTCGCCCATTCACAGGCCACTTCACAGAGTCCGAGCCGCCCAGCGCGAGCGGCTGTGGGCTCTCCGATGGCGCTGACGAGTACCCACCAAACCTTGTGACCGTCTTTGTCACCGTGCCCGCCACGTGGGACGATGACGAAGGTCGCGCCGTGGCGGGCACCAGCGGTGGCTACGAGTACTTGATCGAGGGCGCCGAAGCCGAAGCTGAGACAGTGAGCGCACGAGGTACCGCCGGCCGCGATTCGGGAATTGCGCCAGACGCTTTCGCACCGCGGGGTGCGTCACCAGCACAGATGGCCCGTGTGCGTGTGCGTGTGGCCGCCCCGTGCAACACGCCCTGGAGCTCCTTTCTGCAGCGTGTAGAAGAGCGGCTTGTGATAGTGGGGTGCCTTCCGCCAGGGCGTACGGTGCTGGCGCTGCGCTCGGCGACCGACGCGGCGCTCGTGGCAAGCCTCGAGGACCTTTGCGATGGCGAGGTGCTCGAAGCTCTTCTACGCACGGAGGACGAGCCGAGCCGCGCCTATCCGCGCGCGCGCCTGTCCGACTCACGCGCTGCCACGCTCACGGGCGGGGACGGGAGCGTCCCGGGCCGGCTATCCGGCCGGCCGAGGGCTACGCCCAACACGCATGCGCCGCCACTGCCTGCGGAGCGACTTGAATTCTTCTCGCCAGCCGAGCGGCGCATGGCTGCTGCGACCGCCCCGACTGTGGACTAACGACGATCGGGGTCAGTTGATGAAGGTTGAAGCCGACAGCCTCCGAACCGGAGGCTTGGGTCTTGGCGGCGGAGAGAGATTCATAGCACAGCACTGAGAGCTCTGAGATCGCGTCGAAAACGTGCTAGCAGATCCGACGACGCGCGCCAGCGCGGTTCTCCTGAAAACGCGGACCGTCGAGGACTCAGCGGATTGTGCGTGTGATCGGCTGATCGCATTTACTCGGAGCCGCACACTCAGCGAACAGCATGGAGCACGCGGCCACCCAGGTAGATCACACTCAGGGATCGGATAGACAGTCCGCGCGGCTGCCGACATGCGCATTCAAATTAGGATGATTATGCAATTATCACTTGTGGGGTTTTCAAGCTCATAGGTACTGATCACACTTGTCGCTCCATGTCCGCACTCATTACTCGCACTCACACCGACACCATAAACGCAACGCGCATGCGCCGTCTGCTGGCGCACAGCATGCCAAAGTTGCGCTTAGAAGATGGTGGGGGGCGCGGCGCCGCCGAGGCCGCCGGTCGGGTAGAGGGCGTCGACGCCGAGGAGCTCGTGGACGAGGCAGCCGGTGATGCCCATCATGGCCGCGCGGCCGTTCTGGCGCTCGGCGTTGAGCTTGAAGGTCTTGACCTCGGGGTCGTCATAGCGCACCCACGAGTCGAGGGCGATGTCGCCGGCCTCGGCGTCCTCGGTCTGCGCCTTGGAGGCGAAGCCGGTGCCCGCCTCCTGCATGCAGGTGAGGATCATGATCTGCAGCCAGCCAGCGGTGGGCACGGCCTCGAGCGAGGCGAAGCAGCCGATCGGGACGTCCGAGAACTTGAGGTTCGCCGACGTGGAGAGGTAGCCCGGCACGTAGATGCCCGCGTGGAGGGCGATCACGTGGAGGAAGCCAAGCATGGCCGCGCGGCCGTGCTTGATCTCCATGATCTCGTAGCGGCGCATGTCGCGGGTCTCAATGAGGCCGAGCGGGTCGTACACGCCGAGCGGCGGGAGGACGCCGAGGTCGCCCTCGGAGAACATCTGGACGGTGCGCGAGCGCATGACCGGGGCCTGGAAGGCCTGGACGGACTCGAGGAGCGCAAGGGCGACGACAGCGGTGGACTGCATTTGTATTGGGTTGATCTGCGAACGGACGAGGTGGCGCGCGCGCGTGAGCAGAGGGCCAAACGCGCGCGAGCGGGCTCGCGCGCGCGCCGAGGGGTGCGCTCTCTGCGTGGTCCAAGGGCGCCCTATGCGGGCCGAGCGCCCGTGCAATGCCCGGATCAGCCGCGCGTGGCCGCCGAAGCCAGGCGAAAGGCGCATTCGCATAGGAGGGCGCGCACTGTTTTGTGGATGCGAGGCGAGCTCGAGGAGTGAGCTCACAGAAAATTATTTGTCGAAACGGCGATGATGAACGCGCAGCAAATGAGCGAATTAGTCAAGACAAGTTCCTTAACTCCTGCTGGGCTGTGGTGTGAAATTCGCTTCGCTACATTCTCCCAAACCTGTCCGCCGCGAGGGCTGTGAATGCTTCGATGAGCTGGATGGAGCTCCTGCTCCTTCGACGTGAACTGCGTCTTTGACGCCAACATTCCTGGCAGGCATTGCCAGCGATCCTCGATACCACTCGATCCTCGACACCACTCGCGATTCGCTGCGATGAGCACGGCCAGCTTTGCCTGCCGCTTCTTTCTTGTTCTCGCCTTCGCCGCGCCGTCGCCATCCGTTGCTACCGATGCCGCCGTGCCAGCCGCTGGCACTGAGCCACCACGCCGCTCACGACCCGCATGGCAGTCTAAGCTCGCCACTTACTCTATCGCCTCTGTCGCGCGCCGCGAGGGCCGGCGTGATTGGAACGAGGTGACGCAGGGCAACAAAATCGTGCTGCCGCGCGACGTGTATGACTACCTGACGACCCGCGGCTTGCCGATTGATAAGTTTCAGCTGCTCAATCCGGAGCGCCGGGAGGCGCTGCGGCTCTTCACCGGGCCTCTGGACTTCTGCGCGCCGTCTGGCGAGTGCTACCTGCCGTCTTGGGTGATGCGTCAGCTCGGCATCAAGGAGGGCGAGATGTGCGCTGTCGCCACGGCCAACTTCCCTGCGGCGGCATTCATCAAGTTCCAGCCTCACTCATCTGACTTCCTCGACATTGGCGATCACACGGCCGTGCTCACGCGCACGATCGAGAACCTGGGCGGGCTGACGCAGGGCTCGTATGTGCGCGTGAGCGACGGCCAGCGAACGTACACGCTTGACGTGCTCGAGGTGCGCGGCAAACCCATCCCGTCCAGCCAGCGTGACGATTCCAATGGCAAGGCTGTGAGCATTGGGCTCCTCGAGTGCCCGATCGAGTTTGCGGAGCCCAAGGACGTCGTCAAGAAGGCCAGCAAACCGAATCCATCGCCAGCCGCCGACGTGAACGCCGCTGAGGCCGACAGCGGCACAAGCGAAGCGGGTAGCGAGGCCGCCGGTAAGTCGAGCCGTAAGGCGAGCACGGCTCCGAGTGCCGCGCTTGGCGCGGGCACGGCCGGCGCGAGGCGAGCGAGCACCGTGACGAGCAGCAGGAGTAGCAGCAGCAGCGCCGGCAGCGGCAGCGGCAGCGGCAGCGGCAGCGCTGGCGCTGGCAGCAGCGGCAGCTTAGGCGACGCGCCAACCTCAGCGCCGGTGCCCAAGTTCAAACGACGTAAGGCGGCAGCCGAGGGCGAGGGCGAGGCCTTGCAAGACTCGCCGTTCTCTGGGCGCGCGCGTTCGCTAGGGAGCACCGGCGACGGTCAAAGCGAAGGCAAGGCCAGCTCAGAGGAGGCAAGCAGTGCCGCGTCGGTGCTCGCCAGGCGGCGGGCAGCCGTCAAGCGGGCCCCGGCTGCGGCGGACGCTGCAGCAGCTGCATCAGCTGCAGCAGCTGCAGAGCCAGAGGACACGACCGGAGGCGCGGCCACTGCTTCTCCGCCGGGGCTTGTGCTCGTGCTCGCCAAAGCGCTTCAGATGCTCCGTTCCGTCCTCCTGGCCATCCTCAGCGCGGTGCGTAAACTACTGACGCCGGATGCAGTGAGCTTCAACTGAGGGTGGGCTGCACGCGTGCTGCCGCTGGCGGGGGCCGGATAGGATAGGGCATAGGGAGGAGGAGTGGAGAGATACGCCATCACACGAAAGTCACCCGGCATGTCGGCGGTCGTGTCCACACGTGTGACATGACGTGTCGCGCGCGTCGAACCCGCGAGCCCCGCGCGCGGTCGCTCCGGCCTGCGGCCTCCGCCGGGGCCGCCCTCCGCCCATCCCTTGCATCCCCATGTCGGACCGGCCCGGCCCCCCGCGCGGCCGCCGCGCCGGTTCACCGGTACCGTTTGAGCGATTAATTGAATATGTGTACCTGTACGATTCGAGCGATCGGGATCGCCTTCCTTAGGATTCCTTTACGGAACTAGAAAAGTTTGCTTTTGGTGACCGGACCATACCTATACACGCACGCACCCTAGGTTCTGACGTACATCCCCAACGGATGGACGTGTACTACGGTACGGTATGGTCTGCAGTGGTGCACACTAACTA
>Ga0210245_100790_pt1 | contig 27673 bp, 25 predicted proteins | sample ChrtobMetaP3_4mM_FD_155450 | JGI IMG/M metagenome (GOLD analysis project Ga0210245, IMG submission 155450) | Chrysochromulina tobin associated microbial communities from unialgal haptophyte culture, Seattle, Washington, United States - P3_4mM | ecosystem: Host-associated > Algae > Haptophytes >...
CAAACGGCGTCAGGCCATTGAGCCGATCATCGGCCACCTCAAGGCCGATCACCGTATGGACCGCTGTCACCTCAAGGGTGCGCAGGGAGACCGACTGCACGCGGTGCTGTGTGCAGCGGGCTACAACATCCGCTGGCTGCTGCGCATGATTGCAAAGAAGGGGGTGACCTTCTTGCGCCAGCTCTATTTGCGGCTGTGCGTGCTGGCGGGCGTGTCGCCGAACTGGCAGGATGCGCTGGGTACTTTGTTCACTCGCGCACTCAACGGCTCAGTCCCGCGCACTGTCGGCGCTCTCATTTGAATAAATCAGGGCCGACGAACTGCATGTGACGCAGACCGCGGTGAGCCAGCACATCCGCAAGCTCGAAGACCAGCTGGGCAAGCCGCTGTTCCGGCGGTTGCCGCGCGGCCTGGCCCTCACCGACGAAGGCAATGCCCTGCTGCCCGCAGTGGCGCAGTCGTTCGGCAGCCTGTCCAGTGCGCTCGAGAAGCTGGCGGACACCCGTCCGCGCGAGGTGCTGACCGTGGGTGCCGTGGGCACCTTTGCCGTGGGCTGGCTGCTGCCGCGGCTGCGCAACTTTCAGCAGACCTGCCCGTTTGTGGACCTGCGCCTGTTTACGCACAACAACCGCGTGGACATGGCCGGTGAAGGCCTGGACCTGGCCATCCGCTTCGGTGACGGCGCCTGGCACGGCACACACGCCGACCGCATCATCGACGCGCCCATGTCATTGATGTGCGCCCCGGCCATTGCCAGCGGGCTGCACAGCGCGGCCGACCTGGCCCGGCAGCCGCTGCTGCGCAGCTACCGGGCCGACGAATGGCCGGCATGGTTCAGCGCCGCAGGCGTACCGTGCCCCGTGGTGCGCGGCGTGGTCTTCGACTCGTCCCTCACGCTGGCAGAGGCAGCAGCGCAAGGCGCTGGCGTGGCACTGCTGCCCGTGCCCATGTTCAGCCGCGAGCTGCGCCACGGTCGGCTGGTGCAGCCCTATGCGCAATTGCTGCACCGCGGTGGTTACTGGCTGACGCGGCTGCAGTCGCGGCAGACAAGCGACGCAATGCGCGCCTTCGCGGACTGGTTACTGACCGAAGCGGGCTGATACGAACACCATTTTCAGCCAAAAAATGGCTTCAACGCTTGATAGATATGGAATTCAAGCTATCAACTTTATAGCAAATACCACCGAGCGATGGTATGCGCTTAGTGCATTCGCTGCCTCGGCTGTTGCAAGACCGGAGTGCGCGGTCCGCGAGGCAGCGCAAGCCCGGAACTGGCCAGCGCGGGACGCGGTCCCTCCTCAGCTTTCAGGCCAAGCAGGGTTGAATTTTGAGCCTGTCCATCCTCCAGGGCGAGTTTGAAGAAGCGCATCATCTCCGCCAGATTGCTGGATTGATCCCTCAGGCTTTGCGATGCCGCGGCGCTTTCCTCCACCATCGCGGCGTTTTCCTGAACTGTCCCGTCAATGACCGAAACCACACCTGCAATGTCACCGATGGCATGCCCCTGCGAAGCCATGGTTGTCGATATCTGGTCCACCAAAAGGGAAACTTCTTTGACGGCCCCGACCAGCTGATGGATTGTGCTGCCAGCATCGGAAGCGAGGTCTGCACCTGCCTTGACGTGTACGGCACTCGCACCGATCAGGCCCTTGATTTCCCGGGCAGCGATCGCCGATTTGCCAGCAAGACTTCGCACTTCAGTGGCCACCACGGCGAACCCACGCCCGTGCGCGCCGGCGCGGGCGGCTTCAACGGCAGCGTTCAGGGCAAGGACATTGGTCTGGAACGCAATACTGTCGATGATGCTGATGATCTCGGAAATCTTGCGAGAGCTGTCGCTGATCCCATCCATGGTCAACACCAGCTTTGAGATGACTTCGCCGCTGCGTACCGCAGTGTCCGATGCTGCAGCTGCCAGCGAACGGGCCAAACTCGCCGACTTCACCGTTCCCTCCACCCCGTCCGTGAGTTCCGCCAGACTGGAAGTGGCGGATTGCAAATTCTGCGAAGCGACTTCGGTCCGGTTGCTGAGGTCGACCGTCGCTGATGCCACCTCGGAGCTGGACGCGTCAATGCTGTGCGAAGACTCCGTGATCCGGCTCACCAAGTACTTGAGCCGCTCCTGCATCTCCCGGATCGCATCGAGCAGACGCCCCGTCTCGTCACCCGATCCCTGCGGTACGCTGGACGTGAGGTCGCCTTGCGCGATCGCCTCGGCGACCTTTACCGCCAGCGACACAGGCCGAACCACGCCCAGTGTGATGCGCCAAGCGATGAAGCCGCCCAGCCCGAGCGAGAAACACACCAATGCCACCTGCAGCATGACGGTACGACGCTGGCTGTCCCGCGCCGCCGTCGCGACCAGATCGGCGTTTGTCTTCTGGATACCGATGAACGCATCCACATGGGCCCGCCATTTCATTTCTGCCGGCAGCACCTTGTCGTTGAGCGTGGCAATGGCACCGCTGTTATCACCGGCATCGCCTTGCCTTGCCGCGACAGCCACCTGGTCGCGGGTTGCCTGGCTGGCCTCGACGATCTGTTGCAGTGTCGCCGCTTCCTCCTGCGACGCGGCGGCACCCCGAAGACTTGTCGACAGCCTGTCCTGAAGCTCCTGGACTTCGCGGTCGAGCCGCTTGAGCTCAACCCCTGACTTGTCGATGAGATCAATATTCGTAAGCAGGGCAATATTGCGGACCTCGGTCGCCATCCTCCCGATATTGATCATGAGTTCTCCGGCGAGGCTTTGTCGCGCGAGATTGACCTGAACCAGCCGTGCCATATCGTCGCTGGCACGGTTGAGCGCTGCGATACCCACCCCGGCTACGCAGATCAGCAGCAGCAACATGCAACCAAAGCCAATTTGAAGCCGGCGTGATATCGAGCGCCTTGCAAGTGTATTTTTCATTGTGTGCCCCACATAAATCACGGATCAAAAAGGATTCAGCTTCAATCGAAGCTCGACAATGGAGCTTCTTTGGATCACCTGCTCAATTTGCTCGCGCCGCTGTTCAGGCGTCAAGGACGTGTTGATAGCAATGGCCTGCCTGGCCTTGAACATTTCCATGTCAGCAATGGGAACCAGTTGCAGATTCGTGGATGGCCTGAACCGTGACAACCCATTCATCCTCAGAAGAATGGCCTTTTCATCGGCGTCTGCTCCGAATCCGGTCACAAACGCAGCCATTTTTTTCCTGAAAGCAGGATTAAGCGAGTTATGCCAGACCAGTGGCGATTGCGGAATCAGCGGACTTTCCCAGATGACCTTGATTTCAGCCCCGGCCGATTTGGGATCTTTGAGAAAAAACCCCAGCTCCTCGTTATTGGCCGTTGCCACGTCCACTTCGCCATTCACCACGCGGCGAATATTTTCTTGATGAGATCCAGTCCTTACCGAGGCAAATATTTTCTTGGTGTCGGCCACGCCATTTTTCTGAAATGCAAAGTAAAGCGGCACGAGGAAGCCTGAAGTGCTTTTGGGGTCACCGTCTCCAAACTGCAGGTTTCCTGCATTTGCGATGACGCCCTGTATGTCCTTGAGCGGGGACTTTGCGGACGCGACCAGTACGGACCTGTAGCCGTAGCTGCCGTCCTTGGTCACCATCTGGGCGAACACAGAACCTGCGCCCTTTTCGACGATCTCCAGCGCCGGTGCGTTTCCTACCCACGCCACGTCGAGACGGGCCTGCAAAAAATCCCGCACGAGTGCTGCCTGGTTTTCGTATGCACGCAAACCTACACGGACTCCAAGCGATTTCTCCATCCGATCTATAAACGGTTGCCAGTTGGCCCGCATCTGTTCCGGGTCGCGCGGGGATATCAACCCGAACTCGATGCGGCCATCCGCCAGGCCCGCATTGGCAGCCCCGCCGATCAGCGCAAAAATCAGAATCGCGAAACGCCTTTCATCCAAAGCCCGAACCCTGCACCGGCGCAGGAAATTCAGGAAAAAGCGAACAATCTTTGTAAAATAGAAAAACATCATGCTCGCCGCTCCTTGATTATTCAGACTGGCACAACAGAAACAGCACAGTCAGGCAGACTCAGCGAAACACGCTCGCCGATCTGCCACTGCCGATTGATATCGGGCGAAATTATGAATATGGTGTCCAGCGAGGTCTCCACCGTAATTTCATGAAAACTGCCCAGATAAGCAGTTTTGGAGACAACGCCTTCCAGCCCGCCCGACCCCGCAGCCTGGATTCGCCAGGTCTCGGGGCGCACTGCAGCTTTCACGCGCCCAGGCGCCGCTGGTGTGGACGTTTTCAACCGGAGCGGGCCCAACAGCAGATCTCCATCTGGGAGCACCTCGCCCCCAAACAGCATCGCTTCGCCCATGAATCCCGCGACAAACTCACTGCAAGGCCGCTCGTAAAGGTCTGAAGGCGTTCCAGCTTGCGCAATGGTTCCGTGGTCCATCACGATGATCTGGTCACTCACTGCGAGCGCTTCGCTCTGATCGTGGGTAACGTAGGCCACCGTAAGGCCAAGCCGTTGCTGAAGGCTGCGAATCTCTTCACGCATGGAACGGCGCAGGCGCGCGTCAAGGTTGGACAATGGTTCATCGAACAAGAGCACTGCAGGCTCCAGGACCAATGCGCGCGCCACCGCAACACGCTGTTGCTGCCCACCTGACAGCTCGCTGGGCATTCGCGCGTCATAGCCATCCAGCCCCACCGCGTGCATGGCCTTGTGCGCACGCTCGGCGGCTTCCGCAGGCTTGACGCCGCTGACCGACAAGCCATAGCAAACGTTTTCGAGCACGGACATGTGTGGAAACAGCGCATAGCTCTGAAAAACCATGCTGACGTTCCGCTCGGCCGGACCCAGGTGGGTGACATCCTTTCCGTCAATGAAAATCTGGCCGCCACTGGGTGCCTCCAGTCCGGCAATCATTCGAAGCGTGGTGGTCTTCCCACAGCCAGACGGCCCAAGAATGGTGGTGAGGGTTCCCTTGGGAACCTTGAAGCTGATTCCCTTTACGACGAGGCTTGAGCCCTTGCCGCCGTACCTTTTGATGACATTTTTGAACTCGACGCCGTCATTTTTTGATTCATTGCTCATATCAACTCCTTCTTCTCTCATATCGCGACACGACTGGCACCCACGCGCCGGCGGCCAAGTTTTCTTTCACCCACGACTTTTTGAATTGCAAAGGTTGTGAGTGACATGAAAATGATCAGCACCGTGCAATAAGCCAAGGCAACACCATAATCACCATTACCTACTCTTCCTATAATGTATGTAGTGGCCAAATCATATTCAGCAGTCACCAGAAATATCACCGCAGATACAGTCGTCATCGATCGAACAAAGCTGTATACGAGGGCTGCAACGAGTGCGGGCTTCAAAAGTGGAAATATCACCCTTCGCAGCGTGGTAAGACTACCGGCTCTCAACATTACTGAGGCCTCATCAAGCGACCGATCCAATTGCTTGAATGAGGCAGTCCCAGCCCTCACCCCAACAGGAAGATTTCTAAAAACAAAACACAAGATAATGATCAGACCCGTCCCTGTGAGCTCAACTGGTGGCACGTTGAATGCGAGGATGTAGCTCACCCCCAGCACAGTCCCTGGAATGGCGAAAGTCAACAGCGCTGAAAACTCAAACGCTGCTTTTCCGCGAAATTCCGTGCGTGCAAGCAGCCACGCAATCAACAGCCCGATTGCCGCACAAATGGGCGCCGCTATCCCGGCAAGATATATGGTATTGAATAACGAATTCCAGGCAGATCCGATCCACTGAACTCCCGCTGCACCCAACTGAAAATCGAAAGCAGATTTGAAATGCTGAAAAGTAAACGTGTAATCTCGGCCCCACACCTTTACGAAGCCACCTGCAAACGCGAAACAGTAAACGACAACCGTGAAGGCGAGCCACGGCAAGGCAACCCAGTTGCAGATTCCCCGAACCACTTTGGGAAGCTCCATCGGCACACCTGCATCGCCCTTGCCCGAAACTGTCGTAAAACTGGTACTACCCAGCAGCTTGCGCTGAATAAAGAAGACCGTGAGTGCGAACGCGGTAAGAATCAGCGCAAGTCCAGCAGCCATTCCCTGGTCGAGCGATGAACCTACAATGGCAAAAAATATTTCGGTAGACAGAACGGAATACGACCCACCGAGAATGATGGGGTTACCGAAGTCGGCAATACTTTCAATGAACCCAACCAGGAAGGCATTGGCCAGCCCTGGCTTCAGTAACGGCAACGTCACCGTCATGAAGGTATGCAAACGGTTCGCCCGGAGGGTTTGCGCAGCCTCCTCCAGAGATGGACTGATTCCTTGCACCACTCCGCGCATGATCATGAATGCGATGGGGGTAAAAGCAAAAAGCTGAGCCAGCCATACGCCAAAGACACCGTAAAACCAGCGCGTTGGGGGAATGCCGAATGCCCACTCAAGGAACTGGTTTGCGACGCCAGAGCGCCCGAAGAGCAGAATCAGCCCAAGCCCCACAACAAACGGTGGAGTAATGATGGGCAGCATCGCCAGTACATTGAGCGGTTTGCCCATCCGGCGCGATCCGCGCTCTGCCATCAGCGCGATCATCGTCCCTAGCACCGTGGTTCCCGCAGCCGTCAATAATGCGAGATAAAGCGTGTTCCACGCCACGCCGCAATGTCCAGAGCCTGCCATACAACCGAGGCCCCATATCCGCTCGGTAAAGATGCGGTCCGCCAGCGACTGAAGTGAAAAATTCGCAGACTCGTCGTAGAAACCGGCGAGAAGCGATTTGGCAACAGGCAACACAACGAACATTGCCAGCAGGGCTGCACAACCGATCACCGCAGCAGCTACAAAAACATCTCTTTTGAAGTAGCCGAGCCGGGCCAAACCGGCTCCGAGCAGCATGACCAGTGAGACCAGTACAACGAAGCCGCCCCAGCCAATGCCGTACTGGCCCAATGCCACAGGCCCGAACAGCCGCTCCATCCAGGGAAAATTCCACCCCATCGCGCCTATCGAGTAGCCGCTTGCCACAAGTCCCAGCAAGCCGATCAGAGATCCAGCGACGAGGGCAAATCCCTGGCGCCGACCGGCTGGCAATACAGCACCAAAACCAGCCACCAGCAACCCTATGACTCCAGTCCAGAGCCAGGTTCGGCCGTGAATCGCGGCCTGGGTCAGTCCGTTTGCGACCATGGGGTCTCCGAACAGATGGGTCATCGCTGACGCGAGCGACCCTTGCTGAAGAAAGAACCATGGGAGCGCCACGTAGGCTAAGAGGCCCAGAAAGACCCATGCGTAAATCGCTCGCTGGGTTCGCTCAGTAAATCGGACTAGCATTTGAACTGCACTCGGTGGAAATCGGTAAGAGCCCAGAAAATTATCTGGGCATGGGAAGCGATATTGGGCCCGTGCCTGCCGTCACTTCGGCTGGTTGAATACCTTTCGCTCCCAATTCAGGATCAGCTGTCTGCGCACATTCGCTTGACCGAACTTCGCATAGTCATAATCGATCAGTTTGATTTTTTTCAGGTCGGGCATCCGGGGATCCACCGCTGCACTCTTGTTTGAAGGGACCTGAAACTGATTGGCGGCCGCACCAAACTGCTGACCGGAAGGCGTCAGGGCCCACTCATAAAATGCCTTCGCGCTTTCGAGGTTTCGTGCCCCTTTCACGATCGACATCGACCCGATTTCGGCGCCGGTTCCATCGGTGGGCGTAACCGTCTCAACAGGAAAACCCTGTGCCTTTTCTCCTGGCGCATCATGAATAAAGCTGATCGAAACAGTCGCCTCACCACGGGCGACCGCTTTGATGGGCCCGGTACCCGAACGCGGGTAGGTGCTGACGTTTTTGTGGAGGGAAGCCAAGTATTCGAAAGCCTTGTCCTCACCCATGATCTGGACCAATGTGGCAATCATCGTGTAAGCGGTACCGCTAGCACGGGGATCAGCAACCTGGATTTCGCCCTTGTATTCGGGCTTGAGCAGATCACTCCAGGTTTTTGGTATCGGAAGTTTTTTCTTCGCCAACAGTTCTGTGTTGTAGCCAAACCCAAGCGGCCCCAAATACACCCCCACGGTTTTGTACCCGGCCTGTTCAGCCTGACGCTGCGCCCAGCCGTGCAGCTGGGACAGTTGGGCTGATTTATATTCCAGTGTCAGATTCTGCTCCGCAGCGAGCATATGAGGATCGCCCGTGCCGCCAAACCAAACGTCGGTTTTTGGGTTTGCACGCTCTGCCATGATTTGCGCCAGCGCTTCCCCCGTCCCCTTCATTGTCATGTTGACCGTGATACCGGTCGTACGGGAAAAAGTGGTTTGAATCAAATTGCACCATTGGGCTTGCACAGAGCAAATCACATTCAGCTCTTTTTGCTGGGCAAACGTCACAACCGAAAGACTACCCAGCGCTGCAGCAATCAAAATAGACTTCATTTTCATTTTCTCTCCTATATTCAAAACGTTGGGCAAAGTTATCCCACAACACATTAATATGTGCTGATTAAAATACCGGTTAAAGGAATAATTAGGGCGGCGCCGGCCCCGCTGGAACGCGATATCTGCTGACGCGTACGCTCGCTCTGTTCAAGGAAACAGCGACTGGCGATCCAATTTGGTACGGTGTGTGTGCGCCCCAGACCGTCGCCAGTACATCACCCCACTCGAGCTGGATCAGGTATTCGCTCCCCCGACCAAAGTAGGTGCAGCTCAAGATTTTTCCGGCAAAGCCAGGGGAACCTGCGTGATCGACCTGCCAGGCTTCCGGCCTGATCAACAGCGTTACCTGCTCGCCGGCCTCGCATGCATCAGGCAGCTCGATCCGGTACCCGAACAGCGCCACGACGCCTGTCTCTACGACCTCTGCGGGAAGGAATGTGGCGACGCCCATGATGTCCGCGACAACCTCGCTGGCCGGAGTCAGGTACACGTCTCGCGGCGTGCCATCCTGCAAAATCTCCCCATCGTGCATGACCACGACGTGATCACCTACCGCCAATGCCTCGGACTGGTCATGGGTGACATAGACAACCGTGAGCCCGAACGCCTTCTGTATGTCGCAGATCTGCTCCCGCAGTTGCCGACGCAGCCCCGCATCGACGCTTGACAGCGGTTCGTCCAGGAGCAATACCCTCGGCTCGCTTGCCAGGGCCCGCGCAAGTGCCACTCGCTGCTGCTCTCCGCCGGACAATGATGATGTTGATCGGGACGCATAGCCTTCCAGGTCTACGAGCTTCAATACTGCGTGAGCGCGGTCCTTGCCACACTGCTGTGGCGTCGCCGTGGACGCGAGACCGTATCGCACGTTTTCCAGCACGTTCAAGTGCGGAAACAGCGCATAGTCCTGAAGAACGAGACCCACGTCTCGCTGCGCAGGGTCTTGATCGGTGATGTCAAGCCCATGGAGCCGGACACGACCTTCGTCAGGCCGCTCCAGCCCGGCGATCAATCGCAGCAATGTTGATTTGCCGCAACCGGACGGGCCAATCAAGGAAGTCAGGCACCCATGTGGAATGCGGAGAGACACGTTCCTGATGGCTGCTTGCCCTATGGAATACCACTTGCTCACGCCACACAGCTCAATGGCCGCCGACATTGATTCAAGCGGCACGCGGTCGGCCGAGAGAACGGATGTGGCACTCATGAGCCAGTGCCTTTTGCGAGATGAGCAGGCAACGAAGCTGGAGGGTACGCTGTTTGCGATTGCACATCAGGTACCGCGACCAGGAGGGACGAAGGCCAGCGGATCACTGCATCACACCCCACAACAGCCCCGCGCTCCTGCCGGTTGAACAGGTAGACCTGCGCTGTCATGGCGTCCGCAATCTGACGGCAAATTGCAAGGCCCAGCCCGATACCGGTGCCGCCTTTGGAGGCCATGAATGGCTCGAACAGACGCTCCTGCACGGCCTCACTCACTCCACCACCGGCATCCCACACGATCAGCTCAACCTCGTGCCTGAGCCTACGGATGACGATACCGATCGAGGACCCGATGGGCGAATGATGAATCGCGTTGGAGACGAGGTTGCGAATAATTTCGCCCAGCATCCAAGCATCGGACCGAAGGGTGACCGGTATCGCATCTAAAGAGAATTCCAAACGCTTACGGGCGATCAGGGGGGCGAACTCAAGAGCCACCTCGCTCGCGACTCCATTGAGCGAAACCGGAGCCCAACGGGCTTCGTTGGCCAGTTGCTCGACCTTGACCATGGAGAGCAACTGCGTTGCCAAACTGGTCGACCGATCCACTGTACGAATCATCTTGGGTAGCGTTTCTTCAACCTTTAGTTCGCCAGTCGCCATGCCCTGCATTTGGGTCCTAAGCACTGCGAGCGGGGTACGAAGCTGATGGGATGCGTCCGCCAGAAACCGGCGTTGCTGCTCCACAGAGGTACGCTGGGCTTCCAGGAGTTGATTCAGGGAACGTACCAGGGGAGCAAGCTCTGCCGGACGCGCTTCATCCAAAGGCTGGTAGTTCTTGTCATTGCGGCGCGCAAGCTCGCTGCAGAGAGAATAGATCGGCTGGAGTGAAAGCCACAGCAGACAGCCGACAAACAGCGTTGAAGCGATCCAGCTGAGGACTCCGCGGAACACGATTGCTTTCAGGCCGTCGCCCTTTGCCTCCTGCCGGTTCTGATGCGGCTCGACCAGAAGCAACCTCACCGGAAAGGCTGCATCCCCCTCGCCGTAGGAAGTCGCTACCGCTGCCATGCGAACCGGCTCATTTCGATACCAGCCGTCAAACAACTGGGGCTCGCGGCTTCCGCTCGCAATTTTCCGGCTGATTTCTACGGGAAGCTTCAGTTCGAGACTGCCCGAAACGTAATGTCCGTCGGACGTGGTGACCTGATAACTCACCTCCTGCGCCAACGGCATGCCGACTTCGTCCACGTAGATTTGCGACGCACGAAACGCCGTAACGACGCCGCCCGACGCTTGGACAGACGCAATAGCGGTAGCCACGCGCAGCAATGCCAGGTCATGTCGTTTGGTGACCGCCTCGACCATGTCGTCGTAGCGGTGCCAGCCATCGGCCATGAACAACAAGGCAAACCCCACCAAAGAGGAACCCCACGCAAGCCGATGAAGGGAACGCGCTCCCCACGCCGCGTGCAGCTTACGCGTATCGATCATGCACCCGACTCCTGACTCATCGAGGTTTGGTCAATCAGGAGATAGCCCAGTCCTCGGAGGGTGACCAGCTCCACGGTCGCATTCGTCAACCGCTTGCGCAAACGGTGCACAAGCACTTCCACGGCGTCGCTGGACTCCACCGCATCAGGCCCGAATACAGACTCGCGCAACGCCTCCTTGCTTACCGCCTTCCCTTGGCGCTCCAAAAGGGCCTTGAGCAGCGAGGCTTCCCTGGGGGACAGTTCAAGCGGACGCATTCCGCTATAGAAAATTCCTGTCTTGGCGTCCAGCCACAAGCTGCCACAGCGCAAGTCCTCGTCTCCGTGGTGTCGCCTGATCAAGGCCTTGACGCGAGCCACCAGCTCCTCCACGTCAAACGGTTTGCTGAGGTAGTCGTCGGCACCCGCCTCCAGACCCTGCACCTTGTCACTCACGGAACCACGGGCAGTGACGATCAATACGGGAACGGAGGCGTCCCCATCCCGCAATCGCTGCAGGATATCAAGACCATCATACCAGGCAGGCTGAGGTCGAGGATGAGCGCATCGAAACTGCGACGCCGAGCCAGTGCCAGCCCCTCCAGACCGGTGGAGCAGCAGACGATCTGAAAACCACGTGAAAGCAGCACACGGCTGAGCGCATCACAAAGATCCAGATCGTCTTCCACCAGCAGTACGTTCATGACCAGTCACCTCAACGACGTTCGAAACAAGCTCGGAGGGTTGCGCCCCGTCCTCAGATCGGGCCGCATGCGTCGACCTCTTGTCTGGATGGGTTGAATCGTCACGGAAAACTGCAGTCTTGTCACTGCGCAATCCCCCAATGCCGGTTGAAAGCAACTTGAAATAATTACTGAAAAATTGAAAGCTTTAAAAGCCCGGAGTGAGACTTTCACAGTTCTTTCATTATCCGTGAGTGCTTCTCCGCTGACCGAACAAATGCACAAAGCTCATCATTCACACAGAGAGCGGAGGTTGATTGAATTTTCGCAGATACACCACCGAAGCACTAGGCATGGAAAGCGAAATACTGCGGTGAAAAATCTCCCTGTTGTTCAACGGAGGGATTTGGTGATCTTGCGAAAGCACAGAGTCGGACTTACGCACTCGATGGCGTTTAAGCAGTATGTCAAACACACACTGCCAAGACAAATACTATGCATGCTCCGGAGAAATATGTGAAGAAAAAATTGATTCCTATCGCAATAGGCTCACTACTTGGAACCGTGTCAATCGGCGCCCATGCACAGGCGAGCTATTCCATATTCGGCAACTTTGCCGCACAAGTGGAAAGTATCAGCGCCACAGATTCAGTGACAGCGACCGGAGCCCCCTCACCCCTCACAGACCGCCCTGCCAGAACCCGACTGAGCAACGTGAGCTCAGATCTGGGGATTCGTGGGTCTGTCAAGATCGGCAACGGGCTGACCGGTGTCGCTTCCGCCGTCACGGGATTGAATGCCGATGGGAGCACGGCGCAAGCAGGCTTGTGGGGGACTGCAAAGGATGTTTTCATCGGGCTTTCCTTCGACGAAGCAGGCACGCTCAAATTGGGCCGGCTCACCGGTGCAGCGCGCTGGATCAGCGGAACGCCTGACTTTTCCCCTGCTGGCGCAGGACCGCAAGACAACCAGGCGGCCCTTTCCGGTGCTGCAGGACTGGTATCACCGCAGTTCAATGCCCGGCTCGACAATGCCATCGGGTTTGAATCCGTGCGTTGGAACGGATTTTCGGTACGAGGCTATTACTCCGCCAACGAAGGAAAAAGCAATTCGGCCGTCGCGACCGGACAGCGCATCAGCGACGGTGCCTACAGCCTGGGTGCCCAGTATGTGAATGGCCCACTGGATCTGCGTGCAGCGTACGAACTGCGCAATGACAAGCAGACATTGAATGCCGGCGCGGGATCAAAGACGAGCGACAAGGTGTTCCGCGTAGGCGCACGATACACGCTGCCTACCAGCACTATCGTCGCGATTACCTTTGACCGACAGGAATATTCCGACGATACAGCCACCGGTACGGCGCGCCGTTCACTTTCAAAGTCGGGTTGGGTCGTCGGTGCGAAACACAACTTTGGCAAACACGCGGTTTATGGTGGCTTCGGATCAGCCGGAAACATTTCTGGCAGCCTAGCCAATGGCACGGCCTTGAATGGGGCTAATACCGGCATGCGCCAAATCGTGCTTGCGTACAACTACGCAATCAGCAAAGAATTGGTCTTCGATACTTTTGTCTCGGTACTGCGAAACGGGAACAGGGCACGCTATGACTACGATGCGGGCGGCCTGGGGGGCATCGGCAACGGAGCAAAACTGACCGCTATCGGCGCAGGTCTGCGTTATTCTTTTTAAAGAAGGGAGCTGACGAACAGGCAATTTAAACGGGATTTTTTATTACTCCAAGTTATCGGAAAGTAGAAGCAGGGCTTCGCGAATACCGAAATGTCCGATTCGGCATCCTGCTGGGTCGGACATTTTTTATGGGGCATTCACAAAATGACGGCACTTGACGCCGCGTGCAGCTGCGGCCTCGTGCGGTTGGCGGCGGTCAGCGCTTCGAAGATGTCGGTGATGCCCACGATGCGCGCCTGCACCGACATCGGGTCGCGCTTCAGGCCGCAGCCAGCCAGTGTGCTCGTGGTGGCCCGCCAGCGTCTTAAGGCACGTTTTTCAGGTGGCGCCGCTTGGGCGATGCTTCCGGAATCTTGATGGTGGCGATGAGGCGCTAGTTGCAAGTCACCAGAAAAGAGCCACCGAAGATGGCCCGTCCATCACCCCTGCGGCACCGTTGTCGTGCCTGCATCCCATCGAATAGCGGCCGGTATCATCGGGCGTTTTTGCCCCTGCGAAGCCCCGCCTGTGGACCCTGTCACACCCCGATTTCTCACGGTTGCGCTCTACCAGTTTGTGGACCTGCCCGACTGCGCGCAGCTGCGCTCGCCGCTGCAGGATCTGTGCGACGCCCAGGGTGTCCGGGGCATGCTGTTGCTGGCACCGGAGGGCATCAACGGCACCATCGCCGGTGAGGAACCCGGTGTGCGTGCTGTGCTGGCATGGCTGCATGGCGATATGCGGTTTGCCCGCCTGCAGCACAAGGAGGCCTATGCCACGCGCATGCCGTTCTACCGGATGCGGGTGCGCCTCAAGCGCGAAATCGTCACGCTGGGCGTGCCGGGCCTGAACCCCGCACGCAACGCCGGTACCTACGTCAAGCCCGAAGACTGGAATGCCCTGATCGCCGACCCTGCTGTGGTGGTGGTGGACACCCGCAATGACTACGAGGTGGGTATCGGCACCTTCGAGCGCGCCGTGAACCCGCACACGCGCGCGTTTGCCGAGTTCCCGGCGTGGGTGGCGCGTGAGAGCCAGCCCGGCGGCCTGCTGGCCCACAAGCCGCGCGTGGCCATGTTCTGCACCGGCGGCATCCGCTGCGAGAAATCCACCGCACTGCTCCGGTCGCAGGGCTTTGACGAGGTGTTCCACCTGGAGGGCGGCATCCTCAAATACCTGGAAACGGTGCCCGAGGAAGACAGCCTGTGGCACGGCGACTGCTTCGTGTTCGACGAGCGCGTGTCGGTGGGCCACGGCCTGGCCCCCGGCCACCACCAGCTGTGCCGTTCGTGCCGCATGCCGCTGGGCGATGCCGAGCTGCAATCGCCCCACTATGTGGCGGGCGTGAGTTGCCCCTATTGCCACGGCACCCGGACACCCGAGCAGGAGCGCGCGCTGGCCGAACGCGAGCGCCAGATGCAGCTGGCCGCGCTGCGCGGCGCAGAGCACATTGGCGCCCGCCAGCCTGGCACGCCCGCGCGCCAGCACGGCACTGATGACGAACGAACCGGGGACATCGCGCCATGAACGCCATCAGCAGCCCGGCGGTGATGCCCGGCGCAGGCGCCCTGCCCGTCCTCTATTCCTTTCGCCGCTGCCCGTATGCCATGCGCGCGCGCCTGGCTCTGGCCGTGAGTGGCCAGGCGTGCGAATTGCGTGAGGTCGTGTTGCGCAACAAGCCGGCTGCGCTGCTGCAGGCCTCCCCCAAAGGCACTGTGCCGGTGCTGGTGCTTGCCGATGGCCAGGTGCTGGACCAGAGCCTGGACATCATGCGCTGGGCCCTGGCCCGGCACGACCCGCACGGCTGGCTTGTGCCCAGCCACGGCAGCCTTGCCGACATGCTGGCGCTGGTTGCCGCCTGCGACGGGCCCTTCAAGCAGGCGCTGGACCGGTGCAAGTACCCGAACCGCTACCCGGGGGTGGACCCTGCCGTATCGCGCGCCCAGGCCATGCAGTGGCTGCAGGGCCTGGAGGCGCGCCTGCAAAACCAGCCGTTTCTTTGCGGCGACCACGCGGCGCTGGCCGACATGGCGATTGCGCCGTTTGTGCGGCAGTTCGCGGCGATTGATGCGGACTGGTGGCAGGCCCAGCCGTGCCCGCGCGTGCAGCAGTGGCTAGCGCAGTGGCAAAACGGTGCCCTGCTCGCCAGCGTGATGGACAAGCTGCCCGCCTGGCTGGAAGGCACTGCAGGGGTGGTGTTTCCCCATCCGACCTGACAGCGTCGCATGGCAGCCAGCAAGCTGGTACCGATGGCACAGCTTGCGGCGGAAGGCTCCGAACCCGATGACCGCCCGCACCCGCCGTGACATACTTGGTTACATGCGCTGGATATTTCTATCAGATTCACCGACGGGGCCATCCGGATCCGTCGGCCCCGGGGCGCTGTGCAACCTGGCCCTTGTCTTCGCGATGCTGGGCTCCGGGGCAGCGCACGGCCAGATCAACGACACCGAAGGCACATGGCAGGGCACCCTGTCGTGCGGCGACATGCAAACGGCGGCTGGCCGCTCTCCCAAGGGCTTCGTGAGCCAGATCAAGGTCAACGTGTCCTTTGGCGCCATCACCGGCCGGCGCGATACAGCCGAGGTGATCGAGTCGTTCAATGGCTCCATCGAACGCTCCGGGCGCACCACCCTGGAAGGCAGCGGCCACTGGAAGGACAACCCGAGGCGGGCGTGGCGGTACCGGCTGAAGGGCACGCAAAGCGGCTCGCAGATGGCGCTGGCCGGCCCGCTGGAGTCACCGGACGGAAAGACCCGGCTGAGGGACTGTCAGGTCAGGCTGACAAGCGCGGTGCTTGCTGCCAAAGAGGCCCGGGAGCGCAGTGACAAGGCGGCCCTTGCGGCCCGGCCGGCGCCCCCTGCGGCATCCACACAACCAGCACCCGCGGCGCCGCCACCGGCGACCAACCCTGCGGTAGCCACGAAGCCGACCCCGGCTGGGGACCTGGCTGCACGCACCAGCGAGAAGCTGAACCGCGACAAGGAACTGGCCGCGCGGCAGGCTGCCGACAAGGCCGCCGAAGCCGAGCGCGCCCTGGCAGCGAGGCGGCAGTCGGACGAGGCCGCAGCAGCCGCCGCCCGGGCCCAGGCCCAGGCCGCCGAAGTGGAGGCGCTGCGGCGCAAAAACCTGCAGCTGGAGGCCGAGAAGGCCGCCGCAGAACGGGCTGCAGCCGAGAAGGCTGCTGCAGACAAAGCCGCTACAGACAAGGCAGTGGCCGAAAGAGCTGCCGCAGAAAGAGTCGCCACGGAGAAAACTGCCGCCGAAAAAGCCGCGGCAGACAAAGCCGCCGCAGACAAGGCTGCCAGACAGAAAGCCGAAGCGGACGCCAGGAAGGCGCCGATCAAGGTCCGCTCGGCCATGGATCTATAACGAGAAGCAGGAGAAACCATGGCAATAGAGACCAAGCGGACCGAAGAACTATTCCTGAAGATCGTCAAGGTGACGGTGCTGGCGTGCATGGCGCTGGCGCTGCTGTCGGTCATCGTCCTGGGCATCAATGTCGCGTACCAAAGCGCCAAGATGCCCAACGAACCGGCTCCCGCCCAGAAGGCACCCGACCGGCAGGTCAGCATGGACGACCTGCGCAAGATGCTGCTCAAGGACGACAAGACCGGCGAGGCACAGTCCCCGGCCAGCGTCCCAAAGCCGATGGCCCCTTCCTTGAGGTACCTTGAAGAAGTCACCCGGTTGTACCGGTGCTCCATCGAGTTCGGCATCAAGGTCGGGGCCCAGATCGAACACGAGGACAACGCGGTCGCAGCGCAGCGCGTGGAAGAGCTGCGCGCGCAGGTGGAAAAACTGGCCGGAGACCCGCGCCGCGGCGAACGGTGGGTGAAGGCAACGACCGAGTTCACCTGCGCCGCACTGGCCGACCCGACCATCATCGCGATGCGCAAGGAAGGCAAGATCAAGAGCGTGTTCTACCCCGTGCTGAACTTCCACATCAAGGCCTGGGACAGCATCGAGGACGAAAAAGCCGCGTTCGAGCAGGCCGAGCGTGACCGCGTCGAAAGGGAACGGGCCGAGGAAGCCCTGCGCATTGCCCAGGCGCGGGCCAACGCCATGGCCAGCGCCATTGCAGCGGGTGTGGCCTTTGCCACCTTCATGCTGCTGGCCATCTACCTGCTGGGCTCCAAGATCGAGACCAACCTGCGCGACATCAACGAGGCCATTCGTGGTCTCAAGACATAGCCCCGGCCCTGCGTTGACGCCCAAAAAAAGGCGCCCTCGCGGGGCGCCTTTTTCATGCCTGCAGGGCAGACAGCCTTAGGCCGCCGAGTACGCTGCCCCGCCCTTGCCGCCAGCCTTCATCCCGCGCGCGAGCACGGCCAGCAGCACCAGGCCAAAGCCCACAAAGCAGATGAACGACCAGTTGGCAATCGAGCCCCCCAGAAACGTCCAGTCGATGGCAGCGCAGTCGCCCGAGCCGCGGAAGATCATGGGAATGGCGCGGCTGATGGGGTAGTTTTCGATCATTCCGTAGAAGTCGCGGCCGCAGGTGGCAACCTCGGGCGGGTACCACTGCAGCCAGCTCTGGCGGGCCGCCACAAAAGCGCCAAAGCCCGACGACAGCAGCGCCAGCGCGCCAAACCCCATCCACCAGCCTTTTTGGCCCCTGGCGCTTGCCAGTGCTGCAAAGATTGCTACACCAATGAGAGCATAGCGCTGCACGATGCACATCGGGCAAGGCTCCAGGCCCACCACGTGCTGCAGGTACATGCCAAAAGCCAGCATGGCCACGCAGGCCGCGCTGATCAGTGCCAGCACACGGCGCGGGGCCTGATCGATCCAGTTCAACACCATCATTCTTATCCCATCCACATAAGCCGCCCCGGGGCGTTGCCCCTGAAACCGTCACGGCCCCGGCGCGAGGACGGCCAGCAAGGGCCGCCCCGCAGCAAAGGCCGTCGTCCCCCTCAGGGGGAAGACGCGAAGCGGCTCAGGGGGGAATCAAATCCCAGCAGCGTGATCCAGAAAAACGCGGGCGCGGCGTGGTGTGACCACCAGCGTTTCGCCCTCTTTGAACCCCATCTCCCTGAACTGCTGCGCAGGGATCTGCGCTTCGATCAGGTTCTCCGGGGACGCATTGTCCGCTGGTTGGTGATCGTCGGAGGGAATTAGTTCCAGCCGGGCGATGGGCCCGACCACGATGGCGCGGCTGAGCTGGGCCACGATGCCGCGCGGGCGGCCGTCGGCGTCCACACCCGCGCCGGGTGAGTAGCGCTGCACGTCCAGGTCGTGCGGGCGCACGTAAGCAAAGGCCTTGGTGTCCTGCGTGGCAGCGTGCTCGGGCGAATCGATCTGCACGCCATCGAGGTGCACCAGGCCTTCGTGTGCGCGGCCATGGAACAGGTTCACGTCGCCCAGAAATCCGTAGACGAACGGGCTGGCGGGGTGGTCCCACACCTGCTGGGGCGAGCCGCTTTGCTCGATCTTGCCCTGGTTGATGACCACCACGCGGTCGGCCACTTCCAGCGCTTCTTCCTGGTCGTGCGTCACGAAGATGCTGGTGACGTGCAGTTCATCGTGCAGGCGGCGCAGCCAGCGGCGCAGTTCCTTGCGCACCTTGGCATCCAGCGCGCCAAAAGGCTCGTCGAGCAGCAGCACCTTGGGCTCCACCGCCAGGGCACGGGCCAGGGCAATGCGCTGGCGCTGGCCGCCCGAGAGCTGCGACGGATAGCGCTCGGCCAGCCAGTCCAGTTGCACGAGCTTGAGCAGGTCCGTCACCTTTTTCTTGATCTGCGCTTCGCTGGGGCGCTCGCTGCGCGGCTTGACGCGCAGGCCAAAGGCGACGTTCTCGAACACCGTCATGTGGCGGAACAGCGCGTAGTGCTGGAACACAAAGCCCACGTTGCGCTCGCGCACGTGCACGTCGGTGGTGTCTTCGCCGCTGAAATGGATGGTGCCCACGTCGGGCGTTTCCAGCCCGGCAATGATGCGCAGCAGCGTGGTCTTGCCGCAGCCCGAGGGGCCAAGCAGTGCGATCAGTTCGCCCGAGGCGATATCAAGGCTCACATCGCGCAGGGCCTGGAAGTCGCCGAACTGTTTGCTGACGTTACGGATTTCGATGCTCATGGTGGGTGTCTTCCTTCAGCGTGCGGCGGGTGCAGGTGCGGGCCGCTCGGGGGGCATTTCGGCAGCGGCCTTCATGGCCTGTTCGTTGCGGTGTTCGGCAATGGTCTTGATCACCAGCGTGACCAATGCCAGCAGCGCCAGCAGAGATGCGGCAGCAAAGGCAGCCACCGACTGGTATTCGTTGTAGAGGATTTCCACATGCAGCGGGATGGTGTTGGTCTGCCCGCGGATGTGGCCCGACACCACCGACACCGCGCCAAACTCGCCCATGGCCCGCGCGTTGCACAGGATCACGCCGTACAGCAGGCCCCACTTGATGTTGGGCAGCGTCACGTACCAGAAGGTCTGCCAGCCGGTGGCGCCCAGCACGATGGCGGCCTGTTCCTCGTCGTTGCCCTGGGCCTGCATCAGCGGGATGAGTTCACGCGCAATGAACGGGAACGTCACGAACGTGGTGGCCAGCACGATGCCGGGCACGGCAAAGATGATCTTGATGTCGTTGGCCATGAGCCAGGGGCCCAGCCAGCCGTTGGCGCCAAACATCAGCACATAGACCAGGCCCGCCACCACCGGAGACACCGAAAACGGCAGGTCCACCAGCGTGGTCAAAAAGGCCTTGCCACGGAACTCGTACTTGGCAATGCACCAGGCCGCCGCCACGCCGAACACCAGGTTCAGCGGCACGGCGATGACGGCGGTAATCAGCGTGAGCTTGATGGCCGACCACGCATCCGGATCGCGCAGCCCGGCAATGTAGGCATCGAGCCCCTTGCGCAGCGCCTCGGTGAACACCGCAGCCAGCGGCAGCACCAGGAACAGCAGCATGAAGGACAGCGCCAGCGTGATCAGCGTGTAGCGCACCCACGGCGCTTCGGTGGTGCCGGCGCGAGCGCGGCGAACGACTTTGGTGTTGGCGCCGCTCATGCCGGTGCTCCTGCGTTGCGGCGCTGCCAGGCCTGCAGCGCGTTGATGATGAGCAGCAGCACGAACGAGATGACCAGCATGACCACGGCCACCGCCGTGGCGCCCGCAAAGTCGTACTGCTCGAGCTTGCCGATGATGATGAGCGGCGTGATTTCAGAAACCATGGGCATGTTGCCGGCGATGAAGATGACCGAGCCGTACTCGCCCACTGCGCGCGCAAACGCCATGGCAAAGCCGGTGAGCAGCGCAGGCGTGATGGACGGAAGAATCACCTTGGTGAAGGTTTGCAGGCGCGTGGCGCCCAGGCAGGTGGCGGCTTCTTCCAGCTCTTTCTCGGCGTCTTCCAGCACGGGCTGCACGGTGCGCACCACAAACGGCAGGCCGATAAAGATCAGCGCAATCACGATGCCGCCGGGCTTGAACGCCAGCTGGATGCCCATGGGCTCCAGGATCTGGCCGATCCAGCCATTGCTGGCCAGCAGCGCCGTGAGCGAGATGCCCGCCACGGCAGTGGGCAGCGCAAACGGCAGGTCCACCAGCGCATCCACGATCTTCTTGCCCGGAAACTTGTAGCGCACCAGCACCCAGGCAATCAGCAGCCCGAAGAACAGATTGACCAGCGCCGCAATGAACGACGCGCCAAACGTGAGCCGGTAGGACGCCATCACCCGCGGCGCGGTCACCGCCTCCCAGAACTGGTCCCAGGTCAGCGTGAAGGTCTTGAAGATCAGTGCCGACAGCGGAATCAGCACGATGATGCTCAGATAAAAGAGCGTGTAGCCCAGCGTGAGCCCGAAACCAGGCAAAACGCGCTTGGCGCCTCTACGGCCGCCATTTTGGTTATTCATAGGATTTATCTGTTGGGCAATGCCGCCCGAAACTGGCAGGGCCGAGGCCAGTGCCCCCGTGCAAGGGCCGCCCCGCAGCACCGGGGGCCGTCCCCCTTCCCGAATTGCGCGGCAATTCGAGAGAAGGGGGAAGCCGCGCAGCGGCTCAGGGGGTTGTTCCGAATTACTTGGAATAGATCTTGTCGAACTGCCCGCCGTCGTTGAAGTGCACCTTCTGCGCTTCGGTCAGCGAACCAAAATACTTGGCCACAGTGAACTGCTTGAGCGGCTTGAACGTGTCGGCGTACTTCTTGAGCACGGCTTCCGAGCGTGGGCGGATGGCGTGCTTGGCCGCGATTTCCTGCGCCTCGTCGGAGTACAGGTAGTCCAGGTACGCCTTGGCCAGCTGGGCCGTACCCTTCTTGGCCACCGTGCGTTCGACCACGGCCACGGGGTTCTCGGCAATGATGCTGACCGACGGATAGACGGAATCGACCTTGCCGGCGCCGAACTCGCGGTCGATGGAGACCACTTCCGATTCAAAGGTGATCAGCACATCGCCCTGGTTGCGCTGCAGGAAGGTGGCGGTGGCATCGCGGCCACCCTTGGCCAGCACGGGCACGTTCTTGTACAGCTTGCCCACAAACTCGGCGGCCTGCGCCTCGGTGCCGCCCTTTTCGCGGATGGCGCCCCACGCGGCCAGATAGGCATAGCGGCCGTTGCCGCCGGTCTTGGGGTTGACCACGATCACCTGGATGCCGGGCTTGATGAGGTCTTCCCAGTCCTTGATGCCCTTGGGGTTGCCGTTGCGCACCAGGAACAGCATGGTGGACGTGGTGGGCGACGCATCGTGCGGGAACTTCTTGGTCCAGTCCTTCGCCACCACGCCGTTGTCGGCCAGGAACTGCACGTCGGTGGTGGTGTTCATGGTCACCACATCGGCGGCCAGACCGTCGTTCACGGCGCGCGCCTGGGCGCTGGAGCCGGCGTGCGACTGGTCGATCTTCACGTCCTGGCCGGTGGTCTTCTTGTAGTGCGCGGCAAAGGCGGCGTTGTAGTCCTTGTAGAACTCGCGGGCCACGTCGTACGACACGTTGAGCAACGAATTCTGTGCCACTGCCAGGCCGCTGGAGGCCAGGGCAATCGCGGCCAGAAGAGTCTTGAGTTTGGAGGTGGTGGTCATGGAGGGCACGCAGGTTGAAGCTTCAGATGCCTGGATTGTGCGCAGCCACCGTTAAAACTCAAAAGAATATATTCTTGTTAATTAATCGGTATTTGGCATATGGAACGCCAACGGCCCGTCGCGGCCAGGCAGGGCTATTCCCAGGTTAAATCGGCCTTTACCGCGCTGATTTATTGGCTTTATAGCTATTACTTCAATAGCAAACACCCCCATCATGCGGTAGCCTGCGCCGCCCTGAACTCCCCCTGCAGCGACTGCAGCAGCGCCCAGCCCAGCGGCCATTCGCCATGTCCCGAATCGACGTTGATGTGGCCGGCATTCTGGATGCGCACGAATTCGCTGCCCCACGCGCGGGCATAGGCCCCCGCCAGCCGCACCGGGCAGTACGGGTCGTTGCTGCTGGCCACCAGGATGCTGCGATACGGCAGCGCTGCGTAGGGCACAGGGGCGAAGTCGCTCAGTACGGCGCGGCGCTCGGGGTCGGCCGGGGCCACCAGCAGCGCGCCGCACACGCGGGCCGCGGCTTCGGGCCCCATGTGCGTGGTGGCGATGCAGCCCAGGCTGTGGGCCACGATGACCACGGGCTGCGGTGCCGCCAGCACGGTCTGCTCCAGCTGGCTGACCCAGGCCGCGCGGGTGGGTGCCACCCAGTTGTCCTGCTCTACGCAGCGGGCGTGCGGCAGGCGATGGGCCCACAGGCTCTGCCAGTGGCCCGGCCCGGAGCCGCGCCAGCCTGGCACGATGATGATGGAAGTGGATGACGGCACAGATATTCGCGGGCATGCGGGCCGCATGGGCACACAGCCTGCGTCGGTGCGCCGGGGCTGGTGGTTGCCATGCGGTAGGCAAAAGCCCGCCTCAATGGATGGGATCAACCCATTCTGCGAGGCGGGCTTCAAAACCCAAACGAATATCTCGTTGTTACTTCATCCCCAAAACATCTGATGAAACAGTGGATGGCACAGCGCAAACCGGCCAAGGGACGCGCCACACCCGGCGTGCGCCAGCCCGTCAACCGCGCAGCAGCGGCGTGAAAGCCACCGGGCTGGTGCCGGTGTCGGACGTGAGACGGAACACTTCCACCGCCCCCACCAGGTCGCTGGCTTGCGAATACAGCCTTTCGGCGGCGGCAGCCATCTCTTCCACCAGCGCTGCGTTCTGCTGGGTGAACTGGTCCATGTGCGACACCGCCTGGCCGACCTGGCTCACACCCGCGCTCTGCTCGCCACTGGCTGCGCTGATTTCGCCCATGATGTCCGTCACGCGGCGGATGGCGCTGACCACTTCGGTCATCGTGGCGCCCGCCTTGTCGGCCAGCTTGCTGCCTTGTTCGGCGCGCTCCACGCTGTCGGTGATCAGGGTCTTGATCTGCTTGGCAGCCTCGGCGCTGCGGCCAGCCAGGCTGCGCACCTCGCTGGCCACCACGGCAAAGCCGCGGCCCTGTTCGCCAGCGCGGGCGGCTTCTACTGCTGCATTGAGCGCAAGGATGTTGGTCTGGAACGCGATGCCGTCAATCACACCGATGATGTCGGCGATCTTGGCGCTGCTGTCGTTAATGCCCTTCATGGTCTGCACCACCTCGGCCACCACGCTGCCGCCTTGTGATGCCACACCCGATGCGGCCACAGCCAGCTGGTTGGCAGCGCGGGCGTTGTCGGCATTCACCCGCACGGTGGAACCCAGCTCTTCCATCGATGCCGCAGCTTGCTGCAGCGCGCTGGCTTGTTGCTCGGTGCGCCCTGAGAGGTCGTTGTTGCCAGACGCAATCTCTGCGCAGGCCGACTCCACATGGTGCGCCGAAGCGCGCACCGATGCCACGGCGCTTTCCATGCGGCGCATGGTGGCCTGCAGGGCCTGGGCGGGGCCGGTGGTCACGGGCAAGGCCACGGCGGCGTCCAGCGCAATGCCATCGGGGCGATCCACCACACTTACCAGCTGGCGAAGCTCCTGCCCCTGCGCAGCGGTGCGGCCCAGGCTCACGGCCATCATGGCTTCCAGCGCGGTCTGGATCACCACGTACACGGCGTGGATCACCACGCGGCCAAAGTCGGGCTCGGTCAGGCAGTAAAGCCCTCACCCCGCCGCCTGGAGGCGATCAAACAGCACATGGTGCACGGCAAACAGCGCCGCGGCAAAAACGATCGGGCGCCAGTCCAGGTACACCAGCAGGATGGCCAGCGTGACGAACACACCAAAGTGGAACTCGGTCATGCCCTGCGCCAGCTGGATGTGCAGCGCCACCATGGAGGTCTGCACAAACGCCAGCACCATGCGAGAGCCCAGCGTGCCCTGCATGCTGACGAACGCCAGCACCGCCAGGGCCAGCAGCAGGCCGGCCGCCACCCACGCCACGGTCGACTCGACAAATTTCGCGCCCAGCACGACGGCGGTGACGGCGCTGACCACGATGGCTACGAGGATGACCCGGTCGCCCAGGACGGTGTGCGAAAGCGACGCAGTGGATGGGCCCGGCGACTCGGGGGTAAGCGCGTTGTTCATGGAGGTCTCCTGAAGGACCGAAAGCGGACGGACGACCGAGCGACGAAAAGGCCCGGCCTCGAAACGCCGGACGGCGAAATGCTGACGATTTGATTCATTTTGTAACAGCCCGGTGCGCATGCCAAGGCCAAACAAATGATCTGAATCAAGGATGGGCCACTGAACGGCAATGACCTGGCCCGAAAGGGCCTCGCGACACCCGCGGCTCGCGCGACATGAACGCGGCCTGCACCTGCTACTCGTAAAAATGGTTATCAGGAATCCCACGAACGCCTCTTGCGCATGGCGTGCTTTGCCCCGGTTGCCATGGGCTACTGCCTGTTGCGTTGCCGGCCTGCAAGCCCGTACCCCAGACGCCAGGCGTCAGGCGCGCCGGCGCCGCCCGCGTTGCACGCGTTCGAACCCCCTGGCCCTTCGCGCCGCACCTGATAGGGGATTTCAATCTCACACATTTATCTTTTGTATCATTTATAACGTTTTGAACGGTAAAATTGCGGGCTTGGAGGGACATATTTGTCCCGGGCTGCACTGATTTGCACCAAAAAGTAACATTTGACAGCACCAAATCAGTGCAACCAAGACGTAACGTCGGCCAACCTGTCACTTTCCCCTACTTAGGAATCTCATGAATACTTGGAAAATCAGTCACCGGCTGATGGCCGGATTTGGTCTGGTCATATTTGCGCTGCTCTGCATGTCGATCTACAGCGTGATGGTGGCCCGGGGCATCGACACAGCCCTCACGACCAATGCCAGCCAAAACGCTGTCATTCAGCGCGCCGCCATCAACTTCCGCGGTTCGGCGCACGACCGGTCCATTGCCGTGCGTGATGTGGTGCTGGCACCGAGTGAGGAAGCCCGCAAGAAGGAGCTGGAATCCATCAAGCGTCTGGCCGATTTCTATGCCAAGTCATCCACGCAGCTGGATGCCGTGCTCAAGAGCAGCGCACAGATTTCGCCTGAAGTGGCTCCCATGGTGCAGGCGCTCAAGGAGATCGAAGCCCGTACGGTGGCCACGACCGAGAAAGTGGTTGCGCTGATGCAGGCAGGTGATCGCGCTGGCGCAGAAGCCCTGCTGTGGACACAGGCCAAGCCGCAATACGAACAGTGGCTCGCTGCAGCCAACAAGTTGATCGACTTCGAGGAGGTCAAGATCATCGCCAACAGCGATACCGCCAACAAGGATGCCAACCAGTTCACCAAAGTCATGCTGGCTATCACGCTCCTGGCGGTCCTGGTCAGCGTTGCGGTCACCGTGCTGCTTTCGCGCAGCATCAACCGCGAACTGGGCGCGGAGCCCAGCGAGGTGCGCGCCATCGTGCACGCCATGCAGCAGGGCGACCTGACCGTGCCTGTGAACGTGCGGGCGGGCGACGCCGGCAGCGTGCTGACAGCCGTGCGCGACATGCAGCAGCGCTTTCATACACTGGTGTCGACCGTGCGGGACAACATCGCGCAACTGCGTGCCACGAGCGACCAGATTTCGAGCGGAAACCAGAATCTGGGGCAACGCACGGAGCAGGCCGCCAGCAGCCTGGAACAGACCGCCGCCAGCATGGAAGAGCTCACTGCCACCGTACGCCAGAGCGCAGACTCCGCCCGCCAGGCCAACCAGCTGGCCACTGCAGCGGCCAGCACCGCTACCCGCGGCGGTGAAGTCATGCAGCAGGTGGTGACCACCATGCAAGACATTCACCAAAGCAGCCAGAAGATTGCCGACATCATCGGTGTGATCGACGGCATCGCCTTCCAGACCAACATCCTGGCCCTGAATGCTGCCGTGGAAGCCGCCCGTGCGGGCGAGCAGGGCCGCGGCTTTGCCGTGGTCGCTACCGAAGTGCGCAGCCTGGCGCAGCGCAGTGCCGAAGCGGCCAAGGAAATCAAGGCGCTCATCCAGACCAGTGTGGAGAAAGTGGACTCTGGCACCCAACAGGTCGCCAATGCCGGCGTCACCATGAACGAAATTGTGCAGGGTGTGCAGAAGGTCAACGGCATCATTGGCGAGATCAGCACGGCTGCGTCGGAGCAAAGTGAGGGGATCTCGCAGGTCAATGTCGCGGTCACGCAGCTGGACCAGATGACCCAGCAAAACGGCGCGCTGGTGGGCGAAAGTACCTCGGCTGCACAGGAGCTTCGCGAACAGGCGCATCGCCTGGCCGAACTGGTGGAAGTCTTCCGTGTGCACGGTGGTTCCAGCACCGGCGAGGCTTACGCGTCGGCACGTCGCTCGCAACCCTCAGCCACCCGACTGGGCGCACCTGCGCAATGTCGCCTGCCGGGGTAAAGACCTCCCGGGCCCAGCTGCCCCCCCCAGCGCTCAACCGCGTTGGGTACAGCCGAGGGACACAGCTTGCGGGGGGCGGACCACGCTCAGGCCCTGCCGCACGGCTGGGCCCGGGGCACCGGCATCAAAAACTCTCCCACTCACCCTTGTCGTCCGCGCCTGCAGCCGGCGCCTTCGGACTGTGGCCTTGCCCCGCGGGCGCCGACAAGGGCCGGGCTGCTTTGGGTGCGCTCACGCCTTGGCGAAGGCTGGCTGGTTTGCTGTCGGGCTTGCTGTGGCCCACCCGTGCTGTCGAGCGCTGCACTACAGCGGCGGTTGCAGTGGCGCGAACAGCGGGTGCAGGCGTGGCAAACCGCGCAGCTGCTGCCGCATGGCCCTGGCTCCCTGCCCCCAGGTTGAACACGGCCACCGCGTTCACCAGTTCACCCGCCTGCGCGTTCAGCGCACTGGCCGCTG
>Ga0210245_100816_pt1 | contig 27164 bp, 14 predicted proteins | sample ChrtobMetaP3_4mM_FD_155450 | JGI IMG/M metagenome (GOLD analysis project Ga0210245, IMG submission 155450) | Chrysochromulina tobin associated microbial communities from unialgal haptophyte culture, Seattle, Washington, United States - P3_4mM | ecosystem: Host-associated > Algae > Haptophytes >...
GTCGCAGTGCGTGATGCCGAGGTAGGTGAGGAAGGCGAGCGCGTCGAGCATCTGGATGGAGAGGGCCCCGATCGAGCCTGCGTGCCAGTACTCAGCGCGCGCGCGCGGGCCAAGTGTCTCGAGGTGCATGTAGTGCGCCAAGACGGACGCGTTGAGGCGCTCGTACACAAGAAAGAGGTGCTCGCGGTAGTAGAAGCAGTCGAGCAGCCGCACAATGTGCCGGCGGCCGAGTGGGTCATGCAGCCGGATCATAGATTGAACCCGGGCCTCGCCCAGCCCGGCATCCATCGTATCCTTTGCGTTCTTTAGGCACTTGAGTGCCACGGGCCGGTTCTGGGCGCCGTCGTGCACGGCGCGGAAGACGGTGGCAAAGGAACCTGATCCGAGGATCCCGTCGACCTTGTAGCTGCGAGTTCATAATCATAAGGGTGGGGGCAAGCAGATGAGACAAAACCACGCGGTGGCGTGGAGACATGGCGAGGGGAGAGGGAGCGCGCGCCTCGCGGGGATCGTTGCGAGATGGGCACGCGCGGTGCATCGGGCAATCAGGGCACGACAGGCGAGGGGCGCACTTGAAGCCGACCGTCTCGTTCGGGCTGGGAAGGAAGTCGGAAATGGGCTCCATGCCGTTCAAGTTCGGATTGAAGATGGTCGGGATCGACATCATCACGCGGAGCTCCGGCGGAGCCGAGGGCACGTGCGACACTACACGATGAGCCGCCTCGTGCGTGCCTCGGCGTTCGCGCAACGCCGCCTTTGCCGCGTGGTTGCTAACGACCACGCGACTGCGCGCACACAAAGACCGCGCGTGTCAGGGGCTGCTGATGGATGATTGCGAGGCGCGTGCTGGGCTCTGTACGCACTTGAGGATCGGAATGGGTTGGGGTGGTGCCCTTGTTGGCTGTGGCAGCTGCTCCTCGAGAGGAGTGACGGCCACTGTCCAGATGAGGTCTGCGGGCAGCGTGAGGCTCATGAGTGCGTCGAAAGGGCGCTAAACGGGGCGCATCGATCGTGGATTCCTACTGCGCGAGATTCCAAAAATAAGACTGCGGCCGATGTTTTGATACCGACGTTTTCCAGAAATAGAATTCGGCGAAGACCTCGGCTCACCACGGCGGCTTGGACCGAAAACTTCGAACGAAGTTCAACGAAAGAAATAATTCCTCGCCTCGGTCGGAGGTAGGTCGGAGGGGAACAACGAGGCGACCCTCCGGCGTATTAATTAAACAATCGAACTCGATCTTGGACGCAAAAGATGTGTTTGAGCAGGTGATCCGCTCTCGCGAAGTTTTGAGCTTCCGGGAGGCAATCCGCTGCCCAAGGATTATTCCCGCCCCACTTTGGGAACTGCTTCCGGGAGGCAATCCGCTGTCCAAGGTTTTACCCCCCACTTTGGGAACTAACGTACGTCTATGCCGCTGTTAACGAGATCGGAGATGTCAAATTTGCTCATTTCATTTTTGTGCCAAATCGGCATATGAACATCCCCATTAGGCCATTTGGCCACTCTTTTGTAATCGCCTCAGCGCGGGGTGGAGGGCCGGGGCGGTGCGGAGGGCATCGGAGTCCCGAGTCGCGGGTGGGCAATTTTTAGGGTATGCATCTATGCAAGTAACGATAACTGTACAAACTCGAAACTGGACAGAGCTATCCGCTTACCAATTTGCGGGACCCCTAAGGACCCCTGAATTGCGGTAGATGCTTTCATTGGTCGCGCGTGTCCGCTGGTTAGTTATTCATGTCTCACTCAGACGCTGACGTCTACATCCCCATCGGTTGCATGGTCCCTGAGACCTTGTATTCCGACGGATGACGCGCCTTGTACTCGACGGTCAACCGCTTGGAATCGGCACCTGGGGAATCGACCACATACGGGGAAGGGGATGGGCTGGCATCCGCCTCAGGGGATGGGCTGGCGTCCGCCTCAGGGGATGGGCTGGCGTCCGCCTCGGCGTCGATGGCCTCAAAAGCCTCCATATCTGCCACACCCAGCTCCGCCTTAGCATTGGCTGCACCCTGCTCCGCCTTAGCCTTGGCTGCACCCTGCTCCGCCTTAGCCTTGGCTGCAGCCGCCTCCTCGGCTTTTTCCTCGGCCTTCTTTGCTAGCTTCTCCGCAGCCGCCTTGGCCTTTGCCTCATCCTCTGCCCCCTTCTTCGCAGCCGCTGCATCCTCATCGGAAAGCTCGGACTGGAACGCATAAGTCTCCTGAGCCGCCTCCGCCGCCTCCTCGGCCTCCTTTCTCTTCGCTGCCGCCGCCTCTGCCGCCTCCTCGGCCTCCGCCGCCTTGGCTGCCGCCACCTCTGCCGCCTCCTCGGCCTCCGCCGCCTTGGCTGCCGCCGCCTCTGCCGCCTCCTTGGCTTCCGCCGCCTTGGCAGCTGCGGTCTCCTCGGCCTCCTTCGCCTTGGTTTCTGCCTCCTCCTCGGTCTCCTTGGCTTCCTCTGCCTTGGCTGCCGCCTTGGCTGCCGCCTCCTCAGCTTTCTTTGCCTCGAACGCATACTTGGCTTCCGCCGCCTCCGCCACCCCCTCCGCCTCGAACGCATACTTCGCCTCCGCCGCCTCCGCCGCCTCCGCCGCCTCCGCCGCCTCCGCAGCCTCCGCAGCCTTCTTGGACTCGGCTGCATGCTTCTCCTCCGCCGCCTTGGCTTTCGCCTCGGCTTCCGCCGCCTTGGCTGCCTCCGTCTCCTGCGCCTTGGCCTTCGCCTTGGCCTCATCCCTCGCCTTGGCAGTCGCTTCCTGAATCGTCTCATACCGGGCAAGGCCGCCAGGTAGGTGCGAGGCAAGATCCTCTGTGGCGGACTTGATGAGCGCCTGGTTGGAGTGGAAGATCGTATCAGCATCGACCTTCAAGTGCCGATCATACGTGAGAAGCCCGTTGCACTCAGTCTCGACATCGGAGATCTCAGTGTACACGGCGGCAAAGAGTGCTGGGTACGTACCCCAATCCGCCACCATGCTCTGAAGCCCGAGGCTGTAGTTTGCATACAGCTCGCCGAGCTCGCTCTTGCCCTTGACGGTCGTGTACCCTTGGCACTTCCCCACAGCCCACTCGTGGCCGCTGAGCGCGTAGTCGATGCCCCCGTACTCGCCGAGCACAAGGGCACGATTCGGGTCGGCCCCCGAGATGTTCGCGTCATTCGCGAACTCGGGCCGTGAGTAATGATGCACATCCGTCATGTTTGCATGCATCCCGCCGACCCAATAGTCGAGACCTCGGCCGCCGGAGGCGTCGTTGATCAGACGCGTCGGGTCGAGTGCGCGTAGGGTGGCGATGGTGTGCTCGACCGTGCTCTCATCGACCACTTTGGTCGACCAAGTGCCTTCGTCACTGAGGAAGGAGGGCCAGCGGATCCTTGGAGCTTTCGCATCTGCACCCGCATCTGCATGCATCCGCACGGAATCCGCACCATCCGGCGTGTCTGGCATGTCCGGCGTGTCGACCACACGCTTCTCTCCATATCGCGATCCGTGGGGCGGCTCCGGTCTTGCCCCGAGCGTCACACCACCCTGATCGTTGCCAGCCAAGGGTGTGGCCGCTGGCTGGCCCCATCCCTCGTTGTACGTCACCCAGAGCACGATCGATGGGTGTGAGCGACGGGCCTTGACGTCACGGATCATCTCGTCCAGCCATGCCTCGTACACAGGCGAGCCGAGACCGGCCGCATCGTGCTTCGAGGGCACGTCTTGCCACACGAGCAGGCCGAGCTGGTCACAGTGCCAGTACCAGCGACGCGTCTCCATCTTGATGTGCTTGCGAATCATGTTGAACCCAAGCGTCTTGTGGGCTTGCACGTCCGATCGCAGCGCCTCGTCGGTGGGCGCCGTGTATTGGCTCTCGGGCCAGAAGCCCTGATCGAGCGTACCGATCATGAAGAGGGGAGCCCCGTTGAGCAGCGGCACCGCGCGCCCGTCTGTTGAGTGACCCATCGAAATCGCGCGCAGGCCAAAGTACGAGCCTGCTGAATCGATCTCAGTGGGCCCTTGGGGATGATCGTGCATCTGCACGAGCTTCAGTGCCAGCCCGTACAGGTGAGGGGACGTCGGCGACCACAAGTTGAGTGGTTCTGGCACTTGGATGTCCACAGACACCACCGCCGCGTTCGCAGGCACCGCCTTGGTCACGATGACTGCGCTGTTGCACGACGCTGTGGTGCCAAGGGTGCACGGCACCGAGGTCGTGACGCTCACCTCGAGCGTCAGGCCTGGCGGTAGCACTGTGAGCCACAAGCTCGTGTTCAGACCTGCCGCCAGCGCTGCGCCACTGCTCACCTCAACCTCCAGATGAACCACGCCGCTGGTTGGGTCTGTCGTGGTGAGGATGTCGGCAATGTGCGCGGCGGAGGGCACGCACTCGGTCCACACCGTACCCCACAGCCCCGACGTTGACGTGTAGAAAATCCCCTCGGGCTCATCGAAAGCGTACGCGGCTTGCTTGCCCGTGGCCTGCGTGGCGGCGGTCGTGTCGCAGATGCCCACGATGAGCTCGTGCTGCCCTCGTACGCCAGTGACGCCGCGGGAGAAGAGCGCCGCGCTCGCGTCGAAAAAGAAGGGATCGTAGCCGCCCGAATGCACCCCGAGGTGCTGCCCGTTGAGGTACACGGTCGTGTTGTAGTCGGAGGCCTCAAAGTGAAGCAAGACGATGTCCGAGACCGAGCATCCGGCTGGTCCGAAGCTGCCGAGGTCCAGAACAAGGCGATACCACGCGTAGCCGCTGTCGGTCATGCGGTGGACTCCGCCGAGCATACTCTCGATCGGGTAAGGAACTAGAATGGAGCTGTCGAGCTCCTTGCCGAATGGTGGGTCGGCCAGCGAGGCGGGCGTTGTGTCAATCTGCCACAAGCCATTCAGGCTGCGCCAGGAGGCATCGCCGCGCACGAGCATAGGCCGGGGATAGGCGGCGTCCTCGGGCACGCCTTTTGATCCCCAAGTCGTTGTCAAATTCGAGTCAAACGCCAGCAGAGCGAGAGCCACTGCGATCAAAGGCATGGGTTTTTGTGTTGCCAAAAAAGGCTCTTCCCTCTTTTGCCTCTCACACCCAAAAAGGGACTTCATGTCTCACGGTCGAACCATCGCCGTCGCGGCGACAGCTCTGCTGCTCTGCGCTTACGAGCTTTTTGCCGACGAGCTTGGATCCGGCACACCGATCCGCAGTCTCGCGCAGAAGCACTGGTGGAAAAGGAAGCACTGGAGGCGCGAGCACGAGGATTTCGAGGCCTTTCTCCAGCAGGACTTTGAGGCGCAGGAGCTCGCGAACGCGCTGCAGCCGTCCGAAGACGTGGACGAGCGCATCGCACAGCTCCAGCACGTAAAGGGACCCCACAAGGTCGATGCCGCCAAGGTCGATGCCAAGGTCGATGCCAAGGTCGAATTCCGGGCTGGATGGCTGCCGCCCGGATCTTTGAGTCCGCCCATGGGTTGGCGAAGCTGGAATAAGTTCGAGCTCGAGATCTCGCAGGATCTGATCCAGGCGCAGGTGGATGGCCTCGTGCGCACACGACCTGGCAATAGCCACTCGCTGCGCGATGTTGGGTACACGTCGATCGGCGTCGACGATGGCTGGCAAGTGTGCCACGACCGAGGCTACCACGATGAGAGCACCGGGTACCCCTTGGTCAACACCACTCTATTCCCGGACCTGGGCGCGATGACGGCATACGGCCACGAACGTGGTGTGAAGATGGGCTGGTACCACAACAATTGCGCATGCAACGGAGCTGCCGACCGCGACCGTTACAAGGAGGATGCTCTCGCAACGGCCCGTTACGGATTCGATGCCATCAAGGTCGACTCTTGCGGCCCCATGACCAACATCACGGCGTGGAGAGTGGCGCTCGACGAGGCCGCTGTGATCGCTGGCGGCGGCAAGCGGATTGGGCTCGAAGATTGCCGAAACTATGGCTACACGGACGATGTGAAACAAGGGCAGGGGTTCTGCGAGTTCGAAATGTTCCGCTCGACGGAGGATGCGTCTCCCGACTTTGCGTCGGTAATGAACAATCTGCTCACCAACAGCCGACTGCCTGGTGGGGACGACCTTTTGCATGGTGGGCTGCCGTGGTCGCGTCCCGGCTGCTGGAGCTACCCAGACATGCTCATGATCATCGGGTCAGGGGAGTGCTCGCAGAACCTTCCCCCAGATTCGTGTGGCGCCGACTCCGGTGGAGTACGGCGCGCTGGCGGACTCAACGTGAACGAGTCGCGCGCCCACTTCGGCGCGTGGTGCATCGTCTCGTCGCCTCTCATCCTCGCGCACGACTTGTCCGATGAGGTCGCTTACGCTGCCGCGTACCCCATCATCTCGAATACCCTCGCCATTCGAGTGAACCAGGTGTACGCGGGTGACGCAGGGCGCCTCATCGTGACGAGTCCCGCCGACGAGGCGTTCAGGGAAACCGTCTACCACGGCGCACGCTGCGAATGCGCCTATGCGGGGACGGAGATGCCGCGGTGGACTGTGTGGGCGAAGCGGATGGATGCTGTGGGCAATGAGGTCGCAGCCCTAGCCATCAACCTCTCTGACAAGCCTATCCCCGGCGGCACCATTGCCGTCAACGTGGCTGACCTCTTCGGCCTCAACGGCGCCGAAACGTACGCACACGAGTGCGACGTGTGGAGTGGCGGGTGCACCACAGAACCTCTCGATCCAGAGGAGCCTGAGGTACCGTTACCCTGGGACCCTGCAACATGGAACCACCCGCCAGGCATGCAGGCGCAGCAGCAGGCGCCGCAGCCACAGCCGCAGCCCCCGCCGACGCAGCCGCAGCCGCAGCCGCAGCCGCAGCCGCCGCAGCAGCAGCCGCAACAGCCGCCGCCGCAGCAGCAGCCCCAGCAGCCGCAGCAGCCGCAGCAGCCGCAGCCGCCGCTGCAGCAGCAGCAGCCGCCGTCGCAGCAACAGCCGCAACAGCCGCAACAGCCGCAACGGCAGCCGCAGCCGCAGCAGCCGCAGCAGCCGCAGCAGCAACGCGTGTGGCAAGTTCCGGAGCTAGCAGCGCACTCGAGCTACTTTGTCGTGCTCAGGAAGTGAGGCCGCGGTGGACTACAAGCGGCAGCCGGATCGATTGAGGCTGTGGAAGGCGAAGAGCCATGCGAAGAGCGCGGCGTGCACGGCGTGCGGCGCGTGGCGCGCATGCTGCGACGATCGCCCGGATCCGTCTCCCGTGCATGTGCACGGCAGGTCCAGGTCCAGACTGTGAGAAGTGAGGTGAGACTTTCGCATAGAGAGACGTGAATTAGAGCGGGGGCGGAGAGAGATGTGTCATAGTCGTGTCATCCGCATGGTGTGTTGCTGTTGGACTGGAGCCCGAAAAGAAGCTATGGTATACAGCCGGAGCTTTTCATAGGCCGTCACAGGTAGTCACAGGACACAGCCGCCCGCACGGCGTGCGGCCGTTCCGAACTGACCGCCGCGCGCAGTTTTTTATACTCTGCGGTGCGTCCGCGATCCTCCGCGGCAACGGAACAGTTTATTTCGTAATTATTTACATGCGGGACCGCCACACGGTCCTCGCCTCTATGGGGCTTTACTGTAGTCTGTACCTACTCGCAGTTTCCACCCCACGCGTGCCAGCATCTCTAGTAGGAAGCCGGGATCTAGCGGGGGGACCTGGCGCAGCTGGTCGAATTGGGCACGGGTCGAATCGGAGTCCCAATTGCGCATTGGCTGGATGAGTTAGTTTACTCTTGGGCGAGTTGGCTTGATCTCGACATAATCCCGCACCATCAGCGATCAGTGACCGCCCCGCTGAGCCGATCCACCGAGAACGTGTAGATCGTCGTGTGCAGGTATGTCTCTCCGGGTCGTAGCACAGGCGACGGGAAGCCGCCGCGATCCGCGGTCGGAAGATGATGGATGGCGTCGGGAAAGTTCTGAGTCTCGAGGCACACGCCCGCGTACTTTGGGTAGCGTGCGCCGCCCTTTCCAGCGAGCGATCCGTCGAGAAAGTTGGACGTGTAGAGCTGCACGCCGGGCGCGTTGGTGGCGATGGCCATGCTGCGTCCCGAGGCTGGATCGCGTAGCGTGATCGCCGGGCGAGGCGTCCTGGGCCACCACTGCGTACCTGGCTTGGTGAGCGCCGCTGGCCCCCGACCGTGCAGCACGAAGCAGTGATCAAATCCGGCCGTCCAACCCGGCCCATCGACGTTCGAAATGCGTGCGCCGAGCTCCGCCGTGCTCGTGAAGTCGAAGGCCGTGCCACGCACCGGGGCGAGCTGACCCGTGGGGATGCGGTGCGCGTCGATGGGCAGCATGTGCGTCGAGCGAGGCATGGTCAGCTCGTGACCGAGGACCTCGCCGGAGGCGTGGCCGCCCAGGTTGAAATAGGAGTGCTGTGCACACGCAGAGGCCGAGGCACGCACGCGGAGCACTCGGAGGCACACTCGGGGGCGCACTCAGAAACCGGGTCGACGCCATGTGCATGCGATGTGCATGCTCATGGCAAGGAGCACAGAATGAGCGCGCAACACCTGCGCAAGGTTGATGATCGTGGGTGCGTCTGTGGTGGCTCGGATAGTTTGGATGAGTTCGTCGGCGTCCGTGAGCGTGTATGTGACCTCCACGTCGAGTGTGCCTGGGTAGCCCTCTTCGCCCGCGGCACTTTGGTACCGCATGCTGATCTCATCGCCGCGGCGGCACTTGGCACCTTGTCTCCGCTCGGAAGCACACGGAGCGACACGCGCAGCGTTCCATCGAACCTTGTCAAAGCCACGCCTGCCGCCATGCAGCGAACCCGGCATGCCACGCTCATTCGTGGCGAGCCGGTACGTCGCGCTGTCCAGCTCAAAAGATGCGTTGGCAATGCGATTGGCCACGCGCCCCACGATCGCGCCGAAATATGGCGAACGTCCATCGGAGTAGGCGACTTCCTCATCAAAGCCGAGCACGACGTCTGCAAACTTGCCGTTGCGATCAGGGAGCAGAAGCTTCTGGATCGAGGCGCCCGTGCGCAGCAAGTGCACCTCAATGCCGCGCCGGTTTCGCAGCACGAGGTTTCTCGATCCCTCCGTTTGTTCTGCGAGGCTCTGGGCTGCTCTGCGCGCTAGCGACGCCCTGCCGACCGCCTTGCCGGCGATCACGGCCAGCCAGCAGATGAGCAAGATTCCGATCCCGCCGATATAGGCCCAGCAGCGTGTGCGCACGTGCGATGCATGGCGGCCAGAGGTTCCCATGTTGCTGCTGTGAAACACACAACGCGCACACCCAGGAGCGGCGACTGGGGAATTCATTTCCGAAAGATTGCACAATTGGCTCGAACTTTTTCAAAGGTTTGATGCGTCCGCCCCTCCTGACGAAATCGTAATGAAGGAACCAATTTCGGCCACGCGTCCCCATCAGGAGCTCTGCCGCGACGGCGAGACGCGCTCTGACGTCGGCGGCGGCTGCTGCGGAGCAGCGATCGATTCTGGCTGCAGCGGCTCGCAACCATGCCGCCGCGACGTACACTTCTGGCCATTGCGACGCTCCTCCGTCGCGGCCTGTCGAGTGGGGTGGGTGGCGTGGGTGCGGTCGTGGAGTCGAAGCTGACCCTCGATAACATCAATCCGGCTGTGCTGGTAACGCAATATGCGGTGCGCGGCGAGCTCGTACAGCGTGCCTCTGCAATCCAGGAGTCAAATTTCGCCGAGAAGCCGTATCGCAAGCTGCTCGAGTGCAACATTGGCAACCCGCAGGCGGTCGGCCAGTCGCCTTTGACGTTCAATCGACAGGTTCTCTCGTTGCTCTGCTACCCCGAGTTAGCCAGAAACCCGGCTGCTGCGGCACTCTTTGAGCCCGATGCAATATTACGCGCCAAGGAGTACCTTCAAGCGATCCCAAACGGGCTCGGCGCGTACAGCGAGAGCCAGGGCTTTGCCATCGTGCGGCAGCAGGTTGCCAACTTCATCACGAAGCGCGACGCGGGCGTGCCAGCCTACAAGGAGAACATCTTCCTGACGGACGGCGCCTCGAAGGGCGTCGAGAAAATGCTGAGCCTGATCCTGCGCGGGCGGACCGATGGGGTGCTCGTGCCGATCCCGCAGTACCCGTTGTACTCGGCGACGCTCGCGCTGGCCGAGGCGCACCTGCTTGGGTACGAGCTCGTCGAGGAGGAGGGCTGGCGATTGTCCGTCGACGTGCTCGAGGAGAAGTTGGCGGCGGCGAAGGCGAATGGCATCCACACGCGGGGGCTGGTGGTGATCAACCCGGGCAACCCAACGGGCAACTCGCTGCCGCTCGAGAACATGAAGGAGGTGCTGCGCTTTTGCGGCAAGCACGGCCTCATCCTCATGGCAGACGAGGTGTACCAGGAGAACGTCTGGCTCGAGTCGCGCCCTTTCCACTCGTTCAAAAAGGTGCTGCACACGATGGCCGATGCGCCCAAGGTGCAGCTCGTCTCGTTCCACAGCACGTCCAAGGGCTTCCTCGGAGAGTGCGGCATGCGCGGCGGCTACTTCGAGCTCTGCAACTTCGACCCGGAGGTACTGCCGCCCCGCCCGATACAGCGCTTCACCCGCCCGCCCCGCACGCGCTCGTCGCCCACCACAGCGCCTATTGTCCATTGGCGCGCTCCGGTCCAACAGCCCCCCCCCCACGCACGCTCACCCACGCACACGCCACCACGCCACCCACACGCCACCCACACGCCACCAACACGCCACCCTGGGCTCCGCCCCAAACCGCGCGCAGGTGGTCCAGCAGCTGCTCAAGCTCGTCTCCATTGGGCTGTGCTCCAACACGCTCGGCCAGATCGCGACCGGCTTGATGGTCCAACCGCCCGCGCTCGGGGAGCCATCCTACGCACGGTACAGCGCTGAGAAGGAGGCCATTTTAACCTCGATGCGTCGGCGTGCGCTCAAGCTTGTCGACGGGCTGAATGCAATGGAGGGGGTCACGTGCAACGCGCCCGAGGGCGCCATGTACGCCTTCCCCTCCATCACGCTCCCTCCCAAAGCGATCGCGGCCGCGGAGGCGGCTGGCAAGGTGCCCGACACCTTTTACGCTCTGGCGCTCCTCGAGGCTACCGGTATCGTGGTGGTGCCTGGCTCGGGCTTTGGGCAGAAGCAGGGCACGTGGCACTTCCGGACGACTTTCCTGCCGCCCGAGAAGGATATGGAAGGCGTGATCACGCGCATGGGCGAGTTCCACAAGGGATTCATGGCGAAGTATTCATGAGAGAGGCGCGGAGGGAGGACTTTGATGTCTCGAAGGTGGACACTCGAGAGTCGACACGTCCACGGGCGGAACAGTGCGTGCATGTGGCTGACACTGAACCTCACCATGTAGGGAAGGGGTGGGAGTACATCGGTCAGCCCAAAACTTGAGAACGATACTTGCCAAAAGAAGAAAGTCGTTCACCACGTGACGATGCCAGTGCCGCCTGCTCGCCCATCTTCAGCCAAAAAGCGCGCGGCCCGTCCAACCGAGGTGCCGTATGCAGCCTGGGCCGTCGGCATCGCTGTTCTTGCTGCGACCACCATGGCAATCTGTGCTCAGCCCATGGCTGCACAGGTGATGAAGGCGGCGATTGAGGCGGTCGTTTCCAACCGGCCATTGACGTACAAGCGTGGCCCTGCGACACCGCTGCACTTTGCAGCCCAGAGAGGCGAGCTCAAGACCGCTCGTGAATTGCTAGATACAGGCGCTGTCGTCGTTGATGCAGCGACCAATCTCGGTGCCACTCCGCTGCACGTGGCCGCCGAGCAGGGCCACCTCGCCATGGCCTCTCTGTTGCTTGAGGCGAAAGCCTCACATGCCGCTGTCACAGACGCAGGACTCCAACCGCTTCATTTCGCGGCAGAGAACGGCCACGGCCCCATCGTGCGGCTGCTCCTCGACCGCCGCGCGGCGGCCAGCGCCCAGACGAGCTCTGGGCACACTCCACTGCACGTATGCGCGGCGTCTCAGAAGGCCTCCCCAGCGATGCTGCTCAGTGCGGCGCGCGTGCTGCTGACGCACGCGGCGGGCGCGTTAGCATCCATCGACGCGCCCACGCTTCTGGGATTCACGGCATTGCACCTTGCAGCCCTCAAGGGCCACGAGGAGATGGTCCAGCTCCTGCTAGCCAGCGGCGCGAGTGCGGACGTTCCAACCGCAACAGGGCACACTGCGCTACACGTGGCGGCCGAGAAGGGCCAGTCGGGCGTAGTGGAGCTGCTGCTCGGGCGCGGCCGGGCGACGCTCGAGGCGAGGTCGCACATGGGACACACGCCGCTCAGCATAGCTCTCGATGCGGGTGCGTACGGCACCGCGCGGGAGCTCTTGCGCCGAGGGGCCGATCCGTCCACTTGCGATCACAGAGGCGTGACGCCCCTCCACCTTGCCGCGAGGCGAGGCGCGACCGAGATGGTCACCACCTTGCTGCGTGCGCATGTGCCGGTTGACGCACTCAATGCAGCCGGTCTCTCACCTCTCACGGTCGCCGTCTACGGAGCACACGGAGCCGGAGGCGCCCCCATCGCAGGCGGCACAATTAGGGCGGATGGCGCACCAACGGCGGACCCAAAGCTCACAAGCTTACTGGATCCGACGCCCCTGCTCATCGCCCTGCTTGACGCGGGCGCCTCCGCACATGCCCCGCACCCTTGGACGGGGCAGACAGCCTTGCATGCGGCCGCCTACCTGGGCCGCCTCTCCTGGATGGAGTTGATGCTCAAGCGTGCTCGCAGTGGTGGCATCAGTGGGCGTGGCGGCGAGGGCGGCGAGGGCGGCGAGGGCGGCGAGGGCGGTGAGGGCGGTGAGGGCGGCGCCGACTCGTCAGCCGGTTCGCCCTCGGACGCTCAGCACGACGCCGTTGATGAGTACCGCATGCACATCCAACGCGGCGATGGGCTGGAACAACGCGCAAGGACCACAGGGCGTCTGGCGCTCGCATCCCCGCGGCAACTCGCTCGTGTGCGTGCGGCAGCATGTGAGTGGGGCCTGATTACGCCTGCGAGTACGCCTGATTACGCCTGCGAGTACGCCTGCGAGTACGCCTGCGAGTACGCCTGCGAGTACGCCTGCGAGTACGCCTGCGAGTACGCCTGCGAGTACGCCTGCGAGTACGCCTGCGAGTACGCCTGCGAGTACGCCTGCGAGTACGCCTGCGAGTGTGAGGCCTTATACGCCGTCGCGAGTTGTCTGATGACACCTGATGGCACCCGATTCCGTCTGAGGGCCCTATGGAGATTGCGCCCCTCATCAGTGCCCTATGGAGATTGCGCCCCTCATCAGTGCCCTATGGAGATTGCGCCCATCATCAGGCGAGGCCTACGCCCACGCGATTCGTCTCTCGCCCGCGAGAGCGAAGGCGTACGCGCGGCTAGGCACGGTGCAGGCGAGGGCTGAGCAGAGTGCTGCGTTGAGCTCCCATGCTGGCGGCGACGGCGGCGGCGGCGGCGGCGGCTGTGGCGGTGACGACGGTGGTGGAGCTCGGGTATCGTTTGAACACGCGTGGAGGCTGATGCCTGAGCGTACCTCCGATGCAGCCACGTTTGGTCGCGACCAGATGGCCATGGCAATTGCAGGGCTAGAGGGGCTAGGGGGTGAGCGAACCTCACTCATTGCATGCTGATTGCCTCCCTATGGCATGTTTGCAGGCCTAGGGGGTGGGGGCGAAGCCGAGTACCGCCCGCCCGCCCGCTCCAAGATCTGATTGCCTCCCGAATGGCATGCTGATGTCCTCCCTCATTGCATGCAGGAGTGGCGCCCGCACGTACACTCCAAGATCTGAATGTATCTCGCGTGATTACGGCTGCGGGCCCGACCGTTGGCGCGACCCTCCAAGCCTTGAGCTTGTGGCGACGGCACGGCGTCGTCGTGTTCCCCTCGCTCCTGTCGGCTGAGTCGGTACGAGCACTGAGGGGACACGCACAGGCATTGCTGCTGCCGGTGGAGCGCGGTGCTGTATCAACGATCGATCGAACGGCCAACATCCGTGCGCCCGCGCAGCGAGCGCTGCGTGCCCTCCCAGTGAGCCACGAGGTGACGGATGCGCTCAGCCAGCTTTCGGCTACGGTACTCTGGCCCTTCCTGGAAGCGGCGCTGCAGGCGGAGCAGCTGCTGCTACTCGAGCTTGGCGTGATGCGTGCGAGCCCGGGGGCCGCGGCGCAAGCGTGGCACCGCGACGACAACGTGTTGGACGGTCGCATCGTGTCAGTCCAGATCGCCCTCGTCGACACGGGTGCCCAGCAGGGCGCGCTCGAGGTACAGCCGGCCAGCCACACGCACACAGAGCCCACGGACGAGCAGGCTGCACCCTCGGTCATCGTGGCCGTGCCCGAAGGCACCGTCACAGTCTATTCGCCCAACGTGGTCCATCGCGGCCGGGCGAACACACACACGGAGGACCGGTTGACCCTCGTGCTCTCGCTCGTGAGTGAGAGCGGACTCGTGCCCGATGGGATCCCACTCGCGGTGCAAGCCGAGGACGCGGGCCGCTGGTGGTTGGCGCGGGATGGCTTGCAGGACTCGCCGCACGAGGCATTTTGAAGACCCCAAGTTGCAGGGACGGGGCTCGTGGGTCAGAGTATCCGGGTCACAACCCCACGCGGCCGAGTTTTTGACAAAACCGAACGATGAGGGCGGCGGAGCCGCGCCGGGTACTCGGCTTTTCAAGTTTTGATAGTAAGAGGAGAGCTTCGGAGCGCGGTGGACTGTCTCTATCGAGTTGTCAGTGGACGCGACGTCGGTGGCGTAATGTCGTCTCTCTCTCGTCTGCGACTTGGTCCCCGGTCCTCGCGCCCCCCGTGGCGCGTGGCGCCGGGGCCCTCTACCACACTGCCAGGCGCGGCTTAGGCGCGGCGGGGGCGTCACATGGGGCGTCATGGCACGGGGGGCGTGCCGGTGCGCGGCTGCGGAGCGGGGCGCGCGGCGCGCGCGCGGCGCGGCCGGACCGCGGTTGCGCGACGATTCGAGGAAGGCTGGCGCGGAACCGCGGGAAGGAATTTTTAACGAACGTTTCCGCGCATCGTTGATCGACGTGCCGCCCGGGTACGCCCGATCGAGTGTGCTTAGCAATAAAGTCCGAAATATATAGCGCGTATGATATTAGAAAAAGTGCGGGAAAAGGTTCGTCGAAGTTTCGTCACTAACCACGCAGAGTTTCGTCATCTATTTATATTTATTAGGCAACCAGGGGGTTTCGTCACTAGGGCTACCGGTACCAGATCTCCGTATAGTCATGGCGCGTAAACCTATAGTGCTGTATCGTGTATGTGTCGCGCTGTGTCGTTCCCGGTCGGCGGACGGGAAAAGCCGCTAAGCCGGGCCCGCCCTCCCTCGAGCCTCGTCCCTGGCCGCCGCGCGCCGGCCCGCCGCGCTTGCGCGGTCTTCCGGCTTCCGGGTACCCTTCCGGGTGCGGCCCGCCGCGGCGGCGCGCCGGCGCCGGCGCGCGTGTGCTCGCACGAGGTGTACTTGTCACTAAGAAACCGATCAAAAACCGATCTTACGTACCTAACCTCGTAAAGCCGTACGCTACGCTACGAGAATCTACGAACGAAACGCGGAATCAAAAACGAGCTCATTGACGTCTCTTGCGGTGGATGGTGCTCGGGAATCTACGAACGAAGTTGGCGGGGAGTCCTGAGCTACAGTTGCCTACTGGGCCAAGGCTACATGCACAGCGCGTCGAGAACGGTGATGTACGAGCCCTGCGGTGTTTGAGCGGATGCGCTCATCATGGCGCTCACTCGATGGGCTCGGCTTCACCTTGGGCTCCATCCTTGGCTCCGTCCTTGGCTCCGCCCTTGGCTTCATCTGCCATAGGCTCGTCGTCCTCGATGGGCACGGCTTCACCTTGGGCTCCATCCTTGGCGCCGTCCTTGGCTTCGTCCTTGGCTTCATCTGCCATAGGCTCGTCGTCCTCATTCGTCTCCGCGCCACTCATGTCGTCCGCATCGTCGTCATCATCATCAGGCATGTCTGCGCCGTCGGCCCACGAGAGCAGCTCCACCTCGAACTTGAGCGTCGCACCGCCCGGGATCTTGGGGCCCGACCCCTTGTCACCATATGCATAGTCCGACCGGCAGTACAGCTCCGCTTTCTCGCCCTTGAGCATCGTGGCCACACCCACGTCCCAGCCCTTGATGACCCTCCCCATTCCAAGCTTGAACGAGAAGTTGCCCGGCCGGTCGCGCGACGAGTCAAACTTGCTGCCATTGGACAACAGCGTGCCGACATAATGGACTTGAACCTGGGCGCCCTTCGGAGGCGTACCCTCGCTCGGATCTCCGGCGACGAGGATGCGCTTGCAAAGGCCGCCATCGTCCGAAATGTCGACCGCATCCGATGGGACTCCCTGCGGCGGCTTCTTCTTGATGCCACCGGCGCCCTTGACCATCTTCGCAAACAGGCCCTTTTCAGACTGCTTGGCGGCGGCCTCGGCCTCCTTGATGGAACCGTACACCTCGCGAATCTCTTTCGATTTGGGGTCGAGAGTGCAAGCCTCTTTGAGGTCCGCGCGTGCACCATCGAAGTCCGCCATCTTAAGCCGAGCCGTGCCACGCCGGAAGAGCGCCTTGATACGAGACGGCGTCGGCAACTCTTTCAGGCCGAGCACTCTGGTGCACACAGTGGACGCCATCGGCCAGTCGGAAAGCTTGAGAGAGCACTGCGCGGCGTTGAGCAAGCAGGCCACGTGCAGCTCTTGGGCTGCTGGCTCTTTGTCCCCGTCCTCGCGGCCCTTAGATCGCGCAATTGAATCGCGATCCACCCACTCCGCCGCCTCGTCGTACTTTTCGCGAGCGGCCCACCATTCTTCTGCTTTGAAAGCGGTGGTGGCCACCGTTTTGATATCGGTAGCTTTGTCAATCTTCTCCCTGGCAGTGTACTCCCACTTTTGCTTCTCAGGCTCGGCCCACGAGAGCAGCTCCACCTCGAACTTGAGCGTCGCACCGCCCGGGATCTTGGGAGGCGAGCCCTCTGCGCCATATGCATAGTCCGACCGGCAGTACAGCTCCGCTTTCTCGCCCTTGAGCATCGTGGCCACACCCACGTCCCAGCCCTTGATCACATTACCCTTTCCGATCTTGAATTTGAAATTTCCCGCCCTGTCGCGCGACGAGTCAAACTTGCTTCCGTCTGACACCAGCGTGCCGACATAATGGACTTGAACCTCTGCGCCCTTGAAAGGCGTACCCTCGCTCGGATCTCCGGCGACGAGGATGCGCTTGCAAAGGCCGCCATCGCCCGAAATGTCGACCGCATCCAATGGTACTCCCTCCGGACGCCCACTGAGCTGCTTCTCCGTCTCACCTTTCTCGACGACAATCGCCATCGGATCATCGATGCCCGGAGCCGGCATCGGGTCGTCGGCCATCCTTCTTTGTTCTTGCGTCTAGAAGCTTATCGTGTACCACGTCATGTTTGCCGAAACAGAGACCGAACCGGTAAAACGGTGGGAGCCGGGACACACACGGGACACACGTACCGGTTCCGTACCGCCGAACGTTTCGTCCACCTTCTCACGGCAGTAACAGTGCCGTAGCACCGCGGTTGTCGCGTCTGTCGTGTTAAGAAACGACGTCACTCAGTCCCTCGGTCAGTTAACACGCGGTCCCTCCCGTCCCCGCGCTAGAAAATTTGTTATTTCGCTGCAACATTAGCAACATAATGCCACACAACAGGGACGACGACTTAGTTCAGGTGGGGGTCGCCCGCGCATACGCTACTCTCCGCGTCTCCTCTTCGCACTCCGTCCTCTGCCACGTTACCTGTACCAAGGAGCTCCCCGTCGCCCGCTGATGCGTGCCCACATGTGGCGGCTGCAGCGGCGTCCGGCGTGCTCGCCATGGTATGCCTCTATGCTTCCCCGTATGCCTCTATGCTTCCCCCTGCGGCCTCGTGATACTCTCGCCGTCGTTCTCTGTCCTCACACTAGAGTGCCGTCCCGGGCGTAAGCTGTGTATGCCTTGTGGCCTGGCCAGCCTACGCGCCCCTGCGGCCTGTGGTGCCCCGGTGTGTGGGCTCGGCCACGGCCCCGAGTGCTCAACACGACGCCCCGGTGTGTGGGCCACGAGCGCTCAACACGACGCTTAACGGCCACGGCCCCACTCACGAATGCGGCTCAGCTCATGAACCAGTCTGGTTGCGCGGCATCGCTCGGCGGTGACGAGCCCTCATGGCTGTCACGCTCAAGGCCGTCGCCGCTGCTACCGGTACCGCCGCCGCTACCGCCGCCGCTACTGCCGCCGCCATGCTTGGGCATCGTCGTGCCTTTGTGGTGGGGTGAGGGGACGGAGTGACCAACTCCGCCGAGGGAGCTGAGCCCGATAAGCGTCGTGTTGAGCGCTCGGCTGCCGCCCGTGTCCGTGCTCCCGCCGCCCGCACTCGTGTTGCGCTGTGCTCTGCCGTGGCCATGCGTGTCCGTGCGATCTCGCCCGACCTCGCTCGCTGAAGATCCGCCCGAGGGAAGCGTGAGGCAGCTGCTGCCGAGGACGCCAAAGTCGAAGCCGGTGCTCGCCTGGATGTCCGCGAGGTCGAAGCTCTGCGCCAGAGGGAAGGAGGCCACGCCTGGCCCGTCGTCGTCCGCCTCCACGCCCACCATGGCGCCAAACGCGTCGATCGTCGACTGCTCGGCCGACGGCGCGACAGCGCCCATCCCTCCGGCACGAGAGCCGGCAAGGCGATGGGTGGAGGTGGTACGCGTCCCACTCGCTTTGGAGCTGCCGTGGGAGACGCTGGATCCATGCGCGGACGTCCTGCCGCCTCCACCGGCATAGCTTCCGAATGGAGCCGCATAGCTTCCAAGCGTCCCCAGGTCGCCGCCGAATCCGCCGCCGGCTCCACCCGCCAGGTTCCCAGCTATCGAAGGGGGGAGTCGCTGGCTGAAGCGCTGCACGAGGTCGGACTCGAACGGGGTGGACATCGAGACGGCGCTCGAGACGGCGCTCGTGACGGCGCCACGGCCATCCGAGGCAAGCTCGCCCACGCCGACGCCGAGACTGCCAAGGCCGCCAAGGCCGCCGCCGCCCAGGCCGCCACACAGTCCGCCACCGAGGCCGCCACCGAGGCCAACCCCGAGATGGCTCAGCCCACCTGAGAGGCCGCCTCCGAGGCCAGCGCCAGTGCCCAGGGAAGACCGCCGGTCGGCGAGTCGCTCGCGCGGCGCCCTGGGCGCGTCGTACCTGTCGAGCTTCGTCTCGAACATGCCCGATTTGGTCTCGAACATGCCCGATTTGGTGTCGAACATGCCGAGCCCGAGCCCGAGCGTGTCGCCCTCGTCGCGCTGCTTCGCGAGGAGCAGACGGTACTTTTGGAGGTGGCTCTTGATGTTCTGGCGAGTCGGGAGCCCGGGCGCATCCGGAGCGAGCCGTGCCAACTCCTCGGCGATCTTCTGGGGTTTGGCCGAGTCGATGCCGAGGGCATGCACCACCTTGCAGAAGCGCTGATGTACCTCCTTTGACCAGACGAAGCGCTGCTTCTTCTCGCCGCCCTCGTCGTCGTCGGCGTCGCCGCCGGCTGCTGCGCTCGCACTCGTCGTCGCCGCCGCTACCGCCGCCGCTCCTCCGTCGTGAGCGGATTCGCTTGTACCGGCACGTGCCGAGGGGGCGCCGCCGCCCTCCGCCTCATCGTCGGCCGCGCGCTTGACGCCGCGGCGTGAGGAGGCGCGCCCAGCCGCCGCGCCGCCGCGCCCAGCCGCCATCGTGCCCGCTGCGGCGCCGGAGGCCTCGGCGCTGGCGGCGCTGGCGTTGGAACGGCCACCACGGGAGCCTCGCCCGCCACGGGAGCCCGGCCCATGCCCCGACGACAGGCCGCGTGCCTCGACCGTCGGGCCTGCGGTGCCTGCGCCCACAGCGGGCGCTCCGAATGCTTCGGCGCCCAGGCCGACGCCACGACCCGCGCCGAGGCCAGGGGCGCCATGTTGGGCGCTAGGGGCGCCTGGCAGCCCGGCGCCCACGCCCCCAGCGCCGTGCAGGCTAGCGGCCATCGCGGGATGCACAGTATTCTGGTGGTGGAGCGCCGAGACGTAGTGCATCCAGAGGCTGGTGAACGGGTCAGTGACCCCGGCCGCCTGTTCGTTGAGCACGCCACCCCCCAGCCCGGCACTCAGCTGCTGCACGTATGCCATCAGGGCTGGATGCCCAAGCAGAGCCGCCGCGTTCTGTGACGACGAGTCGCTCCAAGCAGCGGTGTTGGGGGAAGAGACGGCGGCGGCGACAGGGGCAGCGAGACCAGCGCCGCCGCTGCTGCTGCTCGCCTCTACAGGCATTTGCAAGGCCATACCACCGCGCGGCTCGCTGCCCGCGTCGGACGTGGGCGCCGCCTCCCCGCCGGCCACCGTCTCCTCCTGTGCTGACGAGGCCTGCGACGTCTGCGACGCCTCCACGTGCTGCCGCTGCTGCTGAGCCATCAACTGTTGCTGCTGCTGCTGCTGCTGCTGCTGCTGCTGCTGCTGCTGCTGCTGCGCCATCAACTGCTGCTGCTGCTGCTGCTGCTGCTGCTGCTGCTGCTGCGCCATCAACTGCTGCTGCTGAAGCTGCGATTGAGATTGATGCTGCTGCTGCTGCGCCATCAACTGCTGCTGCTGATGCTGCGCGAGCAGCTGTCGCAAGTGCTGCATTTGCAGAAACTGCTGCAACTGCTGCAACTGCTGCTGCTGCTGCTGCAACTGCTGCTGCTGCTGCAACTGCTGCTGCTGCTGCTGCTGCTGTAACCTCGCCGCATCCTGCTGCTCCTGCTGCTGCTGCTGCTGCTGCTGCTGCTGTTGCTGCTGGTCCAGCAGCTGCTCCCGATGCCCTTGCTGCTGAAGCTGGCGGTAAAGGGCAAGTAAATACATCTGCTGCTGCTGTTGCTGCTGCACCATCAACTGCTGCTGCTGATGCTGCGATTGAGGTTGTTGCTGCGGCGAGTTCGGAAGCGACTGCTGCTGCTGCTCCCACCGCTGCTCCTCTCGCTGCTGCTGCTGCTGCTGCTGCTGCTGCTGCTGCTGCTGCTGCTGCTGCTGCTGCTGCTGCTGCTGCTGCAGCTGGTGCTGCAGCTGGTGCTGCAGCTGGTGCTGCTGCTGCTGCTGCTGCTGCTGCTGCTGCTGTTGCTGCAGGAGGCTCCAGTAGTACAGCTGCTGCAGCGATTGAGCCTGCTGCTGCTGCTGCTGCTGCTGCTCCTCCTGCTGCTGCTGCTGCTCCTCCTCCTCCTCCTCCTGCTGCTGCTGCTGCTGCTGCTGCTGCAAGAGCCTCCACTGTTCCTCCTGCTCCTGTTCGCCTGACTCGTCAGGGTCTCCAGTAGGTCCCACCGACGAGCCTGCGACACTGGCGCCCGCGCTCGCGAGGTGCACGGCAGTCTTCTGCTCCTCCCCCACGTGAGCCGCCGCAGCCTCGTGCGCTTGCTGCCGCGCCGCCTGCGCCTGCTGCGCCGCCTGCATCTGACGCAGCTGGTAGAAGGCGAGCAGTCGCTCTGCGGTAGCCGGAGGATAGCGCTGGCCTGAGCCTAGGAGCGCCTGCTGGGACATGTGCATATTGCCAGCGCTGGCCGCCTGAGATGATTCAGGCCCCTTGCCGGCATGGCCAGGCATCCAGCTACTGCCAGCACCTGCGAGCATCTCGTTGGTTGACATTGTTTGTCCAACCTTCGGGACGCTGCCGCTGTTGCTGCTCCCGCGACCGCTCGCGTCGTCCGCGACATCACCACCCTCAAAGCCCTTGAGCAGCAGGGCCATGTCGAGGCCGGCGAGCTCCTGGTGCGTGCCAGGGCGCTCAGCCATGGGGCGTCGAAGGGCGAGCTTCTATAAGAAGGTCCGATCTTCCACCATCTTGCAGTCGATGGGGAGAATCCTTCGAGATAAGGTAGATTCCCAAAAACCAGAGAAGGTCGAATGAGGTTCGTTGGACCAGGCGATGTGGTTTCATCTGACTCCTAACTCCCCCCGAGGCGGGACCCGAAACCTGAGGCTACTCACTCCACGATACAGTATCCCTCCAGAGCGCGGATGCGCAATGACCAAATGTTGGCGTATGAGGGCATCCGGGAGGCAGCTACTACCGTCAGGTTCGGCGGCTACGGATCGGATCCATGAGACTGCAACCGCTGTGGCTTCTGACGGTCCTATGACGGTCCATGTTTCGGTCTCACGTCGCGCTCACGCCGGAAATCAGCTCACGTCACGCTGAGTCAATCTCTTTGGTCACGCTCGCCCGGCTTTAGGGAGTTTGCCACGCCCCTTTCGGTTAAGGAAGAACTCGCGGTTGTCTCGTACAAGCGATTGATTCAGCGGCACCTGCGTCGGCGATACTGGATCGTCCGGCTCCTCCTTCGAGCGCCCCTGCATGTCACGGCATTCCCATCCGGTGACGCCATTCAGACGGGTATCGCGCTCGTCCGGCTCGCCGTCGCGAAACACGTGCGGGTCTGACGCACGGTATGAGTGGCCATTCTCCATCATGGGCACGCACCGAAACACCTGCTCGCGCGAACGCTTGGTTCGGTTGCTCACGATCGTGATGCCACCTCGGTACTGCGGCGGAAAGCCCCTTACCGCACGAGCGACGAGAGTCTGAACCTTTGGCGGCAGCATCAGAGCCTTTTGCGACCCGTCTGAGCTGCGGTTGGCAAGCACGTCGTCTTCAAAGTGCGTAAGGTGCAGCGGCATGCCAACAATCTCGTCGGCGAGCTGCGCCAGCGGCTTCACGGCGGCCGCGAGTAGCGCAAGGTGCATCTCCAGCAGCAGGAAGGCGAGCAGATCGTCGCCCTGATAGCCTCCCTCGAGGCGATACCAAATCGCCCCGAGCGCCAGCGGCACGTTGGCTGCGAGCTTCTCGTAGGGCTGACGTTCGAGGATGGATTTGAGATCTGGGACCATGTCTAGGCTGGGCACGCGCACGCTGAAGCGGTCCCAATCCAAGATTCGCGAGAATGGAGGGAGCCACGCGCTGAAGAAGACGGGGACGCAACCACTCGACATGATCTCGACGAGCCGAGTGCTCCATGGCGAGTTGCCACCAAAGATGGGGCAAAACTTGGAGATCGACATGTTGCCCAACATCTGCGCGCGCGGCACCCGCGCGACGGCACGTATGCTTTGGTCCGCGCCATAGCCCCAGAAGCGCAACATGAGCTGGCGTCCCTGGCGCTTGCCGAGTCGGAACTCGCCCGCCCCGGCAAAGAAAGCGAGCAAAGTCCTCTTCCGCGGGCTTGCCACCGTCGCTGATCCTAAGGTGAAGGTCGGCGGAGATCCACCACCAACGGGCGAGGCGGCGGTAGGGGCCGCCGTCGCTGATCCTAAGGACGGTGACGACGACATCGCTCGCCCTAGAAAGTGCTCCATCAAAGCTGGCCGCTGTTGCATGTTCGATGGTGGGATGCTGATATCTTTTTGCGGCACAAAGCATGGGAACGAGGGGCCACTACCCCAGTGCCAGTGGTGGCCTTCCACCTCGCCGTGGGTCGCGATGATGTGATGTCGGAACATCTCGGGGACGACCATGTGGCCGCTGTGGTCGCAAATGCCAAAGTCGCCCGTGAGCACAAAAAAGTGGCGCTTGCCGCCAGTTGCGCGCCAAGCCTCTGAACGCTTCGCGAGCGCCTGGCGGCACCGCTCCGGCCCAAAGACCGGCCCACCGTAGACATGTGCATATAAGACGACGAGGCTTGCGTTGGCTCGCCGCCAGTCCGAGGTGACAAAGGGGCTTGCGGCGATCTGGTGGGGAATGAAGCTCTCGGCGCCGTATTTGAAATCCATAATCGGTTCAATGCGTTCTTTCTGTCCGTGTAGGGTCGAGTTCAGTGGAGCCTGCTGGGTGCGTGCATTGCTCACGTTGATCACAAAGCTCGACAAACGCAGGTGATCTCGCCAGTCTGCTGGCGTGCCGCACGCGTCGTCCATGTAGACTCGGAAGCCGCCGGCGTCTGCAGTAGCGAACACGGAGCGCGCCACGTCGAGCAAGCTGGCCTCCTTGAAGAGCGGTGCGGCGAGCTGCAATGCTGGAGGCAGCGAGGAAGTGCCGACCATGGACACGAGACGGCCGGAATCAGAATTGAGATTCAAGATTGACGATCGGGCGTGTGGTTTTAGGTGTCTGTGCGCGACCTCGTCGACTCGGTGGGCGACGCCGACGCGACGGGGCCCGGACTGACTTTTATGTACGTGACTTTTATGGGACCGTACCGGTAAAGGGGTTCCGATAGCCTTCGTCATGTTAAGCGCGCGCGCGACCGGCAGATACGCATTTATTAGCCTAAAATGAGAGAACTATCACTGTTTCAAACATGCGTCTATGGCTTCGAGCTGAGTCACCAAGTATAGGTGCAAGGTGGTAAACCGGGACGTCACGAGAGATCGACGGCCGCGTTGGCCGGGTTCTCTGGCGACTTCTCCCAAGCCTTGAACGCGCGCTCCTTGTACTGTGACAGCTTGAGGCCGGGGTTCTCCTCCTTGAGGCGGACAATCTCGCGCTCCTCGAAGGCGGCGAAGGCGGCTTTCAGGTTGACCTTTTTGCCGTCACCGCTGCTGCCAGCGCCGCTGGTCGCAATTGTCAGCGCCGCGATGGCGTCGTCGACGCCGGAGCCCGAGATTGTATCGGCGCGGTTTTCATTCTCGGCAAGCACACCGATGTACTCGTTGCCGCCTGACACCTCGACCGCCTTCTTCTCCTTCTTCTTGCTCTTCTGCTCCGCCTCGAGCTTGGCCATCGCCTGCGCGGCGATTTCGGCGCGCGTCATCTTGGCGGGTTTCGCCTTGTTACCCGTGAGCTTCGGCGCTGACAGCTCCGCCTCTTCCGCCTCGGCCAAGGCGTCGTTCTCAGCCTTGCGCTCCGCCTTGGCTGCCTTTTTCTCCGCCTCGGCCTCCTTCTTCTTGTTAGCCTTCTTCCCTCCCTCGGCCCACTCGGCGTCCTCCGCCGCCTGCCGCGCCGCCTCCGCCTCTCCCGCCGCCTTCGCCGCCTGCTTTTCCTTCTTCGACACGTCGCCAACCGGCATCGCCTGGCTCTCCTCTGCCACCGGTACCGAAGTTGCCAGATATGGGACTTTCGAGAAGCTCACCGTGATTCACCGACCCCAAACCCCTTCTTGTGGTAGCATGAGGAATTTTTCACAGAACACTTCGAGATTCTGGTGTGTTTGGTTCAGGATTCATGTGATGTCCTTGCGCACCCTGCGCGGCGTGCTCTGGCCGTGAGCAATCTGAACGCGGCGCGCCTCTCCCCACCCAACCGCAGACATCACAGCAATAGCGATGGCTGAGGACGACACGTGGCAGAAGGCTTTTGGCGAGAAGTGGGACGCGATCGTTCTCGGCACCGGCCTCAAGGAGTGCCTGCTGAGCGGCCTGCTCTCGGTCGCCGGCAAAAAGGTGTTGCACCTGGACCGCAACCCGTACTACGGCGGCGCATCGGCCTCGCTCGACGTCACTCAGTTCTTCGACAAAATGGGCTCGTCAGAGAAGCCCGTGGAGGCCGAGCTTGGCAAGCTGCGCGACTACAGCATCGACCTCATCCCCAAGTTTCTGATGGCAGGCGGCAACCTCGTCAAGGTGCTCATCCACACGGGCGTGTCCAATTACATCGAGTTCAAGCCGGTGGACGGCTCGTTCGTGTACTCAAACAAGGCGGGCAAGGTCTGCAAGGTGCCAGCGACACCCGAGGATGCCATGAAGTCGTCGCTCATGTCCATGATGGAGAAGACCCGCATGATGCAGTTCACCTTGTGGGTCTCCAAGGTGCAGCTGGCGGACCGCAAGACTTGGGTGGCGGGCACGATGACCAAGAAGAAGCTTGAGTTGGACACGATGACCGGTAAGGAGTTTTTCAAGTACTGGGCGCTCGAGCAGGCCACGATCGACTTCCTGACGCATGCGTGCTGCCTGTACCTTGACGAATCTTACACCGAGCTGCCGGCGATCGAGATCGTCAAGAAGATGCAGCTCTACCTTGAGTCGAAGACGCGCTTTGCGGGCATGACCTCACCGTTCCTGTACCCGCTCTACGGTCTTGGCGAGCTGCCACAGGCCTTTGCCCGCCTGGCGGCCGTGCACGGCGGCACTTACATGCTCAATCACGCGATGGGTGACGAGGGCCCTGTCTTCGGCGAAGGCAAGTTCGAGGTCCAGTATGAGGCGGGCGTGGCGACGGGCATCAAGGTGATGGATACGGTGGCGAACGCGTCGGTCGTAATTGGCGATCCGTCGTACTTCCCCACACTGGTGAAAAAGCAGGGCGCCGTCGTGCGCTGCATCGCAATCGTCAACGCTCCCCTCGCCTCGACCAACCTCGGTTCGGAGCCGGCGGGCTCGTACCAGGTCATCTTCCCGGGCTCCACCATCGGGCGCAAAAACGACCTGTACCTCTTCTGCTGCAGCTCGCCGCACAAGGTGGCGCCGGCGGGCAAGTACATCATCTTTTGCTCGACCATCATTGAGGGCCCGGCGACCGGCGCGTGCGAGGGCATTGCGCAACGCGAGCTCGCTGCGGGGCTCGAGCTGATCTCGGCGGCGTCGCCCGCCAAAATGTTCTACGACATGTATGACCTGATGGTGCCTGTGGAGGATGGCTCCCAGTCGAAGGTCTACATCAGCGAATCGTACGACGCGACTTCGCACTTCGAGACGACGATCACGGACGTACTCGCCATGTACGAGCGCATCGTGGGCGAGAAGCTCATCCTGACCTCCGGGCCGGGCTCATCAGAGTGAGGCGGCGCCGGCGCGCAGCACACCGCCCGCCTCGTCAGGGGCCGTCCGACGCGCCGGGAAGAGTTCCCACAGCGCAACTATGGTGCCCACACTCGGCATTGGATGTTTGGCGGTCGACTCGGGGCGCGGGCCGTTGGCCGAGGAAGGACGATCCACGTGTGGTACGCAACAAATGGTGACCATCACTGTCCGCAGATGCCGCGATTCGTGTGATCGAGATTGGTCGAGATTGGGACATGTCGCGTCGATTTTGTGTATGCAGTGTATGCCAGGAGCCGGTGCAGTCTATGGTCTATGCTCCAGAACTGTGTTGAAGACATGAAGTGGTATAAAACGTGCGTGTACGGTAGACGGTAGCTGGTCGCTACTCTATAGCCCATATGGTCACATTCGTGTGGCAGCCTGTAGCCCCCGTCAGTCCCCCCGCGGCGCCCGGGCGCTAGATCGCGCTAAATCGAACCGATGCTCCGCAACCGCGCCCGCGATGTCCGCCGCCGCGCGACCCGCGCGCATGCCCCCCCCCCCCCCCCCCCCCCCCGCCCCCCCCCCCCCCCCCCCCCCCCCCCCCCCCCCCCCCCCCCCCCGCCGCCACCCACC
>Ga0210245_100823_pt1 | contig 27083 bp, 20 predicted proteins | sample ChrtobMetaP3_4mM_FD_155450 | JGI IMG/M metagenome (GOLD analysis project Ga0210245, IMG submission 155450) | Chrysochromulina tobin associated microbial communities from unialgal haptophyte culture, Seattle, Washington, United States - P3_4mM | ecosystem: Host-associated > Algae > Haptophytes >...
CCCTCGCCCTCGCCGCCTCCACCGAAGCCGCCCTCGCGTCCACCGCCAGATGCACGACCGTCGCCGCTTTCGCCGTCGCCCTCGCCGCCTCCGCCCTCGCCCTCGCCGCCTCCGCCCTCGCCCTCGCCGCCTCCACCGAAGCCGCCCTCGCGTCCACCGCCACGACCGCCATCCTCACCTCCACCCTTACGTTTGCGACCGCCGCCACCCCCTCCGTCTGAGCCACCGCCCATGACATCCCCGTCACTATCCCCACTACCTGCGCTGCCCCCGCCGCATATGCCTCGTGGTGCTCAGTACAACACGGAGATTTACGTGGTGATGATTGTTGCAGGGAGCATAGATGAGTTCAACAACATCATCGTACGGAACAACTACATACAGGCCATGGCCACGCTCTTCAACTGCGTGGCTGATGATGTCACAATCGTCAACGTGGCTGCTGCAAGTGTCCAGGTCGGTACGCTGATTGTCTCAGGCGACATGTCAGCCTCCAACTTAGCCATTCAATTGCTCAACTCAGGAAACGTGTCGCAGATTCGGGCTGCCCTTGGTAACAGTGTTCCCATCATCGGTGCAACTGTGGTCAATGCCACCTCCAGGCAGTTTACAGCGCCACCACCTCCATCTCCATCGCCGCCCCCTTCCACCCCGCCAGACAGCCCATCTTATTACGTTGTGCTGCTTATCTTGTGCTGCTTGCTGGCATGCGTGTTGGCATGCGTGTGTGCAGCTGTGCTGGCCTGCTGCTGGCGCGATCATCGCAAGCGGCGGGCGATTGTAATGCACGCGGAGATAAACAACAAAGGCGAGGGCGCAGATGAGACTAACGACGGCGAGCCTTTGTCAGCGTCGCCTTGTGCTTGGCGCGCGAGTTCTTGGAGTGCTCGCCAAACTGTGGCCAGTACTCAAGAGCCACGAGCCACGAGCCACGAGCCACTCAAGAGCCACGAGTTCAAGCAGCCTCTCTCCCCCAAGGGCACGATCCACTTCACGGCGAAGTTGAGCCCGATGGCTTTGGGACACGAGTGGATCGGCCAGGAGATCATCCGGAGTATCGATGGCATCGAGATCCACGCCCGGGTGACCGCCTGGGCTCCAGCCGTGGGCAGCGATCTCGCATCGTGGCACGTGGTCCACAACGATGGCGACGAGAACGACCTGAACGAGGCAGAGATGCTCGCTGCTCTAAAGCGCGCCAGCAGTCGCAAGGAGGAGGCGGAAAATAGGGAAGAGGTGGAGGAGGCAGCGGCGGCAGGAGCCTTTCAAGCCCGAAGATGTCGAGCACGAAGCTCGTCATATGTGCATGCACGAGGTGCGGGCGAGGCTCTTCGTCCGATGGCCCCTTGGGAGTTGCGGTGGGCGTTGCTCGCACGGGCGTTGCTCGCCACGCAAACGCACAAGCTGCGAAGGGCTCGCTGGCTGAAGGTGCGCGATGCCTTGAGGGCTACTAGGCTCGCCGCTGACGTGAATGTGATGCTCGACGCCGTCTCGCCGCCGCCGCCGCTGCCGCCGCCGCTGCCGCCGCCGCCGCCACAGCAGCAGCCGAGCAGCAGCACCGCGTGCTACACAGAGGAGCAGCGCGTGGCAGCTTGGACCGAGTTCTATCGGCAGCAAGCTCTTCAACAGCAGGCGCAGCAGCCAGCGCAGCACCAGCAACCACATTCGTTTCCACATGCGCCCTCGCCCGCCACCGACAAGTCCTTGCCTTTTCATTGTGCTGGAATCGTGGCTGCAGCTTCTGATGAGCCAACAATTGTGCCGATGCCTTGCCATCGGCCGTGCACCAAAGCCGCCAGCTCTTCAGTGGAGCCTTTGTCCGTGGAGCCTCGCCCCTATCACCCCACGGACGTTTCAGTCGAGGGGATTGCGCTACCGTGCACAATGCCTGCTGTTTGGGGCGTTTATTTGCGCACCGCTCCACAACTTGACGACAAACAGCATTTCAGCACGCACTTACGCCGCACCCACACAGCCTCATTTCTGGCAACCATATCAGGGCCATCAGGGCCATCGGGACCATCAGGGGCGAGGGATGCGCCCTCAAAGCGGAGCAGCTTCTTTCCAACGCGCAGGGCGCCACAGATACCATCAGGAGCAGAACGTCCTCCGATCTCGGTCACCTCTGCCGCGCCGGCCTCGTGCCGACCCGCACATGGTTTCGTCAGCCATGCCGAGTGGGCACCCGAGACGCCCTTTATCTGCCATGCGCCACTGCCCCTGCAGCTGCACGCCCGCGTCGTGGGCTGGATGGCTGACCGTCTACCCGTCTAGGTGGCGGACCTCTGAGTGGCGGACCTCTAGGTGGCGGACGCGAGCATCTCAGCTTGTGACACTAAGCCGTACGCGGAGCACGTGACGCTAACGTGACGCTGACGGCAGTTACGGCGGTGCGGGACGTTTCAGCTCCCGCATTGTTTGACACATGAATAGAATAGAACTGTTTCAACATCAAGCAGTACCGGACTGTATAGTTGTGAAAATGAGTACGTGTATACTTTGACTGTCCACGCATCATAGTTCATACGATCTCGCGAAGATTAGAGATTTCATGTGCTTCGACTTGGGGCGGAATAGCTACTAGCTCTATAATAAAATATATCTTGTACCTGAGCACACGAAATACACAATAATGGCGCGCCGGGGATCTACGGCCGCGGGGGCGGGAGCGGATTACGATGCCTGCGCGCTATCCGCGATTAACTCTAGCGCGAAAACTAGCCACTCGCCGCTCTAGCATCTTTGATCGCGAGGCCGAGGGTAAGCATCAGCTTGAGGCCCAAACGCAGCTTCCTAACCTCGGACGCAAACTGACGCCGCGCGCGCCACAGCTCCTCCTGCGCAGTATTCGACGGCTCCGACCTCGTGGCCGCCTCGAAAGCCGCCTCGTCCGCCCCGCTAGTCCGTGACGTACGCTCGCCGTCTCGTGTCACACCCAAGGCAACTAGTCCAAGCGTCATGCTCGCCTTGAGCGCCCCGCGGAGCCTCGAGCGATTGCGTTCCAGCGCAGCCTTTAGCGCGTCCTTTTCAGCCTCGCATGCCGTGCGCTCCTCGAGCATTTCGGCCGCCAAGCGCGTGCATTCCTGCTCGAGCTGCGAGACACGCGCATGCCACGCCTGCTCGAGCTGCAAGGCACTCGCCGTCCGCTCGGCGAGCTCAGCTTCGAGGTGTGCACGCACACGCGCCGCCTCGTCGACTTGCGCTCGCAAGGCCGCGACAGCATCGGCGGCGTTCATTCCAATCGATAGCTTTGCGCGCTCGTGTTCCAGCGACAATGCCTCGACGGCTGCCGCTACCCTCTGCGCTGCGGCGGCCTCGGCGGCCTTGACAGCCGCATCGAGCTCACGCGCGCACTCTTCTCGTGTCGAATCGATCGCCTGCTTGATCGCCCCCTCCTGCGCCCGCACCGCCTCCTCCGCCGCCTGAGCCGCCTCCTCGGCACTCAGCGCCTGCGCGTTAGTCGCCTCCTGCGCCCGCTTCGACTCCTCCGCCGCCTCCGCCGTCTCCTCGGCATGCTTCGTTGCCTTAGCCGCGCCCCTGAGCGCATACGAGAGGGCCATCTTCTTCTGCATGGTCGCGATCGCCGTGTTCACGGCCGCCTTCTTGTTCGCCGCGTGGATCAACGCCTTGACGATCGAGGTCATCCTTGCGCGCGTCCGCTCCTTCGCCATCGCCGATGCCACCGCCGAATCGACAGCCTGCACCTGGCACCTGGCGGCCTCTGCCTCGAGCACGCCCTTCTCAGCCTCGCATGCCGTGCGCACCTCGAGCATCTCGGCCGCCATGCGCGTAAATTCCTGCTCGAGCTGCGAGACACGCGCATGCCACGCCTGCTCGAGCTGCGAGGCACTCGCCGTCCGCTCGGCGAGCTCAGCTTCGAGGTGTGCACGCACACGCGCCGCCTCGTCGACTTGCGCTCGCAAGGCCGCGGTCGACTCAGCTTGCGCACTTAAGGCCGCTCTTGCTTCGTCTACTTGCAATTGCAAGGATGCGACCGCAGCCGCCTCAATCGCAGCTGTGGCAGCAGCGTCTGCGGCTGCTGCATCAGCGGCGTTTGCATTCACTGTGACCATGGACAGCCTTGCGCGCTCATGTGCCAGCGCCGCCTCGAGCGCGTCCTTCTCAGCCTCGCATGCCGTGCGCTCCTCGAGCATCTCGGCCGCCATGCGCGTGCATTCCTGCTCGAGCTGCGAGAAACGCCCATGACACGCCTGCTCGAGCATCGAGGCACTCGCCGTCCGCTCGGCGAGCTCTGCTTCGAGGTGTGCACGCACACGCGCCGCCTCATCAATTTGTGCTTGCAAGGAGCGGTCGATAGCGCGTCCGATCAGAAGTTCTTGAGCAGACTGCGAGCCCATGAGTTTGGGCGTGACGTGCGAGGCCCGCTTGAGTGGCAGGGATGTAAACTTGGGCGTAAGGACGTGCGAGCGAGGCCCTGGTGGCGGCCGCCAAGTCACGCGTGCTGTTACCCCAAGGCCCTGCTGCTCAGAGCGAATCTGCTGTGCCCTGCGCAGCGCCACGACCCGCTTTTCTGCCCACTCCAGGATGGGCTTTGACGCTTCCGAAACGGAGCCCATAGCAAAGTGAACCTCCGTCCCTCCTTTCGTCGTGACTCGCGATCGGCGAGTGACTCTGCAAGGAGAACCATTGTGGAACCAGCACGAGAATTTTGAAACTCCAAACTGATTGCAGAAACTGAAGGTCGTGTATCCGGAATCTTCTAACTTTGTTCTGCATGCACCTCTAAGGAGAATTCGGGACTTGCTCCGGACGGGACCTGAACACGAATCTTCACATAGTGGTGTTAAATCTCCAGGATTATAAATTTATACGTTCGTCTCGTTTCTATCTTGTGCGTTGTGGATCTTGCAACCGTGCATCTTTCGAGATCTGTTCGGAAGTATACGGAAGGCACAAGCCCGAAGCCGCAACGCTAAAAGTAATATCTAAGAAACTCTAAAAGTGACCAAATCTCACTCTGGGCTCTGGGGCCCCGTGTCTCTGTGAGGCCCTCACAGCCTCACCGAAGAAGGCTGACCCGAAACGGGATCGCAACGGGCTCGAACATCGGGTCTGCAGCAGCAACCGTCTGGAGCGGCGCGTTCACAGCCTTGAGCCGCGCGAACGGGTTGTTGCCGCCGCTGGCGGTGCTCCCGCCGTTGGCGGCGCTCCCGCCGCTGGCGGCGCCACCGCCGCCGTCGTGTGCCTGTGGGGCGGCTGCGGCGGCGCGTGCGACACGCAGCGCAGAGCCAACAGGGAGCATGGTTTTGCCGTCCCCCCCCGAGCTCGATGGCGGCGTAGCCCACGCCAGCGTATTGAGGCTGAGCGTCGGCCGCTGCTGCTGCGGCGGCACCTGCTCGCCTTTGGGTCCGGCACCGACGCCGCCGCCCTCGTGTGCAGATCGTCGGCCGCTCGCCGAGCGAGCGAGCTTCGCATTCGGTACGTCGCTCTGGAAGGAGAGGGTTGAGGCACGGAGCTCCGCGTCGGACACGGAGGCGAGCTCGAGCTCCTCCACCACCTCTGCTCCACGATCGGGACCGCCGCCGCCGCCGCCGCCGCCGCCGTTTCCGCCGTGGCCGGTGGCAGCGGAGCTCGCGCGTCCTGCATGCGCCACATCCCACGCCTCCGCGGTAGGTCGCGCGGCGCCCGCGGCTCCCTCGCTCAAATAGTACAGGCCGCCGCTGCTGTTCGGAGGCTGGGGCGCATGCCGGATGATCAGCTGCTGCGACTGCTGCGACTGCTGCTGCTGCTGCTGCGACTGCTGCGGCGGCTGCTGCGGCGGCTGCTGCTGTGGCGGCGGGTAGGTGGGCTGCTGCTGCTTGCGCTGTAGCGATTCAAGGCGCTTGATCGGGTCGGCCTTGGCCTGGCGCTTCTCGTGCTCTCGTTGCATCTTCTTCTGGCGCTCCTGCCGCTTCACGAGCGTGGCCGCCAGCCTCGGGTCACTCAACCCCCACTCCACGGCGACTGCCTGCATCTTGGACTCGTAGCTGCGCCCGCCGCCGCCGCCGCCGCCGCCGCCCCGCCCCCCGCTGCGATCGCTGGTAGGGGAGGAGGCGCACGAGGAGGCCGGGTCGGTGCACTCGGCGTGGCGGGCAGCTACGTCCTGTGCGGCCTGGGTCATCGCCCAGGGCGCCACCCCGCCGCTGCCACGGCCGCCGCCGCCGCCGCCGCCGCCGCCACCAGTGCTCGCCGGGTACCCGGGCGATACCCCAGGCAGCGACGCATGCAGGTTCGTCAGAGGAGCCGGGCGGCCGCCTCGCGCGACCGCCCCAATCGGCGGCAGCGGCATCGAGGGCGGGAGCGAGGACGGCATCGAGGGCCGCCACTCGTCATCGAGATCCGAAATCCCTGCTGCCGCTGCCTGTAGCCAAGAGTCATCGACAGCCTCGAACTCGTCGAGCTCGTCGTCGTCGAAGCGAGCGGCCATGAGGGCGGCGCGCAGCCGCCGTCGCAACCGCATGCCGCGCCAGCGCGCCTGCAGCGCCATGGCTGCCCGGTCATGCACTCTCCTGCGTCGCCGATACATGCGGCGCACGGCTCGCTGCAGTGCAAACGCCGCGTAAGGACGCACGCCTGTACTCCACCGTACCTGGCGGCCGCGCGCGTGCGCTTGCATGTGCGTCGCTGCCGCCTCTCTCCTGGCCGCCTCCCGCCGCCTAGTCTCCTCAGCCGCGCGACGCGCCTCCGCCTCCGCCTTGGCAAGCGCCTCCTTCCTCCGCCGCTCCTCGGCCTCTCGGCGGGCCTGTGCCTCTGCTTCCGCCTTCGCGCGAGCCTCTGCCTCACGCCGGTGCCGCTCGACCTCGGCGAGCCGGCGCTGGCGCTCCAATTCGGCGGCGGCGGCGGCACGCTTGGCCGCCTCACGCGCAGCCGCCTCCTCGGCCGCCCGGCGCGCCGCCTCTTCCGCCGCCCTCGCCGCGGCCTCGGCGGCCGCTCTCTCCTCCTCCTGCCTCCGCCGCAGCTGCTCCGCTGCGAGCTTGGAGCGCGTCGCGCGCGCGAAGAGTACGCGTGCGGCCGCCTGGAGCATCGAGGCGCCGCCGTGTTGCTTGCGCGCCTCCGCCTGCAGGGCCGCCACGCGCGCCGCCTCCTCCGCCTCCCTGCGCATCAACTCCTTTCGCTCCGCAAGCCGGATGGCCGCCTGTCGATCGCGCTCCGCCTGCTCCTCCCTGCGCCGTAGCTCCGCCTCGGCCGCCTCGAAGCGCTGCAGCAGCGCTGCCGCCTCCGCCTGACGCTCGGCCTCGCGCGCCGCAGCCGCCGCGCGCCGCTCTTCGCGCGCCGCCTCTGCGGCCGCCGCCTCCTCATACTCACGCTGCCGCTGCGCCGCGGCCGCGGCCGCGGCTGCCTCGCGCTCGGCCTCCCACAGTCGCCGGTTGGCATCGCGCTCGGCGCGCGCGGCCTGCATCGCGGCCGCATCCTCCTCGAGCCGCACGCGCATCGCCTCCGCCTCCGCCTCCGCCTTCGCATGCGCTGCTTGCGACGCGGCCACCCGCTCAGCCTCCTCGGCCTTCTGCCGCTGCCGTCGCTGCGCCTCGCGCTCGGCCTCGGCCGCCCACGCCGCCTGACGCTCCGTGACCCACCACGGCGTCTCGGCCGCGCTCTCGTCGCCGTCGTACCCGCTCGAGGCCGCCGCCGCTGCCTCGTCGCGCGGCGCAGGCAGTGTCACGCTCGCCGTGAGCGCGGACATCTCCGAGACGTCGGCCGCAAAGCCATCGCACGCACGTGCGCCGGTTGATTCCAGCGCCGCCTGCAGCTCATCGAGTAGGCTGCTGCTGCCACCGCCTCTGGCGTCTCGGCCGCGGCCGTCGGACCTGCCGCCGCCGCTGCCACTGCTGCTTGCGGCAGCGGCTTCTGCCTCCGCCGCTGCAATGAGCTGCTCCAGCGGCACGAGCGGCTGCAGCACAAGCGTGGCGAGCGCGGCGCTAGTGTCTGGCGCATCATCCTCGTCGTCGCTGAATAGCTCGACGCCGTCCAGGTCGGCCTGGAGGGCGCGCTCGAGTTCGTCATCCATACAAACAAATGCACGCATCCTTGCAAACAAACGCCTCCCCTTCTCCACGCACGGTCGCTCGGACCAGAAGCTGTTCAACACAACGCGCCTTCGAGGGCTGGTGCAGGTCCACTGCGCGAGAGGGTTTCACTACTCAGGTACAATTTACCTCGTTTTGCGTTCGTCGTTATCGGTGCATGTGCAAGACCGCACAGCCCCTTGAGCTCGACGTGTTGTCGCTGCTGGACCGAAGCGACTGACTTGTGACTGAGACTACTCTCTGGCAGCGGATCGAAGCGCAGCGGTGCATATGGTACAGGTTGGTACAGGGGGCATGGTCTGTACAGTTCGAATGCTGTTCGAATGGTACACGGTACACCCACAGCGGGGCGCGTCCTCGCCGGGAGCGAGAGCTCACGCGCCCTCAACCGACGGCACGGAGTGCGGCAAGCGCAGCGAGGGACTGGCGCGTATGGCAAAGGAAGACGGCTGTACGCTGCAGCCGCTCGCGCACCGAGGTGGCCTGCAGGAGCGCTTGTCGATCCAGGCTGGCCGGCGGAGGGGGTAGCGGCAGGCCCGCGGGCAGGGCCGTTGAGGCGAGCAAGGTGGGTAGTGCCGCACCGATCAAGTAGGAGAGACGCTGGGCGCGACGCACGGGCGGGTAGCCCCAGCGCTGCAGCCACGTCGCCGACGAGGGCGGGCTCGGCATCTCTTCGGGCCAGCCCTGACGCGGCGGCGGCGGCATGAGCAGCAGCAGCTGCTCGGGCAGAGCCACGGCGTCGTCCGCGGCACGCGGTCCAAGCACGAGCGGGGGCGGCGTCGGCATCAGGCCGACGCCGTCGGCGGCCACGCCACCTACGGCGCGCACGACGGCGCTCAAGTGAACGGCCTCGGAGGCGGCGAGGGCGGCGGAGAGGCGAAGGCACGAGATGAGCTCCACCCACGTCGCGTGCTCGAGAGCGAGCAGGAAGGGTGACGAGTCCGACGCCCACGTCGACGCAAGGTTTACCTCGAAAGGTGTCGACGCGTCTGTCGTCGTCGACGCGTCTGTCGACGTCGCCGCCGCCACCGTTGCATCTGGTGTTTCCGAGCTGTCGGCACCGGTGGGCACGGTAAGCCCGCTGTACTGCTCCAGGCCGAGGGACTCGAGAGCCACGAACAGCTCAGCTTCCCCCGCCTCCGCCGCCGCCTCGGCCGCCGCTGCCTCGGCCGACGCCTCAGCCACCAGCTCGGCCACCTCGGCGGGTGCGGCAGGGCGGGCCATGTGCGCAATGGACGCTTTGGCAGCTTGGATCGCGGCCTCGGTGGCGACTCCCGTGCAGCCTGCGATCGAGAGCTGCAGGTTCATCGGCGCGAGCGCCTCGCCCACCTCATGCCAGCGTCGGTGGTCACCGATGGGGCTCACGAACGGTGACATCGCTTCCGCCAGAGGAAGGAGTGCCGCCACCTCCTCGCCCGCGCTCGAAGACCCGCCGCCGCCGCTGACCCCGCTGCCGCTGCCTTCGGTGCTGATGCCCTCAACGCCACCCTCGGTGCTGCGGCCGCCGCGCTCGCCGGCCTTCGAGGACTTTGGCGATGGTGGCAGCTCGCTCGCCGCCCACGTGAGCGCCGCCGCCGCCGCCGCCGCCCGCGCCGCCTCGGCACGTGTCTGTCGAGGCAGCCATCCCGCTGGGGACGCGTCCGTCTCGCGGCGCAGGCGCGTGAGCCCGAGCTCCTCGTCGTCGGGCAGGAGTACCACGTTCGCGCGCGGCAGCGGCTCGAGTGCCGTCGAGCTCGCCACGCGGAAGCGGCAGATGGCGCGCGCAACGACCACGAGCCGCCCGTTTGCCAATGGCCTCACCTCTCTCAGCTCCATGAGGACGCCGATGTTCTCATACGCTTGAAGGTGGCCGAAGCGGGCGGGCTGCGCCTCCTCGGTCGCGAGTGCCTGCAGCTCCGAGAAGCAGTGCACCCACTCCGGTCCCGAGATGAGCATCACCTGGATGACGCCCGGCAGAACCGTGTGGCCCGGCACTTGCAGCAGAGGCAAGTCGGCTATGGCGCCCGGGCCCAACACCGGCGCGGCCGTGGTATGTGTGCGGCCGCTATCACGGAACAGACGCTCCAGTCGTTGACCTGTGCGGAGGAAGCAAGCTGGTCAGTCACTGAACACAGACTCTATCGGGCATTGGGCGTGAGGGAGGCGTGCGTGCTCACCGTCGGGCTGTGCGCAGCCAACAGGGATCGTGCACCGAGCGGGCGCGTGCAGTCGAGGGCTGGGCGCGCCCGCAATGTACGCGCCCGCCGTGCTTGAAAGCAAGACCAGGGTCACCACTGACCAGGATGTTGGACGGAAGGCCATCACGAGAATACGGCGTTTCGCCGCATCTTCACATCATCTGTGATTTTCCAAGTATACATGTATTTTCCATGATGTTGGCGAGAAGGGAGGTCACGGATTTCGGAACCTACGAGAAAATTCTGTGGGGTTCGCGGCAACTAGGACGTTCCTAACAAAGCAAGCACGCCTCGAAAGCGACGTCGACATGTCGTCCATGTCTCTGTCGGCCGAGACCGTGCGCGCGGCCGAAGCTCGCATTGCATCCGACCGGAAGCACGCCAACGAGCTCATCGAGCTCATCGAGCTTTGCGTCACTCGCACTGCCAAACCGGCGGCGAGGCTCGCGGCAATGCAGGCATGCCGATCTCTCTTCTCGAGCTGGGCGATCAGCGGCGACCTACAGCTGCGACCGACCGAGGAAGACATGGCCGGCGACGGGAGCGCCGCCGAACCGCTTGCAGTCTATCGTGCGTGGCTGCTCCGCTCGTATCGAAAACTCCTCAGTGCGCTGTCCGCGACGCTATCCGACAGCCGCACGCCGCTCGCCCTAACGTTGCCGGCACTCGACTCGCTGGTGATGCTCGCGGCCGTCGAGGCGCGCCACTCGCGCGCGGGGCGCGTTGACCCGTCCATGCTCGACGCGGCTCACGGCGCATACCGCCTCACGCTCGACGCCCTCATCCACGCGCGCACGCCGCCGTCGCAGGAGGTTCTCGAGAGGCTGCGCTCGGCACACCTGACCCACTTGGACGCTTCCTTCTATCTGCTGAGCCACGTGCGCCGGCTGGCGCGTGCGGAAGAGGCGCCGCCACCTAAGCGCGTCGAGCGGCTCCTCACGCTGCTGCTGCTCGTCAAGCCGCCGTCGAAAGACGTGGCTCCACGCGCGGCGGTGATGCTGGCGGCGCCGCCTTTGCCGACGAAGCTCACGGGCAAGCGCGCGCGCGCGGCGGCAGCCGAGGAGGCCGAGGCTGGCGGCGGCGGCAGCAACAGCGAGCGTGCGGCCGAGCTGCGCGAGTGGCCTCCCGAGGCGAAGCAGCTCCTCGGTAAGCAGCGCCACCGCGCGGCGTATGACAAGGCTTGGCGAGCGCTCCTGGCACTCCCGATGCCCGCGCCCGCGTTTCGTCAGGTGCTGCGCGCACTTCCCGAGGGGATCCTGCCGCACGTGCCCGTGCCGCTGCGCTACTGCGACGTCCTCTCCGACGGGTACGCGCGCGGCGGCGTCGAGGCAGTGCTGGCGCTGCGCGGGCTGTTTGTGCTGATGACACGCCATCACCTCGAGTACCCCCATTTGTATAAGCAGCTTTACGCGGTGCTGACGGCGGAGGCGCTGAACGGCGCGCACCGCGCCGTCTTTGCGGCCGAGCTCAAGCTCTTCCTCTCGTCTGTCGCGCTGCCCGCCTACCTGCTCGCCGCGTTTTGCAAGCGCCTGCTTCGTCTTGCGCTGCATGCTTCCCCGTCGGGTGCTGCACTCGGGTGCGCGCTCGCGTTCAACGTGATGCTGCAGCACCCGAGTGCGCGCGTGCTCATCCATCGCGCTAAGCGCGCGCGCGCCGGCGGCGAAGAGGGCGAGGGCGAGGGCGAGGAGGACGATGGCGAGGAGGACGAGGGCGTGGACGAGGAGGCCGACGAGGCCACCGAGGAAGGTGGCGGGAATGAGGACGGCGGTCCACGCCCGAGCAGCCATGCCAACACCAAGAGAGATAGCGGCGCGAGCAGCGCTACTGGCGCTCTCGCCTCTGTCGCCGCGGCCGCCCCAGCCGCAGATCCAAGAGGGAGATATCGGGAGATATCGGGAGATCTCGGAGGCGGCCGCGGCTCGGCGGAAGATGCGGCGCTCCTTGCCGCCATCGCGGCCGCCGATCCATTCCGCATGGAGGAGTCTGATCCGGCGGAGAGCATGGCACTCGACTCCTCGCTCTGGGAGGTTGAGCAGCTGCGCCAGCACTGCTGTCCAACCGTCGCGTCACTCGCGGGGCTCTTCGCCGCGCCGATGCTGCCTATGACGGCTCCGGTCGAGCTCGAGCCGCTCGCCGCCCTCACTTACTCCTCGCTCGGGCTGCTGGAGACCCGCAAGCGGCTGCGCGAGGTGCCGCTGGCGGTGCGCCCCCCCGCCTCGCTCTTTGGGGCGCCGCCGCCCGGCATGCCGCCCGGTATGGCGCCGCTCTTAGCGGGGCTGAATGCGTGGCAATGAGCAGCGGCAGGCGAGTGCTGGGTTTGGTACCGGCAGCGCGCCCGTTAACGCGCCAACTCGGACTCCTGAGGGACGAAGGTATCGCACAGTATGGAGCTGTGCCGCGCACCGCGGGCAGGTGGCACCAGGTCACAGCGAGACGAGCGTCTTGCAGCTCACGGCTTTGTGCGGTTTGTATGGGCCTTTCGCTCCGCGACGCGGCGAATGTCCGTGTTCGTGTCCACATCAAATTCACACGCACATCATCACAGTATACATCGATTATTTGAGAACTCTTCTGCCGACCGATCCGGCATACGTAGTTGCGTTGCTTCCTCCGTCGCTCAACATCGCGCTAAGACCTAAGTCACCGCCACCGGACTGGAGATCCACACGAAGCCCGGGCGAGGTCCAGCTCTCAACTCATCAGGAATCTATTAGGGCGGGAAAAGGGGGAGACGGCTTGCTGGCGACCGGCATTGTTTGCCTGGTTCCGACGAGCGAGCGGGGCCCAGAACCGCGCGACCCTCGTCTGCACGTGCGCGGCGGGGGGGGGGCGGCTGCGGCGGCGCGCGGGAAGTGCCCCTTTCCCCACCTGGTGCACGATAGCGAGGCTCGCTCTATCAGATGTTGGCTATACAGGTGGTTCCACATGCTCGCTCGCTCGAGCTACGTCGTCAGTTCACATGTCGCTCAGCAGCGCCTCAGTAGCGGCATTGACGTCGCCTTTTGCCTTTGAGAGCGCCGCTACGCATTTCGCCTTCTCGAAGCCCATCGACATCAGCTGCTCCAGCTTCTCAGAATCTGCGCGCGAGAGGAGCACGCAGGCAGGCCCACGCATGCACTCATTCATGGAGGCGCGACAGGTCCACAACAAACACATGTACTTCACCATTCCCATCATATGAACCGAGAAGAGGCACACGATGAAGGGCGCGTGTGTGCGGAGACGCGCACGGTCGCGCAGTAAAAGTGTGCGAGCGCGTGCGAGCGCGTGCGAGCGCGTTCTCGTCGGCCCGTGGCACGCACCTCCCGCCTGCGCGCCGGCGTACGTCTCTGTCCAGAATTTGGCCGTCTTCATGAACTCCTGGTGATGCTCCTTGTACTGCTTGGCGACGACCGCGTCCTGCGGGTCGTCGGGCTCGGCCGCGGAGAGCAGCGCCTGCAGCGAGATGAGCGCTGTCCGAATCGTGAGCGCTGGGCTCCACTCGGTCTTCAAGATGTCCAGGCAGATCGCGCCGCTGTCACTGCTGATGTTTGGGTGCCAACACTTTGTTATGAATTTCATCTGCGACGGGTGTGGCAGCGCGGGGCAGCGTCGGAGACGCACGCTCGAGGGACGGGATGGAACACTGTGCGGCCCAATCGGCAGACCTTTGGCGGCACGAATGGGTAATCGTTCGGCAGCAAGATATCAACGTCAAAAATGCCGCCCTCGTATGGCGTCGTGATTGGCCCCTTGATCGTGCCCTTCCAATGCAAATAGTCGTCCTCATGCACCAGCTCTGCCTTGATGCCTGAGGTCTCCGGGTCCTTGTTGCAGTCCTTGAGCTCCTTTTTGACGCGGTTGAGATCGACCGCTGCGGCCATATCGGATACTATGTAGTGCGTGCGTACGAAGTTGCCGACCGACGCGGCCGAACTTCCTGTAAAAACGCCACGAAAAGTCTACTAAAAAGCCGTCAACGCGTCCGACGAAAAAGACCAATGAGATGACACTTATTTTGTACAGAATGAAACCGGTGCACAACTTTCATCGGCAGATGGAGTCCGAACACAAGCAACTTCTATCCGCCGCGGCCGACTTTCTCTGGAGCACCCGGTTCCAACAACATTCGGACGATTTTGTTGCGACGAATGCTCCTCTCTTCATAGGCGCGGTATGCCGCAACCCCGTTCCCTTCTCTGAAGCGTACCTCGTTGACAGCAATCATTCATCTCTCTGTGCAGCTTGGGATTCACGGCGAGCAACGCTTGGAGTACCAGCAACTGTACCTGCAGTACCGCGCGATATATGAGCGCGCGCTTGAGCAATTTTGTCTTCGGGAAAACATTGCATTCGGAACTTTTGTGGACGCATGCGAAGCTGCCCTCACTCATTCCGAATGGGCAGAGTATTCTGGCTTCGCCGAGTGCGTGTTGGCCATGAGCACCTACGACTACTTTTTACAGATGATGTGCACGGCGGCGGAGGCACAAGGCTGTGCGGGGCCCAGCAGCAGCAGTCGAGCGTCCGGGGAGGCGAGCTGTCATGGTGGCGGAGTGGGTGAGGGATTGGTAGACGCGGACGACGATTTTCCTTAATGTGAGCGCGAGAGCATCGCAAGTGCACAGTGTGAGTGTCAACGACAACTCAGCGACACAGTGTGAGTGTCAACGACAATGCCGTCGGCTGCTCAGCGACACAGCGTCTCGTTCTCTGGTCTCACTGTACACTGTCGGCTTGTCCCGGAGGCAGTCGCTCTTAAGCAGTCGCTGAACGCTGGGCAGTCGACTCGACATGTCTGCCAGTTTGGTCTCGCGCCCACGCACCCCAGACGACTCGGCACTTCACACGCTCGGCGACTTGCCAAGGCTTCCTGGCTTCGTTACGTGTCTGCCCCGCCCGGCTCAACGCGGGTCTTTTTGAACCGTGAAAGTTGGACGATTCGGGCCCATGCTGAAGGGGAAGACGGCTCGTGATGCGATGCGACCAATCCAATCGTCGCGGGAAATTCCCACATGTGGCCGGAGTGCCGGCGAAGGCGGCAGTAAGGGGCCGGCCGCTGCAGCGTGGCAGGAGTTTGTGGCCGCGAGCGATGTGAGCGAAATCACGTCCAAATTCACGAAGCTGCTCAAGGCAGTGCAGTGCGAAGGGCTTGTGGCGAAGACTGCCATGGCGGGGCCGGGGCCAATCGTGCTTCGAACGCTCGCCGAGGCGGCGCCGCGGCTGCCACCGCGCATGAAGGAGCTCGTGCAACTCCTGTCACGACGGCAGGCGCACACGCAGTACCGGCAGGGCGAGGCGTGCGCGGGGCTGCGCACGGCCATCATCGGCGCCGGCCCAGTGGGTCTGCGCTGTGCCCTCGAGCTCTCCCTTTGTGGCAGCAACGTCATCGTCATCGAGGGGCGAGCGGCGTGGACACGGCTGAACGTGCTGCACCTGTGGTCGTGGGTGGAGGCCGACCTGACGGAGCTCGGTGTGAAGCTCCTCGACCCGTCCGTGTTCGCCGCGGCCGAGTTCTGCCACACCGCCACCGCGCAACTCCAACGCCTGCTGCTCAAGCTGTGCCTCTTCGTCGGCGTCACCCTGCGCACCGGCTGCACGGTCAATCGATTGGACGAGCACTTTCGGACGACGCTGCAGCGGCTCTCCCAACGGCCAGAAGCTGAGGAGGAGGCACGGACTTTGACCTCCGCGAGGCCGGGAGAAGGTCTGGGCAGCGCAGCCCTCGGGCGGAGTATGCCCTCGCTGCACTCGCTGCACCACTCGCTGCACTCCACTTCGCTGCACTTGCTGCACCGGGACGACGCGTTCCCGTGCGACCTTCTCGTGGACGCGACGGGCGCGCGTTGCACGCTCTTCAACGACCTCGGCTTCTCCCAGGTGACCATGCTTAAAGGCGCACGCTCGCTCGGCATCGTGTGCCACCTCGCGATCGCTTCGGAAGCATGGGAGGCACGACTCTCCGAGGGCTCGTGGGCTTCCCAGTACCACCAGCAGCGCTTCGGTCGGCTCGCGTCGGAGAAGGGCGTGGCGCTCCAGAACCTCGTCTACTACCAGCAGCCGCACTCGTCCCATTATTTCGTCATGACGGCCGAGGCGGACGCCCTCGTTCGCTTCGGCGCGATCCGATCCAAAGGCGACGGTCTCGAGGGCGCTGCCCTCGTCAAACCGCCCAACGTCGATCTCGTGGAGCTCGAGCGGTTTGCACGTATCGCGATCAACGAGTTCGTGCCTGGCCTCGAGGAGCGCCCGTTGCTCCCGAAGCAGCTGCAGCTCTTCGACTTTAGCGAACGCAAACAGTCCAACGCCGCCGCTCTCGTCGTACCGTTGTCGGCCGTGGGCGGCAGTGCGGTCGACAGGCGGCTGCTCGTGACGCGTGTGGGCGACGCGCTGCAGGAGCCGTTTTGGTGAGTGCAACTGATGACCACTGATGACCACTGATGACCACTGATGACCGCTGATGGCCGCTGATGACCACGGACGACATTCGGCAGGCCCGAAGGCCTCGGCATCAACCGCGGCTTCCTACACGTGCTCGACTGCGCCGATCTCGCCATTCACTATGCGGCAGTGCTGCGTAAGCACGCGCAGAGCCGGCATGCCCTGATGAGCCTCCCAATCAGCGAGCTGAGCCAGCGCGCCAGGGGGGCGACGGCGGCGATGAGCTCAATGGATGCGAGCCTTGCAGAGCTCGTTGCCCGGCGCGAGGCCTTGTACAACTGCACCAAACGCATCTCATCGACGACGATCAAGGTCGAGCTCAAACCCCATCTCGGCTCAACCTCCGATGGGAATGCGTTTGATGCTTCAAATTTGCAGCGACAGCAGCTGCGCTATCGAATCGATCCGATCAGCCGTTACACGCACCTGCCGCAGGGCCCCGAATTCGACTGGGATGGCTCCGTCAGGCGCCGAGCCGAGCTAGCCAAGATGCGCGAGGCGGCCGCGGCGGCTGAGGCGGCCGCGGCCTCCTCTGCGCTCGAGGCCATCGAAGCACGCCGTCGCGAGCTGGAGACCGAGGCGGCTGAGGCGGCTGAGGCTGAGGTTGAGGCGGCCGCGAAGCGTCGCCTTGCGGCAGCCCTGGCGGCTGAGGCGCTCGTGAAGCGCCATGCCGAGCAGGCGGCCGAGAAGGAGGCGGCGCGCTTGCGTGAGGCAGCGGAGAGGGAGGCCGCAGCTGAGGCAGCGGCGCGCGAGGGCGAGGCAGCTCGGAAGCGCGAGGAGGAGCGGCTCGAGCGCGAGCGGCTGGCCGAGGAGGCGTGCCGTCGTGCAGAGGAGGAGCGGCTCGAGCGCGAGAGGGTCGCGACAGTGGCGCGATTGACGGCCGCGTACACAGAGGCTTTCGCCACGTGGGCGAGTCAGCTCGGCACACTGCAGCGTCAGAGGGATTTGGTGAGCGAGCGAAGGAGCGCCGCACTGCAAGCGCTCACCACGGCGCAAGCCCACGCCGACGCCGTTGTGAGCGCGGCGCGCACTGCGCGCGAGTGGGTGCTCGATCTCGCCCACCATCTCGACGACGACCTTGAGGACCTGCGCTGCAAGGCGGGCAAGCTTCGCTTCAGTGTGTGCGACCTCGACGGCACTAGCCAGGCCCCCTTCGGGGCTGACGCTCCCAAAGCTCCGTTTAGCCCAGGCCGCGGGGGCGCAAAGCTCACGGTGGCGCGTGAGCGGCTGCACGCGATCGAGGCGCAGATAGCCTTGGTAGAGGCCGAGGCGGCCCAGGCCGAGGCCCAGGCTGAAGCCGAGGCGGCGCTGGCGCAGCAGGCCGAGGCGGCACTGCCGCCGCTCAGCGAGGCGCTCGAGGCGCTCAGTACGGCACTCGACCAGATCGATGCACAGCTGGTCGAGCATCGCAGCAATCAGCCGGTCAAGCCCGCGCATATGCTCGACGACGGCTGGTGTTGCTGAGCCGAGCGGTGTCGCGTGCACGCCGGCGCCCACACGCGAACCGATTTCGAACCGATTGTAGTACAGAATACCTATGGTATCGCAGTTCGCACTAAAAAGTAAAACTAAAAGGGATACTAAATTATTGCCGGAGTTTTACGGTATAGGCTGCGCATGCTTAGGCTTAAGTAAAAGTAGCCGCGTCGCATCGCGTCGGTGGCCCGGGTGCACCTCATAGCCGATAGCGTCGCGCGCGGTGGACTCACACCGGTGGGGGTTACAAGGTCAAGGATCGGATCCCCAAAGACGGCGGGATTGAGCGAGTGTTACTGTCAGTGTTACCGTGAATGGGGCGACATGTCGAAGTCATGCCCATTACGGCGTTTTTTCATGCAATCGCCACAGGCGAAGGAGGAATTCCTTCCATTCGCGAACATAACCACAGCGCTGACGCCGCGCCCGCCGCGTTTGGGTGAGCACGACATCCTCCTCGAACAGACACGGCCGATCCGAGGTGCCGAAGGCGAGCTCATACCCCGCAAGCTCCAGGTACGAGTGACCGCGGCCGTGCTGCAGTGCAGCCAGCGCCTGCGTGAGCTGCTGGAGACCGCGAAGCCAGGGCAAGAGCTGCTTACAGCGCAGATACAAGCGGATGCACTGAGTGTCGAGGCTGTTGCGAAAGCGCTCGAGTGGACGGCGCTACCTCCAGATGAGCAGACACAACTATTCGAGTACGCTTCGGTGAAGTCGCTGATTAACGTTATGCACGCAGCAGCGTGGCTCGGCAGCAACACCTTGAAATCCATTTGCGAGACGAAATTGTGTGCTGTACTATGCCTTGAGAATGTGCGCCGCAAGTGCCGCGCGCGCGCGCACGCCGCCCTCGCCCTGCTGCGCGATTGCGCCACCGCCCTCCGACGCCCGCCTGCGACGCCCGACTTGTGCGCGCGCGGATTGCAGGCCGTACAACTGGCACGCGCGGCGGAGCGCTGCGAATCGCCGAAGCTGCTCGCGCGCTCCTTCTTCCTCCTCAAGGCCTTTTTCTGCGCCGACGATGATGCCTCGCGCCCGCGCCGCGCCGACGGACTGAAGACGCACGTACCTCGTATTGAAGGGAAGTCTTCTATCAAGCAAGCGAATACGACGATGCTTGTGAACGCTTGGCAGCCGGTCATTGGCGCTTGGGAGGCGACGATGGCGCGGCTGACGGCGGCGCAGCCGTGCTACGTCCTGTGCACGCTCACGCGCGAGCGCTCCGACACACAGCCTTCCCTCTATCGGCTCGTGTCGGAGCACGATGGACGACTCATGCTCATCGCACGGCAGCGCTGGCCGGGCGAAGGCGACTTTTTGATCTTTGCGCCGCCGGGTGCCGCGGCGGCGACGGCGGTGGCCAGCGTACCGGCCGCGAGCACTGCGGGCGACGCCATGGACGGCGCGGACGCTGCTGAGTCCGGCGAGGCCGGCGAGGCCGAGGGCGAGGCCGGCGAGGCCGGCGAGGCCGGCGAGGTCGGCGAGGCCGGCGAGGGCGGCAAGGAGAGTCAAGGTCGACAAAAGGCGGCTGCATCTGGAGCGGCGGTGCCACGCCCACCACGCCCGCCGCCCCCCGCCGCGTATGAGAAGGCGGCGGTCGAGGCGTTTGTTCGGTCGATAGCAACTGCGGAGCCCGAGGCGTTGCCCGAGCACACGGCGGCCTTCCGAGGTTCGGTGCGCCACCAGTGGTTCTCGGCCTAATTGCCTTATAATTGCCTCCGATGCCTCTGATTGCCTATGATGACCTCTGTTGGTCTCTCTGAGAGCCACTGATTGTACCTATGACAGCATCTGATGATCGCGCCTGATTGGGGGTGCCTCATCAGGTGACTTCCTCGTGGATGGGCCTGCGCTTCTCGGTGTACGACGGCGGGCTTCGGGCCGACCAGGCCAAGAAAGCCAACTTCCCCTTCCCCGTGCGCGAGGAGCTCGCCACCGTCGCATACGCCTCCAATCTCCTCAAATCACGCCCCCACGAGATCTCGATGACAGTACGCGATACGGCCGCGCTCGAGGGAGATGCGCCCAACGGTAGCGCTGTGTCGGGCACCGACGGCGCGGGCACCGACGGCGCGAGCGCAGCGCGCAAGCGAATGCCGCAGCCTCTGGCCGACCTGCTGAGCGAGAACGCGCCAGGCGTACACACGTGCCACAACGTGATGCCTGAATGGGACGATGCATTGCAGGCCTTTACACTCCCCTTTTACCAGCGCGTCGTGCTCCCGTCCAAAAAGAATGTGCACGTAGTCGAGCCGCACGCGCCCAACGACATCGTGCTCCTCTTCGGCAAGCGCGCCAAGAGCGCCGACGGGCGCATAACCACCTTCTCGCTCGACTTTTGTCGACCCATCTCTTGCCTCGTCGCCTTCGGGTTGGCGCTCACCTCCTTCTTCGGCTCGACATGACGCGCGCCGCCGGCCCGCCGCGCGCATGGGACTGCACTGCGACCTGCACAGCCACCGCGCTTGGAAACCTGCGAGGGGCAGCTAGTAGCATGAGGCATGCCACAATACGTGAATCAAGAGCGAGGGGAGTCTCGGACAAACCCAGAAGAGAAGCGACGGTCGCCGAGGAGCGAAGGCGACGGTCGCCGAGGCGCCGAAGGCATACCGCCTGCGGCGGCCGGCGCCCCGCCGTTCGCCGAGCTGTCCCCCCGGGCCGGGGGCCAGCGCCGCCGCCGCGGTCGCGTCCGGTCGACTCGGCGGGTCCGCCCCCGCGGCCGCCGGCGGACCCAATACCCGAATCCGGTCGCAATGTCGCACAGAAAAAATAAAACAAAAACGACAAGAGGATCACACGTTCTCGAGACGGATGGCAGGGGGCTCCGACATCCGCCCCCGGCGCGCCGCGGAATGCTAGCGCACCCACACCGTACAGCATGTCCGCGCCCGCGGCATCCCGGATCGTCGATCGACGATCGCGGATGCTACATGCTTGCGCCACACCGTACAGCATGTCCGGGACCGCGCCTCACAGCCACCACATGTCCATGTGCCCCCAGGGGCCCTCTCACTGCACACGCACCCACACTGACCCATCGCCAATGACATTGGCAACACAACTCTCACACACCTGCCCCCCCCCCGCGTCAGGCGCGACCCCCCTCTGCTCGCGCCGCGAGCGAGGGCTGCCACCACATGAAAGCGCTACGCCCGAGGGTGCCTGCCGCCACACGCGGCTAGCGCACCCGCCTAGGCACCTCGGGGGTGGGGAAGCGTTGGCGCCCTCGGCCTCGAATGCGCGCTCCGCGGCGCGGGCTGTGGCGATGCAGCATCTGACCCGTGACGGGCGAGCCGACAAGGCACATCGCTATCCACCTCCTCGAGCCGGCACGTCTATTGGCGCAGCTTGAGGTAGGATTTGCGAAGGCGCTTGAGCAGCTTCTCCGACTCTGGCAGCCACTGCATCTGCAGCTGGTCCGGCGACCAATCCGAGTCCGCCTTCGCAATGCCCAAGCGCGTGCGTACATCAGTCTCCAAGTGCTCTGAGGGCGCCGACATGCCGTGGGTCATGCCCGAATAGGCAACCTCGTCGTCATCCGCGTCCTCGCCCTTGGGGTAATAGCGCAGCGACTCGAACCATGACTGCGTCGAGAGCCAGCTCGCCTCCTTGACCAGTCGATCGTTGTCGGGCGCGCCAAAGCCACTGCAACCAACAGGCGCGGAGCGATAGACGAGAAGCGGATCAGATTGGGAGGCACGCGGGAGATCGCGCGGGAGATTCGCGCGGGGCAAGGGGCAGAGCGGGGCCGCGGCCAAAATGGGAGTCGCGCACGCTCGGTCGCGGCGGCGGTGCAGCAGCCAATCAGGGCGGCGCGCTACGGCAGTGAGAGGTCAAGCAGCCCTTCCATTTCGCATGCGCGTGCTGACGTGCTCGGGTGGGGCAGCACGCACCCATAGTAATCAATGTTGTTGAACATGTCGGCCTTGCGCAGCTCCGCCCGTCGGACGGGGTTGGGGTGCATGCGCCCCGAAGGCGATGACGTGCGCTGCGAGACGGCCAGACCGTTGTTTGAGCGCGTTGAGGCGCCGCCGCCCATCGGCGCCAGCGACGGGCTGCCGTATCCCATGCCGTTCTTGTCCCACATCGGCGGCGCGGGCTCGATCTTCCAGCCGAGCGCTGTAGCCATGTAGCTGCCCGAAGTCGGCGAGTCAGGTCCCCCCGTTTCGCGCGGCGTGCGCATTTTGGGCAGCGGCGTGGCAGACTTGAGCGTCTGGCGGCGAGGGATGTCGGGCTCGATCGGGATAGGAGGCCGCGGGGGAGTGCCGTCCTTGGAGGGGCTCCCGCGTGCCTGAGTCGGGAGCGACTCCTTGAGCTGCACCCGCTTCTCAAAGACGGGCAACCCACCGCCCTGAGGAAGGGCCGGCGCTGCTGGACTCCTCTTGCTCGCTTTCACATCGCCCGTCCACCCCTTCGGCTTCGGCCCACCGAGGGTTTCAAGGTGCCTCGCGAGGAAGTTGTTCATGCCGCTGGCAGGCGGTGCAAGGCTCCTAGCTGGCGACACGCCCCGCCGATGCCGTCCTCCTGCAGCAGCGCTATGCGATGTTCTCGCAGTGGCACCAAATTCTCTGATCTTTTGCCCTTGTTTTGGAGTGCGTTTTTTCCGTGAACTTTTTTCCCCACAGATGCAACGCCTCCGCCGCTAAAAAAATATGCAACTCGGAAACATTTTCAACACATGATTTGAATTGACTTGAGATCGTTCGACCAAGACGGTGAGGCAAGCGTCGTTGACAAAGCGTCGTTACGAGCGCTTTTCTAAGCGATGCTAAACGACGACTTGGCCGTCGCGTGCACATTCGGCTCCACAGAAAGGGTGCGTGCCCTCCTGGCGGCGCAGCCCGAAGCTTCCAAGCGTGCTCCCTACGCAGAGGACTGTCCCTCGCTCCTCCACCACGCGGCCTCGGCGGGCCATGCCGAGGTGGTCGCCTTGCTGCTCGAGGCGGGTGCAAATAGTGCCACAGTGGACGAGGACGGGCAAACTGCTTTGCATCATGCGTCGAGCGAGGGTCATATCGATTGCGTAAAGCTTCTCGCGCCCATGGCAGACTGCCCCGAGCTTTATGCGACCGACAGATATCAGATGACCGCGTATCATTTGGCGTGCGAGAATGGCCACGAGGCATGCGTCGGGCATATGCTCTCTCTCCTCGAGCAGCCGCCCAGTCATCTCGAGCCGCGCGCGGCACAGCTCCGTCGCGGCTCTGCTCTCTTCCTCGCGCAGCAGGGAGGCCACGACCATGTCGTCGAGACCATTAATGCGTCGCGGAGGGTGTCCGTCGTCAAGGGCCAGCTCGAGACGGTACCCTCTGAACGCTCCAGCGAAGCCACGCTCGACTCCGCGAGCAGCAGCAGCAGCAGCGGTAGTCCGACCGCGTCTCCGGCTGTTGACGACAGTGACGGAAGTAATGCGATGGACATTGGCAGGTGAGGTGATGGCTCCCGCCGTATAGTGACTGGGCGATCCTATCATCAATTGCATCTCATCCTGTCACACGCTATAATCGCCTATTTATATAACTTGAAGTTTCGAACTTTGAGCCGCAGTGCCCGCCGCGCCGTCCTGCTCGCCGCGGCCGCCAGCGATTCACAGTTCCAACTTCTTCTTCTTCTCCTCGCACATGTTGCATGACGCTGCGCACGCGTCGTGCATGTAGCCAGGGTTGTTCTCGCACTCTCCGCTATCGGCCCACGAGCCGCACGCCTCGTTCTCGTCCTCGCACGAGCGTGGTGGCGGCGGCGGAAGGTGGATGCTCGCGGGATCGGCGCCGTCGAGATTGTCAATGTCGCGCATGTGCTCGTCAGTAAGCCCAAAGTCGAAGAGCGCGAGCGAGGCAGCCATGTGCGAGGGCTTCGACGAGCGCGGGATGACCGCGACGCCGTGCTGCACCGCCCAGCGCAGCGCCACCTGTGCGGCCGAGCGTCCGACCTCGGCGGCTATGCGCGCGAGCACCGGATGACGGAGTACGGGATTGAACTTGACACCCTGGCCAGCCCACTGTGTACCAAGTGTCGAGTATGCCTGAAAGAGGATGCCATGCTGGCGGCACACCTCGCGCACCGGCCGCTCCTGATGTAGCGGGTCCATCCACGACTGCACGATATGCGGCTTCACCCGCGCAAGCCCTATCAACTCCTTGAGCTCGTCGGCACCGAAGTTGCTCACTCCTATAGCCCTGACCTCGCCGCGCTCGTAGAGGCTCTCGAGCGCGCGCCACGAGTCGCGCCACGTGCCCTCGGCGGGCGTCGGGCCGCACAGGTTGCCAAAACAGCGCGGGTAGTGGAGCAGGAAGGCGTCCAGGTAGCTCGTGCCGAGACTGGCCAGCGAGCGCGGGAATGCTTTGAGCGTCGACTGCTCGCCCAGGTCGCGCGGGTGCAGCTTCGATGTGAGGAAGAGACTCTCGCGGCTCACGTTGGACGCGCGGATTGCCGCACCCAGCTCCGGCTCGGCGTACCATTCGGTCGCCTGCGCTGTGTCGAAGAGCATGTAGCCCGCAGCCAGAGCGTGTCCGAGTGTGGTGCGCCCCAGCTGGCCCGCGCAGCCAAAGCCCACCATCGGCATGAGGGCCCCGCTTGAGAGCGTGGCAGTCGTATTTATTGCAGCCATGACTGCGCGTTGCGAGACTCGAGTCAGGGTGCTGCGTGAAATGGGATCTCCGCAAGGCGTACACATGGGTCCGCAGCAGTGCCCCGGTCGGCCTCTCTCAGATTCGCCTTTTATGCTGTCGCCATTCTGGCACGCTGTCTGTGCGTGCCTTCCGTGAAACCACAGCTTGTGTATCGTCATTGGTGACGGCGGGGCTGTCAACCGGGCAGCGGGGCGCGCGCGCGCGCCTTAGTCGATCGCGCGAGGGCACCACGTGGCCCGCCCCGGGACAATTCTTTTAACAATTCATTCTGATCAAAAACATCGGTAAAAAGTGCAGGTATTACACACGGGACACCGGTGTGAGCCGGGACACACACCGGACGAACCTCAGAACGGAATCGATAAGCGTGCACAACCACGTCACGACACCACACGTCCTTTTCACGTGGGTTTCACCGGTAAGCGGTAGGAATCGTTTAATCGTACCATGGTACAAATTGAAGCGACGGCTACTGCACAAAGCGCTATTAACGACAGCGCTCAACGGAAGCCTACAGCCGGTCTGGCGCTACGTCTCCTCCCGCCCCCCTCTATTCTTCGTCCCTGTTCATAACCTTCTGTGAACAGGTAGACTGAACACGTGTCACTTTCCTCAAGGCCCGAAAGGGCCTTCGGGGCGGCGGAGACACTGCACGTGTCGCCTCCGCCTCGCGTTCTCCCGTGGATGCCAGTGGTTCTCAACCCTGACTTCACTTACATATGGGTGGACGACGACGAGGTGCCTCTCACGGAGCCACCTGCGGTTTCTCTCCCTCCTGCGGGCGAGGCCGTCGCCCTCGGGACGGACGAGGTTTCTCCTTTCTGTGGACAAGGCGCCGCATCGTCTGCGGCCCCTATCACGGTTCACGCTGGCGCAGTAGATGCTACTGCTCCAGCCGATATACATACGGCCGCGAGCGACCCGCTGGATGTCGCTCCCGCCGCTACCTATGAATCCTGGCTTCTGCTGGGTTTCGATCAGACGGTGGCCTGCGCCCTTGTTCAAGTCGGCGCATCCCCGTCGGCTTTGGTCAGCGATCCTCCGCTCACCTCGCGGGCGGTGCTCGTGAGTACGCAGCGGTGGATCGGCGAATTCACCGCGATGGTCACCCAGACTGTCGCGTCCGCTGGTACGTCGCTGACGGGTGACTTCACCCGTTGGCCTTCTACATCCTCGGCCGCCCCCTCAGTGGCGGCCGTGTTCTCCGGAGCTTGGGGCGGGCCCGTTGTGCCCACCCCTCTCCCTATTGCCCCGGCTCCAGTGGGCCCACCCGCCGCGGCCACGGCCCCGCGGTAAACCGGGGTGGGGTTCATTTGGGCAGAAAACTCCCTGTTTTCGTATGTCAATCCCTGGGATTTCTGATGGGTCCATGCGCGCGCGCCCTCGCGCCAGGCCGGGCCATGGAGGGCCAGGCGGGCACCGCGAGCGCGCCGGCGCCGCCCCGACGGTCCGCTGCCACTGCGTGATGAGAAGCGGCTTCTCGCCGTCGGACGAGGACGAGGGTGGTGGCGCACGCGAGTGCCACGGTTAGTGGAGATGCTATCCTGAAGGCATCTGCGCGGCTTGCCGCGCACGGAGCATCCGCCGCAGCCAGCTGGTGGGCTGAGGCGCCGCATCATCGGGGCAGTGGGCACAACGCGTCGGCGATCAGCTCGTCGCAGAACCGGATGTGGCTGCAGCACGCCTGCAGCGCACGACGCGCAGGACAGCAGATGGCTCCAGGACAGCGCAGATAGCGTCGCATGGGCGGCTCACAACATGCCGGAGTCGCCTCATGATATATCCCGACCGGGCTGATGATCGAAGAGCATCACTCTTCTTGCGTAGGGGAGCAGTGTGCATACTCGCGTGTGTCGTACAGGGCATCTTGTGTGCATATGTAGGTTTCCGTACTGCAGTGTGCGTCATACGTCGACCAGTCTTCATCTTAGGATCGCACACCACTCTATAGGGTATACACTACCGAGAACAGGCGAGAGAATGTGTTTTGGAGCTGGAATTGTTGAGCTGTGTGGCCAAACAGTTCACGGGTCGAAATTCGAGGCGAAGCTAAGGGTGGGTATGGACCACTGAATCCGATCCTGTTTTCCCCGCAAAAGAAAGCCAGTGCTCGCCTAATCCCCACATCTTTCTTTCGCCAACCCGTTCGCGTCGCGGAGGCCTTGCGGATAGGCCCCGGCGCAAAGGCTCGAGTGGTGCATCGCTGGACGACGTGCCGCTGGCATCTGGTCAGGCGCGCCAGCAGCAAACCAGCTCAGCGGCGTGCGAGGAGTCCAAGCTTTTAGTTTCGTGCAGAATGAGCCACTCGAGTGCACGCTGCCAGCGCAAGAACGCTTTCGCACCACGTCAACTAGGTG